>VYKX01000078.1_pt1 | contig 30278 bp, 27 predicted proteins | sample 5114471 | NCBI WGS metagenome assembly VYKX01 (sample SAMN12291785, study PRJNA351875) | freshwater metagenome | isolation source: freshwater lake | place: USA: Michigan, Gull Lake | collected 2013-08-08
ATGCGCGACGCGGTCGCGGCCGGCGCGCGCGTCCTCGCCCATGCGCGGGTCGAGAGGCTGGAGCACGACGCCGCCGGCCGGATCACCGCCGCCGTATGCCGCACCGACGCCGGCACCATCCGTGTCCGCGGGGACCGCTTCGTGCTCGCCGCGAACGGCATGGGCACGCCGCGGCTCCTCCTGCTCTCGGCCTCGGGCCGCTTCCCCGACGGGCTCGCCAACCGGTCGGGCCTCGTGGGCCGCAACCTGATGCTCCACCCCTACGCCCGGGTCGACGGGCTGTTCGATGAGCGCATGGGCGCCTGGGTCTCGGGCGAGAAGGCGGGCATCATCTCCTTCCAGTTCTACGCCACCGATCCCGGCCGCGGCTTCGTGCGCGGGCTCAAGCTGCAACTGGTGGGCGGACCGCCGCCGGTCGCGCTGTCGCTGGGTGCCGCCGTCGGCTCCCGGCTGCCATGGGGGGCGGGGCATCACGCCGAATTCGAGCGGCGGTTCGACCGGACCGCCGGCTTCACGGTCTGCGCGGAGGATCTGGCGGACCCGGGGAACCGGATCCTGCTGTCCGACCGGCTGACCGACGCCGACGGACTGCCGGCGCCGAAGTGGATCTACCGCCTGTCCGACAATTCCCGCCGGGCGCTCGACTTCGGGATGGACCGCGCGACCGACGTGCTGACGGCCGCCGGTGCCGGGGAGATCGTCCGCGCGCCGCTCAGGGCCGAGGCCGGATTTCACATCATGGGGACGGCGCGGATGGGCACGGATCCCGAGACGTCGGTCGCCGATCCCTGGGGCCGCTGCCACGAGGTGCCGAACCTCTGGATCGCCGACGCGAGCCTGTTCGTCACCGCGGCCGCCATCAACCCGACCGCCACCGCCCAGGCGCTGGCGCTGCGCGCGGCGGACCGGATGATCGCGATCGGGTGAGGTCCCCCGTCCTTCGACAGGCTCAGCACGAGGGAAACACGGCAGGGCGCGCCTCATGCTGAGCCTGTCGAAGCATGAGGCGGAGCCGCCGGGCTTCACCCGATGTCGTCCCGGATGCAGGCGACCGTGTGCTCCGGCCCCACCACGCGCGGCGCCGGGCGCACCTTGGCGCAGTCGGCGATCGCGAAGGGGCAGCGGGTGCGGAAGACGCAGCCGGACGGCGGGTTGGCGGGGCTGGGGATGTCGCCCTGCAGGACCATGCGGCGCCGCGGCACCTCCGGGTCCGGGATCGGTGCCGCCGCCTGCAGCGCCATGGTGTAGGGATGGCGGGGGGCGGAGAAGAGGCGGTCGACCGGCCCCGCCTCCATCACCTGCCCCAGATACATCACCAGCACCCGGTCGCACACGTACTCGACCACGCTGAGGTCGTGGGAGATGAACAGCATGGCGAGGCCGAACTCGCGCTGGAGCTGGCTCATCAGCCCGATGATCTGCGCCTGGATCGACACGTCGAGCGCCGAGACCGGTTCGTCGGCGACGAGGAAGGTCGGCTCCACCGCCAGCGCGCGCGCGATCACGAGGCGCTGGCGCTGCCCGCCCGAGAACTCGTGCGGATAGCGCGCGAGGTGGTCGGCCGAGAGCCCGACCGTCTCCAGCAGCTCCACCGTCCGGTCGGTGCGGCGCGAGGGCGGGATGTGGCCGTGGATCGCATAGGCCTCGCCCAGGATGTCCGAGACCCGCAGGCGCGGATTCAGGCTCGCGAACGGATCCTGGAAGACGATCTGCATCCGCCGCCGGAAGGGCCGCATCCGCGCCCGCGACAGGGTGGTGATGTCCTCGCCCTCGAACAGGATGCGTCCGGCGGTCGGGTCGGTGAGCCGCAGGACGGAGCGGCCGACCGTCGTCTTGCCGGATCCGCTCTCGCCGACGAGGCCCACGACCTCGCCCGGGTGGATGCGGAACGAGACCCCGTCGATGGCGCGGATGGTCGGCTTCGGCGGGGCGAGGAAGCGGCGCTCGCCGCCGAAGTGCTTCACCAGCCCCTCGACCTCCAGGATCGGGGCGGGCCGCACGGGCGCGAACGCGGCGAGCGCGTCGGGTTCGACGGCGGCGGTCACATCGCCTCCCAGCGCCGGCAGCGCGTCTCGCGGGTCTCGGACAGGGCGACGAGGTCGGGCACCGCCACGCGGCAGGCGTCCTCGGCCAGCGTGCAGCGCGGCGCGAAGGCGCAGCCCGGCGGCCGGTCGAGGGGATTGGGCACGTTGCCCGGGATGGCGGTGAGCGGAAGCCGCTCCGCCCGCCCGTCAGGCCCGCGCTTCACCCGCGGCATGCTGTCGAGCAGCCCGCGGGTGTAGGGGTGGCGGGGATCGCGGAAGATCTCGCGCACGGGTCCGCTCTCGACGACGCGCCCGCCGTACATGACGACGACCCGGTCCGCCATCTCCGCCACCACGCCCATGTTGTGGGTGACGAACACGATGCCCATCCCGGCGTCGCTGTCCCGCAGCGTGCGCATCAGGTCGAGGATCTGGGCCTGGATCGTCACGTCGAGTGCCGTCGTCGGCTCGTCGGCGATGAGGAGCGCCGGGTGGCAGGACAGCGCCATGGCGATCATGACCCGCTGCCGCATGCCGCCCGACATCTCGTGCGGATGGTTGTGCGCCCGCATCTCGGGATCGGCGATCCCGACCGCCCGCAGCGCGTCCACCGCCATGGACCAGCTCGCCGCCCGACCGACGCGCGCGTGCTGGCGCACGGTCTCGGCGATCTGCTCGCCCACGGTGTAGAGCGGGTTCAGGCTCGTCATCGGTTCCTGGAAGATCATCGCGATGTCGTTGCCGCGCACGTCGCGCATCGTGCGCTCGGGCAGGGTCGCGAGATCGACGACGCTGCCGTCCTTGCGCCTCAGCCACATCTCGCCGGCCACGATCCGGCCGGGCGGATCGATCAGCCGCATCAGCGACAGGCAGGAGACGGACTTGCCCGATCCGCTCTCGCCCACGATGGCCAGCGTCTCGCCGCGGCGCATGGCGAGATCGACGCCGTCGACCGAGCGGACGGGTCCGTCCTCGGTCGCGAACTGCGTCTCCAGGCCCCGGATGCGGAGGATTTCGTCCTGGGCGAGCGGCCCCATGCGTCGCGGTTCCCCGTCTCTCCGGTCTCCCGGTTCCGACTGTAACAGAGGGGTATTGTATTACAAGTAGACACCGGGTTAGCCTCTTCCCCGACGCATCGAGGGGGCAGGCGTGCGGCTGAAGGACAAGGTGGCGATCGTCACGGGCGGGGCGAACGGCATGGGCCGTTCGACGGCCGTCCTGTTCGCCCGCGAAGGCGCCAGGGTCGTCGTCGGCGACGTGGACGACGCGGCCGGCGCCCGCCTCGCCGCCGAGGTCGAGGCCGCGGGCGGCACCCTCGCCTACCAGCGCTGCGACGTCTCCGACGAGGCGCAGGTGGCGGCCCTCGTCGCCACGGCCGAGCGCCTTCACGGAAAGCTCGACACCATCTTCAACAACGCCGGCATCGAACAGCCGGTGACCCCGTCCCACGAGGTGACGGCCGATCTCTTCGACCGGGTGATCGGCATCAACCTCAAGGGCACCTTCTACGGGTGCAAGCATGCCATCCCCGCGCTGCTGCGCAACGGCGGCGGCACCATCGTCAACAATTCGTCGGTCAGCGCCTTCGCGAACGTCGGCGGCAACATCTCCTACGCCTCCTCCAAGGGGGCGATCATGTCGATGACCCGCGTGCTGGCGATCGAATACGCGCGCCGGAACATCCGGGTGAACGCGATCAATCCGGGGGTCATCGACACCGACATGAACCGCCGGAACAAGGCGCTGGCGGCGGATCCGGACGCGGTCGAGGAGAAGTGGCGCACCATCACGCCGATGGGCCGGATGGGAACCGGCGAGGAGATCGCCGAGACGGTCCTCTATCTCGCCTCCGACCAGTCGTCGTTCGTGACCGGCATCGGTCTCCTGATCGACGGCGGGCGGGTGGCGACGTGAGCGGCGGCCGCCTCTCGGGCCGCGTGGCCGTCGTCACCGGTGCGGCCCGGGGGATCGGCCGCGCGGTGACGACGGCCTTCGCCGAGGAGGGCGCGCGGGTCTTCGCGCTCGACGTGCTGGGCGACGAGGTGGGCGCGGTCGCAGCCGCCCTGCGCGCCAAGGGACACGACGTCGCCGACCGGCGGATGGACCTGCGCGACCCGGACGACGTCGCCCGCACCTTCGCCGCGATCGAGGCCGAAACGCCCGGCATCGACGTGCTGGTCAACAACGCGGGCGTGATCTTCTTCCGCCCCGTGGAGGCGGTGACGGTCGAGGAGTGGGACCGCCTGCTCGACATCAACCTGCGCGGCCCCTTCCTGTGCATCCGTGCGGTGGCGCCCGGCATGAAGGCGCGTCGGCGGGGTGCGATCCTCAACGTCTCGTCCAACGCCGGGGTGAAGGGCGGGAACGACGAGAGCACCTACTGCGCATCCAAGTTCGGGATCGAGGGGCTGTCGCGCGCGCTGGCGATCGAGTTCGCGCCCTACAACGTCTCGGTCAACACGGTGACGCCGGGCCACCCGGTCCACACCGCCATGAGCGAGACGACCTACGGGCCGGAGAACCGGAAGATCTGGAAGGACCCGATCGAGATCGCGCCGGCCTTCGTGCATCTGGCCCTCCAGGACGCGTCGGGCATCCACGACCGCTACGTCCGCGCCTGGGACCTCGTCCAGGACCTCCGTGCCAAAGGGGAGATCGCATGAGGACGCTGATCGTCGCGGACCGGCTGATCGACGGGACCGGTGCGGCGCCGTCGGAGCGCGGCGCGGTGCTGGTCGAGAAGGGCCGCATCGTCGCGGTCGGGCGGCAGGCGGACCTGGGCGTGCCCGAGGGTGCCAGGGTGGTCGAGGCGGCGCCCGGCACGACCATGATGCCGGGCCTGATCGACACCCACGTCCACCTCGCCTACTCCGGGATCCCGCACAAGAAGGCGTTCCGGGCCGAGCTGGTGGAGATGTCGTACCCGGCCATCGCGCTGCGGTCGGCCAGGTACGCGCTCGACACGCTGAAGGCCGGCTACACCACCGTGCGCGACATGCACGCGCCGGGCGGCGTGATCATCGACCTCGCGAACGCCATCGAGAAGGGCGAGGTGCAGGGTCCGCGCATCATGGCCTGCGGGCGCGGCCTGTCGGTGACCGGCGGGCACATGGACCAGCCGGGCTGGGCCGACCACACGGAGTTCCGCGACCTCGTCCACCCCTGCGACGGGCCGGAGGGCTTTCGGCTCGGCGTGCGCAAGGAGATCAAGCGCGGCGCCCACTTCATCAAGGTCAACACCTGCATCTCCTTCGTCGGCAAGGAGCCGGGCGTCTGGTGGCGCCAGGAGATGACCGACGACGAGATCCGCGCGGCGGTCGACGAGGCGCACAGCTTCGAGATGCACGTGGCTGCCCACACCACGGGCGGGCCGGGCCTTCTGTCCACCATCGTGAACGGCGTCGACACGGTCGAACACGCGCACTTCACCGACGAGCGCATCATCGAGGCGATGGTGAAGCACGGCACCTTCTACGTGCCGACGCTTCTGGTGAACGACCGCAACTTCGAGTTCACGCCCGAGGAGCAGGGCCTGAGCGCCCGGTCGTGGAAGTGGCTGAACGCGTCGCGCGAGGCGAAGTGGAAGACGCTGGCCGCCGCACGGGCGGCGGGCGTGCGGATCTGCGCCGGCACCGACACCGGCTACATGCTCACCCACGGCGAGATGAACTGGCGGGAGATCGACCTCCTCGTGAAGGGCGGCCTCACGCCGATGGAGGCGATCGTCGCCGCGACGGGGACGAACGCCGACCTCATGGGCTGGGACGTCGGACGGCTGAAGCCGGGGCTGTTCGCCGACGTGCTCCTCGTCGCCGGCGATCCGCTGGCGGACGTGTCGATCCTCGGACAGCGCGATCGGCTGCGCGTCTTCAAGGGCGGCGTCGAGATCGTCTGACGCGCGGCAAAACGGACGGCGCCCCGGACCGGGCGCCGCCCGCAACGAACGAAGGTCCACAGGCTTCCGGACGAACAGGGGATGGGAAAGATGCGAATGACGAAGACCTTCTTGATGTCGACGGCCGCGGCCGTCCTCGGCCTCGCGGCCCTCGCAGCGCCGGTCTCGGCACAGGACATCACCGTGATCTGGGCCGATGACAGCACGTCGGACGTGACCTTCGACCCGCGCGTGACGCAGTCGCGCCACGAGGAGCAGGTCATGGTCCAGATCTTCGACCAGCTGATCATGGCCGACGAGACCGGCAAGCTGTTTCCGGGCCTCGCCACCTCCTGGCAGGCGGCACCCGACGGCATGTCGGTGACCCTCAAGCTGCGCGAGGGCGTGAAGTTCCACGACGGCACGCCCTTCAACGCCGAGGCGGTGAAGTTCACCTTCGACACGATCGTCGACCCGCGCACCGGCTCGCAGGGTGCGATCGACATGATCGGCCCCTACGACGGGACCGAGATCCTCGGCCCCTTCGAGGTCCGCATCAAGTACAAGCGCCCGAACGGCGGCGCCATCGACAGCTTCACCGAGAACGAGCTGTCGATCGTCAGCCCGGCCGCGGTGCAGCGCCTCGGCAACCAGGGCTTCGCCCAGAACCCGGTCGGCACCGGGCCGTTCCGGTTCGTGAGCTGGGAGCGCAACCGCGAGGTCGTGCTGGAGCGGAACGAGGACTACGCCTGGGGTCCTGAGTTCATGGGCAAGGAGAAGTCCCGCGTCGCGAAGATCATCCACCGCTACATCCCGAACAACGCGACCCGCGTCGCGGCGCTCGAGGCGGGCGAGGTGCAGGTCGCGGACATCGTTCCGGCGCTCGACACCAAGCGGCTGGCGGATTCGGGCCGGTACAAGTCGATGGTCGGCGTGGCCGCGGGCCTCTCCTTCGGCGCGCTGTTCAACACCACCCGCCCGCCGTTCGACGACATCCGGGTGCGGCAGGCCTTCTTCCACTCGATCAACCGGCCGCGCCTCGCCCAGAACCTCTACTTCGGGCTGGTCAAGCCGGCGTTCGGCCCGCTCGCCCCGCCGACGCCCGCCTACTGGGACGGCGTGGAGAAGTACTTCCCCTTCGACCAGGCGCTGGCGAACCGGCTGCTGGACGAGGCCGGCTGGCGGCCGGGTCCGGGCGGCATCCGCCAGAAGGACGGCAAGCCGCTCACCGCCTACTTCCCGGTCCTGACGCTCCCGGACGTCGCGGTGGCGATGCAGGCCGAGGCGCGGCGGGTCGGCTTCGACATCAAGGTGGAGAACGTCCTGAAGCAGAAGCAGGACGAGGTGCTGATGGCCAACGAGTATGAGATGGCCGTCATCCGCTGGGTGTCGAACGATCCGGGCGTGCTGACCATCCCGTTCCACAGCTCGAACATCCCCGAGCCGGGCAAGTTCAAGTTCAACTGGTCGCGCATCGCCGATCCGGCGATGGACAAGATGCTGGCCGACGCCTCGGCGGCGCCGACGGCGGCGGAGCGGACGCGTCTGTACGGCGAGATCCAGAAGAAGATCATGGACATGGCGATCTTCCTCCCGATCCACGACCAGGTGCAGACGGTGGTGCACACGGCCCAGCTCGAGGGTCTGCGCTACTCCCGCGGCAACTGGCAGGTGCGTCTGGCCGGTGCCAAGCCGGCGGGGAAGTGAGGTGAACGGGGGGCGCGGCACCATGCCGGACCTCGGCCTGCGTCGCGCCCTCCGCCCCTCGGCCTGACACCCCATGCGCTTCGTCATCCGCAAGATCCTCGGGCTGATCCCGCTCCTCCTGTTCACCTGGACCCTCGTGTTCGCGGTGATGCAGGTGATTCCGGGCGACCCGGTGAACCTGATGCTGGCCGGCGTGCCGGCCTCGGAGGAGGTGCGGGCGAACGAGCGCAGGCGGCTCGGCCTCGACCGGCCGATCGTGGAGCGCTACGTCCACTTTCTCGGCCGCGCCATCCAGGGCGACCTCGGCGAGGGGTTCCGGTCGCGCCAGCCCGTGACCAAGATGATCCTGGAGCAGGCCCGCCTGACGCTCGAACTCGCGGCGGGCGGCCTCGTCGTGGGGCTCACGGTCGGGCTGATCCTGGGCGTCATCGCCGGCATCCGGCCGAACACCTGGGTCGACACGGTCTGCATGGTGCTGGCGCTGGTCGGCGTGTCGTTGCCCAGCTTCTGGATCGGCATGCTGCTGATCTGGATCTTCGGCACGATGCTGATGTGGGTCCCGATCACCGGACGCGGCTTCTCCGCCCTCATCCTGCCGTCGATCACGGTGGGCCTGTTCATCGCCGGCGGCTTCGCGCGCCTCGTGCGCGCCTCCATCATCGAGGCGATGGGCCAGGACTACGTCCGCACGGCCAAGGCCAAGGGCCTGCCGCCGGTCAAGGTCGTGCTCAAGCACGCGCTGCGCAACGCGATGATCCCGCCGGTCACGCTGCTCGGCATCCAGATCGCGGTGCTGATCGGCGGCGCCGTCGTCACCGAGAACGTCTTCGCGCGCCCCGGCCTCGGCACCATGCTGGTCGAAGCCGTGCTGGCCAAGGACATGCCGCTCGTCCAGGCGCTGATCGTCTACAAGACCGCCGCCTACGTGATCATCAACACGATGATCGACATCGTCTACGGCGCCATCGACCCGCGCATCCGCGTGGAGCAGACGGCATGACGACGCTGGTCGAAACGGCCGTCCGGCCCCGCAAGCGCCGCAGCGCCACCGGCCGGTTCCTGCGGCGGATGTTCCTGCATCCGGGTGCCCTGACCGGCACCATCATCTTCGCGGCACTGGTCATCGGAGCCGTTGTGGCGCCGGTCCTGGCGCCCTACGAGTGGAACGAGACCGACGTGGGCATGCGGCTCGCCCCACCGAGCCTCGAGCATTTCTTCGGCACCGACCTGCACGGGCGGGACATCTTCTCGCGCGTGATGGCGGGCGGGCGCTATTCGATCACGGTGGGCGTCGCCACGGTCGTCCTGTCGCTCGTGGTCGGCAGCCTGGTCGGCATCGCTCTGGGGTATCTCGGCGGAAGGATCGACGCCTGGGGCACGCGGATGCTCGACGTGCTGCTGGGCTTCCCCGCCATCGTCGTCGCGATCATGGTGGTCTCGGTGATGGGCGTCGGCCTCGTCAACGCGATCATCGCCGTCGCCATCGCCGGGATGCCGCGCTTCGCCCGCGTGGTGCGGGGTGCGGTCCTCCAGGTGCGCGAACAGCTGTTCGTCGAGGCGGCCCGCGCGCTCGGCGCCAGCGACATCCGGATCATGCTGAAGCACCTGCTGCCGAACGTCGTCCCGACGCTCGTGGTGCTCGGCACGCTCGACCTCGGCAGCGCCATCCTGTCGACGGCCACCCTCAGCTTCCTCGGGCTCGGCGCGCAGCCGCCGACGCCCGAGTGGGGCTCCATGCTGAACTCGGGGCGCGAATACATGCGCTATGCGCCCTGGATGATGATCTTCCCCGGACTGGCGCTCTTTCTCTCCGTCATCGCCGTCAACCTGATCGGCGACCGGTTGAGCCAGGTGCTGGACCCGCGGTCCAAGGAAACACGCTGACCCTCAAGGAAACGAGAAGGGCGAGAGGAGAGGAATGGACACCCCGATCACCAGCAAGGCCACGGCCTTCGCGAGCCGCGTGAAGATCAAGGAAAGCTCGCTCCGCACGCGGATGCTCGACATCGCCGCGGGGCTGAAGGACGTGATCGCCCTCGGCCGCGGCGATCCCGACCTCGACACGCCCGCCCACATCATCGAGGCCGGGCAGCAGGCGCTCGGGAAGGGGGCGACCCACTACACCCATCCCTTCGGCCTGCCGCAGCTGCGCGAGGCGATCGGGAAGTCGATCGCGGCGAACGGCGGCGCGACCTATGCGGCCGACGAGATCGTCGTCACGGCCGGCGCGCAGGAATCGATCTTCGTCGCCATGCTGGCCTTCGTGAACCCGGGCGACGAGGTGATCATCGCCTCGCCGGGCTACACGACCTACCATCAGGCGGTGGAGCTGGCGGACGGCAAGATCGTCACCGTCAAGACCTACGAGAAGGACGGGTTCGCGCTGACGGCCGAGGCGGTGAAGCCGCACATCACGGCGAAGAGCCGGATCCTCTGCATCGTCAACCCCTCAAACCCGACCGGCATGGTGATCCCGCCGTCGGAGGTGGAGAAGCTGGCCAAGCTCGCGATCGAGCACGACCTGCTGGTCATCTCCGACGAGATCTATTCCAAGCTCGTCTACGACAACGCCCGGGTGCAGCCGGTGGCTGCGCTGCCCGGCATGTTCGAGCGCACCATCACCATCGACGGCTTCTCCAAGGCCTATGCGATGACCGGGTGGCGCATCGGCTACTTCTGCGCGCCCAAGCACCTGATCCCTGCGATGGCCGAGATCCACCACGGCCTCGCCATCTGCGCGGCCGCGGTGAGCCAGCACGCCGCACTCGCGGCCATCAGCGGCCCGCAGGACTGCGTCGAACAGATGCGCCGGATCTACGACGAGCGCCGCCTCGCCATGTGCAAGGCGCTGCAGGGGCTCGGCATCGGCTTCGCCCGGCCGAACGGTGCCTTCTACCTCTACGCCAACGTCTCGTCGGTCGGCGTGACGGCGTCGGCCTTCTGCGAGCGGATGCTGAAGGAGGCGCGGGTGATGATGTTCCCCGGGCCGCTCTACGGCGACCATTGCGACGACTACGTCCGCATCTCGCTGCTCCAGCCGGTCGCCAAGATCGAGGAGGCGGCGGCGCGGATGGCGCCGATCGTCGCCGCGATGCGCGCCGAAACGAAGAAATGAGATCGGTGACGCCTCACCCTTGGACAGGCTCAGGGTGAGGCTCGCGGAACGCTCGGGTCCTCGTCCTGAGCCTGTCGAAGGACGAGGTCGCACCGGAACGCCGTATCTGAGGAGACAAGACCCATGTCCGCCCCCGTGAAGTCCGACAACCCGAACGTCGTCGGCATCAAGCACATGGCCTTCGCCGTGAAGGACGCGAAGAAGGCGCTGGAGGCCTACGCGAAGTTCCTGCACGTGCCCGCCGACACGCAGATCACCGAGTTCGGCAAGTCGCGCAACCGCGTCGCCCTCTTCAACCTCGGCGGCATCGAGTACCAGCTCTGCGAGAGCATGGACGCCGACGGCCGCTTCGCCTCGTGGATCTCCGAGCGCAACGCCGAGGGCCTGCACCACATCTGCTACGAGGTCGACGACATCGAGAAGGCGCTCGACCACGCCAAGGCCTCGGGCGGCGCGCTGCGCATCTGCAAGTCCTGCCAGGTCTACGGCAGCCATCCGCATCCGGAGGGCTACGTGGCCTTCCTCGACAACGACGCGGGCGGCATCGAGATCGAGTTCATGCAGGTCTACACGCCGGACGAACTCAAGAAGTACAACGAAGTGAAGGGGATCTGAGGACCATGGCCGAGACCAACACGAAGACGGTCGAGGTCGGGACCGCGAAGGCCGCCCCCGGCACCGTCGCCTACGGCGCCATTCCCGTCACGACGCTGGCGGGCGGCTCCGCGCTCGAGATCCCGGTCGTGATCATCAACGGGAAGACCGCCGGCAAGACGCTCTGGATCGACGGCGCCATCCACGGCGACGAGCCGGAAGGTCCGATGGCGATCCAGCACGTGCTGCGCGAGGTCTCGCCCGACACGCTGTCGGGCACCCTCGTGCTGGTGCCGGTGATCAACGTCCCGGCGTTCGAGGCGGCCTGCCGGGGCAACCCGCTGGACACCTTCAGCCACGACGCCAACCGCATCTATCCGGGCCGCGCCAACGGCTATCTGACGGAGCGGATCACCTGGGCGCATTCCGAGTGGATGCGCAAGGTGGCCGACCTCGAGATCTCGATCCACTCGGGCGGCGCCCACTCCTACCTCGCCGAGGCGATGTTCGTGGACGAGCGGCCGGAATCGGTCGAGCTCGGCCTCGCCATGGGTCCGGGCTGGGGCTGCATCATGTCCTCCTTCAATCCGAAGGGGAACCCGATGGCCGTGATGGCCGAGGAGGGCAAGGCCGGGATCACGGTCGAGCTCGGCGGCCGGTCGGCCACCTCGCCCAAGGCGTTCCACAAGGTCGGCCGCACGCTCGCCGACGCGCTGCTGAACGTCATGCGGCACTACGCGATGATCCCGGGCGAGGCGAAGTACGACCCGAACCCCACCAAGGGCGTTCAGGAGGCCCTTCTGGCGCCGGCTTCGGGCATGTTCCTGCCCGAGCCGGACATCGAGTTCCTGACCCCCATGAAGGCGGGCACGAAGATCGCCACCATCGTCGATTTCTTCGGGCGGCCGCTGGCCGAGCTGAAGGCGCCGGCGGACGGGATGATCTTCGGCCTGCGCGCGCTGGTGAACGTGACCACCGGCGACTGGTGCTGCTTCTTCAACAAGGTCCAGGGGCCGCGCACCCGGCCCTGAGGCCGGGGCGACGCTCTGGGGGGACGGACGCCCATGCCGAAGACGCGCGAACCGACGAGACGGGACTTCGTCGGCTACGGCCCGACCCCGCCCGATCCGGCCTGGCCGGGCGGGGCGCGGCTCGCGGTCAATTTCGTCATCAACTACGAGGAAGGGTCGGAGTATTCGATCGGCGACGGCGACGGGCGGTCGGAGGCCACGCTCACCGAGGTGTCGGCCCCCCGTGTGCCGGTCGGCGACCGCGACCTCGCCTCGGAGAGCATGTACGAGTACGGCAGCCGGGTGGGCATCTGGCGGGTGGCACGGCTGTTCCAGGAGCGCGGCCTGCCGGCGACGGTGTTCGGCTGTGCGCTGGCGATCGCGCGCAATCCGCAGGTGGCCGCGCTGATCCGCCAGACCCGGTGGGACGTCTGCTGCCACGGGAACCGGTGGATCGAGCACTACAAGCTGACGCCCGAGGAGGAGCGCGAGCAGATCCAGCTCGCGGTCCGGAGCCTCGTGGAGACGACCGGCGAGCGCCCGCTCGGCTGGTACTGCCGCTACGCGCCGAGCGTGCGGACCCGCGAACTCCTCGTCGAGGAGGGCGGCTTCCTCTACGACAGCGACGCCTACAACGACGAGCTTCCCTATTGGGTGCAGGTGAGCGGGCGCCAGCACCTCGTGGTGCCCTATTCGCTCGTCACCAACGACGTGAAGCTGATGGGCACGCACGGCACCGCGTCCGCCTTCTTCGAGATGCTGAAGGACGCCTTCGACGTGCTGTACGCGGAGGGGGCGACGCATCCGAAGATGATGTCGGTGGGCATCCACCCCCGCATCCTCGGCCATCCGGCCCGCATCGCCGGGCTCGCGCGCTTCATGGACCTCGTCGCCGGCACGCCCGGCGTCTGGGCGACCCGGCGCGTCGAGATCGCGCGCCACTGGGCCGAGCGGTTCCGCATGGGCGTGGCGGCGTGAGGACGGTGACGGCCGGTCCGCCGGACGCCGCCGCCTTCCGCCGCTTCGGCCGCCTTCTCGACGCGCCGACGGCGGCCGGCGTGCGGGCCGACTACAGCGAGTGCCTCACGTTCGAGGACGGGCACGGCCTCGTGCCGCGGCTCCACGTGAACCGGACGAAGTCGGTCGCCCTGCCCCACCCGCTCCCTGCTTTCGAGCGGCACCCGCACAATTGGCAGACCTTCCTGCCGCTCGACGTGTCGCGGTTCGTCGTCGTCGTGGCCGGAACGGCCGCGGACGGAACCCCGGACCTCGACGACGTCCATGCCTTCGTCCTCCCCGGCACGGTCGGCGTCGCCTACGCCCCCATGGTCTGGCACGCACCGGCGGCCACCCTCGATCGGGACGGCGCCTTCGCCGTCCTCTGGCCGCGGACCGACACGGACGCCGACACCGAATGGCACCGGCCCGCGGCGCCCCCGACGATCGTCGGATGACGGCGGCGGCGTTGACTCAAGGGGAGCGGCGCTGTCTATTTGTTATACAAACGTGACCGGTCGCGACGACGACCGGCGGACAGGGGAATGCGTGCGGCGCGCCGGACGACCGGCCGGTCGCGTCGTATGGACGGCAACTCGACGACGAACGGGAGAGTGCAGATGACGTTGACCATCGGGAACCTGAAGACGGGCGTCGCCGCCCTGGCGCTGGTCGCCGTCGGCCTCGCGGCCGCGCCGACGTGGGCGCAGCGGTCGGGCGGCAACCTGACGATCGCGTTCCCCGCGAACCAGGAGCCGGCCAACCTCGACGGCCACATCGACCCCTACCAGTCGACCTGGCTGTTCAACTCCTTCGTGAGCGACCCGCTGGTCGTGCTCGACAGCGACAAGACCTACAAGCCGGCGCTCGCCGCCGCGTGGGAGGTGAACGCCGACGGCACGGTCTGGACGTTCCGGCTGCGTCCGGGCGTGAAGTTCCAGGACGGCACCGACATGGACGCCGCCGCCGTCAAGGCGAACTTCGAGCGCGTCCTCGACCCCCGCACCTCGTCGGCGCAGCTGAAGAGCGAGGTCGGCCCGATCAAGTCGATCGAGGTGGTCGATCCGCTGACGGTCCGCATCAGCTACGACGCCCCCTGGGTGACGCTGCTGGACGGCATTCGCCGCATGCCGATCTGGTCGCCGACAGCGTTCAACCGCTTCGGCGTCGCCGAATTCCAGCGCAATCAGGTGGGCACCGGCCCCTTCACGCTGGGCGAGTGGGTGAAGAACGACCGGATCGTCTTCCGCAAGTGGGCGGACTACAAGGGCGGCAACCCCGCCGCCGCCCACCAGGGTCCGGCCTATGTCGACACGCTCACCGTCCGCTTCATCGGCGAGAACGCGGTGCTGAACGGTGCGGTCGCCAACGGGACGACGCTGGTCGGCTTCAGCCTGACGCCCGACGCCATCACCGAGTACAAGGGCAGCCGGAGCGCCACCTTCGTCTCCGCCGGCCAGTCGGGCACGGGCCTTCAGCTCGTCTTCAACCTGCGCCGCCCCATGCTGGCCGACATCCGGGTCCGGCAGGCGCTTCTGTTCGCCCGCGACATGCCGGCGATCAACAATCTTCTCTACGACGGCCAGTACATCAAGTCGGACGGCCCGCTGGACAACGTCCATCCCTGCTTCTGGGACGGCAGCTCGGCCATGTACCCGTCGAACCCGGACCGGGCGCGCCAGCTGCTCGACGCGGCCGGATGGCGGCTGCCCGCCGGCCGGCCGATCCGCGAGGCGCAGGGCGTCCAGGGCGTTCCCGACGGCACCCCGCTCCGGATCAGCTACGCCACGATCCACCACAAGGAGATCGGCGAGGCGCTGCAGACCCAGTACCGCCGGATCGGCGTCGACCTGCACGTCGAGCTGCTTCCCGGCCCGGTCCAGCTTGACCGCGTCAACCGGCGCGACTTCGACCTGATGTTCCTGCGCCAGCGCTCGCCCGATCCGGTCATCCTCGACCAGGTCTGGAACTCGCGCTGGGACCAGCCGGGCGGCTGGTCTTGGACGGGCTTCAGGAACGAGGAGCTCGACCGCACCGTGGGCTCGCTGCGCACGCTGGGCGACCAGAAGGCGCGGTGCGACGCGGCCAAGGCGGCGCAGAAGATCATCATGGAGAATGCGCTGATGCTGCCCACGCTGAGCCAGCCGTCCTTCGTCGCCGTCTCGAACCGGGTGAAGGGGTTCAAGATGGGTGCCGAGGGCAACTGGTTCTTCGTGCACTCGGCCTGGATCGACGGGTGATCCCAGGTCCGACGATGGGCACCCTCACCCTTTCCCTCTCCCGCGCCGCGGGAGAGGGAACGCAAGTGGCGAGCGATCGCCGTTCCGCCCCCTCTCCCGCGGCGCGGGAGAGGGTCGGGGTGAGGGCTCCCTGACATGGGCGCCTACGTCCTCAACCGGGTGATCCAGCTGGTCCCGGTCCTCTGGCTCATCTCCGTGATCGTTTTCGCGGTGATGCACATCCTGCCCGGGGATCCGGCGGCGCTCATGCTGGCGGGGGCCGAGGGCGGTGCGGTCACGCCGCAACGGCTCGTGGAACTGCGCGAGGAGATGGGACTGAACGATCCGCTGATCGTCCAGTACGGCCGCTTCCTCGGCAACGCGCTCCTCGGCGATCTCGGTACCTCGATCCGCTTCCGTACCGAGGTGACGGGGCTCGTCCTCGAGCGGTTCCCCTCGACGCTGGAACTGGCGCTCTCGGGCCTCTTCGTCGCGCTCCTGATCGGCGTTCCGCTGGGGATGATCGCCGCCGTCCGCCAGAACACCTGGGTCGACGCGACGGCGATGTCGATCAGCTACATCGGCGCCTCGATGCCGATCTACTTCCTCGGCCTCGTGCTCATCCTTCTGTTCGCCTTCAACCTGCGCTGGCTCCCGGCCGCGGGCTCGGAGGGGTGGGTGAGCCTGATCCTGCCCGCGGTGACGCTGGGCTTCGTCTCCGCCGGCCTGATCAGCCGCCTCGTCCGGTCCTCGCTGATCGAGGTGCTGGGCGAGGACTACATCCGCACCAGCCGGGCCAAGGGCCTCGTCGAGCGGATCGTCCTGTCCCGCCACGCGCTGCGCAACGCGCTCATCCCCGTCGTCACGATCGTCGGCCTGCAGTTCGGCAACATGCTGGCGGGTGCGGTGGTGACGGAGACCGTCTTCTCGCGCCCCGGCCTCGGTCGGCTGACGGTCAGCGCGATCCTGTCCAAGGACTATCCGCTGGTGCAGGGCTGCGTGCTGTTCCTCGCGACCTCCTACCTGCTGGTCAATTTGATGGTCGACATCGCCTACGCCTGGCTCGACCCGCGGATCCGGTACGGCAAATGACGGGCGACCCGCTCTTCGCCACCGCCCCGCTCTTCGACGGGCTCAGGACGAGGCTCCCGCGGCAGCGCGACGGCCGGGCGCGCCTCATGGTGAGCCCGTCGAACCATGAGGCGGCACCATGACGACGCCCGCCACGACCGAAGCCGGCGAGATCAACGCGGACGCGGGCGGCATGCCGCGCTGGATCCGCCGCTACGTCAAGAACAAGGGCGCCGTCTTCGGTGCGGTCATGCTGGGCGGCTGGATCCTCGTCGCGATCTTGGCCCCCTGGATCATGCCGAACGATCCCTACGAGACGCTCGGCATGGCGCGGCAGCCGCCGTCCGACGCGTTCTGGTTCGGCACCGACCTTCTCGGCCGCGACCTGTTCAGCCGCGTGCTCCTCGGTTCGCGGGTCTCGCTCCAGGTGGGGCTGATCTCGGTGGCGCTCGGCGCGGTGCCGGGCGTGCTGATGGGGCTGTTCGCCGGCTACTTCGGCGGGCGGATCGACACGCTGATCTCCCGCTTCGTCGATGCGATGCTCGCCTTCCCCTCGATCCTGCTGGCGCTGATCATCATCGCCTCGCTGGGTCCCAGCCTGCAGAACGTGATGATCGCCGTCGGCATCGGCACCATCCCGCAGTACGCGCGCCTCGTGCGCGGCAGCGTGCTGTCGGTGAAGAGCCTCACCTACGTCGAGGCGGCCCGCGTCGTCGGCAACCGTCCGATGCGGATCATGTTCCGCCACGTGCTGGCGAACGCCTACGCGCCGGTGGTCGTCCTCTCCACGCTTCAGGTCGGCAACGCCATCCTCGTCGGCTCCGGTCTCAGCTTCCTCGGCCTCGGCGCCCAGCCGCCGATCCCCGAATGGGGCCTGATGTCGGCCGAGGGGCGCGACGTGCTGCGCCGGGCGTGGTGGATCTCGACCTTCCCCGGCATCGCCATCCTCTCCGTCGTTGTCGCCTGCAACCTCGTCGGCGACGGCCTCCGTTCCGCCCTCGACCCGCGCATGCGGGTGGACGGCTGACCCCGCCTTCCCCGGATCCCTCCCCATGAACAAGACCGATCCCTTCGTCGGCATCCAGATCAGCCCCATCAGCTTCGTCGACGAGGGCGTCGATGCGGTGCTGGACACGCTCCAGACCCGCTGCGGCGTCAACGTGCTGATGATCGGCACGATCTCGTGGCTGGGCCTCAAGGTCGGCCGCCGGATCAGCCACGCGCTTGAGGGCTGGCCCGACCACGGCGTGCCCGCGCCCTACACGATGGAGGGCGGCTCCTATCTGCGGGAGAAGCCGCAGTTCTTCACGAACACCTTCATCAAGGCGTTCCGGTCGAAGGACAAGGAGATCGGCGACACCGACATCCTCGACCTCGTCATCCCCAAGGCGAAGGCCCGCGGGATGAAGGTGATCCCGGAGTTCATGGAGCCGCTGTTCAAGTACGCGGGCCACGGCTCGGCCGCCGAGGTGAAGATCCCGAACATGCCCCAGTGCCTCGAGATCGACCTCGAGGGGCGTTACGCCGGCGAGCCCTGCACCTCCAACACCGATTATCGAAAGTGGTGGCACGGGATCGTGGAGGACCACGCCCGCAACTACGACATCGACGGCATCATGTGGTGCAACGAGCGCAACAGTCCGCTCGACCGCATGATGCAGGGCCAGCCGCCCGGCTGCTTCTGCCCGCACTGCCGGCGCGAGGCGATGGAGCGCGGGATCGACGTGGAGCGCGTGAAGCTCGCCTTCCGCGAGGTCTGGGACTTCTTCCGCAAGGCCCGTGAGAAGGGCTCGAGCTTCGTCGACGGCGCCTTCGTCGAGTTCTTCCGGGTGCTGTTGCGCAACCCCGAGGTCCTGGTGTGGGAGCGGTTCTGGCTGGAGCGCTCCAAGGACCTCGACCGCGAGCTCTACGGCATCGTGAAGTGGTGCAACCCGAAGCTCTCCTTCGGGCTGAACGTCTGGAACCGCAACCACTTCAATCCGATCCGCAAGGCCCAGTGGGGCTGGGAGGAGCAGACCGGCTGGGCCGACTGGGTCAAGCCGATCACCTACCAGCATCAGGCGGGCGAGGTGTTCGCAAAGGAGATGGGCTTCTTCGCCAGCACGATCCTCAAGGACTACGGGCCGGACGAGTTCATCCCGGCCATGTACAGGATCCTCGGCCTGAACGAGGCGCCGTGGGGCGAGGTGATCCAGAAGGGCATGGACCCGGACACCTACGTCTACGGCCAGTGCGTGGACGCGGTGCGCGGCGTGAACGGCAAGGCCAAGGTCTACATGGGCATCGGCGTCGACGCGCCGCGGGTGCGCGCCGATCAGGCCGTCTGCACGCCCGACATCGTCTATCGCAGCGTCCACGCCACCTATCGCGCCGGCGGCGAGGGCGTCGTCTACTCCCCCAACTACGCGGGCATGAACCTGTCGAACCTCGACGGCGGTGCGCGCGCGCTGGAGGAGCTGGGGATCAAGCCGAAGGGCTGAGCGAAGCGGTCCCGCCCTTAGACAGGCTCAGGGCGAGGCCGTTTCGGGTTTTCGGTCTCACGCTTCGACAGGCTCAGCGTGAGGCGTCTTCGTCGGGAAAGAGGCCGGGCCGCCTCGTCCTGAGCCTGTCGAGGGACGAGGCGAGCACCAACCAGGAGGATCGACATGCCCGAACAGGCCCCGTGGCGTTTCCAGAAGCTGATCCGCCCGATGTTCGAGTACCAGACGGGGAACCACATCCTGCTCGGCCGGGTGCTGACCTGCGTCGGCGACGAGGTCATCGAGGACGGGTTCGTCGAGATCGAGGGATCGAAGATCAAGGCGGTGGGCAAGCGCGCCGACCTCGGCAGCCGCGCCGAGGGTGCCGGCTCGACCGGGGGCACCATCCTGCCCGGTCTGTTCCAGAACCACGGGCATCTGGCGTGGGACGGCATCCACGACCTCGCCAACCAGTCGATGAACGACCCGCCTGAGATCAGCGCATACAAGTCCGCCGGCAACATGCTGATCAACCTGCGTTCGGGCGTGACGACGTTCCGCGACCTCGGCATGAACAAGGCGAACCTCGTCGCCAAGCAGGCGGTGGCGCAGGGCCTCTTCCCCGGACCGCGGCTTCTGGTGTGCGGCGAGGGCATCGTGCAGACGGGCGGCCACACCTACTGGTGCTGCCGCGAGGCGTCGGGGGCGGACGAGATGCGCCGCGCGGTACGCGAGCAGGTGCGCGGCGGCGCCGACCTCATCAAGATCATGGCCTGCCACGACACGCTGGAGTTCACCGACGAGGAGCTGGCGGCCGTCATCGACGAGGCACACCGCAACCGGCTGCCGATCACCGCGCACGCGACCTTCGACGCCGCCATCAACCGCGTCGTCCGCTTCGGGATCGACGTGGTGGAGCACGGCGGGTCGATGAGCGAGGAGACGATCGCCCTTCTGGTCGAGAAGAAGGTGCCGATCGTCACCACCTTCGCGCCGCTCGTCATGCAGTCGCAGCCCGACATCGCGCGCAAGTTCAACATCCCGGAATGGAAGATCGCCGAGCGCCAGAAGGCGGTCGCCGATCCCAAGCGCTACGCCGGCCTCGTCGCCGCCGCCAAGGCGGGCGTGCCGATCGCGTTCGGCACCGACTGCGGCAGCCCGGCCGTGGGTCACGAGGTGATCGCGCCCGAGATGGCGTTCATGATCAAGGTCGGCGTCGTCGCCGACGCCTACGCGGCACTCCGCAGCGCCACGATCGTCGCGGCGCGGCTGAACAAGATGGACGAGAAGCTCGGCACGCTGGAGCCGGGCAAGCTCGCCGACGTCATCGTCGTCGACGGAAACCCGCTCGCCGACATCGCGGACATCGGGAAGGTCCGGGCGACCTTCCTCGAAGGCAAGAGGATGGTCTGACCATGACTGCTGGTGAAAGCCGCCTGATCGCCGCCCTGTCGGGCCGGGCGAAGGAGGAGGACGTCTCCTTCCGGACGAAGATGCTGGAGATGGCGGCCAAGCTGCCCGACGTCATCGCCATGGGCCGCGGCGACCCGGACTTCCACACGCCCGCCCACATCGTCGAGGCGGCGAAGGCGGCGATCGACCGGAACGAGCACCACTACACCCACCCCGCCGGCCTGCCGCAGCTACGCCAGGCGATCGCCAAGCACCTCGCCGACGACTACGGCCTGTCCTATGATCAGGACGAGGTGATCGTCACCGCCGGCACCCAGGAAGCCGTCATGCTCTGCATGCTGGGGCTGGTGAAGCCGGGCGACGAGGTCCTGCTCCCGGCCCCGCGCTTCACGAGCTACGACACGGCGATCACCATGTGCGGCGGCACGGTGGTCGAGGTTCCGACGGTGCAGGAGACGGACTACGCGCTCCTGCCGTCGGAGATCGAGAAGCGGATCGGGCCGAAGACCAAGGCGCTGGTGCTGATCACGCCGAACAATCCGACGGGGGCCGTCACCCCGCCCGACATGATCAAGGAGATCGCGCGGATCTGCATCGAGAAGGACATCGTCGTCCTCTCCGACGAGATCTACGCCAAGCTGATCTTCGAGGGCAGCGAGCACCTGTCGATCGCCACGCTTCCGGGCATGCGCGAGCGCACGATCACGCTGAACGGCTTCTCCAAGTCCCACGCCATGACCGGGTGGCGCGTCGGCTATCTCGCCGCACCCAAGGACTTCATCCGCCGCCTGATCGAGCCGCGGCACACGCTCTCGATCAACGCGGCAACGCCGTCGCAGTGGGCGGCACTCGCAGCCCTCACGGGCCCGCAGGAGCCGGTGCAGGCGATGCTGAAGGCCTACGCCGAGCGCCGGGCCTACATGATGGGCGAACTCGACCGCTGGGGCCTCAGCTACGGGCATCCGGGCGGAGCCTTCTACATCTACGTCAACGTCTCCTCGACGGGCCGGCTGGCGGCGGACTTCTGCGAGCGGCTGCTTCTGGAGGCCCGGGTGCTCCTGCTCCCCGGCACCAGCTTCGCCGACCCGGCCGGCCGCCACACCCGCATCGGCCTCCTCCAGCCGATCGAGCGCATCCGCGAGGCGGTGGCGCGGATCGATGCGGCCAAGGCGAGGATCTGGGCTTGACCGGCGTCACGTCCGCGCCGGCCTCCCCCTTCGACGGGCTCAGGGTGAGGCGCCCGGCCGGATTCCAGACCAAGGCAGCCCTCGTCCTGAGCCTGTCGAAGGACGAGGGCGGTCACAGGGGGAGCGCGCGTCGATGAAGACCCTCCTCGTCGGCCTCGGCAACCGGGGCACCATGTGGGCGGAGATCATCGCCGCCCATCCGGACGTCGACTTCGCCGGCGTCATGGACCTCGACCCGGCACGCCTCGAACGCTTCGCGGCGCGCTGGCCGGGCGTGCCGCAATTCGGCGACCTCGACGCGGCGCTCGCCGGAACCAAGGCGGACTTCGTCACCCTGGTGACGCCGCCCGACGGCCATCTCGACCAGGCCCGGCGGATCTATGCCGCCGGCCTGCCACTGCTCGCCGAGAAGCCGCTGACGACCGAGATGGCGGAGGCGGTCGAGATCGTGAAGCTGGCCGAGGGGCACCGGCTGCCCCTCACCGTCGGTCTCAACTTCCGCTACCTGACCGTCACCCAGGCCTACCGCAACCTCATCGCGTCGGGCGAACTGGGCGCGCCGGGCTTCGGTCAGTTCGTCTATTTGCGGAACCGCAACGGCTACCGCCCCGGCCTCAACCGGTATCCGCTGACCATGCGGCACCCGATGATGCTGGAGCAGTCGATCCATCACCTCGACCTGATGCGCTTCGTCTACGGGCGCGAGGTGGAGGCGATCGCCTGCCGGACCTGGAACCCGCCCTGGTCGATGTACGCCCACGACGCCAACGTGAACGCGCTGCTGACGTTCGAGGGCGGGATCGAGGTCAACTACATCGGCACCTGGTCGTCGGGCTGGAACGGCAACGATTTCGACTGGCGCACCGACTGCGCGGACGGCGTCATCATCCAGCGCGAGCTGTTCGAGGACATCGCCAAGGCGAAGAAGGAGGACGAGGCGCTGACCCCCGTCCCGATCGCGCCCTGCGAGGCGTTCAAGGACGACACGCGCAACCTGCTCGATGCCTTCCTCGCCGCGCTGAAGGCGGGCACGCCCGTCCCGTGCGACGGCCGCGACCACCTGCGCACGCTCGCACTCTGCTTCGCCGGCATCGAGAGCACGGAGACGGGCCGGCGGGTGGAGATGGCGGAGTTCTACCGCCGGCACGGGCTGGAGGCGTGGATTTGACCGCATTGCTGGAGATCGTCGACCTCGAGGTCGAGTTCGCCTCCCAGGGCCGCACGGTCCGGGCCGTGGACCGGGTGTCGCTGACGCTGGAGCGCGGCGAGACGCTGGGCATCGTGGGCGAGAGCGGCTCGGGCAAGTCGATCACCGCAATGTCGATCATGCGCCTCGTGCCGGTCCCGCCCGGCCGCTACGCCGGCGGGCGCATCCTGTTCGAGGGCCGCGACCTCCTGACCGCCCCCGACGCCGATCTGCGGCGGGTGCGGGGCAAGGAGATCGCGATGATCTTCCAGGACCCCATGACCTCGCTGAACCCGGTGCTGACCGTGGGACGGCAGATCACCGAGGTGCTGGAGACCCACATGGGCATGTCGGCCGCCGCCGCCCGGACGCGGGCGGGCGAGCTGCTGGACCTCGTCGGCATCCCGTCGGCGGCGAGGCGCCTCGACGACTATCCCCACCATTTCTCCGGCGGCATGCGCCAGCGGGTGATGATCGCCATGGCGGTGGCCTGCCGGCCCAAGCTGCTGATCGCCGACGAGCCGACGACCGCGCTCGACGTCACCATCCAGGCCCAGATCCTCGACATCCTGCGCAATCTCCAGAAGGAGCTGGGGATGGCGCTGATGCTGATCACCCACGACCTCGGCGTGGTCGCCGGCATGGCCGACCGGGTGGCCGTCATGTACGGCGGGCGCGTCGTGGAGGACGGGCCGACCGACGCGGTGTTCGAGACGCCGCGCATGCCCTACACCATGGGCCTCCTGTCCTCCATTCCCCGGCTGGACGGCGGCGGGGCCAAGCGCCTCACGCCCATCCGCGGCGCGCCGCCCGAACCCGTGGGCGTCGCGAAGTCCTGCCGCTTCGCGCCGCGCTGCGCCTTCGCCGCCGACATCTGCCGCCAGAGCCCGCCGGCCCGCCGCCCGGTCGGCCCCGGGCACCACGCGGCCTGCCACTTCGACGTGGGTGCCGGGAGTGCCGCCGCATGAGCCTCCCCGCCCCCACCCTGATCGAGATCGACGGGCTGAAGGTCCACTTTCCGGTCCGGAAGGGCCTGATCTTCGAGCGGCAGGTCGGCACCGTGAAGGCGGTCGACGGCATCGACCTGACGATCGCGCGGGGCGAGACGCTGGGCCTCGTCGGCGAGAGCGGGTGCGGAAAATCGACCGTCGGCCGCGCCATCCTGCGCCTCGCCCCGATCACGGCGGGCGAGGTGCGGTTCCGTGGCCGCGACCTCGCGACCCTGCCCGACGAGGAGATGCGGCGGGAGCGGCGGCGCATCCAGCTGATCTTCCAGGACCCCTACGCCAGCCTCAACCCGCGCATGTCGATCGGCGCCTGCCTCGCCGAGCCGATCCGCCTGCACGAACTCCGCCAGGGCGACGCGGCGGTGAAGGAGCGGGTGGCCGAACTCCTCACCATCGTCGGCCTGAGCCCCAACCACGCCGGCCGCTTCCCGCACGAGTTCTCCGGCGGGCAGCGCCAGCGCATCGGCATCGCCAGGGCACTCGCCTGCGAGCCCGACCTCGTGGTCTGCGACGAGCCGGTCTCCGCACTCGACGTCTCGATCCAGGCGCAGGTGGTCAACCTGCTGCAGGACCTGCAGGAGCGGATCGGCCTCACCTATCTCTTCATCGCCCACGGGCTGAACGTCATCCGCCACCTCTCCTCGCGGGTGGCGGTCATGTACCTCGGCCGGATCGTGGAGCTGGGCGACAAGGACGCGGTCTACGACAACCCGCGCCACCCCTACACCCGCGCGCTGCTGAGCGCCGTGCCCCTGCCCAATCCCAAGGCGGAGCGGGCGCGGCGGCGGATCATCCTGCAGGGCGACGTGCCCTCGCCGCTTAACCCGCCCGACGGCTGCCGATTCGCCTCCCGCTGCCCCATCGCCGAGGCCCGTTGCCGGACGGAGACCCCGCCGCTGGTTCCCATGCCGGGCGCCGCGCATCCCGTCGCATGCTGGCGGGCGGGCGAGGTGGATGCCCTGCTGCCGACGAGCGTCGCGGCGGCGTGAGGCCGACGTAATCGATTTGTCAAAAGGCATCCTGCGCCGATAATGCGTGTTCACACGGATTCCGACGGCTGCATCGGGCGGACCGTCCGTCCACGGGACGCGCATGGCCAAGTTGATCGCCCGGACGTGGAGCCGGTTCACCCTTCTCTTCGTCAGCGTCGTCCTCGTATCCGTCAGCCCCGCGATCGTCGGCTGGCTGGGGCTTCGCCCCGGTTCCATGCCCGAGGTGATCGTGGAAGCGGCGTTCGAGATGCTGGCGATCGTCGCCGGCGCGCTCCTCGTCATCCGCCTGCTTCACACCGCGGTGTGGAACGGCGTCATGGCGCGGCGAACGGGCCACGCGCCGCCCCGGCTTCTGACCGATCTGGTCGACGGCGCGATCCTCGCCGCCACGGTGATCATGGTGATCGCCATCGTCTTCGACATGCCGGTCAACGGCCTGATCGCGACGTCCGGCGTCGCCGTCGCGGTGATCGGCTTCGCGCTGAAGAGCATGATCTCGGACCTGTTCTCCGGCATCGCGATCACGTTGGAACGGCCGTTCCGGATCGGCGACTGGATCGAGATCCAGGACGGGCCGGTGGGGCAGGTCCGGAACATGTCGTGGCGGGCGACGGGCCTGGACCTCGAGAACGGCATCCATCTGATCGTCCCGAACAGCCAGCTGTCGGAGATGGTGCTCAAGATCTACGACCGGCCGGAGCGGCGCTGGCGCGACGAGATCGACGTCACGCTTGGCTTCGACGTGACCGCGCAGCAGGCCGAGCGCGTCCTCGTCTCGGCCGCCGTCGAGGTGACGGAGGTGGCGGCGGCGGGCCGCCCGGACACGCGCATCGTCGGCTTCGACGAGCGCGGGGTCGTCTGGCGGCTGCGCTACTGGGTTCCCGACTATCCGAGCCGGGGCCTGCTCCGCAACGCGGTGCAGCGCAACCTGCTCCGGAACCTGCGCTTCTCCGGCATCGTGGTCCCGGTGCCGCGCCTCTACGCCGAGACTCCCGTCCACACGCCGAAGACACGGGAGGAGGCGACCGCCGCCTTCATCCGCCGCGTCCCGCTGTTCGAGATGCTGACCGCGACCGAACTCGATGCGCTGGCCGTCGCGGCGCACGACCGGCTGGTCGCCGCGGGCGGCACGGTCGTCCATGCCGGCGAGGACGGCGCCTCCCTCTTCCTCATCAAGGAGGGGCTGATGGAGGTGAAGATCGATCGCGGCAACGGCGAGGAGACGTTGGTCGCTCGGCTCGAACCGGGTCAGTTCTTCGGCGAGATGTCGCTCCTCACCGGCGCGCCGCGGACGGCAACCGTCCGGGCGGTCACGGAGAGCACGGTGATCGAGGTGACGAAGGACGCCCTCGGACCGATCCTGACCGAACGCGCCGAACTGCTCGAGACGATGAGCGCGGTCCTCGCCGACCGGCAGATGCGCAACAGCAAGGCCGGTGACGCCGCCTTCACACCCGCCGAGGCCGGCGAGGATCGGCAGACCCTCGCCCACCAGATCCTCGGCCGGATGCGCACCTTCTTCAGGATCGGCGCGGCGGCGGTGTGAAGGTCAGACCGACACGCCGTAAAGGGCCGTGTACTTGTCGCGCAGATACTTGACGTAGGGCTTCGGATCGAGCGTGCGGCCCGTGATCCGCTGGAGGAGTTCGTCGCGCCCGAAGCGGCGGCCGTGGACGTAGATGTTGTTCGTCAGCCAGTCCTTCAGCGGCGCGTAGTTCCCGGCATCCACCGACGTCTGGATAGAGGGATCCTCCGCCCGCGCCGTCTCCAGCACCTGTGCGGCCATCACGTTGCCGATGGTGTAGTTGCAGAAGGTGCCGATCTGGCCCGACGACCAGTGGATGTCCTGCAGGCAGCCGAGCCGGTCGTTCGGCACGTCGAGGCCGAGTTCCTGCTTGATGACCGCGTTCCACGCCTCCGGCAGGTCCTTCACCTTCAGCGAGCCGTCCACCAGCCGCGTCTCGATGTCGACGCGCAGCATGATGTGGAAGTCGTAGGTGAGTTCGTCCGCCTCGACCCGGATGAAGCCCGGACGGACCTTGTTGATCGCCCGGTGGAAGGCGGCCACGTCCACGTCGCCCAACGCCTCGGGGAACGTCTCCTGCAGCATGCCGTAATGCAGGTCCCAGAAGCGGCGGCTGCGGCCGATATGGTTCTCCCACAGGCGCGACTGGCTCTCGTGCGCGCCGAAGCTGACGCCGCCCACGGCGTAGAGGCCGACGAGGTCGGTCGCGAGCGTCGTGCGGGTGTAGGCCGGGTCGATCCCCTGCTCGTAGAGGCCGTGACCGGCCTCGTGCATCGTGCCGAACAGGCTGGCGGGCAGGAAGTTGGGGTAGTAGCGCGTGGTGATGCGCACGTCGTTGCGGGTGAAGCTGATCTCGAAGGGATGCACGGTCCCGTCGAGGCGCCCGCGGTCGAAGTCGTAGCCGAGCTTGGCGGCCAGCTTCTTCGCGAAGGCTTCCTGCTTGGCCGGCTCGTAGTGCCGCTCGAGGAAGTCGCTGCGCGGCGCTTCGACCGCCGTCGTCGCCTTCACCACCGGGCCGATGCCGGCGCGAAGTTCAGCGAACAGGGTCCGCAGGCTCGCGACCGTCTCGCCCGGCTCGAACTGGTACATCAGCGCGTCGTAGGGATGCGCGCGGTAGCCGATCGCATCGGCCAGTTCCTTCGCCATCCCGACCGTCTTCTCGAGGTAGGGCGCGAACTGGGAGAAATCGCTCTCGGCCCGCGCCTTCACCCACACGGCCGCCGCCTCGCTCGCGTGCTGGGCGCGGCGGCGGATCAGGTCGGCGGGGATCTTGAGGTGGTGCTGCACCGCCTCGCGCGTCTGGGCGACGATGCGGCGGTCGGCGTCCTCGGCCGGGCGGTTCGCGACCTCGGTCTCGGCGGCGTCCAGCAGGCGGCGTGTCTCGTCGGCGACGAGGAGCCCGTGGGCAAGGACCTTCATGGTGGACACCTGCTTGGCGCGGGTGTCGTTGCCGCCGGGCGGCATCATCGTGCGGCTGTCCCAGTAGAGGAGGGCCCAGCTGTTCAGCACGTCGTTGACCATGCCGATGCGGTCGTTGAGGGCGGCGAGGCTCATGGTGGCTGTTCTCGTTCTCGTCAGGGACGGCGGATGCACGCCTTGAAATGGCCGGGGCCGACGGCCTCCAGCGGCGGCTCGACCTTGGCGCACTCGGGTGCCGCGATCGGGCAGCGGGTGCGGAAGACGCAGCCGGACGGCGGGTTGATCGGGCTCGGGATGTCGCCCTGCAGGATCACCCGCTCGCGCCGGACCGTGGGGTCCGGCACCGGGATCGCCGACAGGAGGGCCTGGGTGTAGGGGTGGACCGGGTTGCGGTAGAGCTCCCGCGCCGGCGCCACCTCCATGATCTTTCCCAGATACATCACGATCACGCGGTCGGAGATGTATTCGACCACGCTGAGGTCGTGGGCGATGAAGAGGAGCGTGAGCTGCAGCTCGGTCTTCAGGTCGAGCAGCAGGTTCAGCACCTGCGCCTGGATCGAGACGTCGAGTGCGGAGACCGGCTCGTCGGCCACGATGAACTGCGGGCTGACCGCGAGCGCGCGGGCGATGCCGATGCGCTGGCGCTGCCCCCCTGAGAACTCGTGCGGATAGCGGCGCACGGCGGACGCGGCGAGCCCCACCTTGCCGAGGAGCTGGACGACCCGGTCCTCCATCTCCGCACCCGAGGCGAGGCGATGGATCTTCAACGCCTGACCGACGATCTCGCCGACCGTCATGCGCGGATTGAGGCTCGCGTAGGGGTCCTGGAAGATGATCTGCATCCGCCGGCGCCAGTCGCGCATCGCCGGCACCGGGATCTTCGCGATGTCGGTGCCGTCGAACACGATCTCGCCCGAGGTGGGCTCGACCAGCCGCAGGATGGTGCGGCCGGCGGTCGTCTTGCCCGAACCGCTCTCGCCGACGAGGCCGACGACCTCGCCCGGCATGACGTCGAAGCTGATGCCGTCGACCGCCTTGACGGTGCTCGACGACCGGCCGAGGAAGCCGCCGCGGATCGGGAAGTGCTTCTTCAGGTCGCGCACCGCGAGCAGCGGCGTCGCGGCTCCGGGAACGGCGGCCGGCGGACGCTCGGGCGCGATGATCTCAGCCACGGTCGCGCTCTCCCTTCAGGTCCAGTTCCGACCAGCGCAGGCAGCGGACGGTGTGCCCGCCGCCCGAATCCACCAGCGGCGGGTGGGTCTCGACGCACCGCGCGTCGGCGAACCGGCAGCGCGGGCGGAACTTGCAGCCGGGCGGCAGGTCCAGCGGGTTGGGAACGTTGCCCGGAATCGCCTGGAGCCGCGCCCTCGGTCCTTCCCCCGCATGTTCGAGGCGGGGGATGGAGTTCATCAGGCCGAGCGTGTAGGGCATCTTCGGCTCGCCGAAGATGTCGCGCACGCCGCCCTCCTCCACCGCCTGCCCGGCGTACATCACCACGACCCGGTCGGCCATCTCCGCCACCACGCCGAGGTCGTGGGTGATGAACAGGATGGCCATCCCGAACTCGCGCTTGAGCTTGCGCATGAGGTCGAGGATCTGCGCCTGGATCGTGACGTCGAGCGCGGTCGTCGGCTCGTCGGCGATCAGGAGCTTGGGGTTGCACGAGAGCGCCATGGCGATCATCACGCGCTGGCGCATGCCGCCCGACATCTGGTGCGGATAGTTCGACAGCCGCTTCACCGGCTCCGGGATCCCGACGAGTTCCAGCATGTCGCCCGCGCGCACGAGCGCCTGGCGGCGGTTGGTGCGCTGGTGCAGCTCGATGGCCTCGGCGATCTGGTCCCCGACCGTGCGGACGGGGTTCAGGCTCGTCATCGGCTCCTGGAAGATCATCGAGATCTCGTTGCCGCGGATGCGCCGCATCCGCTGCTCGGGCAGCGTCAGGAGGTCCTCGCCCTGGAACCGGATCGCACCGCCGGCGAAATAGCCGGGGTGCTGGACGAGGCGCATGATCGACAGGCTCGTCACCGACTTGCCCGATCCGCTCTCGCCCACGACCGCCAGCGTCTCGCCGCGATCGATGTGGAAGCTCACGCCGTCCACGGCCCGGACGATCCCGTCCTCGGACTTGAAGTGGGTCTTGAGGTCCTCGACCTTGAGGAGCGGCTCGCTCATAGGGCCACGACCCGCGCGTCGAGCGGGTGGCGGGCCTGGAAGGTGCTGGGCACCTCGACGCCTGTCTCTGTGACGATCATCGTGTTGATGGTCCGGTAGCCGTCGATCCCGGGACGATAGATGCCCGGCTCGTTGGAGAACACCATTCCGACGGCGACGGGGGTGTCGTCGCCGGGTGCCAGCCACGGTCCCTCGTGCCCCTGCACGCCCATGGCGTGGCCGATGCGGTGGCGGATCGCGTCGCCGAGGCCGGCGGCGCGCAGCGCCGCCAGCGCCGCGTCGTTCACCGCCCGGCACGGCGTTCC
>VYKX01000158.1_pt1 | contig 29392 bp, 27 predicted proteins | sample 5114471 | NCBI WGS metagenome assembly VYKX01 (sample SAMN12291785, study PRJNA351875) | freshwater metagenome | isolation source: freshwater lake | place: USA: Michigan, Gull Lake | collected 2013-08-08
TGAACGGCTCATCGATGTCGACCAGCTTCAGATCGCGCATCACCTTGGTCCAGAAGCGCGCGTACAGCAGGTGCAGGATCGCATGCTCGATGCCACCGATGTATTGATCCATCGGCATCCAGTAGCGCGTGCCGGCGCCCACCATCGATGCGTCGCTGCCGGCATCGCAGTAGCGCATGAAGTACCAGGATGAGTCGACGAAGGTGTCCATCGTGTCGGTCTCACGCCGGGCGGGGCGGCCACACCGGGGGCAGGCGACATTCAGGAAGCTCGCGCAGTGGTTCAGCGGATTGCCGCTGCCGTCGGGAATCAGGTCTTCAGGCAAGACCACCGGAAGATCGGCGTCAGGCACCGGCACCGCGCCACAACCGGGTTCGCCACTCGGTGAAGCGTCGCAATGGACGATCGGAATCGGGGTGCCCCAGTAGCGCTGTCGGCTGATGCCCCAGTCGCGCAGCCGCCAGGTGGTCTTCCTTTCGCCGACGCCTGCAGCGGCGAGCGCATCTGCCACGGCATCGACCGCGGCTGCGAAGCCCAGGCCGCTGAAGTTGTCGGAGTTGATGCACACGCCACGCTGCTTGTCGGCGTACCAGTCCTGCCATTCGTCGTGCCGGAAGCTCTCCCCATCGACCGAGATCACCTGCCGGATCTCGATGCCGTACTTGCGGGCAAACGCGAAGTCGCGCTCGTCGTGGGCGGGCACACCCATCACCGCGCCGTCGCCATAGCTCATGAGCACGTAGTTGCCGACCCAGACCTCAATCGGCAGGTGCGTGAGCGGGTGGGTCACCGACAACCCCGTGCGAACGCCACGCTTCTCCTGCGTCGCGAGCTCGGCTTCTGTGGTGCCACCGGCTTGACACTCGGCGATGAATGCGGCCACGGCCGGGTTCGACGCGGCCGCGTTCTGCGCGAGCGGATGCTCGGGCGCGACGGCGCAGAACGTCACGCCCATGATGGTGTCGGCACGTGTCGTGAAGACGTGAAGCCGGCCGTCCTGAATCAGAGCGCCGTCGGCACCACGAATGGTGTGGAGGAAGGCGAAGCGCACACCGGTGCTGCGCCCGATCCAGTTTTCCTGCATCAATCGAACCCGTTCAGGCCAACCGGGCAAGTGGTGCTGGACTTGATCGAGCAGTTCTTCCGCGTAGCGTGTGATGTTCAGGTAGTAGCCTGGGATCTCACGTTTTTCGATCGTCGCGCCGCTTCTCCAGCCCTTGCCGTCGATCACCTGCTCGTTGGCGAGCACGGTCTGATCGACCGGATCCCAGTTGACCACCTGAGTGCGGCGCTCGGCAATGCCGGCCTCCAGCATGCGCAGGAACAGCCACTGGTTCCAGCGGTAGTACTCGGGCCGGCAGGTGGTCACCTCGCGATGCCAGTCGATGGCCAGACCCATCGCCTTCATCTGCGCCTTCATGTGGGCGATGTTGTCGTAGGTCCACTTGGCCGGCGGCACCTTGTTCTTCATCGCTGCGTTCTCAGCCGGCAGACCGAAAGCGTCCCAGCCCATAGGCATCAGCACGTTCATGCCCTTCATCCGCAAGTGGCGGGTGAGCATGTCGTTGATGGTGTAGTTGCGCACATGCCCCATGTGCAGCTTGCCGCTGGGGTACGGCAGCATCGAGCAGGCGTAGAACTTGGAACGTTTCGTGTCCTCGACGACGCGGTAGGCGTCGCGGGAAGTCCATGCGGCCTGGGCGGCGCGTTCAACCTCGGTCGGCTTGAATTCGGGATTCATGAGGGAGCGCGGGGCGCACGGAAACGTCGAATTTCATTATAGGAAGCGGGTCTGCGTGCCGAGGGTTTTGCCGCCTGCGTGCGCGCCGGTCGATGACGGCCGCACGCACCGTGCGTGTCTGAAGCGCCTACACTGTTTTCGCTTGTCGGGGCGCCGAAGACTTTTGGTCGAGGCTGAGATCACACATCGTGTGGAACCCGTTGAACCTGATCGGGGTGATGCCCGCGTAGGGATCAAGCGCAGCGGTCAGCGGCCGGCCCGGCGGGTCGGCTGTACCGAGGCCCGGCAGGCGTTCTTGTCCTTGGAACCAGGAGCCCCGATGGCCACCACTGCATTGCACGTTGACACCGAAGCGCTTTCGAAGCGAATCACCCGCACGCCTTTTCCCGGTTCACGCAAGGTGTACCTGGAAGGGTCGCGCCCTGACGTCCGTGTGCCCTTCCGCGAGATCGCGCTGGGCGACACGCTCGTCGCCGAGACGGGTGGCGCCTCTCGCCGCGAGCCGAACCCGCCCCTGCGTGTCTACGACGCCGCGGGGCCTTACGCAGACCCGTCCGTCGAGATCGATGTCACCCGCGGCCTGCCGCCCCTGCGCGGCGCTTGGATTGCAGACCGAGCCGACAGCGAGGTCCTGTGCGCCATCAGCAGTTCCTACGGCCGCGATCGGCTGGTCGATCCGGCCCTGGCAGCCCTGCGCATGGCTCACACCACCCAGCCGCGCCGCGCGCGTGCTCAAGCCAACGTTTCGCAGATGCACTATGCGCGGCGGGGCATCGTCACTCCGGAGATGGAGTTCGTTGCGGTTCGCGAAAACCTTCTCAAGGCGCAGTTGCGCGAGCGCCTCGCGACCGAGCGCTTGCCCAAGCGCGGCCAGTCGTTCGGTGCATCGCTGGTGCAGGACATCACCCCCGAGTTCGTTCGCGACGAGGTCGCGCGCGGCCGTGCGGTGATCCCGTGCAACATCAACCATCCCGAGAGCGAGCCGATGGTCATCGGCCGCAACTTCCTGGTCAAGGTCAACGCCAACATCGGCAACTCGGCAGTCACCTCGAGCATCGAGGAAGAGGTCGACAAGCTGGTGTGGGCGATCCGCTGGGGCGCCGACACGGTGATGGATTTGTCGACCGGCGCGAACATTCACGAGACGCGCGAGTGGATCCTGCGCAATTCGCCCGTGCCCATCGGCACCGTGCCGATCTACCAGGCGCTCGAGAAGGTGGGTGGCCGTGCCGAGGACCTGACGTGGGAGCTGTTTCGCGACACGCTCATCGAGCAGGCGGAGCAGGGTGTCGACTACTTCACCATTCACGCTGGAGTGCGTCTTGCCTACGTCCCGCTGACCGCCGACCGGCTCACCGGCATCGTCTCCCGGGGCGGATCGATCATGGCCAAGTGGTGCCTGTCGCATCACCGCGAGAGCTTCCTGTACGAGCACTTCGACGAGATCTGCGAGATCATGAAGGCGTACGACGTCTGCTTCTCGCTCGGCGACGGATTGCGTCCGGGATCGATCGCCGACGCCAACGACGAGGCGCAATTCGCAGAGCTGGCAACCCTCGGCGAACTCACCCAGATCGCCTGGAAGCACGACGTGCAGGTGATGATCGAGGGACCAGGCCACGTGCCGCTGCAACTCGTCAAGGAGAACGTCGAGAAGCAACTGCAGGCCTGTTTCGAGGCCCCGTTCTACACGCTGGGACCGCTCATCACCGACATCTCGCCGGGCTACGACCACATCTCGTCAGCCATGGGCGCGGCCAACATTGGCTGGTACGGCACCGCGATGCTCTGCTACGTGACGCCCAAGGAGCATCTGGGCCTGCCCAATCGTGACGACGTCAAGCGGGGGCTCATTGCCTACAAGATCGCAGCCCATGCCGCCGATCTCGCCAAGGGTTTCCCGGGAGCGCAGATGTGGGACAACGCGGTCTCTAAGGCGCGATTCGAGTTCCGCTGGGAGGACCAGTTCCGCCTTGCCATCGATCCCGATACCGCGATGGCGTACCACGACGAGACGCTGCCGAAGGAGAACGCCAAAGTCGCTCACTTCTGTTCGATGTGCGGCCCGAAGTTCTGCTCGATGAAGATCTCACAGGAGGTGCGCGAGTTTGCTCGCCTGCAGTCGGCAACGGCTCCGGCGACCTCGGCGCCGACGGCGGTCATCGAGATCGCGCGCTCGCTCGATGATCAGGCGCAACGCTTCCGCGAGGGCGGCGGCGAGTTGTATCTCTGAACAAGCTGGCGCAGTGCGCTGTCAGCGCGCAGTGCCGCTTGTGCTGCCGTCGGTGACGAAGCCGATACGGGTCAGTCCGTTCGCTTGTACCAGGCCGATCAGCTCGGCGACCCGCCCATAAGGCACAGACTGATCAGCACGCAACTGCACTTCGGTTTGTGGGTGCTGCCGTGCGGTCTCGGCAATGCGCCGCCCGAGCTCAGGCGCGTCGAGCGGTTCATCTCCCATGTACATGCGGCCCGACACGTCGATGGCCACGGTGATGAACCTGGGGTTGTCGTTCAGCTGGGCTGCATTCGACTTCGGCAGGTCCAGCGCCAAGCTGCTCGTCATCAGCGGTGCGGTGATCATGAAGATCACGAGCAGCACCAGCATGACGTCGATCAGCGGCGTCATGTTGATGTCGCTCATTGGCTGGGGGCCTGAACCGCGCTCGAGCCGCCCGAATGTCATCGCGTCAGCCCCTGCCGTCGAGAGTGCTTGCTGCTGAGCGGTCGCACAGCAACTCGCGCAGATCGTGCGCAAAACCTTCGAGTTCGGTTTCGCAGGCGCCGATCAACTTGCCGAAGATGTTGTAGGCCAGTACGGCAGGGATCGCCACCGCCAGCCCGGCGGCAGTCATCACCAGGGCTTCGCCAACGGGGCCCGACACACGGTCGATGGTGAGCGCGCCGGCCGACGAGATACTCACCAGCGCGTGGTAGATGCCCCAGACGGTCCCGAAGAGGCCAATGAAGGGTGCGGTACTGCCGATCGAGGCCAGCAGCACCTGTCCGAATCGCAACTGCGACAGCACGACATTCAATGCGTCACGCAGCCTGCGCGTGAGTTGCGACTCGACTCGGCCGTGCGATTCAAGTGTCTGTGCGATGGGCTGCGCTGTTCCGGCGGCAAGCAGTGGAGCGAGCACGCCTTCCCGGTCGAAGGCGGTCAGACGCTCTGCAGCCGATACCAGGTCGGGAGCCGCCCAGAACGCGGGCACGGCGCGCGACAGATCGTGCTGCACCCGGCGCAGCAGCCACGACTTCCAGAAGATGAGCACCCAGGCACTGACCGACATCGCCAGAAGAAGCGCGGCCACGCCGCGGGTGATGGCGTCGCCTTGCGTCCAGAAGTGCTCGAGGCCGTTCATCGCAGCGATCCGCCTTCGATCAGCCCAGGCTGAGCACGTCGTTCATGTCGAAAAGACCGACGGCGCGGCCGGCTAGGAATCGCGCCGCTCGCAAGCTGCCCTGGGCGTAGGTTGCCCGGCTGGAACTCTTGTGGGTGATCTCGATGCGTTCGCCGATGCCGGCAAACAGGACCGTGTGGTCGCCCACCACGTCCCCGCCGCGGATGCTTGCGAAGCCGATCGAGGAGGGATCCCGTTCACCGGTGATTCCCTCGCGTGCATAGACGCCACAGTCCCTGAGGCTGCGGCCTTGCGCCGCCGCGACGACCTCGCCCATCTTCAGCGCCGTGCCGCTCGGGGCATCGACCTTGTGACGATGATGCGTCTCGATGACTTCGATGTCATAGCCCTCGCGCAGGGATCGCGCAGCGAGGTCGAGGAGCTTGAGAACCACGTTGACGCCCACGCTCATGTTGGGCGCCATGACGATGGCAATGTGCCGAGCGTGCTCGGCTATGCGCTCCTGCTCGGTCGCGGAGAACCCGGTCGTGCCGATGACCATCTTCACGCCGAGCGCTTCGCAATGCTCGAGATGCACCAGCGTGCCGACAGGCCGGGTGAAATCGATCAGCACCTGCGAGCTGGCGAGTGCGCTGCGCACGTCGCTGGTGATCAGGCAGCCACTTTGCACGCCGGTGAATGCCGAAGCATCCATGCCGATCGCGGGGCTGTCTGCAACATCAATGGCGCCAGAGAGCGCCAGATCCGGCGCGGCCAGCACGGCCTCGATCAGCATGCGGCCCATGCGGCCTGAGGCACCTGCCACGGCAACCCTCAGGGGGGCCGCGGCGTCTGCGGCGCCGCTGGCGACCACGCTCATCAACGTGACTCGAGCGGGGGGTAGGTTCGCGCGGCCGCAGGCGCTGCTGGCGACTGCGCGGCCGCTGCGGGCGGCTTGGGCGGCACCTTGAGCGCCTGAAGCTGCTCGTCGGTCAGAACCAACGTCGGCGCCTTGGACGGCGGTCGTGCGGTGTCGATTGACGCCACGAAAGCTTCTTCACCAGGAAGTTCACCACCAGTGTCCAGGCTGGTCAGACGCTCGCCATCGAACAAGGCAACGATGCTATGGCGTTGCGGTGCTGCACCTTGCCGACGGATCGTGAAGATGTAATCCCAGCGATCAGCGTGGAACACGTCGGCGAGCAGTGGTGAGCCAAGGATGTCGCGAACTTGCGCCCGCGACATGCCGATCTTGACTCGCGCCACCTGCTCCTGGGTGACCACATTGCCCTGGACCACTTCGACCCGATACGGGGTGATCAAACCAAGGAATCCACCGGACGGCGTGACTGCGCTGCATCCTGCGAATCCTGCCGTCCCGGCCAACAACGCGCCCATACCGACGCCTCTCAGCGCCTCGCTACACAACCCGCGAATCCGTTCTCGCGGCGAGCCGATCAGGTCTTGAGGGGCACTCGATATCATCGATTCATTCTAGCGGCAGGGGTCCGTCGACCCCGCTCGGCGGGAGCCTCCATGTCACACGCAGACGAGCTCAAGAACAGCGGGTTGAAGGCGACTTTGCCGCGCATCAAGATCCTCGAGGTCTTCCAGAAGACCTCGCAACGCCACATGGCTGCCGAGGATGTCTTCAAGGTGTTGCTTGCCGAGGGTTCCGATGTGGGGTTGGCCACGGTGTATCGGGTGCTGATGCAGTTCGAGCAGGCGGGCATCCTTTCACGCAACCACTTCGAGGCGGGCAAGTCGGTGTTCGAGCTCAACGAGGGCTCGCATCATGATCACCTCGTGTGCATGGACTGTGGTCGCGTCGAGGAGTTCTTCGACGCCGAGATCGAGAAGCGCCAACGAACGGTCGCGCAGTCACGCGGCTTCGAGTTGCAGGACCATGCGTTGTCGCTCTACGCGGTTTGCACCAAGAAGAATTGCCTGCACAAGGGCACCTGAGCGCAACGGGAGATCACCGGACGTCGCGATCGAGCGCGCGTTGGTGGCGTTCTGTGAAGTCCTTGTAGGTGTCGATACCGCGCAATTGCAAGATGGTGTTGCGCACTGCCGCCTCGACGAGTACCGCCAGGTTGCGTCCCGCGTCCACTGCGATCACCGACTTGCGCACGGGCACGTCGAGAATCTTTTCGTAAAGGGGTTCGTAGGGCATGCGCTCGAACTCCCGTTCCAGGGTTTCCTTGCGAACCAGATGGACGATCAGCTTGACCCGCATCTTGCGGCGGACCGCTGTCTCTCCGAATATGGCTTTGATATCGAGCAGGCCGATGCCTCGAACCTCCAGCAGGTTCATCAGAAGCTCGGGGCAGCGCCCCTCGAGTGCGGTCTGCGACATGCGGTAGATGTCGACGGCGTCATCGGCAACGAGCCCATGTCCCCGCGAAATCAACTCCAGCCCCAGCTCGCTCTTGCCCAGCCCCGACTCGCCAGTCAGCAACACGCCGAGGCCGAGGATGTCCATAAACACGCCATGACGGGTGATGCGCTCGGCGAACAACTGACTGAGGTAGCCGCGCACCACGTCGATAACCTGCCCGGCTGACTCGGCAGTCACAAACAACGGTATCGCCGCCCGTTCGCACATCGCTACAAGCCGGTCCGGCGGCTTCTCGCCGTCGGCGACGATGACCACCGGCGGTTCGAGGGTCACGATGCGCTGTATGCGCCGCTCCTGATCATCGGGCAGCGACTTCTGCAAATAGTCGACCTCCCGTCGGCCGACGATCTGAACGCGGTACGGGTGGATGTAGTTGAGGTAGCCGACCAGGTCGGCAGCGGACTGGGCGTTACGCACTGCGGCTTCATCGAACCGCCGCTCGGGATGCGCGTGGCCGGCGATCCATTCCCAGCGCAGGCCCAAGCGGTGATGTTCGAACAGCGCCTCAGCGCTGATGACCGAGGGCTTCATCGGCGTGCCACCGAATCCAAAACGCTGGTGTAGCCCGATGCAAGACCAAGCCGGAGAGGCATCAGGCCACCGACTTCAGGGGTTCCCAGTTCGAGATCAATTCGTGAACGCGCGCCGCGTTGCCCTCGGTCTTGAGCTTTTCTCTCAGTTCGCGGTCGCTGAGCATTTCGGCGATCTCGGAAAGGATCTCGAGGTGACGCTGCGTCGCGGCTTCGGGGACAAGGAGGAAGATGAGAAAAGACACCGGCTCATCGTCTGGCGCGTCGAACGGGATCGGCTGCTGCACACGCGCCACGGCGGCGAGCGGATTCTTCAACCCCTTGATGCGGCCGTGGGGAATGGCGACACCGTGGCCCAGCCCGGTCGAACCGAGCCGCTCGCGCGCAAAGAGGTTGTCGGTAACCGTGGCCCGCGCGATCGCGTGCTGGTTCTCAAACAGCAGACCAGCGTGCTCGAAAGCTCGCTTCTTGCTGGTGGCGTCCACATCGACCAGCACATTGGTGACGGGAAGGATGGCTGCGAGACGATTCATCGTGCGATCCAAGCGGCAACTTCGGCCATCGCCTCGATGCGCGCTCGCGTGGAGCCGGAATACCGGAATTGTAAAAAGCGGGGGGGCCTGACTGAAGTCTCCACCGTCCCCGGCGAAAGCTCATTGTGCGACTGATGCTGCAACGCAGCAACGTCGCGTTGCGCGTGACCCTCATGAATGCGGGGGCCAAGCCACGAAAAAGCGGCCCGAAGGCCGCTAAGAAACACAGGGTATCAGGCCGGTGCCGATCAGGACACCTGAGTCTTCAGCCGCTTGGCGGAAACATGGTGGTGATCCTGAAGGCGCGCCTTGTGGCGGCAGACTTGGCGATCAAGCCGGTCCATCAACTCATCGACCGCTGCGTACATGTCCTCGGAGGCATGCTCGATAAAGATGTCCTTGCCCTTGACGTGGAGGGTTACTTCGGCTTTCTGGCGCAATTCCTTTTCAGTCAGGTTCTGCACAGTCAGCAGCACGTTGATGTCGACCACCTGGTCGAAGTGGCGCGTGATCCGTTCGAGTTTGGAGAGCACGTATTCCCGCAATGGCGGTGTGATGTCCAAGTGGTGGCCGCTGATCGTCAAGTTCATGTGAACTCCTTTCGCTGGGGTGAAAGACCGGGGACGAGAGGGCGGGCGGCGATGTCATCAGGCCGACATGCCGCCTGAGCCCGATTTCATCTTGCGCTTGATTGCGACGACTGGCAAGGCTGATCAGGCGGGGGAACGTGCGCTTTCCTCGGTGGATGTGCCCGAGGGGGCAATGCCATAATTTTTTTGTGACAGTTGATGTCAGAAGGCCTCTATAAAAGTCCCGCCATTGCTTTGGCCGTCCGCCGCGCACGTCGCGCCCGCTCCGGGCATCGCCGTGGATCGGGGTGAGGCGGTCGCCCTCACCCGTTTGTTTCCTCGGCCCTGCGATGGGGCTCGTGCCACCATCGGTCAGCTGGAGCCTTCATGCTCAATGTCTTCTCGCTCGCGAACGGTCGGCTCTTCCAGGAGGAAATCGAGTCGCGTGACGCTTTGGCCAATTTCCAGCCTGTCTGGGTCGACCTTGACGCTCCCACACCCGAGGAAAAGGGCTGGATCGCGCAGCACTTCGGCGTCACGATCCCCGACGACGCGGTCGATGACGATCTCGAGGAGTCGGCGCGCTTCTACGAGGAAGACAACGGCGAGCTGCACATTCGCAGCGACTTTCTGATCGATGACGACGAGACGCCTCGCAACGTTCGCGTTGCGTTCATCTTGTACAAGAACGTGCTGTTCTCGGTGCACGGCGAGGAATTGCCCGTGTTCCGCCTGCTGCGGCTTCGAGCCCGTCGCATTCCGGCGCTGATCGAAGACGCGAAGGATGTGTTGCTGAAGCTGTACGACGCAGATGCGGAGTACAGCGCCGACGCGCTCGAGGGCATCTACGACGCGCTCGAGGCGGTCAGCCAGCGCGTACTCAAGCAGGACGTCAACGATGCGGTCGCGGCGGATGCGCTGTCGGCGATCGCGAAGGAAGAAGACCTCAACGGGCGGATCCGCCGCAATGTCATGGACACCCGCCGGGCGGTGAGTTTCATGATGCGCAGCCGACTGCTCAATGCCGAGCAGTTCGAGGAGGCGCGGCAGATCATGCGCGACATCGACTCGCTCGACAGCCACACCACGTTCCTGTTCGACAAGATCAACTTCTTGATGAATGCGACGGTCGGCTTCATCAATATCAACCAGAACAAGATCATCAAGCTGTTCTCGGTGGCCAGCGTGGCGCTTCTGCCGCCGACGCTGATCGCCAGCGTCTACGGCATGAACTTCGATGGCATGCCCGAGTTGCACTGGCCCTATGGCTACCCGTTCGCCATCGGGCTGATGGTCGTGTCGGTGGCCGCTCCCTTCGTGTACTTCCGGCGAAAGGGTTGGCTGTGACTGCGCTGCCAATCAGGCCGACGGACGCCGCGTGAAGGACAAGTGGCTGCTGGCCCTCGGTGGCCTCGTCCTGGTGGCAGCGGTGTTTGCGCTGAAGGTGTGGCAGGCGCAAGACGCCTGCGCAGACCAGAGCGGTCAGTGGTACGAAGGCGAATGCAACTTCGACGCGAAGAGAGCGGCGCCCGCCGCGGTCAGGCAGTGATGCCTGCGGCACCGAGGCGGGTCGCCCGCCTTCGCGCCACGCTCACGAGTTGGCGCGCCGCTTGAGCCAGCGCATCAAACTGCCGATACCGGGCAGCTTCTCGTAGAGCTCTTCGGCGACGTCCCAGTAGTCGCGGTGAACCTCGATCAGCCCGCTGGCATCGAACTTCAGATGCGATGCGCCGCGCACCGTCTGCAACTCGCTGTTGAAGCGCCGAAGGTGGAAGAGGAAGTCCCACGTCAGCAGGCACTGGTCGCCTTGAACGACGATGTCGCGAACGATGAAGCGCGGCCGGTCGAGAGCGACATACATGTGCTCGAACACGGCTCGGATCGCCGGCACGCCGCGCACCTCGTTGAACGGGTCCTTGAACTGTGCCTCGGCGGCGTATACCTCGCCGAGACGCGCCAGGTCTCCAGGGGACAGCGACTCGAACAGGACGACGAGGCGATCGATTCGGGGATCGCCACTGCGCGACAGCGGTGCGGATGTCTGCATCAGCGTCTCGAGCCGCTCACAGCCCGGTGGCTCGGCGGATCGCCTTGAAGTACAGCCCGTCGCCCAGGAAGCTCAGGGCCTTCAGGAAGCGGGTGAAGCGCTTCGGAAAGTGGATCTCGAAGTCGCCCGCAGCCCAGCCGGCGAGCATCTCGCGCGCAGCCTCTGCCGGCTTGATGAGCGCGGGCATCTTGAACTCGTTTTGCGCCGTCAACGGCGTCTCCACGAAGCCGGGGTTGATCACTGAAACGCCGATGCCGAGCGGCTCCAGGTCGAGGTAAAGCGTCTGCGCGAGGTTGATCAGCGCTGCCTTGGTCGGCCCATAGGCCAGCGAGTTGGGCAGGCCGCGGTAGCCCGCGACGCTCGACACCAGACTGACATGTCCCGACTTCTGTGCGATCAGCACCGGCAGCACCGCGTCGAGCATGTAGAGCGCGCCGACGTAGTTGACCTTGTCGTGCTGCAGCATCTCGTCGAGGTCGAACGCCGTGGCGCGCAAGGCCTTGTAGTGGCCTGCGCAGTACAGCGCCAGATCGATGCGCCCGAAGCGGTCGACGATCATCTTTGCCGCGCCCGACATCGCCACTGTGTCGGTCGCGTCGAGTGCGATCGCAAGGCTGCCAATGTGTGCGGCTTCGAAGGCCGCGAGCGCTTGCGCGTTGCGGGCCGAGACGACGATCTGTGCGCCGCGCGAGTGCAGCAATTCGGCGGTCGCCCGCCCGATGCCGGTGGATGCGCCCACCAGCCAGACGACGCGGCCCTTCCAGTCGGTGATCGGCGGATTCAGTGACACGCCGTCGTCTCCTGCGCGCGCGGCGAAAGACATCGAAGGTTCGACACCATGATCAGGTTCATGGCTTGTAGAACGACAGCGTGACCTCGCCCAAGCGCACGCCGAACTTGCTCATCACGGCCTTGTTGAGCATCACTTTCTCGTCCATCAGGTACATCCAGTCGTCGAACTGCACGTCATAGGTCTTGCCGTCGACCGGCAGGCGCAGGGTGTAGCTCCACTGGAACGCATTGCCCGAGCTCTGGCCCTGAGCGATGCCGATCACATCGTCGGCCGTGCCGGTGTAACGGCCGTCAGGCAGCTTCTTCAGCCGCCACACCCGACGCTGCTTCTCGCCATCGCTGTAGCTGAAGCGCTCGTCGAGCACGCCGTCGTCGCCCTGCCAACTGCACTTCATGTCGACGGTGAAGCGTCGCACCACCTTGCCCGAGCGGTCGGTGAACAGGCCGTGGGCCGTGATGTCGCCGTTGAAGTAGGTCTTCAGGTCGAGCACCGGCTTCTCGCTGGCGTAGTCGGCGGGTGTCGGCGACGCGCAACCAGCGAGCACGGCCGCGCTGGCGGCGGCCAGCAAAAGGATCGAACGTCGTTTCATCGAGGTTCCTTCGAGGGTTGGATGAGCAGGGTGTAGAGCAGGGCTGCCGCACACAGTTTGAGCGCGCAGGGGAGCAGGCAGTAGGCGACCGAAAGCGCTTGCAGCGCTTGGGGGTCCTGGCTTCCCGGCGAGTAGCCAAACCACGCCAGGGCGGGCAGCGCGACGCCTGCGGCGAGCGCCAGATTGAGCTTGGTCGCGAAGTTCCACCAGCCGAAGTACGCGCCCTCGGCCTGCCGACCATGCCCGGCGCTCTGTATCTGCCCGGCGAGGATCGCGCTCGGCAAGGTCAGGTCGGCGCCAAGGGCGACGCCGCTAAGCACGCACACGACGGTGAAACCGACCACGTCGCCGGCGCCGAGCTGCAAGCCCCAGCCAAACACGCTGATGGCGAGCGCCATGCCGAGCAGCCAGGCGCGCTCGAGTCCGATGCGCTTGACGATCTGCAGCCACAGCGGGATCGAGAGCGCGCCGGCGGCAAAGTAACTTGCCAGGAAGAGCGGCTCGTAGGACGGCGACAGCAGTCGGTCGCGCACGAAGAAGAGCACCAGCGTTGCCGGCACGGCGCTCGCAATGCCATTCATCAGGTAAACCGCCAGCAGTTTGCGAAACGCCGGGTTCGAGAAAGGCAATGTCATCGAGACAGCGCGCGACTCGGGAGGGGAGGCCTCGGGCCGGGGCGCGAGCGTGAGTGCGATAACGCCGGCCAGCAGCAGCAGGGCGAACACGACCGTGGTGACCGTGAGCCCGTAGACCGAGGGCAGCACGCTCGCTACCAGCACACCGACGAGCGCGAGGCCTTCCCGCCAGGCCACGATTCGCGCACGCTGAGGCGCATCGCCGCCCAGCCGGGCACCCCAGGACTGGTGGACGACTGTTGCGACGCTGTAGCCGAGATAGGTGACGCACAGGGTTGCTGCGCACCACGCGAGCAGCGCGCCCTCACCTGTCACCTGAGGAAAGAAGAGAGCGGTAAAGCCCAGAACCAGCACCAGTGCGGCAATCGCCAGGGCCGCCCATGCCCGCATCGCGCCGCGACCCAGCCAGCCGTCGGCTGCCCGTCCGATGATCGGGTCGGCGATGGCGTCGAAAAGTCGCGCACCCAGAAGCACTCCGCCGAGCGCCGCCAGAGGCACGCCGAACTCTCTTGCGTAGTGGTTCGGCAAAACGACGTAGAGCGGCAGCGCGACGAAGGCCAGCGGCAGACCCAGTGCGCCATAGCTGAGGCCCGCGCGCCAGGGTGTAGGCTGCGGCGTCGAATTGGCGTGAGCGGGCAAGCCCGCGTCTGCCGCGCTGTTCATCGCCTGAGGATCTGACGGCGGCACCGAGGGGGTCACCCGCCCGCCAGCAGGGCGTTGCGCAGCTTCGGCTCGGAAGTGCGCGGTGACAGCCAGATGCCGAAGAACAGGCGCGCGAACTCGGCGTCGCGTATCTCGCCCACGAACTTTCCGTTCAGGAAGAACCGCGCAGCGCTGTCGGGCACGTGCACGCCAGTGAGGCGATCACCGCTGGCGACGTCCGGGAAGATCTGCTTCATCGACGCCAACCAGCGCGCTGCTTTCTCGGGCGCCGGTTCGGACTGACCGCGCATCTCTTCAAGCGACCGGTCGGCGATAAGGCTGCCGACGAGTTTGCGCGCATAGACGAGTTCCAGCGCCATGGGAGCTCGTTCGAACGACGCTGCCTTGAAGTCCGAGGTCACCCAGAGGCGGGCGTCGTACACCTGCAGACCGAAGAAGGTCAGGCGTCCGCCGCCGCTCAAGCGTGCGCCGGGCAACTCAGTGGCGAGTTCGGACGGGGGCGCAACCGCTTGCGCGAGCGCTCCGCTCGTCGTCAACGCCCCTGCGGCAAGCCCAACCAGCAGTCGAGCCATGGCGTCGCGTCGCGTCCAGGAATTCATTGCAGCAGCCCCATCACAAGTCCTAACTCGCGTGCCGGAATCCGAGCACTCGTTCGCACGGCCAAGCATTGAGCCGTCATTTCAAGCGCGCTGCAGGGTGAACTGCATGACATTGGTGTTGCCCATCTCGAAAGCGGCCTCGCAGTAGGCGAGATAGAACTCCCAGATGCGCATGAACCGGGTGTCGAAACCCAGTTTGCGCACCGCGGCGTCCTGGCCCAGGAACTGTTGCCGCCAGCGAGCCAACGTCTCTGCGTAGTCCGGGCCGAAGGCGAGTTCGTTGACCACCTTCAGACCCGCGGTCTGGGCTGCTGCGCGGAATGCCGACGGGCTGGGGAGCAGCCCGCCTGGGAAGATGTACTGCTGGATGAAGTCGGTCGAGTGCAGGTAGCGGTCGAACAGGTCATCACGAATGACGATGGTCTGGATGCAGGCCTTCGCGCCGGGCTTGAGTTGGGTGCGCACCGTTTCGAAGAACGAGGGCCAGTAAGCCTGGCCGACGGCTTCGAACATCTCGATCGAAGCGATCGCGTCGAAACCACCGCCCGCATCGGCCGGCGCAGGCAGGTCACGGTAATCCTGAAAGCGCAGATCACCCGGCAGACCGGCATCCGTCAGACGCTTTTGTGCCCACGCCAACTGCTCGGCGGAGAGCGTCACGCCAGTGACGGTGGCGCCGAACTCGCGTGAAGAGAGTTCGGCAAGTGCCCCCCAACCGCAACCGATCTCCAGCACGCGATCGCCCCGCTTCACACCGCACTCGCCGAGTGCTCGGCGCACCTTGGCCCATTGCGCTTCGGCCATCGGACGTGAGCGGTCACCCTCGAACCAGGCGCTCGAGTAGTTCATCGTCGGGTCAAGCCACAGCCGATAGAACTCGTTCCCAAGATCGTAGTGCGCGTGGATGTTCTTCTTGCTGCCGGCGCGCGAGTTGCGATTGCGCAGGTGCTTCAGGCGGTACAGGAGGGATCCCCACCACGAGCCGTAGACCAACTCTTCGACCTCGTCGCCGTTGGCAAGCAACAGCTTGATGAGGGTGGCGGGGTCAGGGCTGGTCCAGTCACCAGCGATGAAGGTCTCGGCGAAACCGATGTCGCCCGAACGCAGCGTGGCGCCGCAGACCTTCCAGTTCGCTAATCGCATGGTCGCGCGCAGGCCGCTGGCGCTTTGCTGTCCGAAGTGCATCAGGCTGCCGTCGGGCAACTGGATATCGAGCGTGCCGTGCCGCAAATTCCGAAGGAGCCGAAAGACGGCGCGTGCGGCGGCGGGGGCAGTGGGCGGCAGGGCGATCGGGGAGTAGGAAGTGGTGCTCATGAAGTCGGCAGCGAAAAAACTCGTCGTGGTTCGGCAGGAGAAGGTGCAGCAGGGGTGTCAACGGGTCACGAACAGTTCCGGAGGTTCGGGCTTTCGAAAGAAGGGCACGCGCTTCACCCACAGACGCAATGCCTGCCAGTGGATTCGACCGATGACCCCAAGGGTCATCAGTGGCACGCCGAAGAAAGCTCGACGCAAGCTTTGCGCCGACAGCGGCACCAATCGTCCGCTCACGCTCGTGCGCAGCAGTGCGCCGCCCGCGTCCTCGTGGTCGATTCTTGCCACCAGGCGGTCATCGTCACGTGCGCCGCCCGTCTCGCCCGTGGCTTGCGACGAGGTCGTGCGCATGAACCAGAACCGGTAGCTGCCGCCTACCGCACAGAAGGGCGAGACGTGAAACACCTTGTCTGCCTGCTGCTCTCGGCCCCATCCGAGTCGCTCGCCGCGAAGCAGGTAGCAATGCCGCTCGCCGAAGGTGTTGTTGACCTCCGCCAGCACCGCTGCCAGCGACTCGTCGGGTCGGTGGAAATACCAGAAGCTCACCGGTTTGAAGGTGTGCCCCAGGACCCGCGGATAACAGTGCAACCAGATCTCGCCGAGCGCATCGTCGACCCCTTCGCGAGCAAGGAGTTCTTCGGCCCAAGCCAGGCTGTCATCGCGCCCGTCACCATGGTCACGGTCATGGAAGCTGATCAAGCCAAAGCGGTTTCGCGCCAGTGATGGCGATGGCGCGCTGCGCAGCCTGCGCATCGGCAGCATGAGAAAGTAGGTGGGGTAGACGAAGCGATTGACTGCCGGGCGCACGCGCGTGTGACGCACCTCGCCGAATCCGAGCATCGCGACTGGGTCCTTCGGCTTGACGTTCACGAAGCCCGCTCCCAGCCAATGCGGGCCTTCATGCCGCCACCCTGGCGTCTTCCGCAGGTACGGTCGACCAGCGCCGGCGCAGGCCGTCGACCACGGCCATCCCGGACATCAGGCCATCCTCGTGGAACCCGTAGCGCGTCCAGGCCCCGCAGAACCAGGTGCCACCGACGCCCTGCAACGCCGGCACACGTCGTTGCGCTGCAATCGCAGGACCGTCGAAGACCGGGTGCGCATAGTCGTACTCGCCATGAACCGTGTCGGCACGTGGCTCGACGATCGGATTAAGTGTTACCACCACCGGGGTCTTGAAAGGCAGCGGTTGCAACCGGTTGATGAGGTAGTGCAGGCACACCGCCGACTGTTCTTGCGTCCCGGCGCTCGCGCGCTCGTAATTCCAGGCGGCCCAGGCAACCCGTCGTTTCGGCAGCAAGGTTTCGTCGGTGTGCAGCACCGCTCGGTTGCGGTGGTAGCGAATCGCACCCAGCACCTCGCGTTCGGTCGTTGTCGCGTCGGCGAGTAAAGCGAGCGACTGGTCGCTGTGACACGCGAGGACGACCTCGTCGAACCGCTCGGTGCCGTGGTCCGTCGAGACGCTTACCTGCTTAGCGTCGCGATGGCGGCGTACCGAGCGAACGGGCGTGTTCAGACGGGCGTCGCCCACGCGCTCGAGCAGGCGGTTGACGTAGTGGCGTGCGCCGCCTTTGACGGTGAACCAGCGCGGCCGATTCGACACCTGGATCAGACCATGGTTGTCGCAGAAACGAACCATCGTGGACATCGGAAAGTGAAGCATCTGCTGTGTCGGGCACGACCAGATGCAGCCAATCATCGGCAGGAAGTACCAATCGCGGAACTCCGCGCTGAAGCGATGCTGATCCAGAAACTCGCCGATGCTGGGCGTGGGCGAGTCGTGCCCTCGGCGAGCCATGTCCGTCGCCAGCCGGTTGAACCTCAGCACGTCGAGCAGCATGCGCCAGAACGGCGGTCGCCCGAGATTGCGGCGCTGCGCGAAGACGGTGTCGAGACTGCTGCCGCTCCATTCCAGCCCGATGTCGGGCACCTGAACCGAGAACGACATGTCCGACAGCGCCGTCTCGACACCCAGTTCGCCGAACAGCCGGATGATGTTCGGGTAGGTGCGCTCGTTGAAGACCAGGAAGCCCGTGTCGACGCCATGGGTGACGCCCTCGAGGGTGATGTCGACGGTGTGGGTGTGGCCACCGAAATAGTCGCCCGCCTCGTACAGAACGACGGATGCCTCGTGGGCCAAGGCGTGAGCGACGCTCAGGCCCGAAATTCCTGAGCCGACCACTGCGACCCGGCGCTGGTGCAACGTCATCAGTGGGCCCCCGCTGACGGGGCGCCACCGACTTGTCGGTAGACAAAGTCGTTGCACAGCGCCCCAGAGGGGAACATCGAGGGAGGAGGAAAAGAAACCGCCTCGGGATTTCGGTAGTGGGACACCACCGGCTGTGCAACGCAAAAACTCGACGTCGGCCACGCTTGCCGATCGAAGACAGCCCGGGTGTGGGGCCGACGTGCGAACCGATCGACGAGACGGCAGTGCGCATCCGCTGCGCAGAGTTCCTCGCCCGTGCGCGCAGGCACGGGAAAAGGCTCGGGAAAATCAGGAAAAGGCATGTCAGGAAGCGTGCTCGGACTCAGGCGAGAGGAATAAATATACCAACAAGTTCATTTTTGAACGGAGCAGTTTTCTCGCCCCTCTCGCAACTTCAGTTAGCGAGCAGCTTTTCGATGTTCTCGACGAATTTGCGATCCTCTGGGTCGACCGTGCTGCCATAGCTCTGGACGGTCGAGCCGTCACGTGCGATCACGTACTTGTGGAAGTTCCAGCGCGGCGATGTGCCGGTCTTCTGGCGCAGGTCGGCGTACAGCGGGCTGACGTCGCTGGCACCATTGTTGGCAACTCGCGTCTTGGTGAACATCGGGAACTTCACCCCGAAGGTGCTTTCGCAAAAGGCGGCGATCTCCTTCGCGCTTCCGGGCTCCTGGCTGCCGAAGTCGTTCGAGGGGAAGCCCAGCACCACGAGGCCCTTGTCCTTGTAGCGCGCATACAGCGACTCGAGCCCCTTGTACTGCGACGTGAATCCGCAGTAGCTCGCGGTGTTGACGACCACCACGACCTTGCCGCTGTACTGGCAGAGGTTTTGAGGTTTCTCGTCTTGCAGTCGCGGAATCGCGCGATCGAGGAGCGCCGGACAAGCCGCAGGCGCCGCAGCGGAAACGGCACCCGCTGCAGCGGCCAGAAGCCATCCCAGAGCGAGGCGGCGGGCGAAGGTAGGAAATCCGATCCGATCGAGCATGTCTATCTCCTGTCTTGGTCAAATAATGTGCGAAGGCATATATTGCGCGATTTGCTGGAGCCCATCAAATGAATGTTTTTCACGCAGCGGCAGCGCTTTGTCGCCCTGAGTCCCCGTGCATGGGATATCGCCGCCGGGGGGTCGCTTGAACGAACCCATTGGCGCCATGAAGGGTCTGACGCTGTCGATTGCCGCCGTCGAGCGCGACACCGGTCTGACGAAGGACACGCTGCGGGTGTGGGAGCGTCGCTACGGCTTCCCTCAGCCTGATCGCGATTCTGGCGGCGAGCGTGCGTATCCGCTCGAGCAGGTCGAGAAGTTGCGGGTCGTGAAGCGCCTGATGGACGGTGGACACCGCCCGGGGCGGCTGGTCACGATGCCATTCGACGAACTGCAGCGTTTGAGCGCGAACACGGTCGATGCGCCGCGCCGGGAGATGCCCGGGACTTTGGCTCCTGACCTGAAGGCCTGTCTGGAGTTGATGCGGTCCCATGACCCGGATGCCCTGCGGCGTCACCTCCAGCAGGCACAGATGCGCTTGGGCCTGCTGCGGTTCATCACCGAAGTGGTGGTGCCTCTCAACACGATGGTGGGCGATGCCTGGATGCGCGGGAAGATGGAGATCTTCGAGGAGCACGCCTACATCGAGTGTCTGCAGGGTGTCATGCGTCAGACGATGGGCGGCGTTCCCGAGTCGGGGCCCCTCGATCGTCCACGCGTGCTGCTCACCACCTTCCCCGGCGAACCGCACAGCCTGGGACTGCTGCTCGCCGAGGCGTTGTTCTCGCTCGAGGGCGCGCGATGCGTTTCACTGGGCGTTCAGACCCCCGTATGGGACATCTCGCTCGCTGCAGCGGCCTACAAGTCGGACATCGTGGCGCTCGGGTTCAGCGGCTGCATGAATCCGAATCAGGTGGTCGACGGACTGATCGAACTGCGCGGCAAGCTGCCTGAATCGGTCGAACTGTGGGTCGGTGGCTCGGCCCCGGTGCTGCATCGCCGCCCGGTGCCCGGGGTGAACGCGCTGTCCTCGCTGCAGCAGATCCATGCGCAAATCGAGCGTTGGCGGCACGGCGCGCAATGAGCGTCAAGCCGACCGCGTTTCGCGGCAACAAGCAGTCATTGCCGCACAAGCTCTGCGTGCAGTGCCAGCGCCCCATGACATGGCGCCGCGCCTGGGCCGCCAACTGGGACGAAGTGAAGTACTGCAGCGATCGTTGCCGCACCGATGCTTCCCGAGCCCGGAATCGGAGGTGAGCGGGTGCCAACCCCGACAGGAGTCTGCCGACATCTGATCCTGGTCCTCGGCGATCAGCTGATGCACGACAGCCCGGCGTTCGCTGGCTTCGACCCGGCGCTCGACCGCGTCCTGATGATCGAGGCACCGGGCGAGGCTGCCCACGTCCGCAGCCACCGCGCACGGATTGCCTTGTTCCTGTCGGCGATGCGTCACTTCCGAGATGCGCTTCGAAGCCGCGGCTGGTCCGTTGACCATGTCGAAATCGATGACGCCGATCACGACGAGCAACCCGGCCTGCCTCAGAGGCTGGCGAGCGCGCTGGTGCGGCATCGACCCGTGTTGCTGCGCATGGTCGAGCCTGGCGAGTGGCGGCTGCAGCAAGGGATCGGCGACGTCGCGCGCGCGCAGTCGACGCCGCTCGATGTCCTGCCTGATACGCACTTCCTGTGTTCGCGAGCCGAGTTCGCTGCATGGGCCCAGAAGTACCGGCGGTCGCCGACATCGAGCCTGCGGATGGAGTTTTTCTACCGTGAGATGCGTCGTCGTCATCGCGTGCTGATGGAAGGGGATGAGCCATCGGGCGCGCAGCCCGAAGGAGGGCAGTGGAACTTCGACGCAGACAACCGAAAGGGCTATCCGGCATCGGGACCTGGGCTGATCCCGCCGCACGAGATGTTCGAGCCCGACGCGTTGACACGCGAAGTTCTCACCTTGGTTGAACAACGTTTCGCCGATCACCCGGGTGAGCTCACCCACTTCTCGTGGCCGGTCGATCGGCAGCAAGCGCTGCAAGCGCTGCAAGTCTTCGTCACGCACCGCCTGGTCGGTTTCGGAAACCACCAGGATGCGATGTGGACCGAGACGCCTTTCGGCTGGCACTCACTGCTGTCCACCAGCCTGAACCTGCACCTGCTCGACCCGCGTGAGGTGATTGCCGCCGCCGAAGGCGCCTATCGCCAGGGGCTTGCACCTTTGCCCGCGGTCGAGGGGTTCATCCGCCAGATCCTCGGCTGGCGCGAGTTCATTCGTGGCGTCTACTGGCTGGATATGCCCGGGCTTGCACAAGCCAACCACTACGGGCATCGGCGCGCATTGCCCGGCTGGTTCTGGACGGCCGATACCCGCATGGCCTGCGCCCGCGACGCGATTGGGCAGACGCTGAAGTACGGCTACGCGCATCACATCCAGCGGCTGATGGTCACTGGGCTGTTCGCGCTGCTGGCGGAGATCGAACCGAGCGAGGTCGCAGCGTGGTACCTGGCGGTGTATGTCGACGCCGTCGAATGGGTCGAGTTGCCCAACGTGGCTGGCATGGCGCTCTACGCCGACGGCGGGCGATTCACCAGCAAGCCGTATGTGGCTTCTGGCGCCTACATCAACCGCATGAGCAACCACTGCAGCCGCTGCCACTACGCACCGGACCAGAAGTCGGCCGCGTCGAAGGGCAAACCGTTGTGCCCGTACACGGTGCTGTACTGGAACTTCCTGGATCGGCACGAAGCCGAGCTCGCTGCGAACCCCCGGACGTCCCTGATGGCGAAGAACGTGGCGCGTCTCGACAGCAACGAGCGGCTGCGCATCCGCGAGGCCGCGGCGCGCGTCATCGAGGAGCTGGACGGCCTGTAAAGCCCCCGACCGCCCGAGTGCCAAGGCATCGCCGTCCTGCGGTGCAACGAGACTAAACTTCATCGCGCAGAAAAAAGGTGTTACCGAATATGTCCTCGATGCTCTACCCCGAACTGTTCAAGCAGCTCGAAGCCGTGCGCTGGAGCATGGACACCGACATTCCCTGGGACCGCTTCGATGCAAGCCAGCTCACCGACGAGCAGGCACAGACCATCAAGATGAACGCGATCACCGAGTGGGCAGCGTTGCCGGCCACCGAGATGTTCCTTCGCGACAACCGCGACGACAGCGATTTCTCGGCCTTCATGAGCGTCTGGTTCTTCGAGGAGCAAAAGCACTCTCTCGTGCTGATGGAGTACCTGCGTCGCTTTCGCCCAGAGCTCGTGCCCACAGAGGCCGAACTGCATGAAGTGCGTTTCGAGTTCGACCCTGCGCCTGCGCTCGAGACGCTGATGCTTCACTTCTGCGGCGAGATCCGCCTGAACCACTGGTACCGGCGCGCGGCGGAGTGGCACTCCGAACCCGTCATCAAGGCCATCTACGAAACCCTCGCACGAGACGAAGCCCGACACGGCGGGGCCTACTTGCGTTACATGAAGCGCGCGATGGTGAAGTTCGGCGACGAGGCCCGAGCCGCCTTCGCCAAGGTTGGCGTGCTCATGGCCAGCGCCCGCCGCACCGCGCAGGCACTGCACCCGACCAACCTGCACGTCAACATCAGCTTGTTCCCGCGCGACACCGTTCAGAGTCGCCTGCCCGATCCCGCCTGGCTCGAGGCCTGGCTCGACCGACAGATTCAGTTCGATGCGGTCTGGGAGGGCAAGGTGGTCGAGCGCATCTTGCACAACATGGGGCTGCTGATGGAGCGCAGCTTCGCGAGCGTGCAGGAGCTCAACCGATTCCGCAAGGAGATGGCGGCCTCGCTCGCTGCGACAGCGGCAGCCGCCGCGCAGCGCGAGCCGGGCGCCTCGCCGGCCTGAGCGCAAAGCCGCGCTTGAAGGATGCGGCGACTCTGGATCTGGCGCCTGCAGCCTCCATTTGTCCTCAGAGTCTTCCTGGGCGTCGCTCATGACCGCCGACTCTCCCTCACCGTCTGTTCCTCCACGCTCGCAGCCGCTTTCTCCCTCGTTCCTGTGCAAGCTGTGTGGGGCTGACGAGCTCGATGCGAGGCTCGCCGGCTTGCCCCGTCCGGTGGTGTTCACGAACGGTGTCTTCGACATCCTTCACCGCGGGCACGTCGTGTACCTGGCCGAAGCTCGATCGCTCGGTGCGAGTCTCGTCGTCGGGCTCAACAGCGACGCCTCGGCGAAGCAACTCGGCAAGGGCCCAGACCGGCCACTGAACGGCGAGCTCGATCGTGCCGCTGTTCTGGCTGCGCTCGAGAGCGTCAGCCTGGTGATCCTGTTCGACGAGAGCACGCCGTTGCGACTGATCGAAGCGGTGCGGCCCGATTGGTACGTGAAGGGCGGCGATTACGACATCGAGGCGCTGGCCGAGACGGCCTTGGTGCGCCGTTGGGGCGGTGCAGCCCGTGCGCTCGCGCTGGTCGAAGGGCGTTCGACCACGGCCTTGGTCAAGAAGATCCGAGGCTGAGCCCGAGTCGCGAGCGTCGGCTGTGATGGATCTGCAGCCGTGAGTCAGGTTCGATGGCCCGGCTGCCGCTGCGCTGCGCAAGGGCGCAACGCTTGCCGAGCAGCGCCTTCAGTCGTGAGCGTCGACCACCTCCAGCGCCTCTCGCGCGGCCCGCACACCCCGCACCACGGCAGCCATCAAGAGCGCGAGAGCGGCCGAGCCGATGACGGCCGTGAGGGCTTGCGACGCCTGCCACATCCCGCCCCACCACATGGCGCCCGCCGTCGTCCAGCATGCCGCGAGCAGCGCCACCGCTGCGGTGCGCAGAGTCGAGTCGCGCCAGCGGCGTCGTCCGGGCTGCGGATGAGCCACTGCCGCATCGGCCTCAGCCTGCGCCAATGCGGTGATCTCTTGTGAGTTCAGCGTCAAGATGTCAACGCTCAGCCGAAGACTGCGCGGCACAACGCGCGCACCGCTTCGCGCTGCGCTGCCATCGCCCCGGCTTCGAGTTGTGTGGGTTGTTCGTCGAGGCGAGCAGCGTGCTGGGCGCGGCGCAGATCGCGGTAGGCATCGGCCGCCGCTCGGCCTACTCCCGGCGGCAACAGCCCTGCCGTCTCCGCCCGTCCCAGCAGGGCGATGTTGCCGACGTTCGGCCGCAACCCTGCGTGTTGCGCGCTGTGAGCCAGCACCAGCGTCTGCACGGCGAACTCGACGTCCATCATGCCGCCATCGCTGTGCTTCACGTCGAAGCGGTCGGGCGGCACCGGGCGCGCCGCACGCACGCGCTCGCGCATCGCGAGCACCTCGGCACGCAGCGCCTGCAGATCGCGCGGCGCCGTGATCACCGCACAACGCACCGCCTCGAACGGCTCGATGAGCAAAGGATCGCCAGCGCAGAAGCGCGCCCGCGTGATGGCCTGATGCTCCCAGGTTTGCGCCGTGCTGCTGCCCCGACCCGACTGGTACTTCTCGAAGCCGGCGATCGAGGTCACCAGCATCCCCGAGCCGCCGTTCGGCCGCAGCGCGGTGTCGATGTCGAACAGCTCGCCGGCCGCGGTGCGCAGCGTCAGCCAGTTGATCAGCTTGCGAACGTACAGACCGTATACCTCGATCGCACGGTCGGCATCGGCTTCGTCGCTCTCGTCGTAAACGAAGACGACATCGAGGTCGCTGCCGTAGCCCAACTCCTTGCCGCCGAGCTTGCCGTAGGCGATGACCGCGAGCCGGGGTTCGTCGCGATGGCGCTGCTTCAGGTGCTTCCATGCCCAGCGCAGGGCGCAGGCCACGGTGGCGTCAGCCAGCGCAGACAGGTCGTCGGCCACCTCTTCCACGCTGATGAGGCCCTCGACATCTCGCACCAGCGTGCGAAACAACTCGGCATGATGGGCTCGGCGCAGCGTGTCGAGCAGGGCCTCTTCGTCGAAGCTGCCCGACCGTCCCCAGGCCTCGTACCGCACTTCCAGACCGGTCACGTACTCGGACGCGCTGAACCGCTCATGCAGCAATCGTTCGTCGGCAAGCTCATCGATCACCCCGGGGTGACGCATGAGGTAGCGCATCGGCCAGCGCGCCATGCCGAGCAGCCGCAGCAGCCGGTTGTGCACGTCGGGACGCTCGAGCAGAAGTGCGATGTAGCTCTCGCGTCGCAGCAGGGGCTCGAGCCAGTCGATGAATCGCGCCGCGGCGTCCATCGTGCAGCGGTTCTCCCGCACTGCATCCGCGGCACGCAGCACCAGGCGCGTCAGGCGCGACTTGGTCTCGTCGCGCAGCAGCTTGATCTTGGGGTGGTCGCACCATGGCTTCACACGCTCGGCGAGCTCGTCCGGCAGCTTCGCGAGAAATTCGCCGCTGTCGATCGGCGTGACCGCAGGCACACAGGCGCGGCACTGCGTCCCGGGGGCGCTCGTGGGCGCTGATTGACCTTCGCGCAGCAGGGTGTCGAACTCGGTGGCCACGAACTCACGGGTTTCGCACAACCGCGACAGAAGTTCGCAACTCTCGGTGTTGCAGCTGAACCCGAGACTGCGAGCGATCCAGCCTAGATCTTCGTCGGACGTCGGCAGAAGGTGCGTTTGCTGGTCATCGAGGTATTGGATACGGTGCTCGAGCCGCCGCAGGAAGGTGTAGGCCTCGCCCAGACGATCAGCGCTGGCAGGCTTCATCAGCCCGCCGGTCGCGAGCTTGCCGAGTGCCTTGAGCGTCGAGCGGGTGCGTATCTCCGGGAATTGCCCGCCGCGCACCACCAGCAGCAGCTGCACGATGAACTCGATCTCGCGGATGCCGCCGCGCGAAAGCTTCACATCGTTGGCCCGTTCAGGGCGACCCGCAGCCCGCCGCTGAGCTTCGTCGCGCACTCTGCGGTGAAGCTGACGAAGCCCCTCGAAGACGCCGTAGTCGAGGTAGCGGCGGTACACGAACGAATTGACCGTGGTGCGCAGCCCTTGCACCTGCGGCGATCGCACTGATGCGCGCGGTGCGACGACACGGCTCTTCAGCCAGGCAAATCGCTCCCACTCGCGACCATGTGCCTGAAGGTACTCGTCGAGCATCGGCAGGCTGACCACGGGCGGCCCGGAGTTGCCATTGGGCCGCAGCGCCAGATCGACTCGAAAGACGAAGCCATCCTCGGTGGTGTCGCCGATCAGCGTGTACAGCGTGCGCACCACCTGTGAAAAGTACTCGTGCGCGCTCACCGCCTGAGGTCCGGTGGTCTGGCCAGCGTCCTCGTATACGTAGACCAGATCGATGTCCGACGACACGTTCAACTCGCGTGCGCCGAGCTTGCCCATGCCGATCACCCAGAACTCCACTCGCCGTCCGGACGCATCGAGCGGCGGGCCGCAGCGCGCATCGGCGTCGGCGAGCGCCTGAGTCGCGGCAATGTCGAGCGTCGTCTCGGCGAGCTCGGTCATGGCGGTGGTGATGTGCTCGAGCGGGGCGCCCTGTTCCACATCGAGCACGGCAAGACGTTCGAGCACCAGCTGGCGAGTCACACGCAGCGCACTCGACAAGCTGCGGCCACCGGCTTGCAACTGCGCGACCATCGCGGAAATCACGTCAGCCCGAGGCAACCCCGGCGGAAGCAGCGCGAGCTCGTCGACGTAGCGCCTGCGGATGCGCTGGACGAAGCGGCTGTGGTCTGCCGTGGCGATCGAGGGTGCAGTCATGGGCGTTGCTGCTGCATCGTGATGGGTCGTCCGTGGGGGGGCTCAAGGAGACAAGGAACCCGTCGGGCGTCAGGGAATCAGTGCTGGATAGACTCGGGGCCGGTATTCGCCCATTGCGCTCGGCCTAGGTGTGCACGACGCACCGGCCGACTCCCCAGGCGAGTCGCTGCAAGGATCACGGTGCGACGACACGCTGCGCCGCGAATCCCGCAGACCCCATGTCCCGTCCCGAATCCGTCATCACCGCCAACCCTGCCCCGCCCCGCATCACTGTCCACTATCGGCTGATCCGCCGGCTTCTGCGCGGGCTGCGTTGGCTTGGATGGGCCGTCCTCGCGGCATGGAGTCTGGTGGTCCTGACGTGGTTGACATTGCACTGGTTCATTCTGCCGCACATCGATCGGTGGCGAGAGCCCATCGAGCGCAGGGCCAGCGCGGTTCTTGGCCAGCGGGTGCAGGTGGGCGAAATCATCGTGACTTCGGGCCGCTGGGTGCCGGCTCTCGAGCTGCGCGACGTGACCGTTTACGACGCACAGTCGCAGCCCGCACTCAGACTGCCGCGCGTCGTGGTCGCGTTGTCGGCGCGTTCGCTTCTGTCGCTCGAGCCGAGGTTCTCGCAGCTGCTGATCGACGATGCCGAACTCGACATCGTGCGCGATGCGAGCGGCAGGGTCTACGTCGCCGGGATCGACTTCAGCGGCCCTGATCGCAGCGACCGCAGCGTGGCGAACTGGTTCTTCAATCTGCAGGAATTTGTCATTCGTCGCGGCTCGCTGCGCTGGACCGACGCGCTGCACCCCGCAGGCACTCTGGCGCTGTCCGACGTACAGGTCGTCATTCGCAATTCGTTGCGCCACCACGACTTGCGCATTGACGCGACTCCGCCAGCAGGCTGGGGTGATCGTTTCACCGCCGTGGCGCGATTCACCCAGCCACTGATGGCGCAGGCCGCCGACTGGCAGCGCTGGCGCGGCCAGGTCCATGTGAACTTTCCCCACGCTGACATCCGCCAGCTGGGGCAACACGTCGATCTGCCGGTGCCGCTGGAGCAGGGCGCAGGCGCGCTTCGGGCATGGGTCGACATGGCCGACGGTGCAGCCGTCGCTGCAACGATCGACATTGCGGCGCAGGACGTGCGACTGCCACTGCGCCCGGGTGCCGAGCCGCTGATCCTGAGTTCGCTGTCGGGTCGACTGCAGGGAACGCGCGATGACGACGGGGGTCAGCTCGCCGCGCGGGGTCTGGCCTTCACCCTCGGCGACGGCATGCAGTGGCCTGCCGCCGACCTGTCGGTCAGCTGGCGCCAGCGTCCGGGGGAGGCGGTGACCGGCGGGCAGGTTCAAGCCGAGCGGATCGACCTCGCGCTTTTCGCGCATGTGCTGCAGCAGTTGCCCATCGCTTCTGACGTGTCGCCGTGGGTCGATCAGCTCAACCCGCGCGGAAGCGTCGATGCGCTCAAGATTCGCTGGGACGGCCCGCTCGGCGCGCCAGCGTTGACCGCGGGTTCGGCAAGTGCGCAAGCGACGGCCGAGGCGGCTTCGACGCCTGCGAGCGTCCCCAGCCTCGCTGCCGGCTGGCGGCTTCCCGCCAAGTACCAGTTGCAGGCAAACCTGCGCAACTTCGGCGTCGAGTCGGCGGCAGCGAGACCGCCCCGCCGTACCGGGCGTCCCGGAATTCACGGGGCCGATGTCCAGTTGAGCGCCGACGAGCGCGGTGGCACTGCGCAGCTGGCGATGGCACAAGGGGAGATCGACCTGCCGGGTGTGTTCGAGGAATCTCGCGTGCCGCTCGACCGCATGCGCGCCGACATCGCCTGGCAGGTCGAACAACCACCACCCGGTGCCGGGCCTGGTGCGAGGCCGCAGCTGTCGGTGCAGATCAAGGACGCGCAGTTTGCCAATGCCGATGCCGCGGGCGAGTTGCGCGGCCGATGGGCCACACAGCGCGAGGCTCGCCCCGGCTCGCCTGAGGGCGGCGTCGACCAGCGCTTTCCGGGCGTGGTCGACCTTGAAGGCAAGTTGACCCGGGGCGACGGCACACGCGTCGCGCGTTACCTGCCCCTGGGGGTGCGAGACGAAGCGCGCCAGTACGTGGACCACGCCGTGCGGGGGGGGCGGATCGCGAGCGCGTCCTTCAAGGTCAAGGGACTGCTCGACGAGTTTCCCTTTGCCGACGCGAAATCGGCGAAGGACGGCGAGTTCCGGTTCAGCACGCGCGTCGAGGACGCGACGCTCGCATTCGTTCCCAGCTGGCCCGCCACCGCGACGGAGGCCGCCTGGGTCTCGCCTTGGCCCGCGATCACCGAGCTCAGCGGCGAGCTGGTTTTCGACCGGCTGTCCATGGAGATCCGTGGCGCGACGGGGCGCCTGCAGGGCGTGAGACTCACGGGTCTGCAGGGCCGCATCGACGACCTCGAAGTCGATTCTGTGCTGAAGATCGAAGGCGTCGGGCGCGGTGCGGCGAGCGACGTGCTGCGCTTCGTCAACGCCTCGCCGGTGGGTGGCTGGATTGGCGGAGCGCTGTCGCAGACCAGCGCCACCGGCAGCGCCGATTTTAAGCTCGCCCTGGCGGTGCCACTCGCCAACTCCGACGCCACGACGGTGCGCGGCAGCGTGACCCTCGCTGGCAGTGATCTGCGACTGCGCCCCGACGGCCCGATGCTCGGCGCCGCGCGCGGGCGCGTGGACTTCACCCAGCAGAGCTTTGCGATCGCCGGTGCGACGGGCCGATTTCTCGGCGGCGATGTCGCGATCGATGGCGGCCTGCAGCCCGACGGCTCGATGCGCTTCGTCGCGCAGGGCAGCGCCACGGCCGACGCATTGCGCCGCGGCGAAGTCG
>VYKX01000081.1_pt1 | contig 29147 bp, 15 predicted proteins | sample 5114471 | NCBI WGS metagenome assembly VYKX01 (sample SAMN12291785, study PRJNA351875) | freshwater metagenome | isolation source: freshwater lake | place: USA: Michigan, Gull Lake | collected 2013-08-08
CCGACAAATTTTTTACCTTTATTCATGGCTATGTGAAGTGTGGTAACTAAACGTAACCATAAAGGGCGACCTTAAAAAGGACGCCCTTTAAAAATTTTAGTCGGACAATAGTGACTCTTTATAATTACAACTATTACAAATACGTATCAGCCTACTATCAATTGTTTAGAACCAAACAAACAGTCTTTGATGATAGCGGGATGCCTCAAGTTACGGAAAAGAGATTCTACTACGATAACGATAAACATCTTTTGCCCACTCGTATTGCCACAGATAACTCGGATGGGAGCTCACGAATGATCATAAGCAAGTACTCAAGTGATTATGAAAACCTCAATGCAGCAAGTGCTGATCAGGCAGTAAAGGCAATGGCTCAGATGCAGAATACCAATCAACTTAACAAGTCTATTGAAACTCAAGCATGGATAAAGAAGGGCAGCAATTTCTTCATTCAATCTGCTAAGCTGAACACATACTTTTCGGCTAGTAGCGGTATTCAATTGAGTGCCCAATATTCTTTGCCAAACCCATTAAGCTTTACTAACTCTTATGTAAACCCCTCTTTTCAGTTGGTAAAAGATTCTAAATACATAAAGGACATTGATTTTAATAATTACTCCCTAGAGGGATTGATAACTGATTTTCAACCCATCAGCGGTGAGAATGTTTCCGTAATCTACGGATACAATAAGTCCCTTCCTATTGCCAAAGCAATCAATGCCACTAGCGGTCAAATTTTTTATACTTCGTTTGAGGAAGTGAATGAAGGAAACAGCACTCTAGGTGATTCCAAAACCGGCAATAAAAGCAAAACGGATGGATACAGTATAACAATTTCAAATTTACCAAATGGCCCTTATCAGTTAAGCTATTGGCAAAAGAGTGGAAGCAAATGGCAAAAGATTTCTCAGCAGGTTAACGTTGCCAGTGGCAGCTTCGTCATTAATCTAACTGGGCAGATAGATGAGATACAGTTCTGCCCTTCTAGGGCGCAAATGGAAACCTTCACCTATCGACCGGGAATAGGCCTTGATTCAAGAAGTGATGTGAGGGGTAAATTAACGTATTATAAATATGACAATGCTGGCAGGTTACAAGCAATACTTGACGAGACGGGCGATATAGTAAAATCATTTGGTTACAATTTCTATAAGCCATGAAAAATAAACTAAAAACCTCCCTATTGGTAATGGCCGTTGTATCATTATCCGTGCGCGGTATTTTGATAGCACAGGTGGAGGGACCAACGCAAGTTTGTCCAGGCACTAGCTATCATTATTATTTAAATCCAGATTGGATAGACAATGCTATTTCAAGCGGCTGGGTTGCTATTGGAGGAACGGTAAACTCATCGTCACTAACAGAATCAAATATCACATGGAATGCGAATGCTAGCCAAAGAAAAGTTGCTGTTACAGCTACGTATATAAACATCACATATGATGACTTTGGTTTTCCCAACTATGATTATTTTACTGTAGACTATTATCTAAACGTTGCAACCACGCCATCAGCACCAGTTGTGAATCCTCCTGGCTATTTATGTCAGCCTGGAAACATAACCTTGAGTGCATCTGGTGCTCAGGTGGGCGAACAGTACCGATGGTATGATGCAAATCAAAATATAATATCAGGCCAAACAGGTAATCAGTACATTCCTTACGTATCATCAAGTACAAGCTTTTTTGTTTCTATCGTAAATAGCTTAGGTTGTGATGCTAGTGCTCTTAGGCAGATAAATGTATCAGTACAATCCGTAGCGGCACCCGTTAATTTTTTCACTTACTTCAGATGTGGGCCTGGGGATATTGAGTTGCAGGTTGACCCTCAGATTGATTTAGTCTCAGAACCTTTTGACAGAATCGTAGCATACGTAAGATGGTATTCTCAAGCAACCGGAGGCACCTACCTTTTCCAAAATCCCATTTCCCGAGCAAACCCTTACGCAGTTTATTCTGCCAATGTATCTGCTAGCACTGTTTACTACACATCTACCTATAACCCATTTACAGGTTGTGAAAGTAATAGAGTACCGCTATCCGTTACTGTTCAAACTATTCCATCTATTTCTTTTTCGCAAACTAATTTTGATACATGCACCGGGGAAACGATAAATCCCTCATATAGCTCTAACATAGGATTGAGCACAGTACTCGTTCAAAATACGTCTGATTCTTGGATATCGGGTCAGCTGCAATACAGCTACAATCCGACATTATCTCATGCCTTGGTAAACAATGGGTCAACGGATGGTACTGTTCAATATTTTTTGACACCTTCTACGAATGGGTGTAATGGAACAACCCAAACGGTTAGTGTAAAAGTGAAACCGAGGCCTCAATTTTCTACTGCTTTATTAGACAAAACATCTTGTTCTGGTAGTGCCATTTTAATCAACCCACAAACAAATGTAGCGTCATCTTCTTTTCGATGGGTTTTTGGTGTTGCCCAAGGGTCGGTTACAGGTGCGACAAACTCATCGGGCACTAGCTTTAATCAGAACCTTACTAATAATGCAACCATTCAAGCTGTTGTTAATTATACCATAACTGCTACAAAAAATGGATGTGACGGTGCTACTACTACTTTTAGGGTGCTGCTTGACGCCATATCTAATGGAGGGTCAGCTTCTGGCTCTCAAGCTGTATTCGCAAGTCAAAATTCTGGAACAGCTACCCTTTCGGCTGGGTATCTTGGAAGCATTACAAAGTGGAGATATGTCCAAAATGGAGTCACTCAAGATATACCAAATCAAAGTAATAGCCAGGGATACAATAATATTTTGCAAACCACTTACTACAAAGCTGTCGTTAAAAATGGTGTCTGTAACGAAGTGGAATCTATACCAGCCTTAATCACTGTTGAGGCTCTGCCAACTATAACTTCTTCGTCTGCCAGAGTTATTATGGGCTCGCAAATCACACTCTCTAGTTCAAGTAGCTATTCTTCCTATCAGTGGAAAAATGAGTTGGGTACAATTGTATCGAACAATGCTACTTTTTCTACCAACCTTGCGGGAAAATACAGTTTAACGGTTACAAAAGCTGGGGTCGTGGGTAGCGCTACATCTACCCAATTCAACTTATTAGATCAACTAGACGGCCAGAATACGAACGATATCATTACAAATACAATGCTGGTATCAGGCACGAAGGATATTGCCACTGTCCGAAATTTAGGTGTCGATAAACGAAGCCAATCCATCCAATACTTCGATGGCCTCGGCCGACCAATACAATCCGTAAGTACCCAAGGCTCACCTACCAAAAACGACATTGTGCAAACCATTATGTACGATGCCTTTGGCCGCGAAAGCAAAAAGTATTTGCCTGTGTTTACCAACACCTCGGATGGTTGGTACAAAGAAGGGCTAATCGATGCCGCGGGAAACTATGTGAATAGCCCAAGCTTTACCAACCCATACGGCAACGGCCTTGGCGACAAAATTGCAGACGACCAGCGGCCGTACACCGAAACCATGTTCGAACCCAGCCCCCTCAACCGCCCTGATAAAGACTTTGGAATAGGGCAAGATTGGTATACTACCAACAAGCATGTTAAGCACGACTACCTGGTGAACGTTCACGGCATAACTGCGGAGCAAGAGAGAATAATTGCCTGGAACGTGGACGCCAGTGGTATGCCCGTGCGTGCAGCGGCCGTCATGGATTATGTAGAAGCAGGAGGCTTTTACTCCACTGGCCAACTCAATGTAAAGAGCACCAAAGATGAGCAAGGCAACGAAGTACGCGAGTACGTGGACAAAGAAGGCCGCACAATCTTGAAAAAAGTTCAAGCTGTTAGCGGCATTGCCCAAACCAATATCGACAGCCATTGGGCGATGACCTATTACATCTACGATGACTTTGGCAACCTGGTGGTAGTACTTCCCCCGGAAGCGGTTAAAACTTTTCAAAACTAAATAAACGGCTAGTCAAATGCATTTCTTAACTACCAGTAAAGTTTCCTACCAAATCAACGTGATCATTAAAATGCTTTATCTAAAAAAACTACCAAAATAAGTTACTTATATAGGCTTAAAAACTTAAATGCAATGTATCAACGCCTCCTCAACCTAGTTATCCTTCCCTTAATACGAAGAAGAATAGTACTTATAGTTCTTTTTTTGTTTTGTGCGTTTAGTTCACGCTCTCAAGATTTCAACAATGAACTGGCACCAAAGAAGCCTACTTTCGCTTCACCTGAAGCTCAAGCGATTACGAAATTTATAGACCAACCCGTAGACTTTAAAACGGGTCTTCCGGAAATTAGCGTTCCGATTTTTAACCTAATCAATAATGATATCTCAGTTCCTATTGCATTGAAGTATAACTCTGGAGGGATTAAGGTGAGAGATGTGGCTACCTCCGTTGGACTCGGTTGGTCTTTGAATGCGGGCGGTGTGATTAATTATATTGTAAATTCAAAACCTGATGGAGGATTTGTTGGATTTTCAAATTATCAGTCAATTTTAGATTATATTGGTTCAACGGTATTTTCTGCTCCGAATAGCCCCCTAAATTCTGCAGATTATGAGAGAATATATAGCGAAGAACATGATCCGGATTATTATTTATATACATACCCAGGTGGTGCTGGAAAATTTATTAAAACCGGCAGCAACCTCACTAACTACTCTACGATACCTTCACAAAACGTTTTGATTGCCGGTGGTGGGGCAGCATTTAAGATCACGGATGCTAATGGGTTAATTTATGATTTTGAAGCGGTAGAAAGACAAAAGATAGAAAATACTTGTCCTAGTGGCGATTTATTTGGTGCTTTTGAAAATGTAAAATTTGCCTACTACCTAACTAAAATAACTTCTCCCACTGGCAGACATATTGAATTTCAGTATAAAACGTATGTCTATACTTATTATGATGATGTTAGCATGTCAAAAAGTGAGCAAGTCGTACATGCTCCCGCCTCATCCACATGTTGGTCTAAAGTGTCAATATTAGAGGGTAAGGTGGTTCAAAAAATCATTTCAGATAATGGTTATACGATCGACTTTCTCTATGACCCAAATCCTCGATTAGATTTGCCAACTGGGAATACGCTAGGAAAATTAAATAGTATCGAGGTTAAATTCAATAATGAACTGATTAAAAAATTTACACTTAATCACCAACTGGTCTTTTGCACTCAACTACCTTTTTTAACACTTACACCACCCGACTTTGAGAATGTTGCTCATCGGCTTCTACTCAGTGAGGTTAAAGAAGAAGGTATTGGAAAATATAACTTTTCGTATAATCTAAATCATACCCCAAGCCGATTTCATTTCGGGGTAGACCATTGGGGCTATTATAACGGAAAAAGCAACTCAACACTTATTCCCTCTGGGGTTCGTGGTCTCGGTTACATGGACGGTGCAGATAGAGAGGCTTCGGAAGAGCACATGCAAGCATTTTTGTTGACGAAAGTATCTTATCCGACTGGTGGGGAAACTTTTTATCACTATGAAGCGAATAAAGATCAAGTGGCAGCGCTGGGTACTGAGTATAAGTTTCCGCAACCCCAAGTTACGGTTAACTCCACGGGTAACAACTCCGTTGAGCGAATTTTTGATATCCCTGCGGGTGCTGAAAATGTAAAAGTCTATTACTGGAGCAATTCCTCAAACACCACACAAATTACACCTGTTGCAAATGAGCCATTTAGTAGAGCGCAAATCTTTAGGCACAACAACCTGGTTAACGAAGAATTCCCACTATTCACTTTTTCAGGACAGGGGAGTCAATCAAACCACCTTACAACTAATCTTGTCACTCCTAATCAGACGTATAGGGTTATTATTCAAACCAATGGAATAGTTGGTTCTGGTGGAGACGCGCAAGTTGCTTCAACAACAGTTAAAATCACGTGGCTTGAAAGGATTCCAACTAATCAAACAGTCACGCATTTTTACGGAGGAATGAGAATTAAATCAATTGGGAACAATAGCATTGCCAACACATTGAATGCGCCTAAGTTTTTTGTTTATCGCAACTTAACATCTCAGGGATACCCTGTTGTTTATGACTACTATACTTATTTTAGAGAGATGGGTAGCAATCCAGTTTCAATAATGAGAAGAGGGTCTTCATCTATTCAGCCAACCAGGGTGTATTACAGAGAAGTGGAAGTGTTTGAGCAAATGCTGGGAGGACTTCCAAAGGGGAAGTCAGTTTATCATTATTCACCTGAACCGTTTTATAAGCATTTTACAGTTGGAACCCAGCTTTATGCAGAATCGGACCTCCGGTGGGCGGGGGGAGATTTAGAAAGAGAAGATCACTATAGGTATGAATCGGCAAATGGTTCTTATGGCTTGGTACAAAGTAAAGTATATCACTATCAAACGAATCAATCGAGCAGCATTTCCTTTTACAGCGATGGAGATAAACCGTGGGAGCGTCAAGTATTTGGTGTGAAATCATCGCTGGTGATGGATGAGAGCGGTATTATGCCAGCTATCTATTCTATTGAAGTATACAAGCATAAAACTGCCTTCAAATATTTAAGTAATATAACTACTGTAGAGTATGAAAATGGCCAAGCAAGGAAGCATGATTACCGAACTAATTACTTTAACTTGGAAACAACTTTTTTACAAAAAGAATTTCAATCTGCGAGCATGGCAGTTACAAGCACTACTTCTGCTGCTGGGTATGACGGGGTAAATGCAAAAGAGTATAGGAGAGTAGCTGATTTTAGTTCTGGAATAAACCCAATTATAGATGGATTGAAAACCAAGAACATGTTACAGAATATAATAGAGAAGCGCGATTTTAAAATACTTGATGGCACTTGGTTTACTGGCGGTATTATGATTGATTACTACCCTACACTTTACACTATAAAGGCAATCTCTATGGCTGAGTTAGCTAGACCTATATTGGTTAACAAAGACCTGTTCTCTGAAAGCAGCTTTACATTAAACTCACTCCAACAGCCCGGTTATTTTGAGTTTTATAAGCCTCAAGAAGAATACAATTATGATTTGAAATTCAATTTGATTCAAATACATAGACCTCAGGGTATATATTTTAAATCCTACCTCTATGGCTATCAAAAGGCATTGCCCGTGGCAGTAATAGAAAATGCTTCGGTCGATAGGATTTTTTATGAAGGGTTTGAAGATACGGGTACAAATAGTAGCGCTAACTCACCAGCCAAAACAGGAGATCGGTTTCTGAACACCGGTGTTTATGATTTTGCAAATAATGGATTCTTACCTTCTAATACGGTTGGCCTAAAATTATCTTATTGGTATTGGCAAGGCAATGAATGGAAATTCAGTGGTGTGTTACCTTTTATGCCTGTGATTAATCAGGGTACAAGGCTTGATGACATACGTGTGTTTCCTGAAGGTGCATTAATGAAGACCTATACGCATAAACCGGGTTGGGGCATTAGTTCAGAAACAGACCCCAATAATTTAACTACGAAGTTCGAATACGATAATGCAGGCAGGCTGAAACATGTGATTGATTTTGATGATAATCTTCTCAAATTGTTTCAATATAATCTAGTGAATAAATAATTAATGCCTTCATGAAAACTCACTTACAACATCTATTCATTTTCACAATATTTTTACCTTTAAATTTATTAGCTCTTCCATCAGATACGGCAGGGCTTATTGGACCCAGCAGGAAAATCTGTTCAGGTTCACAGGTAGGTGTAATTGGTTCAGTTTCACCTGGATCGTGTGAAGATATCTTTCAAGGCTATATTTGGCAGGTCTCAGGAAACGGAAACACCTGGCTGACACTAGTTAATGAAACTGGTGAAACACTTTATGATGCCGACATTTTATCAGGAAACGGCAAACGCTACTACCGAAGGGGTATCAACTGTTTTGAAGTTCTTTACACACCAGTAATTATCATTGAGTTAGATCAGGCAATCATCAATCCCGGTTCAATCGATGGCGACAAAGAAATTTGCTCGGGCGATGTGGGTGGCATCCTTGGCAATGTTCAATCGGCCTCGCCCTTGGCCGACCTTGTTGGATATAAATGGCAAAGTTTTTTATTCGGTTATTGGAGTGATATTGCCGGTGCAAATGCCTCCACTCTTTCAGTTGGAACTTTGAGTTCTTCGACAAGCTACCGCAGGTTGGCCATAACCGTATGCAACACATTTCCCTCGAATGTAGTTACTATCGATGTCAATTCAACTCCAGTAAATCCGGAATACATTTTAGGAAACAGTATTATTTGTCAAGGCTCATCGGCTCCAACACTCTATCCATCACCACTTACCCCAGTCCCTACTGGTGGATTTCCTTTACTTGGCTATAAGCATCAATGGCAATCTTCCTCTGATGGAGTTTCCTCTTGGACCGATGTTCCTTTACAGACTAACAGCAGCTATAGCCCTGGCATTCTAAATAACACCACTTACTATCGAAAAAAAACAACTTCCGGCTGTCACGTTGCTTACTCTAATGTGGTGAGTGTTTTGGTCGACCTACCCACGCAAGGTGGACAGGTATCCTCCTCAACCAGCGAAGAGTTTGGCGTAGCAAGCCCGACCCTAAGTTTGTTCAACAATCGCGGACAAGTTTTAAAATGGCAAATTCAAATTGGTAGCGATTGGAATGATTTACCAAACTCGAGTAATACTGTTTACCAAGCTAACAATGTAACTCAGACTGGCGCCTTTCGTGCCCATGTAAAGAATGGAGTGTGTCCTGCTCAGATTTCAAGTACGGCCACAGTTTCAATTTATTTGATTCCAACCATTTCTATAATCGGTAGTGAATTCATTTCTCCTGGGGGAAGCACCAAACTTGTTTGTAGTCAAGGCTTGCAAAACTATCAATGGTATTTTAATAATCACCTCATTGTTGGGGGTACTGAACACTATTATACCGCTACCCGACCAGGCGAATACAAGGTTTCGGTTAAAGCTAGCCCCACCAGTCCTTCCTACACAACGGGTGGTATCCATTTGCTGTCAACTAATGACACTCCTCTCCAGCCGATGAACTATGTAAGAGTGACTTCATTTAACAAATCGGGAATTACCCAGGGCGTAGATTTGTATGACCTAAAAGCAGCAGATTTTCAACAGACCACAAGTTATTTTGATGGCCTAGGAAGGCAGGTCCAATCAATTGGACTGGGTGATTCTCCTACAGGTAAGGATTTTATTCAGAGTTTAACTTATGACGAATTTGGGCGTGAGCAAAAAAAGCTTTTGCCGTTTGCTTTTAGTTACCGTGATGGGCGTTACCAACCTTCAGCATCAAATTTGCAATATAATTTTTACAATAACTTCAACACAGAAGTGGCAACAGATACTGCACCTTACAACCAAGCGGTTTTCGAAGCAAGCCCACTGAACAGGGTCTTGAAACAAGGTGCACACGGTTCCGCCTGGCAGCCTGATATAGACCCCTATTCTTTAACAGACCGAACCGTAAAAAAGCGTTATGAATTTAATGGAGCCAATGAGGTGGTTTTGTTTGACTACGATTTCACCACTGGAGCTGTTTCCAAGGCCGTAGGTGCCGCGGGTTATTACCAACCTTACCAGCTCTCGGCTAATAAAACAGTAGATGAACACCTCAATGAGGTGATTGAATATGTAGATAAAGAGGGGAGAACGGTATGCAAAAAGGTGCAGTACGATACAGATGTAAATGGAAAAAAATATGCTTGTACCTATTACGTCTATGATGACTTTGGCAATCTGGTCGTAGTATTGCCTCCAGAAGCATTTACAATTTTTGAAAACTGATTAAAGTTCAAATTCAAATGAAATACACAATACCGTTTTTAAATTCGCTGACCATGGTGGGAAAGCACCTTATTTCTTGTCTACTCGTTTTTGCTCCCGTTATTTGCTATTCGCAAATTCCTGCAGCACCTACCACGTTGGTGACCACTACCAGTTCCACCACCCAAATCAATTTAACCTGGACGGACGCCTCTACAAACGAAACAGGCTTTCAGATTGAGCGGTCGCTAACGACCACTACTGGCTTTACCCTTGTTACCACCACGGCTGCCAACGCCACCAGTTTTTCCAATACAGGCCTCACAGCGGGGACCAGATATTTCTACCGCATCCGCGCCACCAATGCCAATGGGAACTCCGCTTACACCACAGAAGCAAATGCTACTGCCAATCTAATAGCCCCAACCACACCTGCTGCGATAACAGCTTCAGCCACACAAATCAATCTTACTTGGGCCGATGCCTCTGCTAATGAGACAGGTTTTCAGATCGAACGCTCGCTGACAAGCGCAACAGGGTTTACATTAGTAACCACTACAGCCGCCAATGCGGTATCATTTTCCAACACCGGCCTTACAGCAGGCACGCGTTATTTTTACCGCATCCGCGCGATCAACGCCACAGGCAACTCTGCCTACACGGCCGAAGTAAATGCGACCGCCAGCTTACTTGTTCCGACCACTCTGGCAGCCGTTGCTGCATCACCGACTCAGATCAATTTGACATGGGTCGATGCCTCGGCAAACGAAACAGGTTTTCAGATCGAGCGGTCTCTAACAACAGCTACAGGCTTTACGTTGGTAGGCACAACCGCAGCCAATGCGGTATCATTTTCCAACACCGGCCTTACAGCAGGCACACGTTATTTTTACCGCATCCGCGCGATCAACGCCACAGGCAACTCTGCCTACACGGCCGAAGCAAATGCGACCGCCAGCTTACTTGTTCCGACCACTCTGGCAGCCGTTGCTGCATCAGCGACACAAATTAATTTGACCTGGGTGGATGCCTCGGCAAACGAAACAGGTTTCCAGATTGAGCGGTCTCTAACAACTGCAACAGGCTTTACGTTGGTAGGCACAACAGCAGCCAATGCGGTATCGTTCTCTAACACGTCTCTACCCGATGGTACAAAGTATTTCTATCGTATCCGTGCGATTAATGCCACGGGCACTTCTGCTTACACAGCCGAGGTGAATGCGACCACCACCCAACAGGCACCAACTACGCTAACAGCTACGCCCGCCTCTACGACACAGATTAACCTGACATGGGCAGATGTTTCTTCCAGCGAAACAGGCTATCAAATCGAACGCTCACTGACAACAGCAACAGGGTTTACTCTAGTTGCCACCACGGCTGCCAATGCAACCACTTTTTCCAACACTGGCCTTATAGCGGGGACACGTTACTTCTACCGCATACGCGCTACGAATGCCAATGGCAACTCTGCTTACACCGCAGAAGCGAATGCAACGACCAATCTGGTCGCCCCCAGCGCGCTGTCTGCTGTTACTGCTTCAACTACACAGATCAATTTAACATGGGTGGATGGTTCAAGTAACGAGACAGGTTTTCAGATAGAGCGATCACTTACCAGCGGTACAGGCTTTACGTTGTTAGCTACAACCGCAGCCAATGCGGTATCCTATTCAAATACTGGCCTTGCGGCCGGTACTAAATATTACTATCGAGTACGTGCAGTGAACGCGACAGGTATTTCTACTTACACGAACGAGGGAAGTGCGACCACAAGCCTGATAGTGCCCACTTCATTGCTACTAACGGCTGTCAATACCACTCAGATTAATTTAACTTGGGCGGATGGCTCAATTAATGAGACAGGCTTTCAAATAGAGCGTTCGTTGACAACGGGCACAGGCTTCACCTTGGTCACTACAACAGCCGCAAATGCGATTTCCTTTTCCAATACAGGCCTCACGGCAGGCACTACTTACTTCTATCGCGTTAGGGCTGTCAATGCCAATGGTACTTCTGCCTATACAGCGGAGTCTAGCATAGCCACAATAGCCGCAGGTGCCCCAATACCACCCACCACTTTAGTTGCCACTACAGCATCAACTGCACAAATCAATTTAACCTGGGTGGATGCATCCACAAGCGAAACAGGTTTCCAGATCGAGCGATCTCTAACAACAGCGACAGGCTTTACGTTGGTAGGCACAACTGCTGCCAATGTGGTATCATTTTCCAACACCGGCCTTACAGCAGGCACACGATACTTCTACCGCATCCGCGCGATCAACGCCACAGGCAACTCTGCCTACACGGCCGAAGTAAATGCGACCGCCAGCTTAGTTGCTCCGACTACTCTGTCAGCCGTTGCTGCATCAGCGACACAAATTAATTTGACATGGGTCGATGCCTCGGCAAACGAAACAGGTTTCCAGATTGAGCGATCTCTAACAACAGCTACAGGCTTTACGTTGGTAGGCACAACTGCAGCCAATGTAGTTTCATTCGCAAATACAGGCCTTACAGCAGGCACACGTTATTTTTACCGCATCCGCGCGATCAACGCCACAGGCAACTCTGCCTACACGGCCGAAGCAAATGCGACCGCCAGCTTAATTGTTCCGACTACTCTGGCAGCCGTTGCTGCATCAGCGACACAAATTAATTTGACATGGGTCGATGCCTCGGCAAACGAAACAGGTTTCCAGATTGAGCGCTCGCTGACAAGCGCAGCAGGGTTTACATTGGTAACCACTACTGCCGCTAATGTTGTGTCGTTCTCTAGTACTGATCTGGCAGATGGCACAAAGTATTTCTACCGCATCCGGGCGATTAATGCCACGGGCACTTCTGCGTACACAGCCGAGGTGAATGCGACCACCACCCAACAGGCACCAACTACGCTAACAGCTACGCCCGCCTCTACGACACAGATTAACCTGACATGGGCAGACGTTTCTTCCAGCGAAACAGGTTTCCAGATCGAGCGATCTCTAACAACAGCTACAGGCTTTACGTTGGTGGCCACAACAGCTGCCAATGTAGTGTCATTCGCTAATACAGAGCTTACGGCAGGCACACAATACTTCTACCGAATTCGTGCGATCAACGCCACAGGCAACTCTGCCTACACGGCCGAAGCAAATGCCACCACCAGCTTAATTGCCCCAACCACATTGACAGCCGTTGCTGCATCAGCGACCCAGATCAATTTGACATGGGCTGATGTGTCCACAAACGAAACAGGTTTCCAGATCGAGCGATCTCTAACAACAGCTACAGGCTTTACGTTGGTAGGCACAACCGCAGCTAATGTAGTGTCGTTCGCCAACACAGGGCTTACCGCAGGCACCCAATACTTCTACCGCATCCGCGCGATCAACGCCACAGGCAACTCTGCCTACACAGCCGAGGCGAATGCGACCGCCAGCTTACTTGCCCCGACCACTCTGGCAGCCGTTGCTGTATCAGCGACACAAATTAATTTAACATGGGTCGATGCCTCGGCAAACGAAACAGGTTTCCAGATCGAGCGGTCTCTAACAACCGCGACAGGCTTTACGTTGGTGGGCACAACTGCTGCCAATGTGGTATCATTTTCCAACACCGGCCTTACAGCAGGCACACGTTATTTTTACCGCATCCGAGCTATCAACGCCACAAGTAACTCTGCCTACACGGCCGAAGCAAATGCGACCGCCAGCTTACTTGTTCCGACTACTCTGGCAGCCGTTGCTACATCAGCGACACAAATTAATTTGACCTGGGTCGATGCCTCGGCAAACGAAACAGGTTTCCAGATCGAGCGATCTCTAACAACCGCGACAGGCTTTACGTTGGTGGGCACCACTGCTGCCAATGCAGTTTCGTTCGCCAACACCGGCCTTACAGCAGGCACACGTTATTTTTACCGCATCCGCGCTGTCAGCGCCACAGGCAACTCAGCCTACACGGCTGAGGCAAATGCCACTACGAGTTTGGTTGCCCCGACCACACTGGCAGCCGTTGCTGCATCAGCGACACAAATTAATTTGACTTGGGTGGATGCCTCGGCAAATGAAACAGGTTTCCAGATCGAGCGATCTCTAACAACCGCGACAGGCTTTACGTTGGTCGGCACAACCGCAGCTAATGTAGTGTCGTTCGCCAACACAGGGCTTACTGAAGGCACCCAATACTTCTACCGCATCCGCGCTGTCAACGCCACAGGCAACTCAGCCTACACGGCTGAGGCAAATGCCACTACGAGTTTGGTTGCCCCGACCACACTGGCAGCCGTTGCTGCATCAGCGACACAAATTAATTTGACCTGGGTGGATGCCTCGGCAAACGAAACAGGTTTCCAGATCGAGCGATCTCTAACAACAGCTACAGGATTTACGTTGGTAACCACTACTGCCGCCAACGCAGTATCGTTCTCGAACACCGGGTTGACGGATGGCACAAAGTATTTCTACCGCATCCGGGGGATTAATGCTACGGCCACTTCTGCGTTCACAGCCGAGGTGAATACAACCACCACCCAGCAGGCACCGACCATGCTGACAGCTACGCCCACCTCTTCTACAAACATTAACTTAACATGGGCAGATGTTTCTTCCAGCGAAACAGGGTACCAGATCGAACGCTCTTTGACAACAGGAACAGGGTTTACACTAGTTGCCACGACCGCTGCCAACGTCACCACTTTTTCCAACACAGGCCTGACCGCGGGGACACGTTACTTCTACCGCATAAGTGCTACCAATGCCAACGGTAACTCTGCTTACTCCGCAGAAACAAATGCAAAGGCCATGACCCAGGCTGAAGAAGCACTGGAGTTGTTTTCCTTCCAATACAAATACGATGGCCGCAGGCGCATGACACACAAGAAAGTGCCCGGTGCGGAGTGGGTTTACATGGTTTACGACCAGCGCGACCGCTTAGTGATGACTCAAGATGGTGAGCAGCGCAAAACCAACAAATGGACTTTTACAAAGTATGACCCACTCAATAGGCCGGTTGTTACAGGCCTCTATAACACAGGAACAACGGTTGTTGATCAGCCTACGATGCAGGGCAATGTAGATACTTACTATAACCAAGTTGCGAGCTCAAGTTGGGCATGGTACGAAACGTTTAGCACATCGGGCAGTCTGCACGGCTATGACAACAAATCGTACCCGAATACTAATCTGGATGTACTCACTGTTACCTACTACGACAACTATGATTTCAAGACGTTGTTCGGTAGCGGCTACGATTATGTGAACGATAACCTCAACGCTGCACCACTTGCAGGCGTTACCTACTCCCAACCCGCGACACCCAATTACGCGGTGATCGGCCAAGTTACCGGCACGAAAGTAAAAGTGCTGGGCGGCAGCACATACCTAAAAACGGTGAGTTACGTGGATGACAAATACCGCCCCATCCAATCCATTGCCGACAATGCAGTGGGCTACCTTGACCGCACCTCCATGCTCCCAGACTTCGTGGGCAAGGTGCTGGCAACGAAAACAACGACAAATAACACCCGTCTCCATTGGAAAGATCTTGTAAGAGTCACACCCATTGGGTCAAATCTTGTGGCTAGTGCATTTGGAGGTGGATGGGGCTACTATGGTGCAGCATCGGTAGAAAGCATACCAGCCAACACAGATGGCTGGATGGAAGTGACTGCTTCGGAAACGACAACCGGAAAAATGATTGGATTTTCATCTGTGAATACTGATGCGGGATACACATCGATCAACTATGCAATCTTTTTGAACTCCACTTTTTTTGGTATTTACGAGAATGGTACAGATCGCGGTTTCCTCACCCCGATGCAAACTGGAGATTTACTCCGGATAGAACGTGTAGGCACAGCCATCCGATACCTGGTGAACGGAATGCTGGCTTACACATCACCCGTTGCATCCACGAGTAGTTTACTTGCTGACGTAACCTTCTGGCAAGGCCCTGCAACAATTGCAAGCATCAAGGCATCATTTGCACTTGCCGAGCCAGATAAGACGATTGCGAGACGTCTTGAATACGACCACGCAGGCCGCTTATTAAAAACCTGGCACAGCGTAAACGGAGCCACTGAAGTGCTGCTAGCGCAAAATGAGTACAACGAGATAGGCCAGCTCGTTGACAAAAAACTTTACAGCACGGATAATGGCACCAACTTCAAGCAGAGCGTGGACTACCGCTACAACATCCGCGGGTGGCTCACCTCAATGAACAATGCGGCACTAGCCAACGATGGGACGACCAACGATGACACGGGCGACCTCTTTGGCATGGAGCTGCTCTACAACCAGCAAGATGTAGGCCTGGGAAACAACGGGCAGTTCAATGGCAACATCTCGGCCATCAAGTGGAGCAACAACCTGGGCCTTGGCACCGTGAAGCAGAACGGGTACACCTATGGCTACGACCCCATGAACCGCATCACCAGCAGCAACTTCAAACAACAGACCGCTCTGTGGTCTGCACTCGGCAATGGAGGCCTCAACGAAACAGGCTTCAGCTACGATTTGAACGGAAATATTCTGGGGCTGACGCGCAACGACAAGCGGCTGAGCGGCACTATGGATAATCTTGGATATACCTATTTAGGCAACCAGTTGCAGAAGGTGACCGATAGCGGTGACAAAACGAAAGGTTTTGTAGATGGAGCCAACCAAGGCAACGACTATACCTACGATGCCAACGGGAATATGACGCTGGACAATAACAAGAACATCACCGCCATTGTCTATAACCACCTGAACCTGCCAGCGCAAGTAACCAAAAATACAGGGGAGTATGTCAAGTACACCTACGATGCCACGGGCCGCAAGCTGCGCCAAGAGGTATATGCCGCCAACGGCACGCTGAAGAAAAGCAGTGACTACTCGGGCGAATATTTTTACGAAAACGACACGCTCAAGTTCATCAACCACGAAGAGGGGAGGGTGACCATGACAACCGCCCCCGAATACCAATACCACCTCAAAGACCACCTCGGCAACGTGCGCCTCACCTTCACTACCAAGCAAGACACCGAGATCAACACTGCTACCATGGAGACGGCCAAAGTACCCACCGAGCAAGGTCAGTTTCTCAACTACAGCGAGGCCATAAAGATCAACGCGACTATCTTCGATCGAACCCACCGCACGCCCGATGGCGTGGCGAACACCACCTTCTACTCCACACGGCTAACGGGCGGCACCACCAATGCAGTGAACGGCCTGGCCAAATCGCTGAGCGTAATGCCGGGCGACAAAGTAGATGTAGAGGTTTTTGCCAAATACTTAGACCCCAACTCCAACAACTGGAGCGCTGCCTTGGCAAACTTTATGACTTCCATTGCAGCAGGGGGAGGGGCGCCAGTGGGCACTATTATCGATGGTAACTTCCCGGGAAGTTTAGGCAACAACGCATTTCCATTCCCCGGCCAATTGGTGCGTAGTGGCGACAATGGAACCGGCCCCAAAGCTTACTTGAATTACCTGCTGTTCGATAGAGATTACGTGTACAAAACGGGTGGCTTCAAACGACTTACTACCTCAGCCATTGAGCGGGGAACCGATGTGACTCACGAGCGACTTTTCTTTGATAACAATGAGATCAATATCACCGAAGCCGGCTATTTGTACGTTTGGCTCAGCAATGAGAACGACACGCCAGTAGAAGTCTACTTCGATGACTTCAAGGTTACTTACACAAAATCACCAGTGGTACAGAGTGACGACTACTATCCGTTCGGTTTGACGTTTAACACGTACTCAAGAGAGAATAGCGTTAAACAAGATTACTTGTACAATGGAAAAGAATTGCAAGATGAATTGAATATTGGTTGGTACGATTATCAAGCAAGGCAGTATGATCCAGCAATTGGTAGATGGATGGCAATTGATCCGTTAGCAGATGTATCAAGAAGGTGGTCACCTTATACTTACGTTTATAATAATCCTTTAACTTTTATTGATCCTGATGGAATGTTTGGAGAGTATTACAATGAGAGCGGAAAATATTTAGGTACTGATGGAATTGATGACGACAGAGTTTATCAGACTACTGACAAAGCCTATGGAGCTAACGTTACATCAATGATTGGTGAGGATCAGAGTGGACCTGATTATGCGGCATTGCAAAATAGTTCAGACACACATGATTTAGGTAAAAAGAATGAATTTGGTTTGATTCAGTTGACTGGGATGGGCAATGACCATATTGGTAATTATGGTAACGAGGATAATTACTCCTATACAGATAGTGAGGGAAATACCGTAGCTGCAGGGAAACATGGTGATGACTGGGTCACGCCTGAAGTTGGAGCAGCATTTAATGCTGCTGTTAACGAGTTTGTTGCACAAGAGGGTAATAGTAATCTAGTTGTTAAGGTGAATGATGCAAGCGCTTTTAATCCTGCTTATGATTTAGGACACTCAACTCACTTTGAAGGAAAATCAATAGACGCACCATTTATTAAGACCAATGGAACTCATAGTAATGATATATCAAGTTTATCAGAAGGTGACAAGAACCTGACTGGGAATTTTGTAGGTATCTTACAAGGAAAAGGCTTTACTAAGAATTATTCCGATAATGGATCTATTCCAAATACAGTACACTCAAAGAAACACAAGGATCATTTTCACGTTGGTAAATAATGAAAACATTTTTGACTATCGTATTTTTCTTAACTACACTTTTAGTTTTTTCAAAGGATAAAGGAATAGGAATTTTTTATGTCTCTTCTAACTTGAAAGGGAAGGTTCAAGTTAATATCTATGAAAAGAATAATCTTGAAAGCAGACTATTAGGGGTATATATTAGTGAACACTCGGAAGGTGGTCAGACCACATACAGTGTTCAAGTGAGAAATATTAAGACGGATAACTTGATAGAATTTGAATACGAAAAGTCTGGCCTCCCTTTACGTGGAATAAGTGATAGTTGGTTGAATGTAATCTATGGACATGATAAATTAGGTAAAGCTTTAACGGGTTGGGTTGAACAAAAGAGCGGAACTACTGATTACTTTTTGTGGAAGGACTACCTCAAGTTCGAAATGCTGTTTTTTGATTCACCTGACCGCATCGAATTTTTTGATAAAGCTGGTGGTGAGAAGGTTGAATTTAAATTGCAACCTTCTCAAAACTTAAAGTACGATTACATTATGAAATCAATAGAACTAGATGGAGACTGGATGAAGGTGGAAGTAACCACTCCGAGCAATTATTGCAATACACCAGAGGTGAAGGAGACTAAGGTATTTTGGATAAGGTATTTAGATCGGAAAGGAAGACCATTAGTCTGGTACTTTACTAGGGGATGTTAAATAAGGGAAACTCATACACCCCAGCTATCCTTAGTCTGTATTGCTCTCATGAGTTTGCAACTCATGAGGTGCTACTTAAAAGCAAAGAGTAATTTTTTTTTGATTTACGCTTTTGACTTAGATGAGTTAGACGGAATGATTGCGATGAACATGAAATGAAACAAGGCGAACAATCCAAAAAATCCTAAAGCGAGCCCATACCAGGGAACAGGTTTAGATAACTCAAAGGCGATAAGAGATACAAAACCCAGCCACAATAGAATATAGGGCCACATTCCATAACTCAATCCTCTGGTAAAATACTTGTAGCTTATAAAGCCCATCGCGGCACCTGTCATTGTAGAGACGCCAAAAATGTACCACTTATAGTTTACAAAAGGAACGATGGTTATTTTTCCATTTGCAACGGAGATGATTCCCCAGTTAACAAATAAATCAACTGTCTGGGAGCCGTACATGATGATATAGGCCATGATGGCAGACAAGCCAACTAGAGATTTTACCAAGTCACGAAATAGGATCATACACAGATTTGTTTTAGCCGGCTACCAGGTTAGAAAGATTGTCTTTAAGTTTTTTCTTAGCGATAAGTGAATCTACGATGTTATAGATTGATTTTTTTTCTACTTCGTCCAGCGAATCAATGAGTCGCAGTTTTTCCAATAGAGTTTTATCGTAGGCGTTCACATCTTTAAAAATCTCATCGGAGGTAAATAGTTCGGATAGAGAAATACCTAGTGCTTTGGCAATTTTTATGACAGCCGAAAAAGAAGGATCAGTTTTGCCGCTCTCAATGCGAGAGTATTGAGCCTGGGCCATTCCGAGTAGTCCGGCCAGTTCTTTTTGCGAAAGGTTTTTGGCTTCGCGTACCTTTTTAAGTGCTTCCCCGAGCTTCATTGATAATTTATAAGTCATCAAATCTAACTTTTGATAGTGAGTAGGGCAATAATGAGAAAAATCAGCTTCCAATATTATAACTAATAAGTTATAATTATATACTTTTGGTTTAATAACTGATTAGTCAAAAGATTTATGGAGCCTACTTCAAAGCGCAGCCTAGACATCACCAATGCTGAGCACATCGGCTATAAGCATGGCGGAATCGAGATTACGGTATTAGGCGGAATCAGACTGGAAGGGCTGGACAGAATGCGCACCACATTGAAAGTACAGGTCGAGCATTTGAGCTTACGGCACAACTTGGATTTATATAATGATACACAAGTCGAGAAGCTGGTGCGCAAGGTTGCTGAAAAGTTGGAGATCGGAACAAGCGTGATCACAGCAGCATTGACAGACCTAACAGATTTATTGGAACAATACAGGCTTGACGAAATCGAAAGACAGGGCGCACAACAGAACGACAAGAGAAAAGTATTAACAGAGGAAGAACAACAACAAGCCAAGCTTTACCTATCCGCTCCAAACCTGATGGATAGAACAAAGGAAGACATAGGCAAAGCCGGAGTGATCGGAGAAGAAAACAACAGACTGTTAATGTACCTGATCTTCACGAGCAGAAAGAGAGAAAACCCTTTGCATGTTATTAGTCTTGGAAGCAGTGGCATAGGCAAAACACATTTACAGGAAAAAGTATCGGCACTTATACCCGATGAAGACAAAGTGGAAAGCACAAGCCTGACTTCATTGGCGATCTACTATTTTGGAAGGTATGACCTTCGCCACAAGCTATTGTTGTTCGAGGATCTGGACGGGGCATCGGATGCGTTCTACGTGATCAGAGAATTGCAAAGCAAACGGAAGGTAATCCGTACCGTGCCGATCAAGAATACGAAAGGAGAAACCAAATCAATACAGTTAATAGTTGAAGGTCCTGTGACCATTGCAGGTTGCACAACAAAAGAAAGCATCTACGAAGACAATGCGAACCGCTCGTTCCTGCTCTACATCGATGAGAGCAAAGAGCAAGACGATAAGGTAATGGATTACCAGCGCAAACACAGCGCAGGCAAGATTGATACCACAGAGCAACAAAAGATCATCAGCGCTTTTCAAAATATGCAACGCATGTTGCAAGCCGTGCAAATCAGAAACCCCTTTGCAGAGTTTTTAAAGATACCCGATGAAGTATTTAAACCACGCAGGACAAACGCGCATTACCTCGCCTTCATTGAGCTGATCACCTATTACCACCAGCACCAGAGGGAAAAGCAATACGATAAAGAAACGGGAGAGGAATTTATTGAAACAACAGTAGAAGACATTGCAGAAGCCAACAAGCTGATGAAAGAGATTTTACTGCGTAAGTCAGACGAGTTGAACGGGGCAACACGGAGTTACTTTGAAAAACTAAAAGAGTACTTGAATGAGAACAAGCGAACAGATTACATCAATCGCGAGATCAGGCAATACTTACGCATTAAAGGCACAACACTGAGACGCTACCACAACGAACTGTTAAGCTGTGGCATGATCAAAGTGAAAGCAGGAAAGAAGAATGTAGGCTATCAATACGAAGTGGTGAGCTATGAAGAATACCAAAAGCTGCATGACCACATCAACGGAATGCTGGATGAAATTTTAAACAAGCTGCAAGCCAGTGAGCCACACGTGAGCCAATCTAAAAATGGCTCACCTAAAAAGAAGTCTTCCAGCAAGTTAGCAAACGTGAGCCAGTGAGTTCAGGAAAAGGTATGCGCCATGAAAAAATTATCGTTAAGAAATCCTTCCTTCCGTTACCTCGAACAAAGTTTTAAAGAATGGCTGGACGTGTTGGGCTACGCACCTGTAAGCGTGTATAACATGCCCCTACAGGTGCGCGAGCTACTGCATTATCTGGAAGGTGAAAATATAAACCACATCAAGGAGCTTGATATAAAGCACATCAAAGAACACTACCACAGACTGAAAGAACGGAGCAACCAAAGGCGGGGCGGTGGACTTAGCAACAACCATTTAAACAAACATATCCAGTCACTGCGAAAGTTTACGGACTACTTACGACAAGTGGGAAGGCTTACACTTCCTGAGCTGCAAATCAAAAACGAGGAAGCAGACGCAAAGACAATCCCCGTACTGACAGAAGAAGAAATGCAATTGCTCTTTAAGGCCACATACAAAACTTCATTACAATATCACCGGCCACATTATAACCTGAGTGCTGCACAAGTTGAAGCTATGCAAGCAAGAGACCGCGCCATGCTTGCCATCTTTTACGGTTGTGGAGTAAGAAGAAACGAAGGCGTTAATATAAATGTAGGCGATATCAACTTTGATCGGTCAATGCTCCATGTACGCAAAGGGAAGAACTATAAAGAACGGTTCGTGCCGATCAGCAAAGCCAGCTTGAAATATTTACAAGAATACATCTATGATCAACGCCCAGAGATCACACAAGGCAGTAAGACAGAGGCTTTGTTCATTAGCATGAGAGCAAGACGAATGGACGGACAAACCATGTTGCTGCGATTGAAATATTTACAGCACCAAACGGAAAATGCAGACCTGATCGAAAAGGAAATCGGGTTACATACTTTACGGCACAGCATCGCTACCCATTTACTCCAAGCGGGAATGCAGCTTGAAAGCATTGCACGATTTTTAGGGCACAGCACGTTGGAGTCAACACAGATATACACACACTTGGCAGGGGAAGAACACATGAAAGAACAGACGTTTACAAACATCAGGAAACACGCACGGATACAACTGCACGAAGATGAGTTTTAATAATTACCTGAAGAAGCTTGAGCAAAGCACCAACAGTATTGAGAGTTGCGAAAGAGCAGTGAACCTGTTTTTAAAATGGATGGGTAAACAATCCATCGAGCCTGAGCAAGGAAGTTATGCGGACGTGTTGGCTTACATGAAATATTGCCAGAAGAACGGGACAACACAACGCACTGTACAGAACTACCTGAACATGATCAGACACTTTTATAATCACCTGATTGAGCAAAAGCAAATCGAAACCAATCCAGTTACAGGAATCAAAGTACAAGGCGTAAAACGCAAATCACTTTACCACATCTTCAAACCGGAAGAACTCCACGCAATCTATAACAGCTATCAGGACGGATCATTGAAAGGGAAAAGAAACAGAATCATGTTGAGCCTGATCGTTTACCAAGGGACAAAGACCGAAGAACTCAACAAGCTGGAAGTGAAAGACGTGAAATTGAAAGAAGGGAAAATAGAAATCCCCGGAGGCCTGAGAAGTGAAGGGAGGATTTTAAAATTAGAATCACATCAGGTCTTGGAGTTTTACGATTACGTGAACAACACGAGAAAGGAAATATTAACCAAGTCACGACAGCAAACGGATAAACTTTTTGTGAGCATCGAAGGCGGTGACAGTCTTGACAGTTGTTTGCATCGGTTGTTGTTTTGGGTGAAGAAAAAAAATAAGTTGGTCGTGAATGCAAAGCAGTTGCGGGCAAGCGTGATCGTGAAGTGGCTGAAAATATACAACCTTAGAAAAGTGCAATACATGGCTGGCCATCGCTACATAAGTGCAACAGAAGCTTACAAGCAAAACGAAACCGAAGGCTTAAGCAAAGAGATAGATCAATACCACCCGCTTGGTTAGCCTTCGGTTCATGAACACCTTTAAAAAACAGACAATGCGTGAATAAATGGAAGGGTTGACGGAAGAAGTGAACCAGTTCCACCCGCTTGGATAGATGAAAATTGGAGGACGCAAATTGTGACCTCCAATTTGCTATTTTTGTTTTGGATAATTATGGATACAATATGGATATATCTAAAAGTATAGAGCAGAAACTGAAGTTTAGCGGGGGTGTTTACCAACAAATGATGCAGCGGTTAAGCATCATAGACAGCTTTAAAGGCAACTGGAAAGCCATTGAGCACCAGCACTCGAAACATTTAAAGGAGCTCCGTAAAATAGCCACGATCGAAAGCATTGGCTCATCCACACGGATAGAAGGCGCAACCCTGACGGATGCCGAAGTGGAAAAGTTATTGAAGTCTGTAAAGATCACCAAGCTCAAGACAAGGGACGAGCAGGAAGTGATTGGTTATTACGAAGTGCTGCAAGTAATCTTGGACAACCATCAGGATATTGAATTAACAGAACGCTACATCCATCAGTTGCACGGCATGCTGCTAAAGCACAGCAGCAAAGACCAGGATCACAAAGGGAAATACAAAGCCTTGTCAAATCAAGTAGTGGCGAATTATCCTGACGGAACAAAGCGGACCATATTTAAAACAACAGAGCCACACCTGACGGCCACAGAAACACAAGAGGCAATCAAATGGGCGAACGAACGGTTCACCAAACAAGACATGCACCCCGTGGTTGCCATTGCTGTTTTTGTCTATGAGTTTTTATCGATACACCCTTACCAGGACGGGAACGGGCGGTTGTCCCGATTATTGACCACGTTGCTGATGTTGCAACGGGATTACAAGTTTATCCAGTACGTGTCCTTCGAAAATATCATTGAGACAAAGAAGGAAGAGTATTATCGTGCATTGATGGAAGGCCAGAAGAACAGGGGCAAGGACACTGAGCTTATTGATAAATGGGTTTTGTTTTTCCTTGATTGCATGGTGGTGCTGATACAGCGGTTGGAAGCCAAGTATGAAACCTACAACAAGCTGAAAAAAGAACTGAATGAAAGGCAGCAAAAGATTTTGCACTACATCAAGAAAAAGAAAACGGTACAGATCAGTGAGATTGACAATGCTTTTAAAGACTACGCACGGAACACGTTGAAAAAGGATATGACCTACTTGGTGAACGAAGGCTTCTTGTTGAAGACAGGTGAAAAGAGGGGCGTTAGGTATCACCTCAAAGAGTAGCCCCCGACCGCACGAAGCCCACGCAAGAATGCAGCCGACCGCACAGGGCTTGGCATCCTACGGCATGCCACAAGGTAGGAGCGGTGTGCTGCGCACAAGTTGTTCAGGCCTGGGGCAAACAATCGCGCCAGGCACTTCATTACAGCAAGTAAAATTAAAATGATGGTGTGGCCGTGGGGAAAAGCAACGGATGGATTATTTTTTATTGGTCTTATGCTTTGCCCCACCACCACGGTTGATTGACCGGCATTTTTATTTTACACGCTTCCATTACGTGCCTGTCACGCTTGTTGCCTCTCGGACGTTTTCCATTCCTTCGTGCCTCAGTCATTCCAAACTCACTTCACAACTTGTGCTTGCACGGTCTATGGCCGCCTTTATATTTTGCGGGGGGAATAAGGTGGCGGCCATGCCCCTTGTTCGTGCGCGCCTTGTTCCGCGCAGGCTCCCCCCGCAACCCCCGTACGCCTGCGCGGGCGCGCCTGTACCTCACAGTGATCTGCCTTGATCGAAGTTCATCAGTTATCCACGTGAGCAGAAATGCAAATGAGCAAGCTTTAGCAGCGCCATGAAAGCCCACCGCATTGAATGAAGTTCGGTGGTTGGCTTGCATCATTTTTTTAAAGCCCAAGTGCGCACCAAGTTTAGTGTAACTTATAGAGCTTATACAAGCGCACTTGACCTTCAAAAAAACGTCAACCCTTTTGCTCGGCCATGCTGGAACAACAATATAAAACCCTTATCTTGGCCAATCGAAAAAAATGGGTTGCCTTAGACTGACATACCAAGAAAACGGAGACGCAAATTTTTTCCAAGGCCTATGGAAAAAGGATGTCGGCTCAAAAAATTGTGATAATTATTACCCGTATGGATTATCTTTCAATCAGTACATCAGGGAGAACAGTTTAGCGAACCTATTCAAATACAACGGGAAGGAACTTCAGGACGAATTGAACCTTGACTGGTACGATTATCAGGCGAGACAGTATGATCCATCTATTGGCAGGTTTTTAAGTGTCGACCCTGCTGCTGATCTGATGCGCAGGTTCTCCACCTATGCTTATGGCTTTGACAACCCTGTCCGCTTCACAGACCCAGACGGGATGATGCCGGATGACACCACCGATCCTGATCCAAAGGAAGAGCAAAGCTATCTTTCACGGGTTGCCAATGGGTTTGAAAAAGGGGCGGGCAAAATGGCTGCCACCTTAAATCATCTATCAGATGGGAATAATTTTGACAAAGCGATGACAAATTTATTTGATCGCTTGACGAATGACCCCGCAGGACTGGTAAGCGATGTTGTCAATGGTGTTGCAAATGATGTGGTAGCGGCAACCGAGAGTCCTGAAGGTTTGGGGGAATTGGGCTTCTCCCTAGTAGCAGCGGCTCTGACAGATGGAGCGTCTAGGGAATTGAAAGTCGGAGAATCTGCTCTCGCTGGATCCATTAAGAATGTAAATAAGGTTGGAGGAGAAATGAATTGTGTAAATTGTGCAATTGCAACTGATGCGACATTAGCTGGACGCCCAGCATCAGCACTAAATTCTATGGGGCCACAGCCTATTTCAGTGCTTGAATCTGAATTTAGTGGGAATTTTAGTCATGGAATGTCAATAAGTGAAGTATCGAGTTCTGTATCACAATCAGGTCAGAGGGGAATTGTGTTTGGCAATAGAGGTTCTGGCCAGGTTGGTCATGTATTTAATGTTGTTAACCAAAAAGGAGCTGTAAGATACTTAGATGGGCAGGCTGGTGGAGCGGCTAATCTCACAGTGTACAAAGATTTTTCTTTTTTATATACAAAAAAATGATATCACTAAGAGAAGCAGAAGAAATTGTTAATGCTGAGTTAAAAAAACAAGAAAGAGTTGTAGGTGGCATTGCTTTGAAAATTGTTAGCAGCTCCACGATCGAGCAAGATTTTGGATGGGTGTTCTTTTATAATTCTAAGGAATACCTAGAATCAGGAAACTTATCATACATGCTTGCTGGGAACGCCCCAATAATTATTGATAAAGCGGATGGTTCACTACATTTTACAGGAACATCTAACCCTATTGATTATTATATTGAAAAGTATAGAGAAAATATACGAGGGAGGAAAGTCCCACGATGACTCCCACTTTGTTGTAGTTGATAGCTAACATTTGTTTATTTTTGGTCTGCGCCCCTAGTTATTGTTGGTGGCTATCATTGCAACTTTAATTTGTTGTTGCGGGTCGCCTGACCCGCAACGTGGGATGATACGCGGAAAGATAGTGCTGAGCATAATCTGGTTGGTCTGCGACCAACAATATTAGATGTGTATTTTTAAGGAGATGAAACAACGCCCAGCCATGCGCTGGGTTTTTTATTACCCAAGGTTGGCGCGCGTTTCGCGCTGCCGCTGCTAGCATATTTGAAAATAGAGTAGGGGGGTATGCGTTGCAAACGCGCTTGCTCAAGTGCTGTATCAAGATTTGAACAATTTTGTAGTTGTTTCAGGCCGATTTCATTGGAGGTCATCAATAAACTCAACCTTCGATTGTTTACTTTTACATTGTGAAAAGCATTCTCCTTTCAATACTCTTTTTTGCATGCCTGCATGCCGGCTTTTCGCAAGTCAATACTGACAGTTTGCGCTTGCCTGCGAAGCGAATCAACAACACCATCGATCAAATAGATTCAGCGAACAACAGACTTAACGCTAGGTTGGATAGCCTGCAACTTCCTGGTGATAGCACCTTCGTTGTTGTTGGTAAGTAACTTTTAGTTTTTAGTTATTGTTGGTCTCCTCTGTTGGCGCGCGTTTGCGAGGCTGTGTGAAAATCATTTTTTTGTTTGAGAATAAAAAAATAGCTGTACTCGATGGTCAGCCCTACTTTTTTTGGTAAGCCTTATGGCTCCTGTTGGCGCGCGTTTGCAACGCGCTGCCCTAGTTGTTGCTGGTCGTTATCATTGCAACTTTAATTTGTTGTTGCGGGTCGCCTGACCCGCCCCTTCGCAGCGGAGTCTCCCCCTTCGGGGACTCCGCGTATATCTTTACTCCACGCTTTTTCTAACAATTGCCTTTATCGTTAAATCAATGTCTTTCAATTCGCCACTGTTGATAACGGGGTAAATACCTCCGTTGTTGTTGGTAAGTAACTTTTAGTTTTTTGTTATTGTTGGTCTCCCGACCAACAATCTTATTCTTCAATATCCTATTTTTGATTTTCGCATTATTTTTAAGCATGAAATTGGAGCACCCAGTTAGCGCGCGTTTGCTCTAGCTTGCTGGAGCTACCGTTGGAGCGCGTTTGCAACGCGTTCCAACATTAGATCAATGAAGGACACTCGAACGGGCTCGCTGGGTTTTTTTATTCATTGCGATAGCTGATGATAAGAGCCTCGTTAGTTCGATGATTGATGGGAAGCTGAAACTTCAGTTCGTTGTTTTCGGGTCTGATTTTAAGAGAGTAGTTCGATAAGAAGGTATTGATACACGCACGAACCTAGTAAGCTACATCCACCAGTAAATCAATATCCAAGTTCATGTCTTCTGGATGCACCAACCTGATGAAGTTATTTTCTTTGGCGAGCTCACCAATGAATGGCTTTAGTTATTGTTGGTCTCCCGACCAACCTTATTGTTGGTCTCCTTCGTTGTTGTCGGTAAGTAACTTTTAGTTTTTAGTTATTGTTGGTCTCCCGACCAACAATCTTATTCTCAGTTATCATATTTTTGATTTTCGCATTATTTTTAAGCATGAAATTGGAGCTTAATCATGTTCAGTTCTTCACTGCTGTTTGCAATGACTGGATTCGATTGCTCGATTCGGATGAAGCAAAGAATATAATTATCAAAGCACTTCAATATCAAGTAAAGATTGGCCATGTTAAGATTGCAGCATTTGTGATCATGCCCAATCATCTTCACATCATTTGGCGGGTTCAAAATGAATATAATCTTGAAGACGTACAGCGTGACTTTCTTAAATTCACTGCAAAGGAATTGTTGCAGTTGATCAAGAGTAAGAAGGGCTATCAAGGAGTAGAAGAATTGTATGTTGGATTAAAGGACAGGACATTTCAAGTATGGAAGCGAAACTCGATGAGCATCGATTTAGTTCATGAGTGGTTCTTCAAGCAAAAGTTTGACTATCTTCATAATAATCCGTGCCAGCCCCATTGGCAGTTGTCATTGCAGCCTGAAGATTACAAATATAGCTCTGCACGTTTTTATGAGACTGGTGACGATGAGTTTGGGTTCCTTACACATCATTCGGAGATTTAGTTTAGGGGTTGAGATTGTTGGTCGGGAGACCAACAATAAGGGTAGGAGGGCACGGGTTGCAAACGCACGCCAGCTAATGTTGCA
>VYKX01000083.1_pt1 | contig 28621 bp, 22 predicted proteins | sample 5114471 | NCBI WGS metagenome assembly VYKX01 (sample SAMN12291785, study PRJNA351875) | freshwater metagenome | isolation source: freshwater lake | place: USA: Michigan, Gull Lake | collected 2013-08-08
CGCTGCGGAACCGACTCGCCGCTCAGCAGCGACTCGTCCGCGGCGGTGCAACCCTCGGTCACCACGCCATCCGCGGCAAAGGCCTCGCCCGCGGCCACCAGAAGCAGGTCGCCCACCTGAAGTCGGTCGCGGTCGACACGCTCGGTCTGTCCGTCGGCACGCAGCCGCGTCGCCTGCTCGGGCAGCACACCGGCCGCGCCCTCCAGCGACTCGGCCGCGCGGTGCCGCGCCCGCAACTCGAAGGCGCGAGCGTTCAGCAGAAAGGCCACGAACATCGCGATCGAGTCGAAGTACACCTCGGTGCCGAAGGCGCCGCCCGGGTCGGCTGCCGCGCCGCTGCTGGCGATGAACGCCACCGCAATGCCCAGTGCGACCGGCACGTCCATGCCGATGTACCGCGTGCGCAGCGCCCGCCACGCACCCTGGAAAAACGGGGTTGCCGAAAACAGCAGTACCGGCAGCATCAGAACCCAGCTGCCCCAGTTCAACAGACGCAGCAGATCGGGCGCCAGCTCGCCCGGACGGCTGACGTAGGCCGGAGTGGCCAGCATCATGATCTGCATGGCGCAGAACGCGGCGACGAAAGCGCGCCACAGCGCGAGGCGCGATTCGCGGCGGCGCAATTCGCGGTCGGTGGCCGCGTGATCGGGCGCAGCGCCATAGCCCGCGGCGCTGACCGCAGCCGACACCGACTGCAAGAACGCTGGCACTTCGATGCGCTGCGCGTCCCACACCAGGGTGGCGCGCTCGGCCACCGTGTTGACCGATGCGCGGATCACGCCATCGACCGAACGCAACGCCTCCTCGATCGGCAACGCGCACGCCGCACAGGTGATGCCCGACACGCGCAGCACGGTGGTGGCCGTGCGACGGCCTGCCGGGTCGACGCTGTAGCGCGTGTGACGCGCCATAGCCGCCGCGTTGTCGGGCGCTGGAGCCAACGGCGCCATCGATGCGGCCGACATGCGCGCACTGGCCTGCTGCGCCAAGTGGGCGTCAGTGGGGGCGGCGGCGGGCCCGAGGCCCGAGGTGGTGGCGTTGAACATCGGCGCGAAACTTCATGGGCTGAGGCCCGCGCCGAGTGTGGAAGCCGCGATCTCGCGGCCGCTTGACCAGGATCAAACGGAAGGGGCGGCGTCTGGAGGCCGATCAGCCATCGGCCCGCTCGCCGCCACCCTCAGTTCAGTACTTGCCGTCCTTGTGCGCCTTGTCGAGGCAGGCCTGTCGGGCCTCGGCTGTCGCGGCCGCCTTGCAGCGGGCGATCGCGTCGTCGACGCCGCCCTTCGTCTTCGAGGTGCCGCGGCGATCGGCCTTGGCTTCGGCGGCCGTGCGACTCGGGTCGGTCTGACCCAGCGGCAGTGACAGCTGAGGTTTGACGTGGCCTTCGGGCCGGATGTCGTCGACCGGCGTGGCGTTGTCGCGGCGCTCGGCCGGGGTCAGCACCCTCGGGCCGGTTGGCGGCTTCACCGGAGCAGAGGCCCCGGGCAGCGCTGGCGCGACCGGGTCGACGAGCATCGATGGCGACCCGGGCGCCTGCGCGTGGGCGGGCAGACCCATCGAGACGATGGCGGCGAGAAGGCCGCCCGTCAGCACCAACGTGCGGGCATGGCGGGTTCGGGTGAGGGAGGTGCGGTTCAGTGTCATGGCGGATCCTTTCCGGAGAGCGAGTGTGGCACCGTGCTGCGCGGCACACTGTGCTCGCGCGCCCTCATTGATATCAGCCGGCACGCTCGTCAGTCCGCCCGTTCGAATCCTGCACTTCCCGACACCTCTTCCCGACACCTCTTCTCGATGACGCCACCTCCCGCCTCCACCATCGACGTCGCCTCCTCTGCCGACACCGTGCACGCCGCCGCGCGCACACGACCACGGCCCCAGCCCTCACCCCGGCCACGCCGCGTCTTCATGCTCGGCGCCACCGGCACCATCGGCCGGGCGACCGCACGGGCGCTGATGGCACGCGGCCACTCGGTGGCGTGCTTCGTCAGGCCCAAGGCCGGCGTGGGCGGCACGATGAGCGCCGACGACATCGCCCGCATGCTGCCCGGGGCCGAACTGCGCTTTGGCGATGTGCGCAACGCGGCATCGATCTCGCGCGACGGCTTCAAGGGCGAGCGCTTCGATGTGCTGGTGTCGTGCCTGGCCTCGCGCACCGGCGCACCGAAGGACGCGTGGGCCATCGACCACCAGGCGCATGTCGATGTGCTGGCTGCGGCCAAGGCCGCCGGGGTGACGCAGGTGGTGCTGCTCTCGGCCATCTGTGTGCAAAAGCCGCTGCTCGCCTTCCAGCACGCCAAGCTGGCGTTCGAGAAGGAGCTGATCGACTCGGGGCTGACCTACTCGATCGTTCGGCCGACCGCGTTCTTCAAATCGCTGTCCGGCCAGATCGAGCGGCTGAAGAAAGGCAAGCCCTTTCTGCTGTTTGGCGACGGCACGCTCACCGCCTGCAAGCCGATCAGCGACGCCGACCTGGCCGACTACCTGGCCGATTGCCTGGACGATCCCGCAAGGCACGACCGCATCCTGCCCATCGGCGGGCCGGGCGAGGCGATCAATTCACGGCAGATAGGCGAGTGCCTGTTTGCGCTGATGAACCGGCCACCGAAGTTCAAGCAGGTGCCCGTGGCCCTGCTCGACACCATCATCGGCGTGCTGGGAACCGTGGGAAAGGTGATCCCGCCGCTGGCCGACAAGGCCGAGCTCGCGCGCATCGGCCGCTACTACGCCACCGAGTCGATGCTGGTGTGGGACGCCCAGGCCGGCCGCTACGACGCTGCCGCCACGCCGGCTACCGGCCGCGACACGCTGTTCGATCACTGCGCGCGGCTCGTTCGCGGCGACGTTACCGACGAGCGCGGCGATCACGCGGTGTTTTGAACTGTGCGCGAATCACCAGCCCAGCCACGCCATCAGCGGCTCGACACCCCACACCCAGGCCAGCACACCCAGCGCGGTGGTGTAGGCCACCGCCAGGGCGCTCACGCCCGCCGACAGCACCACCGCCACACCATCGCGAAACGCCAAGCCGAGGCCCAGCAGCACCAGCGACAAGGCAGGCAGCACGTTGCCGAACGGAATGGGCAGAAAGATCAGCACGCCCATCACGCCGACCTTGATCGACATCCACGACCGTGGGCGCGGTGTGGTCAGGTGGCCTAGGCGGTGGCGCGTCCAGCGCCCGGCCAGGGCATAGAACCGCGCCAGCAGATGCAGCACACGCTTCGCCCACGCTGGCGACAGCTGCATCTGCGCCACGCGTTCGGGCAACTGCAGCTGCTCGTCACCGCGCCACATCGACAACGACATCAGCACCAGCGCAGCGCCCATGATGTTGCCCACCCCCGGCACCGGCAGCACGCACGGCGTGGCCAGCAACACCATCAGCGTGCCGAGCGCTGCGCTGCCGTGGGCATCGGCCAGTTGAGACACCGCCACCGGCTCGTTGCCCAGCCGCTCTGCGGCGTCGCGCAAGCGCCCGGGCAGGTCGTTCTTCATCCGGCGGCGCCGCGCGGGACCTCGAGCCTCAGGTGGCTGCGGGTTCGGCCGCCGCTGGCGCAGCCGCCGTCACGGGCGCTGCTGTGGCGGACGCTTCCGGAGAGGTGGCGACGAACGGTGCCAGGCGAGATACGCGGCGTTGCGCCTTCTTCTCGTCGCGAGCCCGCTTCTGTCGTGCGCGGCGAATGCCGCGGTGCTTGTCTGCGCTCATGGTGGTCTTGGGGAGAGTGAATGGAGGGGTGCCCCGAAACGGGGTCGGGCGATGTTACGTGGCGCGGTGTGGCGGTCTAAGGGGTAAGCCATGCAGAGCATGAACATTTCGCTGCCTGAGCCGCTGAAGCAGTTTGTGGACGGGCAGATTGCGACGGGTCGCTACAGCAGCGCCAGCGAATACGTTCGCGAACTCATACGCGCCGACGAGAAGCGCAAGGCTGAAGAGCAACTCGAAGCCAAGCTTCTCGAAGGCCTCCAGAGCGCCGAAAGCAAGCTGACGGCGCAGGCATTGGTCACTGTTCGCCATTTGCAAATGGCAAATGTCCCGAAGCGCCTTTGTGAAGCAAACGGCTACACCATCCCGACAGCGCGAACGCCCGCCCCTGCGCGTCGGGACTACTCGGACCCCGCCGGGGCCGTCATCCCCTTCATCGCCAGCAACATCAGGTGCAGCCGCGTGTCGAACTCGACCTGGTGGTATCCCGGCAGCATGTGCTCGCACAGCGCATAGAAGGCCTTGCCGTGCTCGCGCTCCTTCAGGTGCGCGAGCTCGTGCACCACGATCATCTTCAGCATCTCGGCCGGCGCGCTCTTGAACACCGCCGCCACCCGGATCTCTCGCTTGGCCTTCAGCTGCCCGCCCTGCACCCGCGACACCGCAGTCAACGTGCCCAGCGCCCGCTGATCGATCTGCAGGCGCCCGTCGTACGCCACCCGCGACGGCACCGGCGCATGCCGCAGATGCCGCTGCTTGAGCTCCATCGCGTACTCGTACAACGCCGGATCGCTGCGCACCGTGTGCGGCTGCGCATAGCGCTGCGCCAATCGAGTGGCCAACGTGCCATCCGCGATCGACGCGTGGACTTGCTCGATCAGGGGCTCGGGGTAGCCGGTGAGGAAGGGGAGGGTGGGGGGCACTCACGCTCCTTCGGGTGTGCGGGGGTCGTGCACGACGATCATCCCCAGAACCTTAGCCAGCGCGCTCTTGAACATCGCCGCCATCGGCGCCCAGATCGCCGGCAATCAGCCGAAACTGTTCCAGCGCCGCCTCCAGATCGTCAACGATTTCCTGTGCGATCACATCCGGCGGTGGCAGGTTGTCGCTGTCGGCCAGTGTCTCGTCGCGCAGCCAGAAGATGTCGAGGCTCGCCTTGTCGCGCGCCATCAACTCGCTCGCGTCGTACGCCCGCCAACGGCCTTCTGGGTTGTCCGTGTTCCAGGTGGGGGCTCGGTCGAAGCGGTTGGACGGGTTGTAGAGCTTTACGAACTCGTCGAGATCCTCGCGCTTGAGCGGGTTGGTCTTCAACGTGAAGTGCTTGTTGGTGCGCAGGTCGTAGATCCAGAGCTTCTTTGTCCACGGGGTTTCGCGGGCTGATTTCTTGTCGAAGAACAGCACGTTGGCCTTCACGCCCTGGGCGTAGAACAAACCGGTCGGCAGTCGCAGCAGCGTGTGCAGCTCGCATTCGTGCAGCAGCTTGCGACGGATGGTCTCGCCGGCGCCGCCTTCAAACAGCACGTTGTCGGGCAGCACCACGGCAGCGCGGCCATTCACCTTCAGCAACGTCTTGATGTGCTGAACGAAGTTGAGCTGCTTGTTGCTGGTGGTGGCCCAGAAGTCGTCGCGCTCGATCACATCCTTCTCGGTCGTGCGCTTGCCATCGGCGCCTTCGATCTGTGTGCTGCTCTTCTTGCCGAAGGGTGGATTGGCCAGCACGATGTGAAAGCGCTCTCCCGGGTCGGCCGCCAAGGCATCGGACACCCTTACCGGCACGCTCTTCTCAGAGCCGATCCCGTGCAGCAGCAGGTTCATCGCGCAGACCCGCGCCGTCGCCTGCACCAGCTCGTAGCCAGTGAAGGCCTCTTCTTTCAGGTGCCGCTTCTGGTCGCGCGTCAGGTTGGCGTTGTTCTCGGCGATGTGGTTGTAGGCCGTGAACAAAAAGCCGCCGGTGCCGCAGGCCGGGTCGCAAATCGTTTCGCCCGGCTTGGGTGCGATGCAATCCACCATCGCCTGGATCAGCGAACGCGGCGTGAAGTACTGGCCGGCGCCGCTCTTGGTGTCCTGCGCGTTCTTTTCCAGCAGGCCCTCGTAGGCGTCACCCTTCACGTCCACGCCCAGGGCCGACCAGTTCTCGGCATCGATCAGGTCCACCACCAGACGGCGCAGCTTGGCCGGGTCCTGGAACTTGTTCTGCGCCTTGCCGAAGATCAAGCCGAGCGTGCCTGTCGACTTGCCCAGTTCATCGAGCGCGTGGCGGTAATGGTCGAACAACTCATCGCCGTCCTTGGCCAGCAACGACGGCCAGGCCCAGGCGGCGGGAATGATGCTCGGCTGGCTGTACGGCGGCTGGCTGCGCTCGTCGGCCATCTTCAGGAACAGCAAGTACGTGAGTTGCTCGACATAGTCGCCATAGCTCATGCCGTCGTCGCGCAGGACGTTGCAGTAGTTCCAGAGCTTCTGGACGAGAGTGGAGGCGTTCATTTCTCCTCCGTAGGTTTGAACCGGGCCTGGGCGGATTCGATGGCCGCTTGCAGGCGGCGGTGCAGCACGTCGCGTGGCGGCAGTTCAGTCAGGTACTCGGCCACGTGGATGCCCGAGGCATCCAGCTCCAGCAGTTCGACCTGTTCCTGGTTCTTGTCGGCACAAAGGATGATGCCCAGCGGTGGCCGCTCGTCGGGCTGGCGCTCGTGTCTGTCGAGCCAGCGCAGGTACAGCTCCATCTGGCTCTTATGGGCTGGCTTGAAGCGCCCGAGCTTCAGCTCCACTGCCACCAGCCGACGCAATCGGCGGTTGAAGAACAGCAGGTCGATGTAGAAATCGTCTCCATCGATCTGCAGGCGCTTCTGCCGCGCCACGAAGGTAAACCCCGCACCCAGTTCCAGCAGGAAGGTCTCCAGCTCACGCAGGATGGCGTCTTCCAGATCACGCTCGAGGTAGTGGTCCGACAGGCCCACGAAGTCGAGCACGTAGGGGTCTTTCAGCACCAACGCGGGTGTCAGCTCGCCCTTGGCGCGCAAAGCATCCAACTCCAGCTTCATCAGCGCTTGCGGCTTGCGCGACAACGCCGTGCGTTCGTACAGCATCGATTCGATGCGCCCGGCCAACGTGCGGACGCTCCAACCCTCGATGCGGCACATCTCGGCATAGAACTCGCGTTGCATCGGCGCCTTCAGCGGCAGCAGTTCGCGGAAATGTGACCAGCTCAATTGTCGCCACAGCGTGGCGACAATCGCCTCGTCCGGAAACGCCTCGGCGAACTGCACCATGCGGCGCAGGTTCTTTTCCTCGAAGCCGCGTCCGTACTCCGCTACCAATTGTCGCGACAGCGTGGCGACAATCTGCGCCCCGTAGTCGGCGCGCTGGCTGCCCAGCACCACATCGTGGATGCGCTTGCCGACGCGCCAGTAGAGCATCGTCAGGCTCATGTTGACAGCAACGGTGGCGGCGCGTCGGGCGTCCTGGATGAGAGCGCGCAGCTCGGTCAGCAACGCGTCGGCCTGTGGCACCTCCGCCATTGCACTCGCGCCACGCCGGGGCGTCGGCCGCTTGGCTGGGGCAGACGTCTTTCTGGTCACCATCATCGAACCCCAAAGATCCAGCCTTCCAGCCCTGCCACCGCACGCTCGGCGGCCGTGAGTGGCGGCTGGAAGTACCCGGCCAGCGCGCCGCGCGCGCCCATGTCGACCATCCAGCGGGCGGTGGCATAGGCATCCTGCTCGTCGCCGCTGCGCCCTTCGCGCAGGTAGCGATTGCGAAAGATCGACGGGTACACCTCCACGATCACCGCCTTGTCGTCCGGCGGCACCCACCCATCGAACGGCCAGAAGTGCACGCGTTCGCCCACCTCGGCGCGCAACCAGCGCAACCACGGGATGCCCGCGTGCGAGGACTTGGCCACCGAGCCGTTCACGTCGAACAGGAACACGCTCTTCGCCGACGACGACCAGCGCTCCGTGAGACGAAACTCATCCGACGTGCCGACACGCTGCCCCGGCGGCGGCGCCACGCCGCGCTGGTGCAACACGCCTTCGCGCACGAAGTCGACGTACACGTTGTCCAGATGCGTCGGCCAGTGCGTGGTGAAGTCGTCCAGAAAGTCAGGCCAGCTCGCCAGCCCGTAGCGGCCAAAGTAGGCGGCCGGGAACGAGAACGCATGGTCAATGCCAGCCAGAAAGCGGTTGCCGCGTTTCGCCTCGTCACGCAGCCGCTCGGCCACTTCGCGCCGCGTCCAGTTCACGCGCTGGCGGTTGTTGGAGCGCGTGGGGCTGGCCCACTTTTCAATGTCCCCGCCACCGGGGCGGGCCGCATAAACCTGCAGCCCGGGCAGCCGCGAGGTGGGCGTCTCGGCGCCGGAGTAGTCGATGCCGATGAAGAGCTCGAACGCCTCGTTCACTCGCTCGCCTGCAACTGTCGGGAGCACCTGGCGGACGGCACGGCCAGCCATGTAGCAAAACTTGCTTCAAATGAAGCCATCCTGAGAACGACCAGCATCGCCATCAACCCTCCGCCTCCCGCTCCTGCAACTCCTTCAACGTCCGCCCCTGCGCATCCTTCCACTCGATGCGCCCGTTGGCGCTGCGCCCCAGCACCACGGCGGCGGCGGTGGAGGGCGAGGTGAACACGTAATCCTGCGTGAAGCGGTAGCCGCCCGCTTCGGCCGCCAACACGCCGTTGCCGATCAGCTCCTGCCGCAGATCGAACATGCCGCGCACATGCTGCTGCATCGATGGCGCCGTCTCGCCCACCGCGTGCGAGCCGGCCTTCACCACGAAGCCCTGGCTGGCCTCAAAGCCCGTCGCCAGTACGCCCTTGCCCATGCAGGTGAGCAGCGGGGCGGCAGCCGCAGCGGCGGGCGGGACCTGCTCGAAAGCCTGCACGCCCAGCACCGGCAGCATGCCCAGCATGTTGGCCAGGAAGACCAGCATGTCGGCGCGGTCGGCCTCGCTCAGCGTGGGCTCGGCGGGCGCGTTGCCGTTGTCCAGCGGCATGCGCTTGGCGGCCTTGGCCAGGCGCACCAGGTTCGCCTCCAGGAACTGCACATGCGCCTTGTTCAACTGCCCCGGCGCGGCCACGAAGCACACCGCGCGGGTCCAGAAATCCTTCTGCGCATAGTGCGACTCGAGCCGCGGGCGGATGGGGTCGCCCTCGCCGATGTAGAGCTTCTCGCCCTCCCCATCGTCGCGCGGGCCGAGCAGCAGGTACACGCCCGTCTGGCCCAGCTCGTCGCGCTGCTTGACCTTGGGCAGCAAGGCGCGCGGAAAGATCAGCGCCTTGCCGATCCAGTTGGAGCGCTCGACAACTCGCAGGCCGTCGGGGTCGCCATCGGCAACGAAGATGCGGAGGGAGAAGGGCGGACTCAAGCGACTTCCACAGGCGACCACATGCCGTGGGCCTAATGCTCAATCGCGAGCAAAAGCAATCAGTTCCTGCTGGCGCGCCACGGGCACCACAGTCACACCGAGGTGCCGCAACTCGCTAGCGATCTCTCGACGCGCTTTTCCACGCAAACTGGGCTCGTCTGCATCGCCGTCTACAGCGAAAAGAACACGGTCCGGCAGCAGGCTTCGGCGCCTCAAGTTCTGCACTCTCATGATCCAACTTCCACCGTGATCAAGCACGCGTGCAGAGTTGCTTTGTTGGAGGGTCAGCGCCTTAATCACCTTCACTGGCTTTTCGTTCAACAACTGCACAAACGGAAAGTTGGCGTGGTACTCGTCGTTGCCAATTGGGGCCTCCAGAAACCGATCCGCAAGCTCCGCAGACCGAAGGACGCCACGGACATTTCTCTCGAGGGTCTTTTCCTGGTACTCACGCGTGACGAAGTTTCTTTCGACGTAATGCCCAAAAAGCGCCTTCAGCTTTTCAGCAGGGTCGGTGGCGAGAGCGACTCGTCCCTCACTAAACCGGACCAAACTTTCCTTGGGCTTGATCATTTCTGACCACAGCGCCATCCCTCTCGACAAATCAAGTTCGCGATAACGCCGGTCCGTGCCTAACGACTTGAAGGCACCGTCCAGTCGCTCAAGCTCGTCTCGAAGACCGCGCATCACTGCCCGGTAAGTCGCCGACTCCAACTGCTCGAAAAAGTTGGTCACCCGGCTGCTGCGGTTGACCATCAGCCGAAAGCCGAAGTACCGCGCGTCAGGCGCAAAGAGTACGACCCCGACGTTCGCGAACTCCTCCGTCTCGACGAAGGGCACGAACCTCACGATTGAGTAGTGGCAGGCCGTTTTCATGGTTCCAACTTCCAGAAGCCTAGTTCATCAGAACAGCGGCCGAGCAGCTGCTGAAACTCGTCTTCAGACCATTTGGCGGGGAGCGTCCGCTCAGGGTCAACGAATCGCCAACTCACAGGGATCGTATCGCAGGCAACTTTTACGGCGGGGAGGGCGGCCAAGAAGCGCTGGCGCACTGTCTCTCGGTCGATGTAGTCAGACGCAAGCCGTTGAAACTCGTCGCGGAAGACATGGGTTTCAAGAAATTGCGCAGCGTCGAATGAAGCGTCGAAAGCCAAGTTGTGATCGATGACCACAAGATGCGACTCGTCCTCGCCCGGCGACCAGAGCAGATTCGGATTTCCTCCCAGAGGTGTAAGCGTGCGGTCCATGTTTAGCACCCACCAATCGAACGCTGCCACAAGGGCTTGCAACGACCCTTCGACCGCTTGGGCTTGGCGCCAGCCCAATTCGGTGCCCTGCACGGCCTGGGAAGCGAACACTTTTCCTGCACCTAACTCGGCCATCCATCCACCCATGGATGTAGAAACCAACTCAACGGGTACCACGGCGACACACCAGGGTGGAACTGGCAGGCCTAAGGCTTGAGCTAGCGTGGCACAAAGATACTCGGCTACCAGTTCGCGGCGGGGCAACGAGCGCCCTTTGACAAAGTACGTTTGTCCATCGTCGCCGCGGCAGATGTAAGGCGCGGAGCGGCCCTGGCTCGCCCTTTTCACAACCTCTGTGATGACGACCGGCATGCTGATTCAGTCCTCTTCAATTCCTGTTGTCCTAAACGCTCGCGAGAGCACCGCCTGCCGAAGCGCCTGCGCGCGCTTCAGGTTGGCATCGACCTCGGCCTCGACTTCGCGGACGATGGACGAGCGGCGGTCGACTTCGGCGACGATGCGGTGCTGTTCTGCTTCAGGCGGAAGCGGCAATGCGATGGCCCGAATCTCCCCGAGTGATAACCGCGGCCGACCAATGCCATGCAGCACATCCTTCACGCGCGCTCTAGTAGGCGGGCAGTTCAGCGCTACGTTCAAATACGCGGCACTCACAGACGGATGAGGTTTGAACCGGATGCAATCCGCCTTCACGATCGCCAGTCCAACTGAGGGCGGAATGACACATGCACGCGGTGGGTTCTCCCCGAGAGATGCGATCACCAAGTCGCCTGCGAAAACTTCGTGCTTCCTGAGTTTCGAAAAGTGCTCGGCCGAGATATGCGCATACTCATCGGCAAACTCGCCGTCCTTGATGTTCTGCAGCCGAATCACGCGAGGGCCGGTCGATACGTAGTGCTCAGATTTCAAGTTCGAACCGAACGGCCCATCAGTGATTGCGCCTGCCTCGGCTGCCGCAAGTTGATCGATGGAAGCCCACGCCCACCCATCAGGTAGCTCAGGCAACTCGGTGAGCTCGGGCTCGATTGCCTCTTTGGCCCGACTTCGGGTCTTGCCTTCCAGCCGGCGCGCTTCAACGACACGCCGCAGCAGTTGCTCACCGCTTTCATATTTGCGGCCTTTGCTCCCAGCGATCTCGGCTTCGGTTTCGACGAGCCGCCCGTCCACCGCGTCCTTCAGCACAGCGGCCTTGTAGTGCTTGAGGCTGGCCTTGACGCGCTGGAGGTTGGCGACGGCTTTGTCGAGGCGGGAGAACTGCTTTTCGATCCCGGCGACGATTTGGCGTTGCGACTCGGCCGGCGGCAGAGGCAATGACAGCGTCTCTAAGTCACCGCGGCGAAGGTTGTTGATGTTGACGCCGAGCGCCTTCTTGCCAATTTCCTTCCAATAGCGCGGCGACTGAAGGAAGTAGGCCAGGTACCGTGATTCGATGTTCGGCTTTGGGCGAATGCCTGCACAGAACGCGCCGAACGATCCGTGCCACTGACCATGCAAGAGCGCAGACTTCCCGACCAGATGCTTGCTACCACTAGACGTGGCAACGACGATGTCGCCGGGTCGCAGGCGCTGTTCTGGCGAGACGTTCGATTCGGCAACGTAGACAAGGTCAGTTTCGAGAACCAACCGAGCGTCCTGAATATTGGTTGCTCGAAGAACTGGAACGTAACCCGCAGCGGGATCGTCGCGCGAGTCGGTCTTTGGATATGAGACGCCGCGGACCAAGTCAGCCACGGCCGTCAACGGCACCTCGGGCCACGGCGCGCTCACGCCACCAACTCCCGATTCAACTCCTCAATCACCTTCGGCAACTCCGCGCCGAACAACTGATGCACCCGCCCCAGCCCGCCCTGCTGGCTGAACGGCGGCAGATCGAAGTCGTCGATCTCAATGCCGAGGCTCGCCGCGATGTGGTCGCGGATCATTTCCAGCCACTGCTGCTGCGCTGCGGTAAAGGCTTTGCCTGACGCCGCCTGCTGCGCCAGCCAGGCCTTGAAGTTGGCGGCCACGCGCTCGGGGTAGGGCACCAGTTCGTTGTCCTGCTGCATCGCAAACCGCACCAGGCTCACCAGGTCGGTGAGGATGCGGATGCGGCTCGCGCCTTTCACCTTGCTCTTGTCCAGCGCAGCGTAGGCCTGCCACAGCGTGCCTTCGTCCAGCAGGTGCGGCGGCGCGTGCAGCGCATCGGCCAGGGCCTTGATGTCGCTGAAGGTCAGCGGCGCCTTGATGGGGCGGCTGTACAGGATCTGTAGGGCGGTGATCTCGTCCTTGTGCTGCGCGATGAAGGCCTCGAAGCTCTGCACGATGCCCTGAGCGCGCTCGCGCGCAGCCTCGCTGAAGCCGGCTTCGAGCACGCGATCTTGCGTCACGGTGTCGATCACCAGTTCCTTGCTGGCCTTCAGGCCCAGTAGCAGTGCGCGCAGCGCCGGGTCGGCCAGCGGCTTCACGGCGTGGCGCAGCGCGGCATCGGCTTCCTGCGGGCTGCGGTCGGTGCTGGGGTTGAGCGCGAGCACGATGCCACCCGCGATCTGCTTCACGTCGAGGCCGCCGCTGGCTTCGCGCACGCGTTTGCGCTCGGCGTCGCTGAGCTGCGCGTCCAGGCGCGACAAGCGCACCGCCACGCTGGAGAGCACCTCTTCTTCCACATTGCCCAGGCTCACGGCCTGCAGCAGCTTGTCGAGGGGCACGGTCTTCTTCTGGTCCATCGGCCGGCTGTCGGTCTTGTCGCGCTCGCACACGCCCACGCAATCGACGATGACGAAGTGGTCCTTGTGCACGCCTTCACCGGGGTTCACGCCGCGCAGGTCGTCGTCTTTCACCACGCGCACGCCGCGGCCCTTCATCTGCTCGAAGAAGCTGCGGCTCTTCACGCTGCGCATGAAGACCACGATCTCCACCGGCTTGATGTCGGTGCCGGTGGCCACCATGTCCACGGTGACGGCGATGCGCGGGTAGTAGCTGGTGCGAAACGCCTTGATCAGGTCTTCGGGCTTGGCGCCGGTGGTGCGGTAGGTGATCTTCTGCGCGAACTCGTTGCCGCGGCCGAACTCCTCGCGCAGGATCTGCACGATGGTCTCGGCGTGGTTGTCGTCCTTGGCAAAGACCAGCGTCTTGGGCAGCTCTTGCCGCTGGGGGAAGAGGTCGCGCTTCCAGTTGTCGCGCAGCGTGCGGGCGATGGTGCGGATCTGGTCGGGCGTTTGCACCGAACGGTCCAGCTCTTCGGGTGCGTAGTCGAAGTCGTCGTCGAGCTGCCAGTCGCGGCGGGCGCGGGTGGCCTTGTCGCGCACCTCCAGCCAGTAGCCGGCATCCACCTTGGCGCCGGCCTCGGTCACTTCGGTCTTGATGCGGTAGACGTCGTAGTTGACGTTCACGCCGTCGGCCACGGCCTGCTCGTGGCCGTACTCCATCACCAGGTTCTGGTTGAAGAAGCCGAAGGTCTGCTTGTTGGGTGTGGCGGTCAGGCCGATCAGGTAGGCGTCGAAGTACTCAAGCACCTGGCGCCACAGGTTGTAGATGCTGCGGTGCGCCTCGTCGGTGACGATGATGTCGAAGCTTTCGATCGGGAAGCGCGGGTTGTAGTCGATGGGCTCGGGCTGTTTGAACAGGCTTTCGAACTCTTCGGTGCTGTGCTCGTCGTCGTCTTCGGCCAGCTCGCGGCCCTTGAGCATGCTGAACATGCGCTGGATGGTGCTGATGGTCACCCGCGCGGTGGTGTCGAGCGTGTTGCCCTGCAAGTGCTGGACGATGTATTCCTCGCCGAACTTGTAGTTGTTGTAGGGCGAGACGTAGGCGTCGAACTCCTTCTTGGCCTGGCGCCCGAGGTTGGCGCGGTCCACCAGAAACAGAACGCGCCGTGCACCGGCGAACTTGATCAGGCGGTAGATGAAGCCGATAGCGGTGAAGGTCTTGCCGCTGCCGGTGGCCATCTGGATGAGGGCGCGCGGTTTGTTGGCGGCGAGGCTGGCTTCGAGGTTGCGAATAGCCGTGATCTGCGCGGGCCAGAGCTTGAAGTCCGAGCCCCCGGCGCCCCACTCGGTGACGAGTTCGGGCATCTGCTGCAGTCGCGCGAGAAAGGTCGCTGGCGGCGCCTGCACGTCAGCGCTGAAGCCGTCGCCACCCGTGGTGAGCACCGTAGCCGCCGGTATCGCCTGCAGCCACGCGGCCAGCATCTCAGGCCGGTGAAAGGCGAACACGTTGCGCGCACGCGGTGCGGGGTCCAGGCCGTTGGTGAAGTGGGTTTCGATGCCGGTGGATTCGTAGGCCATCGGCAAGGGCCGGGCCCATGCCGGCAGACCTGTGGGCAAGCCTTGCAGGTAACGGGCGGATTGGATTTCAACCCCGGTGAGCGTGGCACCGGTCTTCTTGGCTTCGATCACACCGCACGCCTTGCCGTCCACATAGAGCAGGTAGTCAGCAAAGCCATGCCCCGGATTCAGCGGGAATTCGCGGATCGCAACGCCGCGCGCTGCGTGCAGATGGACGTTGGCCACATCCTGTACAGCCCACCCTGCGGCCTGCAGCAGACGATCAATCTCGGCGCGTGCCTGCTGTTCCGGGTTGGCCAACGTCGTCTCCCCTTCTGAGCGCCAAACCCGCCGCGCGCGGGCACCAACTTCACACGTCGATATTCATCACCCGCAACGCATTCGACTCGATGAACTCGCGACGCGGCTCGACCTCGTCGCCCATCAGCATGGTGAACACGCGGTCGGCCTCGATGGCGTCGTCGATCTGCACGCGCAGCAGGCGGCGCACGGCCGGGTCCATGGTGGTTTCCCAGAGCTGGCTGGGGTTCATCTCGCCCAGGCCCTTGTAGCGCTGGCGCGCGACGGCGCCTTCGGCCTGGGTGATGAGCCAAGCCATGGCCTGGCGGAAGTCGCCGACGGTGGCTTGCTTCTGCCGCTCGCCCTCGCCGCGCTTGACGGTGGCCTGTGCACCGACCAGCCCCTTGAAGGTGCGGCCGGCGGTGCTCAGCACTTCGTAGTCGGCGCCGTGCACGAAGTCGGCGGTGATGATGCTGCTCTTCACGTTGCCGTGGTGCATGCGGCTGATGCGCAGGATGTGCTTGTCGAGCCGCGCGTCGAACTCGGCGGTGACGTCGGCATCGTTCAGCGCGGCCTTCAGACCGGTAGCCGACTGCTCGGCAGATTCGAGCGTGTCCAGGTTCAGCGGCAGGCCGTTGGCCATGGCGCGCAGGGCCTCGACGTCCATCCACGCGCTCAGCCGGCTGACGACGTTGTTGGCCAGCACGTACTGGCGCGCCAGCGTCTCGAGCGTGGCGCCTTGCAGCACGGCGGCGCCTTCGATGCCGGTGTCGAGCTGCGCGTCCTTCAGCGCCACCTTCAGCAGGTAGCCATCGAGCTCGAGGCCGTCTTTCAGGTACTGCTCTTCCTTGCCGAACTTGACCTTGTAGAGCGGCGGCTGCGCGATGTAGATGTGCCCGCGCTCCACCAGCTCGGGCATCTGCCGGAACAGGAAGGTGAGCAGCAGGGTGCGGATGTGGGCGCCGTCCACATCGGCGTCGGTCATGATGATGATGCGGTGGTAGCGCAACTTGTCGGGGTTGAAGTCGTCGCCCCCCATGCCCTTGCCGATGCCGGTGCCCAGCGCGGTGATGAGCGTCAGGATCTCGTTGCTGGTCAGCAGCTTTTCGTAGCGCGCCTTCTCGACGTTCAGGATCTTGCCGCGCAGGGGCAGGATCGCCTGGAACTTGCGGTCACGGCCCTGCTTGGCCGAGCCGCCGGCCGAGTCGCCCTCGACGATGTAGATCTCGCACAGCGCCGGGTCTTTCTCCTGGCAGTCGGCCAGCTTGCCGGGCAGGCCCATGCCGTCGAGCACGCCCTTGCGGCGCGTCATTTCGCGGGCTTTGCGGGCGGCTTCGCGGGCACGGGCGGCGTCGAGGATCTTGCCGACGATGATCTTGGCGTCGGCCGGGTTCTCGAGCAGGTAGTCGGTGAGCGCCTTGCTGACCACGTCTTCGACCGGGCCGCGCACTTCGCTGCTGACGAGCTTGTCCTTGGTCTGGCTGCTGAACTTGGGCTCGGGCACCTTCACGCTCAGCACGCAGCACAGGCCTTCACGCATGTCGTCACCGGTCACCTCGACCTTGGCCTTCTTGGCCGCTTCGCTGTCGTCGATGTACTTGTTGATGACCCGCGTCATCGCCGCTCGCAGGCCGGTGAGGTGAGTGCCACCGTCGCGCTGCGGGATGTTGTTGGTGAAGCACAGCACGTTCTCGCTGTAGCCGTCGTTCCACTGCATCGCCACATCGGTGGTGATGGTGGTGCCCTGGTCGCTGACCTTCTCGCCCTGCGCGCCGAAGATGGTGGGGTGCAGCACCTTCTTGCCGGTGTTGATGAACTGCACGAAGCCTTTCACGCCGCCGGCGAAGGCGAAGGTGTCTTCCTTGTTGTTGCGCTCGTCGACGAGGCGGATCTTCACGCCGTTGTTCAGGAAGCTCAGCTCGCGCAGCTTCTTGGCGATGATGTCGTAGTGGAAGTCGATGTTCGAGAAGATCTCGAGGTCGGGCAGAAAGTGAACTTCGGTGCCACGCTTCTCAGTGTCGCCGGTGATGCGCATCGGTGACACCTCGATGCTCTTGCCCGAGCCGTCGTCGCGCATCTCGACCAGGCGGTCTTGCGGGATGCCCTGCTTGAACTCCATGAAGTGCACCTTGCCTTCACGGCGCACGGTCAGCCGAAGCCACTTGCTCAGGCCGTTGACGCAGCTCACGCCCACGCCGTGCAGGCCGCCCGAGACCTTGTAGCTGTTCTGGTTGAACTTGCCGCCGGCGTGCAGCTCGGTCAGCGCAATCTCGGCCGCACTGCGCCTGGGTTCGTGCTTGTCGTCCATCTTCACGCCCGTCGGAATGCCGCGGCCGTTGTCGGTGACGGAGATGGAGTTGTCGGAATGGATGGTGACGACGATGTCGTCGCAGTGTCCGGCAAGTGATTCGTCGATCGAGTTGTCGACCACTTCGAACACCAGGTGATGCAAACCCGTGCCGTCGGAGGTGTCGCCGATGTACATGCCAGGGCGCTTGCGCACGGCCTCCAGCCCTTCGAGGATCTGGATGCTGCCTTCGCCATACGCCGCGCTTTGTGCTGCGTCGTCTGCGGCCTTGGCGGTCTTCTTCGCGTTGCCGTCCGAAGGGGTCGATTCACTCATGTGTTTTTATGAGGGCCTGAAGGGCCCGGGTGTTCTTCGATACAGAACCACCCGCTTGGCGGGGGGCAGGGGGGAGCTCAGTGACCGCACCGCGGATACGAGCCATGCAGTGGCTCATATCCGCATCGGCATCACGACGTACTTGAAGCCGGCCTGCTCGGGCACGGTGATCAGCACGCTGGAGTTGGTGTCCTGCAGCTCGAGCTTGATCATTTCGGCGCTCATGTTCGACAAGGCGTCCATGAGGTAGGTGACGTTGAAGCCGATCTCGATGGTGTCGCCGCTGTAGTCGATCTCGAGCTCTTCCTTGGCCTCTTCCTGCTCGGCATTGCTCGAGGCAATGCGCAAGGTGCTGGGCTCGAGGTTGACGCGCACGCCCTTGAACTTGTCGCTGGTCAGGATGGCCGCGCGCTGCAGGCTGGCCAGCAGGGGCGCACGGCCGAGCGTGAGGTGGTTCTTGTGGTTCTTGGGAATGACGCGGTTGTAGTCGGGGAACTTGCCCTCGACGAGCTTGGTTACGAACTCCATGCCGCTGAAGATGAACTTGGCCTGGTTGTTGGCGAAGCGCATTTCGATCATCGAGTCCTCGTTGCCCTTGTCGTCCTTGAGCAGACGCTGCAACTCGAGCACCGTCTTGCGCGGCAGGATGACTTCCTGCTTCGGGATGTCGTTGTCGAGGGTGGCCTGTGCCAAAGCCAGGCGGTGACCATCGGTGGCCACCAGCGTCAGGCTCTTGCCTTCGGCGACGAACAGGATGCCGTTGAGGTAGTAGCGGATGTCGTGCACTGCCATCGCAAAGTGCACCTGGTTGATGAGTGCCTTCAGCGTGCTCTGCGGGACCTTGAACGCGGGGCCGAAGTCGGCGTTCTCCTGCACCAGTGGAAAGTCGTCGCTGGGCAGGGTCTGCAGGGTGAAGCGGCTCTTGCCACCTTGCAGGGTGAGCTTGCTTTGGTTGGCGCTGAGGGTCACCGTCTGGTCCGAAGGCAAGGACCTCAGGATGTCGATGAGCTTGCGCGCACCCACGGTGGTCGAGAAGTTCCCCGCATCACCCTCGAAGGTGTCCCGGGTACGAACCTGGATCTCGAGGTCGGATGTCGTGAACTCGATTTCGTTGCCCGTCTTGCGCAGCAGCACGTTGGCCAAAACAGGCAAGGTGTGCCTGCGCTCGACGATCCCGGCAACCGACTGGAGGGCGGTCAGAAGTTTTTCTTGCGCAGTCTTCAAGACGATCATGGGAGCCTCTCAAATTAGCCGTGGTAGTAGAGGGCGCACGAATCTGTGTGCAACCCGCTTTAGTTCAAGCAAATCAGTGACTTGGGCAAGGTTGAAGTCTGTGCTCAACAGACATCGAACAGCGGGACTCGCAGACAACAACTTGGCGTCGTGACGTTTCGCGGTGGACAACTCGATGTTGTGCCTGCTTTTGTCCACACCGCTGTGCGTTGACAGATCGAGAAAAGGCTTGGGCATCGCCATCAACCTTTGAGCGTCTGTTCCAGCACGTGCAGCTGCTGGTTGAGCTCGGTGTTCTTCTGGCGCTCACCCGAGATCTTGCGCACCGCGTGCAGGACGGTGGTGTGGTCGCGACCGCCGAAGAGCTCGCCGATCTCGGGCAGGCTTTTCTGGGTCATTTCCTTGGCCAGGTACATCGCAATCTGACGAGGCCGCGCAATGCTGGCCGGTCGCTTCTTGCTGTACATGTCGGCGACCTTGATCTTGTAGAAGTCGGCCACCGTCTTCTGGATGTTCTCGACGCCGACCTGGCGGTTCTGGATCGACAGCAGGTCTTTCAAGGCCTCGCGGGCCAGTGCGATGTTGATGTCCTTCTGACTGAACCTCGAGTACGCGAGGATCTTGCGCAAAGCCCCTTCGAGTTCGCGCACGTTCGCGCGGACGTTCTTGGCCACGAAGAAGGCGACGTCTTCAGGCATGGTCGTGCCTTCGGCGTCGGCCTTGCGCATGAGGATCGCGACGCGCATCTCGAGCTCGGGCGGCTCGATGGCCACCGTCAGCCCGGCGTCGAAACGCGACGTCAGCCGCTCATCGATATCGACCAGGCCCTTGGGGTAGGTGTCGCTGGTCATGATGATGTGGGCGCGCTTGGCCAGAAGCGCCTCGAAGGCGTTGAAGAACTCTTCCTGGGTGCGCTCCTTGCCGGCGAAGAACTGAACGTCGTCGATCAGTAGCAGGTCGAGCGAGTGGTACTTGGCCTTGAGCTCGTCGAAGGTCTTGCGCTGGTAGTTCTTGACGACGTCGGTGATGAATTGCTCGGCGTGCAGGTACAGCACGCGGGCATCGGGGCGATCTGTCAGCAGCGCATTGCCGACCGCGTTCATCAGGTGCGTTTTGCCGAGGCCGACGCCACCGTAGATGAACAGCGGGTTGTACATCTGGCCCGGTGCGCCGGCGACGTGCAGTGCAGCGGTGCGAGCCATCTGGTTGGCACGCCCGGGCACAAGGTTGGAAAAGGTCAGGCCCTGATTGAGGCGATGGCGTGTCGCTGCCGAACCGCCCAGGTTGTGCATGCGGTCGGCCTCGGCAAGCGCCGCGTCGTAGCCGTTGGAAGCGCGCTGCGGTGGGTTGTCCGGCGTGCCCCTGGCCGGGCTGCGCGGCGCCGCAGGCACCGGGGCTCGTGCCGCACCGTCTCGCGGAGACAGGCTGATCTCCAGTCGAACAGGCTTGCCCGCCAGATCGGAGAGCACCGACTCGATGCGACCGCCGTACTGATTGCGGATCCAGTCGAGCTTGAAGCGATTCGGAACGAACAAAGAGGCGACCGCGCCCGTTCCGGTGTCGGCGACCGCCGCAGGGTGCAGCGGCCTGATCCACGTGTTGAACTGCTGCTCCGGCAACTCGGCGGCAAGGCGTTCGCAGCCGCGCTGCCAAAGATCATCAGTCATGTTGTGGAGAACCGCGCTTGGTGGGCGAGGAAGTGTAACTGAAGCTCCCCGCCAGAGGAAGTTATCCACAGATCAGGAAAGTCGCCAGGGACCCGTGTGGCAACGGTGCTGCAACGCCCGGTTATCCCGGCTTTGACGCTCGCAGGCGAAGTTGTTCTAATACGCGGCTTACCCGCTGGACCCGAAAGGTGCTCCTACGCACCGAGCCACGATCGATTTCGGGCCTGCATCCTTCGACTTCGCCGTCGTCCAGACGGCTTGATGTCGAGGAAACGATTCACCCAGGACACATCATGAAGCGCACCTACCAAGCCTCGAAAGTTCGCCGCGCACGCACGCACGGTTTCCTCGTCCGCATGAAGACCCGGGGCGGCCGCGCGGTCATCAATGCCCGGCGTGCAAAGGGTCGCAAGCGTCTGGCGGTCTGAGGCCAGCGCGCGCGACTCCGGCACGGATCGCAACCGCTTGGCGGCCCCCTACCGCGTCATCTCCAAAGCGGCCGAATTCGAGCGTGTGTTGAGGGTTCCCGCACGCTGGCGAACCGAGCACTTCGCGCTGCACCATTGCGCTGCGAGCCCGGTGCGTCAGCCGTCCGGGCCAACGCAAGGCAGTTCCGCAGACGGTCTCTCCGCGCCACAAACGGCAGAGTTGTCAACAGGGCAGGCACCGACCCTGAGGATTGCTGTGGACGACTCGGCCGCAGAGCCGCCTTGGCTGGGGCTGGTGGTGCCCAAGCGGTTTGCCAAGCGGGCCGTCACTCGCGCCTTGCTGAAGCGCCGCATGCGCATGGCATTCGTCGCCGCGGGCTCGCTTCGTAGCGGCTGGTGGGTGTGTCGTCTGCGGGCCCCGTTTCCTGTGACAACGTTTCCGAGCGCCAGGTCGCAAATGCTTGACCATGCGGTGAGGGCCGAACTCGCTGAACTCCTGGCGGCAGCACAGCGCCCGTATCGGCGATGACCGGCCTGATCGAGCAGATGTCGCACTGGCCGCAGAAGCTTCTGCTGTCAGCGCTGCGTGCTTACCGGATGCTGCTGAGTCCGTGGCTTGGCAGCGCCTGTCGATTCGAGCCCACCTGCTCGCGTTATGCGATTGAGGCGATAGAGCGCCACGGGGCGGGCACTGGAAGCCTGCTCACGGCGAAGCGTCTGCTGCGCTGCCATCCCTTGTGCGCCGGAGGCCATGACCCCGTGCCCTGCGCCCCTGACAATCCGCAGATTCTTTCCAAGTAGCCCCCCATGACCGAAATGCGCCGGACCCTTCTGTGGGTCATCTTCTCCATGTCTCTGGTGCTCCTTTGGGACGGCTGGAACAAGCACAACGGGCAGCCTTCGATGTTTGGCACGCCGGCCGCCACGCAACCAGCAGGCGCCACCCCGGCATCTGCCCCGGTGCTGGCCACGGCCCCCAGTGGCGTGCCCGCCCCAGCTGCCCTGGGCGTGCCCGCGCCCGCGACCACCGCAGGTGCGGCACCACCGGCCACGCCTGTTGCCAACCCGGCAAGCAAAAGCCCGCATATCGAAGTCGTGACCGACGTCTTCAAGGCGAGCATCGACACCCAGGGCGGCACCATCGATCGCCTTGAGTTGCTGAGTTACGTCGATCAGTTCGATCGCAAGCGCAATGTGGTGCTGTTCGATCAATCGGCCAAGCGCTTGTACAAGGCACAGACCGGCCTCATTGCGGCTGCAGGCGGGCCCGCTTTACCGAACCACCTGACGCTGTACGAGGTGCTACCGGGCCCGACCAGCCTCGCAGCAGGACAGGATCAGCTTCAGTTGGTGCTGGAGTCACCGGAGGCCGGCGGCGTCAAGCTGCGCAAGACCTACACCTTCACGCGCGGCAGTTACGTCGTCGCGGTGCGGCACGAGGTGATGAACGTCTCGGCAGCGCCGGTCTTGCCGCAGGTGTACTACCAGCTCGTGCGCGACGGCAACCCGCCCGAGGGCGAGTCGAGCTTCTACTTCACCTTCACTGGCCCGGCGCTCTATACGGATGCCTCGAAGTTCAGCAAGGTGGACTTCAGCTCGATTGAAAAGCGGGGGCCCAGTGAGTCTGCCGGCCACGATACCCAGGCCGACAACGGCTGGATCTCGATGGTGCAGCACTACTTCGCGAGCGCCTGGCTGCTGGGCGCGACCGCCGACGAGAAGCGCCCGCGCGAGTTCTTCACGCGCAAGGTCGACACCAACCAGTACGCCATCGGCATGATCGTTCCGTTGACAGCGATTGCTCCCGGAACGAGCCAGACGATCGATTCACGACTCTTCGCCGGCCCGCAAGAGGAGGACAAGCTCAGCCAGATGGCCCCTGGGCTGGATCTGGTGAAGGACTACGGTTGGCTGACCGTGTTGTCCAAGCCCCTGTTCTGGCTGCTGACCCACCTGCACAGCCTGCTCGGCAACTGGGGCTGGGCCATCGTCGGGCTGGTGGTGCTGCTGAAGATCGCGTTCTACTGGCTCAACGCCACCGCGTACCGATCGATGGCAAAGATGAAGGCCATCAACCCGAAGGTCATGGAGATGCGCGAGCGGCTGAAGGACAAGCCGCAACAGATGCAGCAGGAGATGATGAAGATCTACCGCGATGAGAAGGTCAACCCGCTTGGCGGCTGCCTCCCGATCCTGGTGCAGATGCCGTTCTTCATCGCCCTCTACTGGGTGCTGCTGGCCAGCGTCGAAATGCGCAACGCGCCGTGGATCGGATGGATCACCGACCTGTCGGCGAAGGACCCGTGGTTCATCTTGCCCATCCTGATGACGGTCACCGGCCTGCTGCAGACCTGGTTGAACCCCACGCCGCCGGACCCTGTGCAGGCCAAGCTGATGTGGATCATGCCGCTGGCGTTCTCGTTCATGTTCTTCGTGTTCCCGGCCGGATTGGTGCTGTACTGGCTGACCAACAACATCCTGTCGATCGCCCAGCAGTACCTGATCAACAAGCAGCTCGGGGTGCTCGGCAAGTAGCGCGCATCAGAGCACGGCGCGCCCGAGAATCCCGGGCATGCTGACGCGACATCAGGACCCCATCATCGCCATCGCGACGGCGCCGGGGCGAGCAGCGATCGGCATCGTGCGCGTGTCGGGCCGGGGGTTGACGCCTCTGGTGCAAGGTCTGTTCGCCCGACCGCTGCGCCCGCGCGAAGCCAGCTATCTGCCTGTTGCGGATGTCGCAGGCGAACCCATCGACCGCGGGCTGGCGATCTTCTTCCCGGCGCCGCACTCGGTGACCGGCGAGGACGTGCTGGAGCTGCAGGCCCATGGCGGCCCGGTCGTGCTTCAGCTGCTGCTCGCGCGCTGTTTCGAGGTGGCGGCGGCGATCGATGCGGCCAACGGCGTCGAGCGATTGCCGGGATTGCGCCTGGCGGCGCCAGGCGAATTCACCGAGCGCGCGTTTCTCAACGGCAAGCTGGATCTGGCGCAGGCCGAGGCCGTAGGCGACCTGATTGCCGCCGGCACCGAAGCGGCTGCGCGCGCGGCGATGAGATCGCTTTCCGGCGGCTTCTCGACCGAGGTTCGCGAGATCGAGTCAGGGCTGCAGCAGCTGCGCGTGCTCGTCGAGGCGACGCTTGATTTTCCCGAGGAGGACGTCGACCCGATTTACCGCATCGACACGCGGCGACGTCTTGCGGACATCGCGCAACGGCTCTCGGGCATCGAGCAGCAGGCCCACCAGGGCGCGTTGTTGCGCGACGGACTGACGGTGGTGATCGCCGGACAGCCGAACGTCGGCAAGAGCTCATTGCTCAATGCGCTGGCAGGTGCCGAGTTGGCCATCGTGACGCCGATTCCCGGCACCACGCGCGATCGGGTCACCCAATCGATCCAGATCGACGGCGTGCCACTGCATGTGATCGATACCGCTGGCTTGCGCGTGGGCCAAGACGAGGTCGAGCGCATCGGCATCGAACGCGCCTGGCAGGCCATGGAAAGCGCTGACCTGCTGCTGTTTCTGCACGATCTCACGAGACGTCACGACGCGGACTACGTTGAGCAAGACCAACGGCTTCGCGAACAACTCGACGCCATGACGATCCGCCCACGGCGGGTACTGGAGGTCTACAACAAGGCTGACGTGCAGGCGAGCGGCGTTCATGACGTGGCGCCGCTTGCATCAACGGCCGCGCTCAGCATCTCGGCGCTCACCGGTTTCGGACTCGACGCGTTGCGCGAGAGCCTGCTGACTCTGGCCGGCGAGCACGACACTGCGCAGGGTACCTTCGCCGCGCGCTCGCGTCACTTGCGCGCGCTGCAGCAGACCCGCCTCCACATCGACGCGGCGGTGCGGCAAGCCGCTCTGGCGAACCCCGCTTACGACCTCTTGGCTGAGGACCTGCGGCTCGCCGAGCAGGCATTGGGCGAGATCGTCGGACGCTCGACGCCCGATGACCTGCTCGGAGCCATCTTTTCGAACTTCTGTATCGGGAAGTAGGCGCTTCGGACCCGAAGCCGAGTCAGTGACCGTCGAATTCGAGCAGCGTGAATAGAGGCAAGCCTGCATCGCGCAGTTTGCGACTGCCACCGAGCGCGGGCAGGTCGACGATGGCCGCGCCCTCGATGACCTGTGCGCCGAGGCGTTCGAGCAACACCTTGCCGGCGAGCATGGTGCCGCCCGTGGCGATGAGGTCGTCGATGAGCACTACACGTGAGCCGGGCGTCACCGCATCGGTATGGATCTCGACGGTGGCCTCTCCGTACTCGAGGGCGTAGGTTTCCTCGAGTGTCGAGAAGGGCAGCTTGCCCTTCTTGCGGATCGGCACGAAGCCGATGTTCAGTTCGTAGGCGAGCACCGAACCGATGATGAATCCGCGCGCGTCGAGGCCGGCAATGGCGTCGGGTGTCTGGTCGAAGTAGCGGTGCACGAACTCGTCGATGAGCACGCGAAAGGCCAGCGGGCTCTGCAGCAGCGGCGTGATGTCGCGGAACTGCACGCCCTCGATCGGCCAATCGGGGACGGTGCGGATGCGCGAACGCAGGTAGTCGATGCGGTCCATGGGCGCCCTCCGGGTCAGTAGTAGGCGTCGACGCGTTGGGCGCCCATCAGGGGCTCGATGAGGCGTGCGAGCGGTCCGAGGCCTTCGTAGCGCACCGCGACCTTGTGGGCATACGCGAAGAAGCGGGGCAGGTCAGCGCTGTAGGCGGGCTTGTGGTCGCGGTGCTTCAGACGGCAGAAGATGCCGAGCACCTTGAGGTGCCGCTGCAGACCCATCCATTCGAGCGGCTTCCAGAACTCGCCGAAGTCGTCGGGGACGGGCAGTCCGGCTTTGCGCGCTTGCTGCCAGTAGCGAATCGCCCAGTCGAGCTCCTGCTCTTCTTCCCAACTGATGAAGGCATCGCGGATCATCGACGCGACGTCGTAGCTGATCGGCCCGCGCACGGCGTCCTGGAAATCGAGCATGCCCGGCGACAAGGTGTCGCCCGCGCTCAGGTCGCCGCAGACCATCAGATTGCGTGGCATGTAGTCGCGGTGCACCGCGACTGTCGATTGCCCGAGTGCGCTGTGCACGAGCAGGGTTGAGACCTTCTCCCAATCAGCCTGCTCCGAAGGCCCCCAAGAGACCCCGTACTCGGTCTGCACGCACCACTGCGGAAACAACGACAGCTCGCGGCGCAGCAGGGCCTCGTCGTAAGGCGGCAGGCGGCTCGCATCGACGTGCTGCTGCCAGCTCACCAGCGCAGACATTGCCTTGCGCATGAGGCGATCGACCCGCTGCGCATCCTGATCTGCAACGGCTTGCTGCAACTCACCCAAGTACAGGCGCGTGCCCAGATCGCTGAGAAGCAGGAAGCCGTGGGCCACATCGCTCGCCAGAACGCGCGGTGCGTTCAGCCCGGCGTCCGCCGTCAACTTCGCAACGGCGATGAAGGCGGACACGTCCTCGTGTTCTGGTGGGGCGTCCATGACGACGAAGCTCGATCCGTCGGTGTCGTCGATGCGCAGGTAACGCCGGAAGCTGGCGTCGCTGGACGCTGGGCGCAGAGACGACGCAAGCAGACCATGCCCCGGGCCGACACGCGACAGCCACTCGCTGAAGGCGTCGGCGCGCTTCGCGTCTGCCCAGACCACGGCCGTCGATAGCGATGTGGAGGAGTGATTCATGCTTGAAGTGGGGCGGCCGATGCATCGAGAGGCGCTTGCTGAAGCGCGGGGCGCAGCAAGCCCTCATGGATAATCAATTTTACAAATCGCACCCCGCATCATCGCGGCATTTCCCGTCCGACATTGCCCGCCTTGTTGCTCCGCACCCCCGCTTGTCTTTCGTGCCGTGGAGGCACCTTGCGCGCGGTCGCACGCGAGCGGTGGCGCTCCTCGTCCTTCGCGACCTTGGCCTTGACTGCGGCTTGCGGCCTGGCGGCGGCACAGGTGTCTAGCGACGCCCCATCAGCCGCGGCATCGTCACCGGGCATCGAGTTGCAGTCGTCCTCCACTCTCACCCCCCTTCCGACTGGAGATGCCGGGCGCAAGCTGCCGATCACCCTGCGCGCGAATTCGATGCGCGGACGACCGGACCTCGAAACCATTGCTGAAGGTGATGCGGTCCTTCGGCGTGGTGACGTGTTCATTCGCGCTGACCTGCTGAGCTATGACCATGTCGAAGATCTCGCGCTTGCACGCGGGCAGGTTCGGATCGGCCAGGAAGGCAACCGGTACAGCGGCCCCGAGCTGAAGCTCAAGATTCAGCGTTTCGAGGGGTACTTCATCAACCCAACCTACTTTCTGGCGCGCGCAGGGGCTGGCGGCACGGCTGATCGCATCGACTTCATCGACGACCAGCGCAGTGTGGTGCGCAACGCGACTTACAGCAGTTGCCCCGCGAACGAGGCTGGTGACCGCGACTGGCTGCTGACGAGTGAGAAGGTGAAGATGGACTTCGAAGCGAACGAGGGCATCGCGGACAACGCGGTGCTCCGGTTCCTTGGAGTACCCATCCTCGCTGCGCCGCACCTGAGCTTTCCTCTGACCGAGGAGCGCAAGTCGGGCTGGCTTCCGCCGAGCTTCGCGATCGACAGCCGAGCGGGCGTCCAGTTCGACATTCCGTACTACTGGAACATCGCACCCAATCGGGATGCCACCGTCGCGCCGTCTGTCAGCGTGCGTCGTGGCGTCGGGCTCGGAACCGAGTTCCGCTATCTTGAGCCGAACTACTCCGGTCAGATCAACATCAATCTGCTGCCGAACGACCGGCTGCTGGGGCGCGACCGCTATTCGATCGGAGCGAAGCACGACGCCAATTGGGCTGACGAGACGAGGCTGTCGGTGCAGATCCAGCACGTGTCCGACGACGATTACTGGAAGGATTTCCGTCGTGATCTCTACAACCTGACGCCGCGACTGCTCGACAGCCAGGCGCGATTGACGCGACCGGTCGGCGACTGGGACACCTATGCACGCGTTCTTCGTTGGCAGGTGCTGCAGAACACCGGAAGCTTCATCGAGACGCCTTACGAGCGCATGCCGCAGATCGGCGCCCGCACGGCCCAGTCCTTGGCGCACGGACTCGAGTTCACTTTCGAAGGGGAATTCAACAATTTCACGAACCCCGTCGACACGATCAACAAGCAGCGCCAGAGCGGCATGCGCCTGCACGCGCTGGCGAGCATCAGCCGACCCTGGGGAACGCCGGGCTGGAGCCTCATCCCCAAGCTGTCGGTCAATGCGGCCTCGTACTCGGTGGACCGCCCGCTGGCCGACGGAAGCAGAGAAGCGTCTCGCCTCATCCCGACATTCAGCGTCGACAGCGCATGGGTCCTCGAGCGCGACACGTCCTGGTTCGGCAAGAACCTCAGGCAGACGCTGGAGCCTCACTTGCTTTACGTGAACACCCCGTACCGCAAGCAGAGTGACCTGCCCAATTTCGATGCCGCGGGGCGCGACTTCAACTTCGAGACCATCTTCCAAGACAACCGGTTTTCAGGCGTCGATCGCGTCTCCGACTCGAATGAGCTCACAGCCGGCGTCAACAGTCGGCTGCTCGACCCGTTGACTGGCGCGGAGCTGCTGCGTGTGGGTGCCGTTCAGCGCTACCTTTTCCGTGATCAGCAGGTGACCACCGATGGGAAGCCCCTGACACAGCGGGTCTCAGACCTCCTCCTGCTCGGAACGACCAGCGCAATTCCCAATTGGTCACTGGGCACCACGCTTCAGTACAGCCCCGAACGCGGCCGCATCGAGCAGTCAACGCTCAGCGCCGCATACTCGCCCGGCCCGTTCCGCACCCTCAGTTCCACT
>VYKX01000412.1_pt1 | contig 27680 bp, 29 predicted proteins | sample 5114471 | NCBI WGS metagenome assembly VYKX01 (sample SAMN12291785, study PRJNA351875) | freshwater metagenome | isolation source: freshwater lake | place: USA: Michigan, Gull Lake | collected 2013-08-08
TTAGTGAGGTGAGAGCTTTTAGCGTCGAAACTTTACCTCTAGGCAATCTCAGTCACGATAATGGTCGCCAACTAGAAGATTATCTCAGGGGTGCCACTGTAGTGGCTTGATTTTTTTCTAGTATCTGCGACCCTAGTTTTTGAATATTTTGAGAGAAAAACCAAACTTCTGAAAAGATTCAATCCTATAGTTGTGAGAATTGACCAATTGCTTGCCGCTTGAAAATCACTGATATGGTTTTTATCTTCCTCAAAAATTACATCTTTTACCCAATGTAACTGATTTTATATTTTCCAATGTCCTCGAATAATTTCAGCAAATAAGCGCCATTCGATCCCCCCCAACCCCCCTTAAAAAGGGGGGAGAAGAGTTCATAGTAGGGTGGGTTAGACGGCAACAATCTAGGCGTTAAAGTGAATCTAACAATCCGTCGTAACCCACCGTTTTAGTCAACCGAAAGGAGGTTTGATTTATGCTTGAAAATAAGATTGATCAGGTTTTACACGCATTATAAGGAGATGTTGGGATGAAGTATATGTCTCTAGATGATATCTGTGAGATGGTTACAGATGGAACTCATGCCTCATTTAAGGACTCTGGTAAAGGGTTTCCATTTTTAACCGTCAAAGACATGACAGAAAATGGGTTGGACTTTAGCGGATGTATTCATATTAGCCAGGAGGAGTATGATCGCGCTGATGCTGGAAACTCAGCACCAAAGCTGGGTGATGTCCTTTTCTCTAAAGATGGAACAGTTGGAAAAGTTTGCGTAGTTAGAGAGAAGCGAGAATTTGCCGTACTCTCATCAATTGCAATCCTAAGACCAAAAAAAGAGATTGCGGATAGTAGTTATTTAGGCTATATATTAGGTTTCCAGAAAACTATTGATGAAGCATCAAAGAGAAAAACTGGTTCAGCTGTTCGCAGAATTATTCTCAAAGACTTAAAACAAGTAGAAATCCCCCTCCCACCTCTCGAAGAACAGCGAAGAATTGCGGCAATTTTAGATAAAGCGGATGGGGTGCGACGCAAGCGCAAAGAGGCGATTCGGTTGACTGAGGAGTTGTTAAAATCGACTTTTCTAGAGATGTTCGGTGATCCCGTTACTAATCCGAAAGGGTGGGAGATAGCTAAACTCGGTGATTTTGGTAAAATATTAACTGGAAACACTCCTCCTCGTTCTGTCTCAGAAAACTATGGAGACGAAATCGAATGGATTAAGTCGGATAACATCACCACTCCTGAGCATTTTTTGACAGAGGCAGAAGAAAAGCTTTCGGCGAAGGGAAAGAAGATAGCTAGAACTGTCCCTAATGGTTCGGTTCTAGTGACCTGCATAGCTGGAAGCAGATCAAGTATTGGACGGGCTGCCCTTACTGATAGAGAAGTAGCATTTAATCAACAAATTAATGCTGTGGTTCCAAATTCAGATGTAGATCCGTACTTTTTATACGGCCAGTTATTCGTTGCTCAACATCTTGTGCAAGCACAGTCTACTGATTCAATGAAAGGCATGGTCAATAAGAGCAAATTCTCAAGTATTGAGTTCATAAAACCCCCATCACAAAAACAGCAAAAATTTGGAAAGTGGTTTCTAGGTTTTCATAGATACTACATGAATTTGATCGGTGGAGAGGAACAATCCGAAAATCTCTTTAATTCCCTTTTACAACGCGCCTTTCGCGGGGAACTGTAGCCATGGCATCCGGCGGATTACTACCATAATCTTGTGGGAAATGCCATTAAAAAAGACGGTTGGACAATTAACTAATACTAAATCCGGTTATTAAAAACTGATTATTTATTCCCCTTTTGTCGTTTGCATGAGTAGAAAACGGGTTTCTCCGAGAAACCCGTTTTCTGTGCGTTACTCAAGAGTTATCGGTTATCAGTTGGGAAGGTGGTGTGATATTATGGGTAGTAAAGTTGATCAAAAAGCCAGCTACAACCATGAGCGCTCTTGTCAAACCCTCTGGCCTGATTCCCAAAGGATTGCGGGTGCAACAGATTAATAATCTCACCCTATTCAAATTTACAGATGAACTGGGCGATCGGATGCAGACGCTTCTTGACAAAAAAAAAAGCTGATGATCTCACCCCGGAGGAAGTCCTTGAGCTAGAAGCGATTGGCGAACTCGACCAAATTTTCAGCTACATCAACGCTGTCATTGCCGCCAGAGTAAATGGTCATTCCTAAATCGCTTTACCATATTGTTCGACAACGCGCTAGGTTCCGGTGTGAATACTGTCACTATCCCGAACTCCTCAGTTCCGCCCCTCTTTCGATCGACCATATTCAACCCCAATCCCTCGGTGGTAGCGATACGCTGGACAACCTCGCCCTAGCCTGTCGTCGTTGCATTGAAAGGCGTTATAACTTCACAACGGGGATTGACCCAGAAACCGAGGCAGAAGCTTCACTGTTCAACCCACGCCAGCAAATTAAGTAGGTAGGCGTTAAAAATTATCAGATGCCCCCTTATCAAGGGGGATCCCCCCGCCTACCGGCACCCCCCTTATCAAGGGGGGCAGGGGGGATCGAACCTAAAGTCCATTTTTCATTTAATTATAACCAGCTACTTATTTGCTTAATTTAAGTTATGAACTTCAATCTTTATCTGGAAGAGGAATTAAGTCAGCAACTACAGGCTTTATCTCGCTCTACAGGCAAATCCCAGAATGCTTTGATTCGAGAAGCAATACAGCTTTTAATTACCACAAAAGAACAGTCGCAATGGTCGTCAACTATCCTTAATTTTCAAGGGGTAAGTGATGGTATTATTTTTGAAGCTTATAGAGAGGAACTTTCCCCACCTAGAGAAGATGAGGTGATTTAGTGCTGGTTTTACTCGATACTTGTACGATTAGTGATTTTGTCAAAGGTGATAGCAACACTCTAGTGCAGATCAAAAATCACTCTCCTAGGGAAATTGCCGTTTCTGCGATAACTCTAATGGAAATCGAATATGGACTATTTCTTAATCCAGCGAAGGCAAAGAAAATAAGACCCATTCTTGACGAATTTCTTGCTTCTATCTCAATTCTTGCCTTTGGCAATCAAGAAGCCATTTGCGCCGCTCAAATTAGAGCAGCTCTCAAACAATCTGGGACTCCCATTGGTGCTTACGATCTGTTAATAGGTGCAACGGCGATTACTCATAATCTTAAATTAATTACGGCCAATCCCCAAGAATTTGCTCGTATTCAAGGATTATCGTGGGAAAATTGGCGTTAAAGCTAATCGCCTAACTAATTCGAGAATATATAGGGTTTGCTGAATAAATCTAAAAACCTTGTTGGCTAAGACTTTGAGACTTTTTGAAAATCAAAAAGTGCCAGATATAGGAGTAATCGGAGGGAAAATTCAGGGACTTTTTCCCTGAAAATTAGGTAAAAACCTACACTCAGCCCCCACGAAAAACTTTTTCAGCATACCCTAAATACTGGCTTTCTCTCTTCAACGGCTGATTCTGTGAAGTTGCTCCAGAAGTTGATCAAGAATGTCTTCCATCTCTTCCGGGCTTCTGCCCATCCTGACCGGTCCGCGCAGAAACTCTTTAACCGTTATCTTTTTATCGCGGAAGTCCCGGACAAAATTATAGATTTTTTCGGTGGATTGAACTTGTAATTTCATCTCCTCTAGCATTTGCTCAATCGGGTCGATGCCATCCTTCTCACGAGCGCGACTGGCCTTCACCATCTCGCCTTCCGGGGTATTTCGCACCGAGCGCAGTTCTCTTTTCAGGTTCTCGTATTGCTTTTTGAGTAGTTCGTTATTGGTTTCAACCCTCTCGCACTGTCGTTTAAGGTCGCTTTCCGATGAGCCTTCAACCTCGAAAGAGTCTCCCATTTGATGCTGTCGTTCGATTTCGAGCAGTCTGGCAATATCTCCCTCTTTATAGGCGCGGTTGACCTCCTTCATAATCTCGTTGTGACGCATCCGAGTTTCGGGATCCGTAACCTTGTCGGGGTGAAAAATCTCAGCCATTCTCAGGAAAGTGCGGCGTATTTGTCTAGATTCAGGAGATTTAGGCGAGCTTTCAGGTGATATCTCTGCTCCATCATCGTGACGGCCATAGGAGTCTCCCCCAGAGAAGAAATCCTGCGCGGATTGCTCTGATGATCCTTCTGGTTCTTCGTCTCCGAAAAGTTCGTCCAGTTCTTCATCTCCATCCTCAAATTTCGGGCTAATCACCCCCGTTAACTGAAGTGTCTGGTAAATTCCGAGAATCCTTTCTTTTGTCTGCTGCCCCAATTTTCTAGCAGTGAGGATTTCGTCAAAAAGGGCGTGTATTTCGCGGTCGAGGTCGGTAAGTTTTTGATAGAGGGGTTGCCCTCTCTGAAAAATCTCCGTCGCCAGGGAACGCATCTGGTCGAGGAATTTCTTCAGTTCGTTGCGCTTTCTGCCAATCTGCTTGAGGAGCCACTGATGCTCCTCCTCTAAAGCTTGGAGACGAAAATGTAGGGAAGAGAGGGCTAAGGTAGGAGAGGTGGGCGAATCAGAGGAGTTCGGTGATTTCGGCTTTTTAGATCTGGTCATTACTTTGGGGTGAAAGCATATTGTCCATTCTACCAAGCCGGAAGGAGCCGCATTCCTAAAACTCACCCTTGGCTCATTTTATTGTTTCTCCTATCTCCGGCGCTCTTGCGGAAACCTTTTTCGGCAAGTCCACAGACAGGCTTAAGTGCCTAGAAACTAGATATATCAATGGTCTTAATTAATTCTTATCAATCGAATTAAATTTTTGTAAATAAAATTCTCGATCGGATTAATTATTTTTTCCAAATTCCGCTAGACTTATTTAGTAAGTTCAATTGAGACTCAATATTCCATAGCTAAATTTCTATAGCACGGGCTAGAGGGAAAGTTTAGCGAGGGATTCCTTTCCCCATAATTCAGCACACATACTTGCTTTAGCAGCAGGCAGGAGAATTCCATGTCCAATTTTTCGAGACGGAAATTTTTAACCACGGCGGCAGTTTCAGCGGCAGGGGCTGTTGTCCTCAAAGGTTGTCTGGGTAATCCCCCCGACAGTACGGGTGGAACTGCCAGCACTACACCCGCTTCCCCGGTTGCTTCTCCCGTCGCCATCGCCCCCGAACAAGCTCCTGAAACCACCAAAATTAAATTAGGTTATATTCCTATCGTTGAGGCCGCACCTTTAATTATTGCCAAGGAAAAAGGCTTTTTCGCTAAACACGGGATGCCCGATGTGGAAGTCTCCAAACAAGCAAACTGGGGATCCGCTAGGGATAACGTCGAAATTGGCGCAGATGCGGGCGGAATTGACGGGGGACAGTGGCAAATGCCCATGCCTTACCTAATTTCCGAGGGACTAATCACCAAAAATAACGTTAAAGTCCCCATGTATGTGTTAGCGCAGTTAAACACCCAGGGTAACGGAATTGCGATCGCAAGTAAACACGAGGGCAAAAATATCGGTTTAGACCTGAAACCCGCCAAAGATTACATCCTCGGCATGAAAACGACGGGAACTCCCTTCAAAGCCGCCTATACTTTCCCGAAAGCTAACCAAGACTTCTGGATTCGTTACTGGTTAGCCGCCGGTGGTATTAACCCCGATACGGATGTTAACCTAATTGCGGTTCCTGCCGCCCAAACCGTGGCCAACATGAAAACGGGAACCATGGATGCGTTTAGTACCGGCGATCCTTGGCCGGCGCGAATTGTGGCTGATCAGATCGGTTTTATGTCAGCTTTAACCGCAGAAATCTGGCCCTATCACCCGGAAGAATACCTCGCTATCCGCGCCGATTGGGTGGATAAAAACCCGAAAGCCACCAAAGCGGTGTTAAAAGCAGTCATGGAAGGGCAGCAATGGCTAGATCAAGAGGCAAATCGAGCAGAAGCGGCGGCAATTCTCGCTAAACCGGCTTATTTCAACCTCAAAGAAGAACTTATCGCCGGTCCCCTCAAAGGAATACAGAAAATGGGTGACGGTAAACCGGAAATCACCGACAAAAATAAAGGGGTTTTCTACTGGAAAGATCCTGCTGGTAGCGTTTCCTATCCCTACAAGAGTCATGATCTCTGGTTTTTAACCGAAAGTGTTCGTTGGGGTTTCTTGCCGAAAGAAACTTTAACCACTGCCTCAGCATTAATCGACAAAGTTAACCGCGAGGATCTTTGGAAAGCGGCAGCTACAGAATTAGGAGTTGCCGCGGCCGATATTCCCACCAGTACCTCCCGCGGTGTCGAAAAATTCTTTGATGGCAAAACTTTTGACCCCGCTAATCCCCAAGCTTATCTCGATAGTTTGGAGATCAAAAAATAGCGAGTTTTTCCCGGTAGGCTAGGGTCATAAAATATCTAGTCTATTAATCCCAAAAGTGTTTTCTTCTCTCCCCAATCAAGTAACTTTATCTTCAACAAAGGAAAACGGCAAAATGGCAAGTAGCGTCAGCAGAAAAAGTAACGGTGGTTTCAACTTCGGTAAATTCTGGAAAAAGCATTCCCAAGATATTCTTCCCCCTATTATCGGTACCTTGGGTTTTCTGATTGTTTGGCAATTAGTTTCGATGCTGGGATTAATCAAATTACCCCCCCCATCTGACCTAATCACCAATGAACGGACTCGTACTTATTTAATGTATCCCTTCTTTGATCGTGGAGGTATTGATAAGGGACTATTCTGGCAAACTTTAGCGAGTCTGCAACGGGTATTAATCGGTTATTTTTTTGCCGCAGTGGTGGGTATTGGAGTGGGGATTATGGTCGGTTTAAATTCTTTCTTAAATAAGGCACTCGATCCCCTTTTTCAATTCCTGAGAACAGTTCCTCCTCTCGCTTGGGTTCCCCTATCTTTGGCCGCTTTACAACAAAACCAACCCGCGGCTTTATTCGTTATCTTTATTACCGCAGTTTGGCCGATTTTGATCAATACTACCGTCGGTGTCCAACAAATTCCCCAAGACTATATCAACGTTAAACAAGTCTTGCAATTGTCCAGCAAAAAATTCTTCTTCAAGATATTAATTCCCTCGGCACTTCCCTACATCTTCACTGGTTTGAGAATTGCGATCGGTTTAGCTTGGTTAGCGATTATCGCCGCTGAAATTGTTATGTCGGGTATCGTCGGTATCGGTTTCTTTATCTGGGATGCCTACCAAAATAACTACATCAGTGATATTATTCTGGCGCTGTTTTATATCGGTGGTGTGGGTTTATTACTCGATCGCTTTATGGCTTGGTTGCAAAATCAAATCGTTCGTCAATAGGGGATAAATGGGGAAAATTTCCCCATTGATAAATAACTGAAACTTGAGGAAATTTAAGGAGAGAAAACTATGAGTTTGTTTGTCGCTGTCGATAACATTGATAAGGTCTTCCCCCTCAGTGGTGGCGGTGAATATGTGGCCTTGAAAGGGATTAATTTACAGATAAAAAAAGGAGAATTTATCTCCCTCATCGGTCACTCTGGTTGCGGAAAATCTACCCTCTTAAACATGATCGCTGGTTTAGATTTGCCCACGGAAGGAGTGGTGACTTTGCAAGGTCAAAGCATTAAAAAACCAGGGCCAGATCGCATGGTAGTCTTCCAAAACTATTCCCTTTTGCCCTGGTTAACCGTCAAAGAAAATATCACTCTGGCCGTCGATCAAGTTCTCGCCCAACTATCAGAAACCGAAAGAAAAGCCGAAGTCGAAAAATATATCGATCTGGTCAATCTTCGTCATGCAGTGGATAAACGTCCCAACGAATTATCGGGGGGGATGAAACAACGGGTAGCGATCGCTCGCGCCCTAGCCATCCGTCCGAAAGTGCTACTTTTAGACGAACCCTTTGGCGCGTTAGATGCCCTGACTAGAGGTAATCTACAGGAACAGTTAATGCAGCTGTGCGAAGAATACGAAATGACCTCGGTAATGGTGACGCACGATGTGGATGAAGCGGTGTTATTATCCGATCGCATCGTCATGCTCACCAACGGTCCTGGCTCAAAAATTGGCGGTATTTTGGAAGTAGATATCCCCCGTCCCCGCAAACGCATGGAAGTGGTAGAACACCCCAGTTACTACAGTCTCCGGAGCGAAATTATCTATTTCCTCAACCAACAAAAACGGATCAAAAAACTGCGCGCTCGCAAGGTCGAAGTTATTGCCCGTCACGGTTTAGAAAAAGTCAATCTAGAAATCGGTTTTGTTCCCCTCACCGCTTGCGCTCCCCTAGCAGTGGCCAAAGAAAAGGGATTCTTCACTAAACATGGTCTAGATGAGGTGAATTTAGTCCGGGAAACCAGTTGGCGAGGCATTGTGGACGGGATCGCGGGGGGATTCCTCGACGGGGCGCAAATGCCCTCAGGAATGCCCACCTGGTTAACCGTCGGTGGTTATCAGGAGCAACCTTTGCCGATTGTCAGCGCCCTGACTATGACTCGTAACGGTAACGGTGTCACCCTCGCTAAACGCTTCTATGACGAGGGAGTGATTGACGGTAATGCTTTAAAACAGATGCTATTGGAATCCCGGGAGCAGCGCCATATTTTTGGCATGGTTCACCCCTCCTCCATGCACAATTTGCTCCTGCGTTACTGGTTAGCGGCCTCTGGTATTGACCCGGATAAAGATGTTCACCTCGAAACTATTCCCCCGGCCCAAATGGTAGCTGACCTGAAAACCGGCAGTATTGACGGTTACTGTGTCGGTGAACCCTGGAATCTACGGGCCGCCATGGAAGGTATCGGTTACACCGTCGCTACCGACTTAGAAATCTGGCAGGGCCACCCGGGTAAGGCCCTGGGAGTCCGGGAAGATTGGGCCAATAAATACCCTAATACCCATGTCGCTTTAGTCAAAGCACTGCTGGAAGGTTGTCGCTACTGTGCCGAGGAAGGGAATCAGGAAGAAATTCGTCAAATCCTCGCCAGTCGTCAGTACCTTAGTACCAATATCGATTATATCCAACTGGGTGATCCCAACTCCTACGCGTGCAGTCTCGATCAACCGATGAAAGAATATGCACACCATCTGTTCTATGGAGAAGGGGTAAATCGTCCCAGTCGTACCGAACACCTCTGGATGATGACCCAAATGGCGCGCTGGGGCCACATTCCTTTCCCCCGTAACTGGGTAGAAATTCTCGAACGCGTCTGTCGGGTGGGTGTCTTTAGTACCGCGGTCCGGGAATTGGGTCTAGGGGATATTAAATATCGTCGCACACCGATCCTTTTATTCGATGGTATCGAGTTTGATGCCGAGGATCCGATCGGTTATCTCAATAGTTTAGAGATCAAACAAAACATCACCATGGCCGAAGTGGCTATTGATGCTCGTCCTACTGCGGTGGAACCCCGTAAAATCGCCTAACCAGAGGTTGAGGGGAGATTTTCTCCCCTTTTACCTCTAAAATATGATCCCATTGGATTAAGCCCTGCAACTCTGCCACTTTCTACCTGTCTTTCGACTTTTTAGCGACTATAATTATGTACACCACTACCGACACAATTAACCGAGCAACCCAGACCCCCACTAAAGAAGCTTTTGTCACCATTGAAGGAGTTTCTAAGGTTTACCCCACTCCTAGAGGCCCCTACACCGTCCTCAAGGACGTTAATCTCAGCATCAATGAAGGTGAATTTATCTGCGTGATCGGTCACTCTGGTTGCGGTAAATCGACGCTATTAAATATGGTGTCGGGTTTTTCTTCTCCCACCGATGGCATCGTTAAAGTTAACGGTAAGAAAATTACTAAACCCGGGCCCGATCGCATGGTAGTGTTTCAAAACTATGCTTTACTGCCTTGGTTAAGTGTTTTTGAAAATGTCTATCTCGCGGTAGATGCGGTGTCTCCCAATGCGACCGAAGCGCAAAAACGCTCGATCGTGCGCGAACATTTAGCTATGGTGGGTTTAACCGAAGCTATGGATAAAACCCCTCCCCAAATCTCCGGGGGGATGAAACAACGGGTTTCGATCGCTCGCGCTCTTTCTATCCGTCCCGAAGTGTTGATTCTTGATGAACCTTTCGGCGCTTTGGATGCGATTACCAAAGAGGAATTACAGGAAGAATTGCTGAAAATCTGGCAAGATAAACGCTGTACGGTGTTGATGATTACCCACGATATCGATGAGGCTCTTTTCCTCGCTGATAAGCTGGTAATGATGACCAATGGACCGGAAGCAAAAATCGGCGAAGTGATGAATATTCATTTCCCCCGTCCCCGCGATCGGGAGAGAATTATGGAGGATCCTGAATATTATCGTCTGCGTAACTATGCCCTCGACTTCCTCTATAATCGTTTCGCTCACGATGATGTTAGCTAGATGTGAGCATTTGTATTAGTTTGGGGTGCGGTTGACTTAATAGCGATCGCACCTAGAATTTCTAAGTAGGGTTTGCTGAATAAATCTAAAAACCTTGTTGGGTAAGACTTTTAGACTTTTTTTACCTCAAAAAGTGCCAACCATGGGAGTGGTCGGGGGGAAAATTCAGGGACTTTTTCCCCGAAAATTAGGTAATTGACCACCTGAAAATCGGTAAAACCCATCCCCCATCCCCCAACCCCCAACCCCCAACCCCCACCGAAAAACTTTTTCAGCAGACCCTAATTAGCTCGATTTAACCGGTCTTCAATATTTTCTTGACTGGGGAAAATAATCTTAGTTACTTCAGGAAAAGCTAAGACGCATTCTGAACATTTATCAGGAGCATAGTTACAAAGATTACAGATTTGCCATTTGCATTTATTACAATAGAAGCAGAGAGCTTGAAAATTGTCATCGGCACTATTTCCACCTTTTTCTACGGGAATCCGATGATCCCAAACTAAACGCACTCGATCCTTAGCATAGGTATTTTGATTGATATTTTCTTTCTTTTTAAGAATTGAGCCACAAAAATTACATTTATTTTTTTGTTGTTCTAATATATTTCTCTGAATTAGAGATGAGGGAGGTGTTCTAATCGGTGGTTTAGTAGTGGTAAAAAGTCGTTGATGATCGGAACTATCTAAAACATATTTTTGACTGCCTAATCTTTTTTGTCCTTGGGGAGCATAAATAAAATTAAATCCTTCTTCATTCCAAAGTTCGCTAAAGGGTTTATTAGCATCAGCAGAGGAATCTTGAATTAAATTTTCAGGAATTTTACCCTTGAGTATAGTTTTTATCTCTTGTAAATTATTGGTCGCATTAGTTAGATCGCTCTCACAACCTTCTCCATACCTAATCAGAGTTAGCAAAGCAGCAATAGTTCTTTTTTTATATAAAATAATTACTCTGTTATCATTAAAAATAATTAAATATCCTTTTCCTTGAGGATTCTTGGTAATTTCCCTAATATCCTCTAACTTGATCCCACTCATCTTAATACCTCTAGAGATTACAGATAATTGGCTGTTAAAACCGAAAAAAAGGGGTAAACAAAATTCACCCCCAACAGAGAAAGTAATAATCCTACAAAGTGCTGATAAACTTATCAAGGCGATCAAATCCTTTTTCAATCGTCTTTAGGTCTGTAGCATAGGAAAGACGAATACAATCATCAGCACCGAAAGCAATACCGGGGATAGCGGCTACTTTTTGGCTTTCGAGGAGTTTCTGACAGAAATCCCCTGATTTTAAACCAGTTTGACTAATATCGATAAACACATAAAAAGCACCGTTGGGAGTAGGACAATCGAGTCCTGGAATTGCTCGCACTCGTTCTAAAATATACTGTCGGCGCTCGCTAAAAGCTTTGACCATTTCCTCGATGCAATCTTGGGAACTCGCCAAAGCAGCGATCGCACCGTATTGGGCAAAAGTGCAGACATTGGAGGTACTATGACTTTGGATCTTAGTCATGGCCTTGACAATTTCCACCGGTCCTGCTATGTAACCGACGCGCCACCCCGTCATCGAGAAAGCTTTAGCAAAACCATTACTAATAATACTGCGCTGAAAGATTTCTGGACCAAAAGAAGCGATACTGCGGTGAATTGCGCCATCGTAGAGGATTTTCTCGTAAATTTCATCAGAAACCACTAAAATATCCTTTTCAACCACAATTTTTGCTAAAGCGGCGATTTCTTCAGGAGTATAGACAATGCCGGTGGGATTAGAGGGAGAATTGAGGACAAATAACTTAGTTTTCGGTGTAATTGCCGTTTCTAGCTGTTCGGGGGTGATTTTATAGTGATTCTCTAGGCTAGTGTTCACTATAACCGATGTTCCCCCCGCTAACGTTACCATTTCAGGATAACTCAACCAGTAGGGTGCGGGAATAATTACTTCGTCCCCCGCTTCAATTAAAGCCATGATTAGATTGTAGAGAGACTGTTTACCCCCATTGGTAACGATGACATTATCGGCATTGTATGCTAGTTGATTATCCTGCAGCAATTTCTCGGCGATGGCTTTTCTTAACCCCGCTTCCCCAGCAGCCGGTCCGTAGCGAGTTTTTCCCTCATCGAGGGCCTTTTTCGCGGCAGCTTTGATGTGAGTGGGTGTGTCGAAATCTGGCTCCCCGGCGCTAAAACTACAGACATCTTCGCCGTTTTTCTTCATTTCCTTGGCCAGAGAGTCGATAGCTAGGGTAAGGGAGGGAGTAACTTGATTGACTCGTGACGCTAGTTTCATAGTATTTTACCCTGAAAGGGCTTTTCTGATGACCTACACAACCTTTAGTATTGTCCATTACCTCGATTGTTCTGGGTGTTTTTTTATATAATCTCCGGAATTGCCTGGATTGGAGATGCGGATGCGGATGGGGTGATGGGGTGATGGGGTGTGGGGAGAACAAAGCTGCCTTTTGCATGAGTGCATGAGTGCCTTCGTTATTGAGGATTTTTTCTTTTCGTGGTTTTTTGTTTGCTGGTAGAGAGTAAGGGAGCGGTTAATTTTTCATAGAGTTCAAAGAGGTATTCAATACGGTTTAATTCACTGGTAAAGGGTTGGGGACGATAACACAAATCAACGGCTTTGTCAAGTTTTTGGTGAGCTTTGAGCAAGTCGGGAGGCATGGTTAAAGGATCGTATAAATCGGCAAGGCTACTATCAGGATATTTTCCCCTTGTATCTAGCACAGCTTGAGCGCAAGTTTCGACGGTTTGTTTTTGTTTGTCGGTGATATTTTCTGGAAAAGGAAAATTATTATAAACAATATCTTTTGAGTAACGATAATCACTTTTTAATCTTCCACACACATATTTAAACCATGCCATGTGCATTTCTGAAGTTAAGATACCAAATAAATATAGATTTCCATTAGGAATTAATAAAACTTGATCATTACCAATCACATTTTTATTCATAAAACCTATTGGAATATATTTTCTTCTTTCAGATGAGACGCGGGGAACAAGTAAATAATTCGTTTCGGGTTGTGCTATTTGACAGAATAGAGTAGGTGTCGCCGCAAATTTGCGAGTAGAAGCAGCTTTACTTTTTAATCTAAAATTTTTAACCTTATCTACTTTTTTTATGACTTCTGGTAATGTCTTTAATTCCCTGGGAGAAATATCAATTAACCATAGACAGTAGCGACTATAACCATTAATAAATTCTTGCGCTCCTGTATAAGGTCTAATCCATTTTTCTGCCTTCGGCTCTAATTTTAAAAATTCTTCTTTTTCTGGTTCTGTCAAAATAAAATTACCACCATCTCTTGGCATACTACCAAAACGCATTAATGGAACATTAGATAAAGGAAAACTTCGATTATAAATAATGATGTCACTTCCATCAACCAAATAGGGATTAATATTATTAGACTGAACAACTAATGATTCACCTTGAATATCTTCATAATCAAATAGGATTTTATTTGTTATATTAAAACTTCCAAAGCCAATAATTACACAATGAACTGCGGCGTTTCCTTTTGCCTCATTACTCCATTTAAAAGTACGATGGGCAAAATGAATTTTTAACTGATATTTTTGAAAAAGAATATTCCAAAGTAATGCAACTTGCTCCCCTTGAGATATAGAATTTGTGGAAACAAAAGCAACCCTGATTCTATTGCCCTGAATTATTTGAGCAGCCTTAATATACCATGCACACACATAATCTAAAACGCCTATTCCTTTCTCACCGTCGAAAACATAAGCCATATCATTCCTTTGCTGTTCGTTTATAATCATCGCACCAACAAAAGGAGGATTTCCTAAAATAAAATTGAGCTTCTCTTTTGATATAACTTCCTCCCAATCAATCCGCAAGGCATTTCCATTAACAATCTTTGCCGCTTTCTTTAATGGTAAACGCAGAAAATACTGACCAAAAGTATTACTAACCTTAATATTCATCTGATGATCAATTAACCACATTGCCACCTCAGCAACTCTTACCGCAAATTCATCGTATTCAATACCCGCAAACTGAAATTTCTAAATTGCGTAACTCACGATAGGTAATAATTAAAAAATTGCCGCAACCACAGGCAGGATCAAGAAAATATAAATTAGCAATCTTTTTGTGAAATTCTAGTAATTTATTGCGATTGCCTTTAATCTTCTCAAATTCTCTGGATAAATCATCTAAAAATAAGGGTTTAATTACCTTTTGAATATTCTTCTCGGAGGTATAATGCGCCCCTAAATTGCGTCGTTCTTTTGGATTCATTACCGCTTGAAACATAGAGCCAAAAATAGCAGGAGAAATTTTTCCCCAATCAAAAGCACAAGCTTCTAATAACATGACTCGCATCTTGCTATCAAAAGCCGCTAAAGGTAACGACTCCTCGAATAAATTGCCATTTATGTAGGGAAATTGAGTTAAATTTTCATCGAGATTTTTTAATCTTTTTGCTTCTGGTGTATTCAAAACCTGAAAAATGGAAGCGATGTGCATCGCCAAATTACTGCCATCTTCTTTGGTATGTAGATCGATATATTCCCAGAAAATACCCTGATTAAAAATACCCGTATCATCGGCAAATAAACAAAATAATAAACGCACTAGATAAACTTCCAAATCATGCCCTATATAACCAATTTCTTTCAGGCAATCATGAAGTTTTCCCATTAACTCGGCTGCTTGAAGATTGACGGGATCTTCGTCTTTATAAACTCGCTTTTCGTAACCCGCAATAAAATCAAATAAATGAACATGATCAACAAAATTACTTAATTCAAATTTCCACTGATTACCCGCATCTAAATCATATAATTTAAACCGTTGAAAATCCGATACTAAAATATAACGCGGTAACTCATGTTCCTTTAAATTGGGAAAATAATCCTTAGCCTGTTGTGTGGCTTTTTCTAAATCTTTCCCCTTCGATTTATGCTCAACTAAAATCGTTCCTTTCCATAGTAAATCTATAAAACCCTGCTTATTATCTGCTTTTTTTATCGGTTGCTCAAAACTGGCTACCCTACGCCGTGAAATGCCAAAGACATAAAAAAACTCATTCCAAAAAGATTGAGATTCTGCTTTTTCTGAAGTCTCTCCTTGCCACTCTTTTTGAAAAGCGATGGCGCGATTTTTAATTTCATTCCAACTTAAAGGCATAGTTTTAATTCCTTATCTTTCGCCGGTTTGCTCAAAGATGGTAGAAAATGATGTAGGGAGCCATAGGCAGTCAGCAAGGGATACAGATAGTTTCCATTTTAGGTGATTTTTTGGTAAACTACAAGGGAAGCTAGAAATTAGCAACGCCTTGAGAATTGTATCCGCTTAGTTATCCGTGCAGTTATTGACACGAACGAACAACTTATCGCTATGTCCAAGACTCTCTACGAACAAGATTTTCAATTGTGGCTCGCAACAACAATTAATCACTTACAGAAGCGGGAATTTGCTGCGCTGGATACTGATAACTTAATTGAGGAGTTAACCGAGTTGGGAAAATCGGAAAAAAGAAGTTTAGAAAGTAATTTGATGATTCTTTTGGCTCACTTGCTCAAATTAAAAGTACAGCACGACGCACCGCCATCAATGAAGGATAGCTGGTATTGTTCTATTATTGAGCATCGTCAGCGCATTCAGAAAAACTTACGCGATACTCCTTCCCTTAAATCCTATCTAGAAACTGCTATCGAGGAAGCTTATCCAGATGCTCGTCAAGTGGCAATTAAGGAAGGGAAACTCGCTCAATTTGGTGTTCGGATTCCCCCAGAAAATGATTATCCTCAAATTTGTCCTTTCTTGCCAGAGCAAATCTTAGATGAGAACTTCTATGGCAATTGACTAGAGGAAATAGTTAAGAAAAAAGTTAATTTTTAATATTTTATGACTCGACTAACTCCAATCCAAATTGAGAAAAACACTCTAATTTACATAGAGTCCACCGATAACCTAGAAATTCCTGCCAAGACATTAAGAACGGAGGGAAGAATTGCTAAAGGGGTAATTTCTATACCAGATAATTTAAAATCATCACAATAATTATTTAGAAAAGTGGAACCTACAGAAGAACAGTATCTTGTCTTAAATGCTCTTGAAACTTTGGGACTCCTGCTCTTTAGAGTCTATGATGAAGATAATGGAGCTTGGCTAATCATTACTTCCAGTCTAACATTGCCCAGATCATACTTATTGCCTAATGGCGAAATTGTTCCCCTAGAATGGATGCTTTAACCATGAAAAAACCGACAGAACTTCAACAGCAAAAATACGAAAGAATTGGCGAAATTGCAGCCAAAGGAAGACAGCGTTATCTAGAAGCAGGAGGCGACCAAAAAATCTGCCCTAGCGGAAGAAAAGGAAATGATTATTTAACCGATGAAGAACGTAAAGAAATTTTACAATTAGCCCGTCAGGTTTTTGGCGTTCAGATTAAAGATGAACAAGTTTACTGTCAAGGACGGACTTGGAAAATATCCGATAAAAAAGTCTCAAAAGATACCGAAAAATAAACTAAATATTGCTAGTGTAGAACGTAGGTTGGGTTGAAGCATGAAACCCAACGCCCGCATGGGTTACGCTACCGCTAACCCATCCTACAAATAATTGTGCCTCCCTACTTACTAAATCCGTTGAGTATAGGTAACATATCAGGAGAGACAAAAGGCAAAATGCGCGGGCAGCTTAGAACTTACCTGAATAAAAGCCCCCAGAAAACATCGCTTTCTAGGGGTTTAATTACAATTGACGGAAAACAAGCTTATAGGGAGGTTAACCTCCAGCTACCGCAGGAACGATACTGACTTCATCGCCATCTTTTAAGGGGGTTTTTGTCCCATCGAGGAAGCGAATATCTTCACTGTTGACGTAGAAATTTAAAAAGCGCCGGGGTGCGCCATCTTCATCACATAAACGCGCTTTAATACCGGGGAAACTTGCTTCTAAGGATTCGATTAAATCACCGACACTACTAGCACTACACTCGATGGTAGCGTTATTTTCTGTAAATTTTTGCAGGGGAGTGGGAACGAGAACTTTTACGGCCATAGATATCAAGGAAAAAGTGAAAAGGACGGTAGCTATCATCTAACGGGGGAGATAATTATCAATCTCCCGTTACCAATTCTAGACGAGAACCTGTTGCCATTCGAGGCGTTCCAGGGTGCGGGAACGTTCCAGGGCCCGTTCAAAGCTTTCTAGTTTCGGTTCAATTAATAGGGGTTCACCGATATAACCCTGCACCGCTTCTTGGGTTTTTAGACCATTACCGGTAATATAAACGACCGTGGTTTCTTCGGGGTCGATTTTACCCGCTTCTACTAATTTTTTCAAGACAGCGATAGTCGTACCGCCCGCGGTTTCCGTGAAAATGCCTTCCGTTTCTGCCAAAAGTTTAATACCTTCGATAATTTCGGCATCGGTGACGGATTCAATATTGCCGCCGGTTTTACGGGCAATATCAAGGGCATAAACACCATCGGCGGGATTACCAATAGCGATCGATTTGGCGATAGTATTGGGTTTAACTGGGGCGACAAAATCCCGTCCTTCCTTGAAAGCTTGGGCAATGGGGGAACAACCCTCCGCTTGAGCGCCACTAAAACGCACTGCTTTATCTGCCACCAAACCGACTTTAATGAATTCTTGGAAGCCTTTATAAATCTTGGTAAAGAGGGAACCACTGGCTAAAGGTGCGACAATATGATCGGGGAGTTTCCAGCCTAATTGTTCGGCCACTTCAAAGCCTAAGGTTTTGGAACCTTCGGAATAGTAGGGACGCAGATTGATATTGACAAAACCCCAACCGTAGGTATTGCCCACTTCTGAACAGAGACGGTTAACCTGATCGTAATTGCCTTTAACTGCCATTACCGTGGGATTATAGATTAGGGTTCCGAGAATTTTACCTGCTTCTAAATCGGAGGGAATGAAAACACAACAGTCTAAACCAGCGTGAGCGGCAATAGCGGCGGTGGAATTGGCGAGATTTCCCGTACTAGCACAGGAAACGGTGGTAAAACCTAATTCCTTGGCCCTGGTAAGGGCGACGGATACCACTCTATCTTTGAAGCTGAGAGTGGGCATATTGACGGCATCATTTTTAATGTAGAGATTTTTTAGACCCAAGCGCCGGGCTAAACGGTGGGATTTAACTAGGGGAGTCATACCCGTACCCACATCGATAGGATTTTCACTTTCCACTGGCAAAAAGGAACGATAGCGCCAGATGGAATTGGGACCTGCTTGAATGCTTTCTCTGGTGACGGTGCGACGGATGAGGTCGTAATCGTAATCCACTTCCAGGGGGGCAAAGGTTTCTTCGCAGATATTCAGCGCTTTCAGGGGGTAGGAGGTCCCTCCTTCCTTAGAAACCAAGCGGGTAAAGGTGGGGATGAATTTTGAGGTTTCGATGTTTGTCGCTAGGGTCATGATTTTCCTGTCTTGCCGTCAACTGAATCTACAAGCATCCTATCACCCCCAAAATCTTGGTGTCAAATATACCCGACTATTTTTGTCGGGTATAAATTTATACAAAACCTAGGGGATAAACTAGGGAGAAGGAACGCTTAAGTGGAGATGATTAAGCTGCCTTGTCAGGAAGCTGCGGTTTAGTTTGAGGTCAAAAAAAGAACTAGGGTTTGCAGCAAAAAGTTTGTTGGTGGGGTTAGGAGTCAGTAGCCGGTCGTCAGTAGCCGGTCGTCGGGAGTTTCAGGCTTTGTTGCCCTCTCTTTTTTGTACCAACTTATGTACTATATTAAGGATAATGCCAGGTTTTTGATGGTCCCAATCCGATTTTCGCAGCATGAACATCGGATTTTAACAGGTCAAAAGCCTTATTTTAAAAGGGTTTTACCATTATTCAGCAAGCCCTAAGATTTTGTTGAGAAATAATAATTTTTCTGGGCTGCCCAATAAAATTGACCATTTTCGGCAGTAGTCAGTAGCCGGTCGTCAGTAGCCGGTCGCCGGTCGTCAGGAGATTGCTTTTATTTATTCTCCCTTCTCCCCACTTCATAATTCATAATTCATAATTCATATGCTTTTTGATAAAAAGTTAAAGTGGTATTGCCGTAGCGTTTCTGACGACAAATGGTTAAACTTTCTAGATTAATTGCTTGCCAAGATTTGGGATTATGTTCCACAGCAATTTCCCCCAGAGAATCTAATAAATTAGATTGAGAGATGGCAGTTAGTACCGGTAAATATAACCCGCTTTCGTAGGGAGGGTCAAAATAAATTAAATCAAAACTTTTCCCCGCTAAAGTGGCTAACTTTGTCAGCACATCCCCCCGAATTACTTGGAATTGCTGGTGGGAAGTTGCTAAATTGCGCCAATTTTCCTTGATAATTTCGCCAGCGCGTCCTGATTGTTCAATTCCAATTACTAGACTCGCACCTCGACATAAAGCTTCCCCACCCATGGAACCATTACCCGCACAAAGATCTAACCAACGACAGCCGGATAATTTCTGTTGCCAGATATTAAATAAAGCTTCTCGCACCCTTGCTGTCGTGGGACGGGTTAATTGTCCTGCCAAGGTTTTTATGGGACGATTACCGTAAATTCTCATCGGTTAAAAGGCAAATTCAGTTAATCTTTTTTGTAATAAATCAGGAAAAAGGGCATAGTATCTTTGATTGAGAGGAGAGGGATGGGGGAGAGGCAATAAAGTCACTTTCTTTTGCTGTTTTAATCCATCTTCATCGTTAGCGGTAAGGGTAACTAGCAGTTTTTTGGTAAAGCGTTCTTTATCAAGATAGAATTTATCTACTTCTTTGGGTTTACCGTAGGGTTCAAACCATTTAAAAGCTTCCGTGCCAAGGGGAATGATATGATCACCTTGCCAATAAAAAACGAGCAGTTTTTCTATAAATGGACGAAAACGATCTTTCACTTCCCCAGAATAAGCTTTATTACCCGGGGGTTTGTAGGGAACTGTATTAGTTAAGAAAATTCGATCGCACACCGATAATAACTCTTGACGATCATGGGATTTTCTCCCCTGCCAAGCTTGAAAAAATCCCTCTCTTACCATTCTACCGGCAGCCCCGATCAAAGGTTGTCCTGCATACACTTCATCTCGTCCTAAATCCCGGCCAAAAAAGCATAACTGACTAGCAAGATTACCACCATACAAAACCGGTTCAAAAGGGTCTTTTTTTGCCTCTTGGTAAATTAGGGTATCGATGGGAAAATCCTCTTTTTTTGCCTCTTGGTGTACCTGTTTAATTAGGGTTTTAATATCGGTCATTTCAGTTATCAGTTATCAGTTATCAGTTATCAGTTATCAGTTATCAGTTATCAGTTCACTGTTTACTGTTTACTGATCACTGAAAAAAGCTTCTCCCCACACCCCACACCCCACACCCCACACCCTACACCCTACACCCTACACCCCGCACCCCACACTCCACACCCCAATTCACTCCTCGGTGCGATAGCCAAATTCTGCTAAAAGTGAGCGAGATTGTCGCCATTTCGGTTCTACCTTCACAAATAATTTTAAATATACCTCCCCAGCGATTAACTTTTGAATAGCCGATCGCGCGGAAGTCCCGATCGCTTTTAACATACTGCCATTTTTACCGATGACGATCCCTTTTTGGGAATCTCGTTCCACGTTAATGGCGGCAAAAACCTTGGTTAAAGCGGGAGTTTCCTCGACGCGTTCAATCACCACTGCCACAGAATGGGGAATTTCCTGACGGGTTTGCCGTAAAATCTGTTCGCGGATTAATTCGCCCATAATAAACCTTTCCGGTTGATCGGTGACTAAATCGGGGGGATAGTAATAGGGACCGACTTCGAGGGAATCAATTAACAGATTTTGCAATGCTTCGATTCCCGTCCCCTCCAGTGCCGAAAATTTGAGCAGCGGCCAGTTATTTTCCGTCCCTAAGGCACGATAACTATCGTCTAGAGGTTGCAGGTCTTCCGGTTGCTGATCGGCTTTATTTAGCCCTAAAATCGTGGGAGTTTGGTTTTTAGTCAGTAAATCGGCGATATAGCGATCGCCACTACCCAAAAAATTGCTACTATCGACAACAAATAAAACTAAATCTACAGAATTTATGGCGTTTTCAGCATTTTTAACTAAAACTTTGCCTAATTCGTGATGAGGCTTGTGAATGCCGGGGGTATCGACAAAAATCATCTGGGAGCGCTCGCCGGTGACAATGCCGCGTAAACGGTTGCGGGTAGTTTGAGCGATGGGAGAAGTAATGGCGATTTTTTGTCCCACTAATTGATTCATCAGGGTAGATTTGCCCACATTAGGACGACCAATAATGCCAATAAAACCCGATTTAAAACCAGTCGGTGCGACGGGAATCACTGCCGAATCGAGATTAAAGGCTTGAGAGTTGATAAAATCGTTCATAATTAAAGAATATTACTTAAAAAATATTTTTACCCATGCAAAGGATAATTTTGTTCTTGTTAGTATTCATTCTAGGCTGTAGTAACCATTTAAAATTATCTATAGCGGGAAATTTAAGCGATCGCTTAACCGATTATCCTCGCTGGATGACTAAACCGGTGGTTAGTTTTGCCAGCGGAGATTTAGTTTATCCCGATTGGATGGTAGGCAATTGGACTGTCACCAGTACCCTAATCGATTTAACCGCTCCTCTTGCTCCCCAGATTATCACACCTGGTTTTGAAAGTAATCGTCGTTACCTAGAACAATCGATCGAGTTTCCAGTGAGATTCATTGAGAAAGCTATGTCCAGACCGATAAATGCTGCCTTTTTATCCCCCATTATCAGTAAACCATCAACTGTGGCCGATCGATCCTTTAATGGTTTAGCAATTAGTCGCGCCTATTTAGGTAATCAATCGGTATTGTCGGTAAAAACTGACCCCAATAATCCCAATCGTCAGATTACCTTTTTACGGGGCGCTCATCAACTAATTTCCACGGTAATTGCCAGAAATAGCGAAACTCCTAGCCGAAATCAATTTATTGCCACAGAAATTATTCAACAAATTTTCCGGGGAGAAACCAATACTTATCTTAATGAGGTGGAAACCACCACCGCCTATCAGTTATTATCTCCTAATAAAATTCTAGGGGATCAGGTGACAGCCATTTATCTTTCCCCCCAATCGCCTGATTATTTCCAAGCGCCGAATCGTCCTGTGGCTTTGTATCGTTATCGCTTACAATTGCTGAAAGATTAATATATATCCTGAAAAAATCAAAAATCTTCCCTTAGGTGAGGAGACAGGAAGAGAAAAAGACAAGAGACAACTATCCTAGCCTTAACGAAGGCAGGAGGCCGTTTTTGTAACGGGGATTTATGCCCCGCTCCCAAAACTTTTCGCCTTAAGGCGAGGTTTTAGACCCGATTTTTTCGATAAATAATCAGTCTTTAATAACCAGATTTAGTATGATATAGAGGGTTTGAGATGCGCTCACCCAGGGTGGTGAGGATGTCAAACAATCATCAAAAATAGCAGCGGTTGCCCCCTAGTTCTATAATCAGATCACGGCTAATTTGATTGGCTATGGACCCTATTCATGTCTATCTCCCCACCCCGTTCGGGTTACACTTTACCAGTTTTTGCCTGTGCCAGTGCGATCGCATCTCTCCAGCATCTTCACGGCGAAAATGAGCTAAATTCCGTTACTTTTAATCTTTTAGAACCGCCAGAAGCCGTTACTATTGCCATCGAACAAGTTGCCCGACTTAACCCCGATGCTGCCCTAGCCATCACCCGCAGCGAGCCGGGGGACAATTTAGATTTAACTAGAAATACCCCTATATGGGCGTTAGTAGAAAGAAAGACGGGTAATCAAGAGATAGAGATTCAAGGCGGCGAAGGAATCGGCATACAGGTTGATAATGGCGGAAAATCAGCTATCTATAGTTATGCCCAGCGTCTCCTACAAGAAAACCTCAGACCCCTGTTACTGCCCCAAGAAAGCCTGAAAGTGACGATTATCCTTCCAGAAGGCAAAAAACTAGCCACAAGGACTTCTAACGCCGCTTTTGGGGTGGTAGAGGGATTATCTTTGTTGGGTACTACTGGCATTTCCCAACCCCTCAGCGCTCCCGGACAGTTAGAAATCTTTCGCGAGCAATTAAAAATTTTATCCCGTCGTTTCGATCGCTTGGTGTTTTGTATCGGGGAAAATGGCTTAGATTTAGCCCCTCAAATGGGTATTAATCCTGATATTTTGGTAAAAACAGCCAACTGGATCGGGCCGATGTTATTAGAGGCACAATTACAGGGAATCTCTGAAATTCTTTTGTTTGGTTATCACGGTAAATTAATTAAACTTGCCGGGGGAATCTTTCAGACTCACCATCATCTCGCCGATGGTCGTCGGGAAATTCTTACCGCCTACGCCGCTAAAATGGGTTTAGCTACCCCCCATCTCCAGCAAATTTTTGACAGTAGCACCAGCGAGAACGGTCTGGAATATCTGCGTCAATTAGACCGGCAAACGGGCGATAATTGGGTGGAACGCATCTATGGAGAAATGGCTAATACTATTGATCGCCGTTGCCAAGAATACGTTTATAACCACAGTAACGGTCATCTTAGGGTCGGTTGTATTTTATTCGATCGATCTCGTTCTTTGATCAGCAAAAGCGAAAATGGCCTTAAATTTTTGCAGAATCTACAAGTTACCCCCTAGTGACCGTGCTATGATCGTGGGAATATTTAGTTTTAAAAAATGAAACTAATAAGGCTAGACTATTGTAGCTTATTTTCAGAACAATAGCCGATTTAGTTCACAAATCTTTAACCTTTTCCTGCCAGTTTCTTTTCTTGATCGCAGTGACAACTCAAACCCCCCTTCCCACCCCCCAAGAGACTTTGCCCTCAGAGTCCTTCACTAATAGCCTTAATCGTCAAATAATCATCATTCTTGACTTTGGCTCCCAGTATTCTGAATTAATCGCCCGCAGAACCCGGGAAACGAACGTTTACTCCGAAGTTCTCTCCTATCGTACCAGTGCCGAACAATTGGCCCAAATCAACCCGAAAGGAATAATTCTTTCGGGCGGTCCCAATTCCGTCTATGATCCTGGAGCGCCCCACTGTGATCCCGAAATTTGGAATTTAGGTGTACCCATCCTCGGAGTTTGCTACGGGATGCAATTGATGGTACAGCAGTTAGGGGGCAGGGTAGAACGGGCAAAACGGGCCGAATACGGCAAAGCATCCCTATTTATCAACGATCCTACCGATTTATTAACCAATGTCGAGGACGGCTCCACCGCATGGATGAGTCACGGGGATTCCTGCGTGGAATTGCCTGCGGGTTTTGAAATTCTCGCTCATACCGATAATACCGATTGTGCGGCCATTGCCGATCACAAGAAAAAACTCTTTGGAGTGCAGTTTCACCCGGAAGTTGTCCATTCTGTGGGAGGAATCGCCTTAATTCGCAATTTCGTCTATCATATCTGCAAATGCGAACCCACTTGGACCACGGAAGCTTTTGTCGAGGAATCGATCCGAGAAATTAGGGCAAAAGTGGGCGATAAGCGAGTTTTATTGGCTTTATCCGGCGGTGTGGACTCCTCTACCTTAGCATTCCTCTTGCATCGAGCGATCGGTGATCAACTAACCTGTATGTTTATCGATCAGGGATTCATGCGTAAGGGTGAACCAGAACGATTAATGCAGATATTTAACGAGCAATTCCATATTAGAGTCGAGTATGTCAACGCTAGAAAGCGATTTTTAGCGCAAGTGGCCGGTGTCACGGATCCCGAAGAAAAGCGCCGTCGTATCGGCCATGAATTTATTCAGGTGTTTGAAGAAGAATCGAATCGTTTGGGACCCTTTGATTATCTGGCCCAAGGAACTTTATATCCCGATGTGATTGAATCGGCCGATAGTAATGTGGATCCCAAAACCGGGGAAAGAGTCGCGGTTAAAATTAAAAGTCATCATAACGTTGGTGGATTGCCGAAAAATCTCCGGTTTAAATTGGTCGAACCCCTGCGAAAATTATTTAAGGATGAGGTGAGAAAATTAGGTCGATCGATCAGTCTTCCAGAAGAAATTGTTCGTCGTCAACCTTTCCCCGGCCCCGGTTTAGCAATTCGCATTTTAGGGGAAGTGACCGCAGATAAATTAAATATTTTGCGCGATGCAGATTGGGTAGTGCGCGACGAGATTAATAAGCAGGGAATGTATCACGATTTCTGGCAAGCTTTCGCGGTTTTATTGCCTGTACGCAGTGTGGGAGTGATGGGAGATCAACGCACCTACGCTTATCCTATTGTCCTACGTTTAGTCAGCAGTGAAGACGGAATGACTGCCGATTGGTCGCGGGTTCCCTATGATTTATTGGAGACAATTTCTAATCGCATTGTCAATGAAGTTAAGGGAGTTAACCGCGTGGTTTATGATATTACTTCTAAGCCCCCCGGAACTATAGAATGGGAGTAGTATTGAATTATTGATTGATTGTTAGTCCCGTCCAAATATTGGGGCGGGATTTTTGCAGAATAGACAATTGAGGAGATTAATTACTACCATGACACAGTTAGAGATTTTGGAAGAAATAGAAGCGGTGGATTTTGCCGAGGAAGAAGAAGATATTGAAGGAGAATCAGCAAACCAAAAAAAGCTACAACTCAAAGAAATCTCCGAGACTGTTGTTGCCAGCAGTGATTGGACTACCGCAACGATCCGCGATCAATTAATTCGAGAAAATATTCAACTTAATCCGCGCTTTCAAAGACGAGATGCTTGGAATATTACTCGTAAAAGTCGATTTATTGAATCCGTAATTCTAGGGTTTCCAGTCCCACAGATTGTCTTAGCTACTAATAATAAGGAAAAAGGGAAATTTATCGTTCTTGATGGCAAACAACGCTTACTAACACTTTTACAGTTTTATGGTGACAGTGACACACCTAATAATAGTTTTACTTTACAAGATTTAGAATTTCTAGATAATCTCAATGGCTGCCAATATCAGGATCTAAAAAATGACTTCAATTTGAATGATATCTTAGACCAACTGGATAATCAAACTATCCGCACGATTGTTATCCGTAATTGGAAAACGGAGAGTTTCCTCCATAAAATTTTTCTGCGTCTCAATCAGGAAAATACCCCTTTGTCTCCACAGGAATTAAGACAAGCATTACACCCCGGAGACTTTATTAATTTTTTAGATGATCGAGCGATCGAAAGTCAAGCATTAAAGAAAATATTTAAATCTTCCTATCCCGATTTCCGGATGCGCGACACTGATATATTATTGCGTTATGTAACTTTTCATTATTATTTATCTGATTATCGCGGTGATGTTCAGATGCTTCTAGATAAAACCTGTCAAAATTTCAATCAAGAATGGGAAAAACGCTCAGATGAAATTATCAATGTTGTTGATCAATTTGAAAAAGCTGTCCAGACAACGATTAATATTTTTGGAGAGAAAAACTTTTCCCGTCTCTGGCTGCCTGAATCGGCAACTTATCGAAGTCAGTTCAATCGAGCAATTTTAGATGTGATGGTTTTTTACTTTTGCGATGATCTAATTAGAGCAGCTGCCGAGAAAAACAAAGAACAGGTAGAAGAAGCATTTAAAAGTTTATTTCTTACTGCCGTTGATCGATTTAAAAATGCTGTATTAATTAATCCACATACTAAACAATCAACCTATGATCGTTTTCATTTATGGGGTCAAGCTTTATCAAAAGTATTAGATATTAACTTCAATATTCCTCAGATGGAAGATAACCGTATTATTTTTAAGGGGTTAAGATAGTTAGTTTTTTTATTATGCCGAAATCTCTGAGATTTAGACAACTAACCAAAGAATTAAATCGACTAAAAAAACAATTCCTACCTCGTAAATTCAGCGAGATAAATGACTATTCTGAAAGACAATTAGCTTTAACTTTTGCCTATCGAGTTTTTGCTCATGCTGAGATTGAATCTTATCTTGAAGATCGAGTTTGGCATACCGTACTGACAGCAAAAAATATCTGGGATAATCAAAAGAAAGCTGGTCGAGTTTTGTTATGTGTAGTCGCTTTTTCTGGTCAAGAAATGGAACCTCCTCCCGATACTATTACTCCTCTTAAAGGTAACAAAAATGTCTCCCTAGATAAACTGCGATAGTGATGACTTAGATAAAGTTTGGTTACTAAATATGGATACTTTTGGAGAAGAACGCGGTGAAATCGCTCATTCTTCAGCAATAAAAAGGAAACAACCGCCTAACCCTGCCGACGAATTAGAGAGAGTTAAACAAATTATCCAAGAATTAGAAAGAGTCGATCAAAGGAAGTGTTGCAGGGTAATCGCACGTCGTTTTGTATAAAATGTAACAGACAGAGGTGACTGAATGTCGTGCCTAGCAGGGCGAACTGAGAGGAGTTAATCTGAGAGGAAGCAAAAAGTTACAT
>VYKX01000086.1_pt1 | contig 27457 bp, 24 predicted proteins | sample 5114471 | NCBI WGS metagenome assembly VYKX01 (sample SAMN12291785, study PRJNA351875) | freshwater metagenome | isolation source: freshwater lake | place: USA: Michigan, Gull Lake | collected 2013-08-08
GGCGTCGGCGGGGCGCTCGTCGGCCGGCTCGATCAGGTCGCAGGCCTGCAGCACCTGCATGAATCGCTCGGGGCGACGCCAGACGTCGCAGCGGTCGAACAGGCCGACGAGTTGATCGGCGCTCAGCAGTTCGCTGCGGCGCACCGTGGTGTGCTCGCGCAGCACGCATTCGGCGACCTCGCGGCAGTCGGTCGGCAGGCGCCAGCGCTCGCACAGCGCGTGCAGCGATTCGATGTCGCGCAGCCGGTGCAACAGCGCGGCACAGCGCACCGGCAGTGGTGTGTCGCGCTGCGCGGCGAGATCGATGGCGCGGCGCATCGCGACGTCGTCGGCGTCGATCTCGGGCAGCAGGCGAGACATCGCACCGCAGCCGTGCAGCACGTCGAGCATGCGCGAGGGGCGCGCTTCCATCAGGCCGCGAGAGATTTCCTGCCACACCCGCTCGGGCACCAGCGCGTCGACCTCACCGGCCTCGACCATCTGGCGCATCAGCAGGCGGGTTTCGAAGGCCACGTCGAAATCGGTGAAGCGCGCCGCAAAACGGGCCACGCGCAGGATGCGCACCGGGTCTTCGGCGAAGGCCGGTGACACATGCTGCAGACGCCTGGCGACCAGGTCGCGGCGGCCGCCGTGCGGATCGACGATGGCGCCCGAGTCGTCCTGCGCCATGGCGTTGATCGTGAGGTCGCGTCGCGCCAGGTCGTCTTCGAGCGTCACGCTCGCGTCGGTGTGGAAAACGAAGCCGTGGTAGCCCGGTGCGGTCTTGCGCTCGGTGCGGGCGAGGGCGTATTCCTCGCGCGTGGTCGGGTGCAGGAAGACCGGGAAGTCGCGCCCGACCGGGGTGTAGCCGGCAGCGACCATCTCTTCGGGCGTGGCGCCGGTCACCACCCAATCGGTGTCGCCGGCCGGGCGACCCATCAGCGCATCGCGGACCGCGCCGCCGACCTTCCAGACCTTCATGGTCGCGCGGCCTCGTCAGGTCCGCGGGCTGGTGCGACGGCGCCCGGCCTCAGTCCCCGTGGGCATGGCGACGCAGCGGATCGAGACGCGCTGCGCCCGCGCGGCCCGCGAGCAGTGGCGTCATCACCGCTTCCACCGACGAGGGCGTGATGCCAAGGGCCTCGAGCCCAGGCAGCGTGCCACTCAGCACATTGGGCACACGCATCGACTCGACGTTGTCGCGCGACATCAGCGGCGCGCCCGGGAGCCATTCCATCACCGTCGCCTGCAAGCGGGCGATGCTGTCGGGCAGGCCGATCACCAGTCGCTCGTGACCACCGCACCGGCCGGCAAAGCGCACCAGTTGCTCGAGCGTGTAGACGGTCGGTCCGCCGCACTCGATCGTCTGCCCGATGCTCGACGCGATGTCGAGCGACTTCACGATCGCCTCGCCCACGTCCTCGACCCACACCGGCTGGAATCGCGCCGTCGCGCCGGCCAGCGGCACCACCGGCAGCACCGACTGCATCGAGGCGAACAGGTTCAGGAACTTGTCGTGTTCGCCAAAGATGACCGACGGGCGCAGCAGCGTGAGATCGAGCCCTGCGGCCTTCAGCACCGCTTCGCCCGCGGCCTTGGAGCGCAGGTACATCGAAGGCGCGGCGGCATCGGCGCCGAGCGCGCTGACATGAATCACGCGCTTGACGCCCTGAGCGCGGCAGGCGGCCGCCAGCTTGCGCGGCAGGTCGACGTGGGCCCGCTGGAACTCGGCCTCGGTGCCGTGCAGGATGGCGATCAGGTTGATGACGGCATCGCGTCCGGCCACGAGCCGCGCGAGGACGGTCTCGTCGTGCACGTTGGCGAACGACAACTCGACGGTCGGCAGCATGCGGATGTCTTGCGCGCGCTGGGGGCGCCGGCTCGGCACGACGATGCGCCCGCCGGCGCCGCCGGATCGTTCGACGAGCTTTTCACAGACGCTGCGGCCGACAAAGCCGCTGCCGCCCAGGACAAGGATGTTCGACACGGTGGAAGGAACCTCTGGTAAGTCGCGGGCAGGCCGCGGGTGCGTCTGATTCTGCCGCGCCAGCCGTGTTCAGGGCAGTTCGCGGTTGGCCGCCGGTGCGCTGGCCTCGCGTCGGCTGACGCCAGCGCCCAGACGAGGCGCGAGCGATACCGCCTCGCCGCGCAGCAACGCGGCGTAGTAGGCGGCGTTCGACAGCACCTTCTTCACGTAGTCGCGGGTCTCCGACAGCGGGATGTTCTCGGCCCAGGCGGCGGTCTCGAGCGTCGGACCCTCACGCCATTTGCGCGGCCGCCCCGGGCCGGCGTTGTAGGCCGCGGCCGCCAGCGCCTGCGACCCGGCGAAGTCGTCGAGCACGAGCTTGAGGTAGCTCATGCCGATCTTCAGGTTGGTGTCGCGGTCGGTGATCTGACTGGCCTGGTAGTCGAGGCCGATCTTCTTGGCCGTCCAGCGGGCAGTGGCCGGCATCACCTGCATCAGACCCGATGCGCCGACGTGCGAGCGCGCGTCGATGATGAAGCGCGACTCCTGACGGATCAGCCCGTACACATAAGCCGGGTCGACGCCGACCTCTTGTGTCTGCGCCAGCACCTGCTGCCGGAAAGGCATCGGGAAGCGCTGCTGCATGTCGATCTCGGTGCGGGTGCGGTCGCTGGTGTTGATGCAGCGGTCCCAGACCTCGCGATCGCAGGCGCGCTGCGCGGCGGCGAGCAGCTCGCGGTCGCCCATGCCCCGCAGCGTGAAGTTCCATTCACGGACGCCCTCGCCGCGCAGGCCCAGGTCGATGAGCATCAGTGCGCGCGACAGCCCGGCATTCGAGGCGGCAGCCTGCCGCTCGGGCGCGGTCAGCGCCATGGGTGATGGCGGCAGCGCCAACGGTTGCGCGAGTTGCTCACTCGCGAGCTTGCCGTAGAAGTGCAACTGTCCGGCGATGCCGTTCATCAGGGCGCGCGACTCGGCGCGCAGGGCGTCGCCACCCTGCGAGTCTTTCGCCAGTGCCTCGAGCCCGCGAGCCTTCCAGTAGACCCACGCCGGTTCACGCTGCTCGGTGGGGCTCATCGCGTCGACCGCCTGCACCACCTGCTGCCAGCGTCCGGCGCCGTCGTTGGCACGCAGCGCGGCGCGGACTTTCCACGCCAGGGTGTCGTCGGGCCAGACGGTGTCGGCTTCGGCGGTCGGCTTCAGCGCGGCCTTCGCCAGCAGCCGGTCGGCGCGGTCGTACTGATCGGGTGCGTCGCTCGACAACCGGATCGCCGATTGCTTCGCCACCGAGGCCCAGGCCCACGCCGCCAGATCGGCGGGCAAAGCACGCTCCCAACGAGTGTCCAGCGCCTGCGCCGCCGATTCCGGATTGCTCGCGGCCAGCTTGACCAGCGCCAGCGTGGTCAGCTCGGCGTTGTCGCGTCCGGCCGCCGAGGCCTTGGTGGAAAGGTACCGCGCCGCGCTCGCCTGCAGTTGCTGCACCGTCGACTCGGCCTCGGGGTTGGCAATCGCCGCTGCCTGCGTCACTGCGCGCGGACGGTTCATCTCCATCGACAGGCGCGCTTCGCGCCAGGCGTCGGCCGGCTTGAACACGCGCGCCTTCATCAGCGTGGCCGCCATGAGCGCGCAGCCGCTGTCGGCATCGCGCTGGGCAAACCAGGCGTTGCGCGCGGCGGTGGTGACGTCCTTGCCGCTCAGGTGATCGGCAAGCAGCGCGTAGCAGGTGACCTCACGGTCGTCGTTCATCCTGAAACGCGCAAAGTCGTTGCGGAAGTTGTCCCAGTCGCGGCGCCGGCCGAGTTCGAGCAGCCAGTCGTTGCGCAGTCGATCCTCGACATAGGTGCCGGTCCAGCGCAGGTAGAAGTCGTCGAGGTCGGTCTGCGTGAGTTCGCCGAGCCTCGCGGTGGCGTCCCAGTAGGCGACCCACGATGCCAGCGGATGCTGCGCCGAAGCGGTCGCGTCGCGCAGGGCAGCCAGGCGGCCTCGATCGCGCTTGCGGAAGGCATCGTTCGCCTCCACGATCAGGTCGCCGCCAGCCCGAGCCGACGACACCACCGATGCGCTGCCCGACTGCGCTGCGGCCATCTCGTGCGGCAAGAAGCCCAAGGCGGCGACGACGACCGCCGCCATGCCCGTGCGCAACGCGGCAGCGATCGCATGCGCAGGGCGTGCCCATCGGGCGGTTTGCGGCGTTGAGCTCACCTGGGCAGGTGCCTGCTCCTGTGCTGAAATCGTCCGGTCGAAGGCCGTGCTCTGGCCCAGCGGGCGCTTATTCACTCGATTTCCCTTTCGACTCACGACTCACGACTGCCGACACCCATGTCCGACTCTCCTGAAGACGCACTGCAGACGGCGCGCAAGGCCGCTCGAACCCGACTGCTCGCTGCGCGCACCGCCTTTGCCACCGACGACACGCGGGCCGATCTGCAGCGGAGACTCGCAGGCCATCTTAGGGCGGTGCTGGCGCAGCTCAAGCCTGATGGACTCGGCATTTACTGGTCAGTTCGATCGGAGTTCGACGCCGCTGTCGCCTGTCTTGCCGACCCCGGCCTCGAATCGACCCCGCTGTCGATGCCCTGGTCGCTGCGCAACCCCAACCGGATGGACTACCGCGCCTGGGACCGCCAACCGCTGACTCTGCGCGACGAATGCCGAATCCTCGCACCTGACGGGCCGGTGGTCGTGCCCGACGTGGTGCTGGCACCATGTGTCGGCTACACCCGATCAGGTTACCGGCTCGGCTATGGCGGCGGCTACTTCGACCGGTACATGGCGGCGCATCCGGGCATCACCGCCGTGGGCATCGCCTGGTCGGTCGGCGAGATCGACGAGGCGCTGCTCATGCCTCAGCCCCACGACCAGCCGCTCGCTTGCGTGGTGACCGAGCTCGGGGTGGTGTGACCCGTTTGAGTGGCGCCGGTGGTGGCCACGGTGCAGCAACTGGCAGGGCGTGTCGGTTTGTGGCTCGCGCTAACCGGTCTTGCACAATCGACCCGTGTCCACCGAACCTGCTGCGCCCCTCGACGATCCGCAAGCCGAACTTCGGCGTCGGCTGATCGCGGCGCGGCAGGCGCTGCCTGATCGGCTCGAGCGCGCGGTTCAGCTGCAAAGCGTGCTGCGGGTGTGGCTGGTGTCGCGTCCCGAGGTGGCTGTGTGTGGCTACTGGCCGATCAAGGGCGAGTTCGATCCGATGCCAGCGCTCTATCGCTGGTCAGAAGGTGCCGAAGGCCGGCAGATCGGCCTGCCCTTGCCCGATCGCGATGCCGGCGAGCTAAAGTTCCGAGTCTGGTACCCGGGCTGCCCGATGGCGCCCGATGTGTACGGCATCCCCAAACCCAAGGGCACCGAACTGTTCACGCCGCAGATGGTGCTGCTGCCCTGCCTCGGGTTCGGACCTGAAGGCTCGCGGCTGGGCTATGGCGGCGGCTTCTACGAGCGCACGCTGGGGACACTGAACCCACGGCCGATCACGGTCGGTCTGTGCTATTCGAACGGCTTTCTGCCGATGCTGCGACTGCGCGACGACGAGACGCCCCTCGACGCGATGCTCACCGACGACGGTGTCGCCTGGCAGCGCTGACCCACACGAAGGATTCCTACATGGCCATTCCCTGGATCGATGCCTTGAAGGTCATTCCGTGGGGCACGGTGATCGATGCGGCGCCCGGCCTCGCCAAGTCGGCCCGGCAGTTCTTCAAGGGCTCGCAGGAAGCGGCTGGCGATGCTGCGGCGCCGACCGAAGCGCCAACCGCCGTGAGTGGTGATGCGGCGCTCGCGGCATTGCATCGGCGTGTGTCCGAGCTCGAAGCGCGACTCGCGCAGGCCACAGAACGCGAACGGGCCGCCGCGGGGCTGCTCGACGGGTTGGCTTCGCAGCACGCGGCGCTGGTGGGCAAGGTCGAGTCGCTGCGCCGCTGGGTACGTGCGCTGGCCGTGACGGCTGGCGTGGGGATCGTTGTCGCGTTGGTCGTGATGTTCGCGGCACCAGCGAACGCGGCCGAGGCCATGCCGCCGGCCGATGCGCTCGGCAATGCGACCACGCCTGCGCGCGCGTCGACAGTCGTCGATGAGCCCTGGGCGCTGCACGGCCAGGACCTGGGCGGTCAGCGGCATTCGCCGCTCACGCAGATCCACGCCGGCAACGTCGCCACGCTGGTGCCGAAGTGGACCTTCCGCAGCGGCGTGAGCGCGACCTTCCAGGCCACGCCGATCGTCGTCGACGGCGTGATGTTCGTGTCGCTCCCGTTCAGCCATGTGGTGGCGGTCGACGCCGCCAGCGGTCGCGAGATCTGGCGGTACCGGCACGTGATGCAGAGCAAGCAGCTGTGCTGTGGACCGGCGAGCCGCGGTGTCGCCGTGGCTGGCGGCAAGGTGTATCTGGGCAGCGCAGACGGTCACCTCATCGCGCTCGATCAGGCCACCGGCAAGCTGTTGTGGGACGTGGCCGTGGCGAAGTACGCCGGCACCACCGAGGCCACCTCGCAGCTCAACAGCGACGACAAGCTGTCGAAGGTCGGCACCACCGGCACCACCGGCGTGGGCATCGGCGCGGCGCCGCTGGTGCATGACGGCCGGGTCTACATCGGCATCAACGGGGTGGGCTACGGCCTGCACCCCGATCAGGGGCTGGCCGTCGTCGGTGTGGCGGGCCAGTACGGGCAGCCGGGCCTGATGGCCGCTTTCGATGCCGCGACCGGCCGCGCACTCTGGCGCTTCGACATCACCGGGCCGGGCTGGGAAGGCTCCTTCAACGATCGCACGCCGGACGGCCTGATCGTCGGCCGCGACATCGCTGCCGAGAAGTCTGCGGTGCCCGCCAACAAGGAGGCATGGAAATACGGCGGCGGATCGATCTATGCCACGCCCGTCGTTGACGCTGAGCGCCAGTTGCTCATCTTCGGAACGGGCAACCCGTCGCCACAGATGGCCGATGCATCGCGGCCCGGCGACAACCTCTACACCTCGTCGATCGTCGCGCTCGACCTGAAGACCGGCCAGCTGCAGTGGTATCGGCAGATGATTCCGCACGACCGCTGGGGTTACGACGTCGCCAGCCCGCTGGTGCTCTTCGACCTGCAGTGGAAAGGCCAGAAGGTGCCGGCCCTCGCATCGCCGAGCAAGCTCGGCTGGGTGTACGTGCACGACCGGCGCGACGGCAAGTTCCTCTTCAAATCCGACGCGTTCGTGCCACAGCGCAACCTCTTCACCCCGCCACAGCCCGGCGAGGGCGTGCTGGTCGCGCCCGGCATCGCCGGTGGCGCGAACTGGTCTCCCTCGTCTTTCGACGCCGGGCTCGGCACGATCTACGTGCCTGCGCTCCACCTTCCCACGCGCTACATCGCTCAGCAGGTGACCCGCCCCGACGGAACGGTGCTGCAGTACGCCAGCACGCAGAACGGCGACGAGCAGGGCGGCACGCTCACGGCGCTCGACCTCGCTCATGAGGGCAAGCTGCGGTGGCAGCTCAAGACCGATGAACCCCTGGTTGGCGGCGTGTTGTCGACCGACGGCGGTGTCGTCTTCAGCGGCATCGGCCGGGGCGTGTTCGCTGCCTTCGACAGCGCCAACGGCCGGCGCTTGTGGTCAGCCACCTGCGACGCCGGCGTGAACGCTCCGCCCATCACCTACGCTGTCCGTGGGCAGCAGTACGTCGCGGTGGCCGCCGGCGGCAACTCGCTGTTTGGCTTCAAGCAGGGCGACAGCGTGGTCGTCTACGGCCTGCCCGACGACGCAAAGCGCTGACGTACCGATCCGGGGGTCTTCAGCCCGGGGCTGATGTCTCGTCGTCCTCGTGCGAGCCCATCGCCAGAAGTCCTTCCAGCCAGTCGCCCCAGTCGCATCCTGGCGGCGCGGGGTGCGTTTCCATGAGCCGCTTCGCGTTGGGGCTCAGGCGTGCCCAACGCCTGGCGGCAATGTCGTTGACGGCCTCGACGGCCTTGGTCTTGTCGGGCTTGTCCTCGAACAGCATGCGCGCGGTCTCGCGCAGGTGCCAGATCTCGCGGGCGATCTGAACCTGCGCGGCAACGTCCGCGACTTCGCGCGGCACCGCATCCGTTGTCGGCCCGTCGATCTGGCCGGCAGGCGCTTGCGCTGGGCTCGTGCTCATCCGACGCGCACTTTGGTCAACGCCGGGTCAGCCGCCGGCGGCGTCAGCTTGAGTCGCCGCAGCGCCTCGGCAACGCCTTGCGCGACCATCAGGTTGCGATGCGTCTTCGAGTCCGCCGGCACCACCGTCCAGGGTGCCCAGGCGCTGCCGGTGGCGTCGATCGCATCGCTGTAGGCCTTCTGGTAGGCGGCCCACTGCTTGCGCACTTCCAGATCGCCTAGGCTGAACTTCCACTGCTTGGTCGGGTCGTCGAGGCGGTCCTGCAGGCGCACCCGCTGCTCGTCCTTCGAGATGTGCAGCATGAACTTCAGCACCACCGTGCCGCTTTCGACCAGCAGGCGCTCGAACTCGTTGATGTGGGCGTAGCGCAGCGCGGTCTGTTCGGGAGTGATCCAGCCGTTGACCACCGGCACCAGCACGTCCTCGTAGTGGCTGCGGTTGAAGACGACGACCTCGCCTGCGGCGGGCACCTTCTCGTGAATGCGCCAGAGGAAGTCGTGCGACTTTTCTTCGTCGGTGGGCGCCTTCCAGCCGACCGCGTGCACGCCGAGCGGGGTGGTGCGGTTGAAGACGGCGCGGATGGTGCCGTCCTTGCCGCTCGTGTCCATGCCCTGCAGCACGACCAGCATCGACTGCTTTCGGTTCGCCCACAGCAGGTTCTGCAGCGCGTCGATCTCGATGGTGAGTTCATCGATCGCGGCCCTGTCGGCGGCCTTGTCGCCACTGGACGCCGGCTTGCTCGACGGGTCGATGCGGGTCAGATCGAAGCGTTTGCGCTCTTCGCTGCCGGGCTGACACAGATGGGCGATCGGGTGGGTCGGCACAGGCGGGGCGGTTCAGACGTGTCAAGCGAACGAAGACGAACGGGGTGGCTCGCTTTCAGTGTAGTGCGCGGGTCTGTGCCATCGCGTGGCCCGATGCCGCCACAATCCGCGGCGATGAGTGGGCTGTCTTCTCCTTCAGCGCGTGCCGGTTCAATGCATGTCGCCGGCCTTCAGCCCCGCCCTTGGGGACGCATAGAACCATGAGCATTCTGGCCGTCGATGTCGGCAACACCCGACTGAAGTGGGCGCTCTACGCCGAGCCTGATCCGCGTGCCGAGTTGCTGGCACAAGGTGCGGTCTTTCTGGAGGCGCTCGACCGCCTGTCCGATGGCGACTGGAAATCGTTGCCCCGCCCCGACACGATGATCGGCTGCGCAGTGGCCGGCGAGGGCGTCAAGCGCCGGGTGACCGAGCAGATCGACGACCTGTGGAATGTCGAGGCGCGCTGGGCGGTGTCGGTGGCGCAGGCCGCAGGCGTCGTCAACGGTTACGACCACGCTAACCGACTGGGACACGATCGCTGGGTCGCGCTGATCGCTGCGCGCCGACGCGTGCTGGCCACCGGATCACCCCGGGCAGCGCTGGTGGTGATGGTGGGCACCGCCGTCACCGTGGACGTGCTCGATGCGTCCGGCCGCTTCCTCGGCGGACTGATCCTCCCCGGCTTTGGCCTGATGCTTCGTGCGCTCGAGATGGGCACGGCCGGTCTGAAGGCACCAACCGGCGAGGTCGTCGACTTCCCGACGAACACCAGCGACGCGCTGATGAGTGGTGGCGCGAATGCGATCACCGGCGCCGTGGAACTCATGCACCGTCGACTCGTGGCTCTGTGCGGTCACGCTCCGGTGCTGCTGATGACCGGCGGTGCGGCGGTCAAGCTGGCGTCATTGACCGACCTGCCGTTCGAGCGCGTCGACGCGCTGATCTTCGAAGGACTGCTGACGCTGGAAGCCGAGCGCGCGGCTCGCTCAGTGGGCGCTGTGACCTGATCGCGCTGCCGTGCGCAGCTCGTGAGCAGGTTCTAGAGGATGTAGCGCGACAGGTCCTCGTTGCGCGACAGCTCTGCCAGACGCGCATCGACATCCTCGGCGCCGATGGTCACGGTCTGTCCGCTGCGGTGCCCCGCGTCGAAGCTGACCTCGTCGAGCAGCCGCTCCATCACAGTGGCCAGACGCCGGGCGCCGATGTTTTCGGTGCGCTCGTTCACGTCGCAGGCGATCTGCGCAAGTCGCCGGATTCCTGCCGGAGTGATCGCGAGCGTGACGCCTTCGGTGGCGAGCAGCGCCTGGTACTGACGCACCAGACAGGCGTGCGTCTGGGTGAGGATCGCCTCGAAGTCGTCGACGCCGAGCGAGGCCAGCTCGACGCGGATCGGGAATCGGCCCTGCAGTTCCGGGATCAGATCGCTCGGTTTGGACAGATGGAACGCCCCCGAAGCAATGAAGAGGATGTGGTCGGTGCGCACCATGCCGTGCTTGGTGCTCACGGTGGTGCCTTCGACGAGCGGCAGCAGGTCCCGCTGCACACCCTGCCGCGAGACTTCGGCGCCGCTGCCTTCGCCGCGTGAAGTGACCTTGTCGATCTCGTCGATGAAGACGATGCCGTTCTGCTCGGTCTGCAACAGCGCAGCGGCCTTGATGTCGTCTTCGTTGACGCGCTTGGCCGCTTCTTCATCAAGGAGCAGGCGGCGCGCTTCGGCGATGGTCACCCGCCGCAGCTTGCGCCGCGGCGCGCCGGCATTCGCGAACAGGCCCTTGAGTTGTTCGGCCATGTCCTCCATCGCCTGAGGGCCCAGGATCTCGAGCGTGGGCCTGGCCTCGGCAAGGTCGATGTCGACCTCCTTCGCGTCGAGCGTGCCTTCGCGCAGACGCTTGCGCATGATCTGCCTGGCCGTGCTGTCGGCGGCAGGCACAGGCGGCGAGGCCAGAGCGAAATCGCTGCGCGGCGGTGGCACCAGGATGTCGAGGAGCCGCTCCTCGGCCGCATCCTCGGCACCGGCGCGCTGGCGCTGCATGGCCGTCTCGCGCTGCAGCTTGATCGCAGTTTCGACCAAGTCTCGGATGATCGAGTCGACGTCCTTGCCGACGTAGCCGACCTCGGTGAACTTGGTGGCTTCGACCTTGATGAAAGGCGCATCGGCCAGCTTGGCGAGACGACGTGCGATCTCGGTCTTGCCGACACCGGTCGGGCCGATCATCAGGATGTTCTTCGGCGTGATCTCGCTGCGCAGGGGTTCGTCGACCTGCTGCCGACGCCAGCGGTTGCGCAGCGCGATCGCCACCGCCCGCTTGGCGGCGTGCTGACCGACGATGTGGCGGTCGAGTTCGGCCACGATCTCCTGCGGGCTCAGAGTACTCATCCCAGCGTCTCGATGGTGTGCGACTGATTGGTGTAGATGCAGATGTCGCCCGCAATCTCCAGCGACTTCTTCACCACCTCCTGCGGCGACATCTCGGTATGCAGCAGCAGCGCTCGCGCGGCCGCTTGCGCGTAAGCGCCACCCGAGCCGATGGCGACGATGCCGTGCTCGGGTTCGAGCACATCGCCATTGCCGGTGATGATGAGCGAGGCCGTGGTGTCGGCGACGGCCAGCATGGCCTCGAGCCGGCGCAGCACGCGGTCAGTGCGCCAGTCGCGCGTCAGCTCGATGGCTGCGCGCGCGAGGTGGCCCTGATGCTTCTCTAGCTTCGATTCGAATCGCTCGAACAGGGTGAAGGCGTCGGCCGTTGCACCGGCAAAGCCCGCAAGCACCTGATCGCGATAGAGCTTGCGAACCTTGCGAGCCGTTGACTTGACGACGATGTGGCCAAGGGTGACCTGGCCATCGCCGCCGAGCGCAACGGTCGGACCGCGTCGCACGCTGACGATGGTGGTGCCGTGAAACACGGGCGGCGAGTGGGACTCCATGATGCGGGCGTGTGAATGGGTTGATTGCCGCATGGAGGCGGCCGCAGGGTCAGACGGTGCGCACTCTCACCGAGGCGTGTTCGTTGATACCCATCGCGCCGAAGAACAGCGCCACCAGGCGATGCGCTTCGACGAAGGTGACAGACCGGTTTTCGCTGCGCCGCGCGAGCACCCAGTTGAGCAGATCGCCCGCGGCGATGAAGTCGACCCGGATCAGGCGAGCGCAAGACACCGTGACCATCGACGCCGAGCCGAGCTGTTGAGTGAGCCCGCGAAGCGTCTCTGCAATGTCGCCCACCAGTTGACCGGAAAGCTCGATGTTCGAACTCTGCACGCCGGCCGAATCCTCGAGCATTTGCGACTCGATGAAACCCGTGGAGAGTTCACTCAGGGCGTTCGTCGTCGACATGCCGGTGTTGCCTGCCCCACCGATGCGCACCTGGCACTGCGCGCGCTCCCACGACGGCGGCGAGACCTCGTAGGTAACGCAATAGTCGATCGCTGCCTCGTCGAACTGGTCGGGCCGGTTGGTCATGCGCAGCACGTCGAGCCGCAGTTGCCAATAGACCGGATCGGCGTCGCGTGATCCGTTCGGCGCAGCGTCGAGGATGCATTGCATTAGAAGATCGCCGGCGAGCCAGCGCATGTCGATCTTCTGAGGAATCCACAGGCGAAACAGCTCGCTCAGTCGCGCGCTGCCCTCGACGTCGATGCCCTTGAGCGCGCTCCAGTCGAAGATCCACGGAAGTGGCATCTGCAGAGTCTGCGAGCGCAGCTTCGTGACGGCGTCGGCGTCGATCCACTCTGGGCTGGCCCAGCCAACCTGTCCGTCGATGCGCTGGTGAGGGCGCCGCTCCTTGTCGTCCGCAGCGGCGTCGGTCATTTGCTGCGGCATCGAGAACCACTGTGGGGCCGACCAGCCGAACTGCTGCGCATAGTCGCCAGCCAGACTCTCGAACTTTGCCGACTGACCGGTCGCTCGGTGGAGGTCGAACAGTGCAAGCCAAGTCTCGGCGTGTTGGGCCCGGGCTCCTCCGCCGTGGGTGAGTTGGGTCAGCGATTGCTCGCACAAGTCGAAGTCGGCATTCGCGAATGCGATCACCGCCTCGTCCAGTTCGGGGTCGTGCGCCATGTCGGGAACGGCAGTGGAAACGAAAGGTCCTTCAAACACCTCGTTCGCCTCGCCGCTGGTGAAACTCAGCGGGGCCAGCGTATCTGGTGCCGCTTGAGGCGCCGCCATTGGCGCTGAAGACTTGGCGCCATCGAGCGCACTGGGTTCGGTCGGTGAGGTGTAGAACTCGGCGGGGCGCCTCATGGCCGAGGCCTGACCAACCATCTGCTGCTCGATCTCGTCGATCTTCGCCTTCATGCCTTGCCCGAGTTGCGCCGCACCTTCGGGCATGCGCGCTTCGGAGTCGCCACCCGCAGACGCATTGCCGAGGGCTGCGAGCTGTTCTGGCGTGAGCCCTTCGCGCCGCACCTTGCGCAGCATGTCGAATTCGCGCTTGCGCACGAAATCATTGCGGCGCTTGCGCTCGATCATTGCCTTGAGCTCGGACTTGGCGAGTTCGTTCTCGATCGAACCAGGCACCGGCGGGCCGAGTTCGCTCCACTCGGTCGACGGGTTGGCGACGAACTTCACGACCTTTCGGAAGAAGCTGGTCGTGTCCTTGGGGTCCGTCATGAATGGTGTCTGGGAGGTTTGTCGGGCGGTCAGTCGCCGAACATCTTCTGCTTCAGTTCACGGCGCTGTTGCGCCTCAAGTGACAGGGTGGCGGTGGGTCGCGCTATCAGTCTGCCGAGGCCGATGGGCTCACCGGTCTCGTCGCAAAAACCATACTCGCCGCTTTCGATTCGGGCGAGCGACTGCGAGATTTTCTTGAGCAGCTTGCGCTCGCGGTCGCGGGTGCGAAGTTCGAGGGCGTGCTCTTCCTCGATCGTTGCGCGGTCGGCAGGGTCGGGGACGATGGACGTGTCCTCGCGCAGATGCTCGGTCGTTTCGCCAGCGTTGCTCAGCAGGTCATCCTTGAGCTTCTTCAGCGTAGCTCGGAAGTAGTCGAGTTGCTTCTCGTTCATGTACTCGCCCTCGGGCATGGCGAGCACCTCTGCCTCGAGCAATTCATGGCCGGCCTTGGATTTCCATGCGTTGGCGAGCTTGGGATCGGCCTTCAGCGGCACTCGAGGCACGTCGATGCCGAGGTTGTTCATCTGCCGAGTGGGCGGGCGCGGAGGCGCGAAGCGATCGGCGAAGCGCGACGTGGGCGGGGGCAGCGGAGCGGCTGGCATCGGTGCGCCATAGCGCGACTTGGCGGAGCTTTTGGCGCGAGGTGCCTTCACGGCGACTGCCGGGGTCGGCAACTCGGCGGCTGGAGCGGGTGCCGCCACTGGGGTGACGAGAGCCTCAGGTGCTGCAGCCGCTTTAGGGGAAGGTTTCTGCATGGGGACCGGGGACGCTTTCTTGGCGGCAGCAGCAGGCTTGACTGCAGGGGCGGACACCGTCCTGGACGGTGCGGCTTTCTTGGACTTCGGCAGCGCAGTGGCAGGGACTGCCGTCTTCGCGGACGCTTTGCTTGCTGCTGGAGAAGGCGCAGCCTTGGCAACAGGCTTCTTGCTGGACTTCTGCGACTCGACAGGCGTGGGCTTCGGTGACTTGACCTGAGTCGGCTTCGCTTTGGCCGACGCCTTCACGGCTGGCTTGTTCGCAACGGGCTTGGACTTGGTTTCAGCACGGGCGGACTTGGATGCCGGTTTGGCCGTGGATCGCGTCACTGGTGTCTCCTCGTGGACGGTTATACCGCCTCAGTGCGAAACGAAAGGGTCAATCGGCGCTCGAACGCCTCTCGCCCGAAGCGGGCCGGATTGTAGCCACGGCGAGTCGCGCGCAACTGCGCTTACACGAGGCATTGCTCGAGACCCTGCATGAAGATGTCTCGCGGCAGGTCGATGCCAATGAACACCATCTTGCTGACCTTCTTCTCGCCCGGGGCCCAGGCCGGGCCGAGGTCGCTGCCCATGAGCTGGTGCACGCCCTGAAAGATCACCTTGCGCGGCGTGCCCTTCATGTTCAGCACGCCCTTGTAGCGCAGCATCTTCGGACCGTAGACCTGCACGATCGATCCGAGGAAGTCCTCGAGCTTGGCCGGGTTGAATGCCTTCTCCGATCGAAACACGAACGACTTGACGTCGTCGTCATGCGCATGGTGATGGCCCGCATGGCTCGGGTGATCGCAATGTTCGCCGTGATCGTGATCGTGATCGTGGGCGTGCGAGTTGTCCGACAGGAAATCCGGGTCGATGTCGAGCTTGGCGTTGAGGTTGAACCCACGCAGGTCGAACACGCTGGCCAGCGGCACCTCGCCGAAATTGACTCGCGTCTGTGGCGCGCGGGGATTCATGTGCTTGATGCGATGCGCGAGGTTGTCAACCGACTGGCTGTCGACGAGGTCAGCCTTGCTGATAAAGATCTGATCGGCAAAACCGATCTGGCGGCGCGCTTCCTGGCGGTCGTCGAGTTGCTGGCTGCCGTGCTTGGCATCGACCAGCGTGAGCACCGAGTCGAGCAGGTAGTTGTCGGCGACCTCATCGTCCATGAAGAAGGTTTGTGCGACGGGTCCGGGATCGGCCAGGCCGGTGGTTTCGATGACCACGCGGTCGAACTGGAGCTCGCCCTTTCGCCGCTTCTCGGCCAGATCACTCAGGGTGGTGCGCAGGTCCTCGCGGATCGAGCAGCAGACGCACCCGTTGTTGAGCTGGATGATTTGCTCGCCGTCCTCGCGCACGAGGATCTCGTTGTCGATGCTCTCGTCGCCGAACTCGTTCTCGATGACAGCGATCTTCTGGCCGTGGGCCTCGGTGAGCACGCGCTTGAGCAGGGTGGTCTTACCGGAGCCGAGGAAACCGGTGAGGATCGTGGCGGGGATGAGCGACATGGTGGATCGTCCGTTCGATGGGCTGAAGGCTGGATTGGGTGAGGTGGGGATGAGCCCGCGTCGGTCAAGCTAGCACACCTGTCAAATCGGCTTCGGGTAAGCTGGGACGCTGATTCACTTTTCGCCTCGGCGCGATGTCTGACCCACACCCGGCGAACACCGCCCCCGCAGGACGCGGCCGACCCGCCGCTCGGCCCATCGACACCGCCGACAAACGCAGCCTCTTCCAACGCGTCGTCGAGTTCATTTCGCCCGGAGTCGACTCGCGTGACGAGTTGATCGAGGCCTTGGCTGATGCTGAGCACCGCGAACTGATCGCTCCCGAGTCGCGAATGATGCTCGAGGGCGTCATCCGCATGGCGGACATGACGGCCGGTGACGTGATGGTGGCTGCCCCCAACATGGATCACCTCGACATCGACGCGCCCTACGACGAGTTGCTGCATCTCGTCATCGGTACCGGTCATTCACGCTTTCCGGTGTTCGAAGGCCAGCGCGACAACATCATTGGCATCCTGATGGCCAAGGACCTGCTGAAGCTGCAGAGGTCGCCAGACCTGAACCTGCGAACCCTGCTGCGGCCCGCCGTTTTCGTGCCCGAGTCGAAGGGCCTCAACGAATTGCTGCGCGATTTCCGCGCCAACCGCAACCACCTTGCCATCGTGATCGACGAGTTCGGCAGCACCGCCGGACTGATCACCATCGAGGACGTGCTCGAGGAGATCGTCGGCGAGATCGAGGACGAATTCGACGACAAGGACGCCGAGTCAGGCATCTACACGCTGGCTGACGGCAGCCACCGTGTCGCCGGCGACGCCGAGATCACCGCGGTCAACGAGACCCTCGGTGCCGCCTTGCCCCACGACGACTTCGACACCATCGGCGGACTCGTCGCCCACGAGCTGGGACGCGTGCCGCGCCGTGGCGAGTCGACGACGCTCGGTGGTCTGTTGTTCAGTGTCATGCTGACGCGCGGCGGCGCGGTGCGCTGGTTCAAGGTCACCCGAGCCCCCGAAGAAGCCCTGGGCTCCGACGGGGCCTGATGCGACCGGCTTCGCCCGGAACCGCCGGGCTGCCAAAGGCACTGTGGTCGCGCCCCGGTGTCGTCCTGGCCAGCGCGCCAGCGGTCTTCCTGGCGGGCATCGCGCAGTCGCTGTCGTTCTCGCCGTTCGAGTTGTGGTGGGTCGGCCTGCTGTCACTCGCGGTGCTGGCCCATGCGACCGCCAACGCTGCGCCGCTGCGTGCCGCCGCGCTCGGTTGGTGCTTTGCCGTGGGGTGGCTGGTCTCGGGCTTCTGGTGGCTCTACATCAGCATGAATGTCTATGGCGGCCTCTCACCGGCACTCGCTGCTGCCGCGGTGCTGGTGCTCGCGGCTCTGCTCGGTCTGTACTACGCCGCCGCGATGGCCATGTACGCCGCAGTGCGAGTGCGGCGACCGGCGCTCGATGCGCTGCTCTGGGGCAGTTGCTGGATGCTGGCGGAGCTCGCACGCGGCATCGTCTTCACCGGCTTTCCGTGGATCGCCTCGGGCTACGCGCACGCGGTCGGTCCGCTCGCCGCGTGGGCTCCGTGGATCGGCGTGTACGGGTTGTGTTTCGTGGCAGCGACCATCGCCCGCGCTGCGGCATCGTTGCCCGCACCGGATTCCCCGGGCGGCGCTGCGCTGCGGCAGCGTGCGGCACTGGCGGTCCTGATGTCGTTGCTCGTGCTCGTTCCGCATGCGTTGCCCGGCGACTTCACCCGGTCGACTGGCACGATGCGGGTGAGCCTTCTGCAGCCGAACATTGCGCAGGACGTGAAGTTCGACCCGGCGCGCCTCGAATCGCAGCTCACGGGTCTGGTGCGTCAGATCGGCGAGGCCCGCGGCGATCTGGTCGTCACGCCCGAATCGGTCGTGCCCTTGGCGCGTTCGCAGCTGTCTGAAGGTTACTGGGAGAGCCTGCGCTCGGCCCTGGCCACGCCAGCATCGGCAGAGCGAGTCAACGAGGCGACGCAGCCGGCACCGGCAGCGCGATCGGGCGGCGCCGTTGATGCGGCCTCCTACAGCGCGGCGCCCGGCGCTCGGGCCGCGCTGATCGGCATTTTCGTTGGCGACGACGCGAGCGGATACGTCAACTCGGTGGTGACGCTCGCCGCACCGCCTGCGGCGGCCGACGAAGGCTACCGGTACGGCAAGCGCCACTTGCTGCCCTTCGGCGAGATCATCCCGCCTGGCTTTCACTGGTTCGTCGAGCTCATGCGCATTCCGATCGCCGATCAGGAGCGCGGTCAGAACACCGCGGCGCTGGCATTTGGCGGGCAGCGCCTGAGGCCGCTGGTGTGCTACGAGGATCTGTTCGGCGAGGAAATGGTGGACAGCGTCGTCGGCCCCGAGGCGGCCACTGTCTTCGTCAACGTCAGCAACCTCGCGTGGTTCGGGCGCCTGCTGGTGCAGGACCAGCATCTGCAGTTCTCGCAGATGCGAGCGATCGAGTTCCAGCGCCCGCTGGTGCGCTCCACCAACACCGGCGCCACGGCGGTGGTCGATCATCACGGCAGGGTGACCGCTCGCTTGCCGCCGCTCGTTGAGGGCATTCTTGAAGCCACTGTCGAGGGCCGCAGCGGAGCGACGCCTTACGCGCGCTGGCTTGCCGCGCTGGGCTTGTGGCCGCTGATCGGCCTCGCCTCCGGCGCACTCGCGTTGGCCTGGCTGCGACGCACTCGCGACGGCCGGGCGCAGGGGCGCCGGTAAACTCGCTTCAGAGCAACCGCGATGCTTGCGCCGGCAGGCGGCGCGCAGACGGCGTTCATCTCCGGATTCCTTCACGATGCTGACGTTCCAGCAAACGATCCTGCGCCTTCAACAGTACTGGGACGCCGAGGGTTGCGCGCTGCTGCAGCCATACGACATGGAAGTCGGTGCCGGCACCAGCCACACGGCCACCTTCCTGCGCGCCCTCGGCCCCGAGCCGTGGAAGGCCGCTTACGTGCAGCCCAGCCGTCGCCCGAAGGACGGTCGCTACGGGCAGAACCCCAATCGGCTGCAGCACTACTACCAGTTCCAGGTCGTGCTCAAGCCGGCGCCAGCCAACATCCTCGAGCTCTACCTCGGCTCGCTCGAAGCGCTCGGCCTCGACTTGCAGCGCAACGACGTCCGGTTCGTCGAGGACGACTGGGAGAACCCGACGCTCGGGGCGTGGGGTCTGGGATGGGAGGTCTGGCTCAACGGGATGGAGGTGACTCAGTTCACCTACTTCCAGCAGGTCGGTGGCATCGACTGCCGGCCGATCACCGGCGAGATCACCTACGGCCTCGAACGTCTGGCGATGTACCTGCAGGGCGTCGACAACGTCTACGACCTCACCTGGACCGTCGGCCCGTCGGGCGAGCGGGTCAGCTACGGCGATGTGTACCTGCAGAACGAGCAGGAGCAGAGCACCTACAACTTCGAGCACAGCGACGTCGACTTCCTCCTCGGCGCCTTCGGCTCGCACGAGAAGCAGGCGCGGCATCTGATGGACCTTCAACTGGCATTGCCGGCTTACGAGCAGGTCCTCAAGGCGGCGCACACCTTCAACCTGCTCGACGCGCGCGGAGCGATCAGCGTCACCGAGCGTGCGGCCTACATCGGCCGCATCCGCAATCTGGCGCGCAGCGTGGCGGCGAGTTACCTCGACAGCCGCGCGAGGCTCGACTTTCCGATGGCGCCGCGCGACTGGGCAGGCGATGCGCAGGCTGCACTGACGCGGCTGCGCGACAAGAAGGCGGCCTGACGACATGACCACCGCGAACCTGCTGGTCGAACTGTTCGTCGAGGAGTTGCCGCCCAAGGCCCTGAAGGCGCTGGGCGAAGCGTTTGCCGACGGACTCTTCGACGGCTTGCAGCGGCGCGACTTCCTCACCGACGTGTCCGCGCACACCGCCTTCGCCAGCCCGCGCCGGTTGGCGGTGCACATCTCGTCGGTGCGCGGCGTCTCCGAGCCGCGCGAACAGCCACCCCGAAAACTGATGCCGGTCGCCGTGGGGCTGAAGCAGGGTCAGCGCACGCCCCCTCTCGAGAAGAAACTCAAGGAGCTCGAGCTGGGCCAGGCCGATCTGGACGAGATCATGCGCGAGCGGGTCTTCGAAGCCGACGACGGCGGCAAACCCGTCCTGATGTACCGCGAGCCCCGCGGCAGCGGGATTCCGCTTTCGGCGGGTCTGGACGCTGCCCTGGCCGAGTCCATCGCCCGCCTGCCGATTCCGAAGCTCATGAGCTACCCGCTGCCGGGAGATGAACTGAAGGGCTGGGCGGTCACGCAGTTCGTGCGCCCCGCCCACCTTCTGGTTGCGCTGCACGGTGCGGAGGTGGTTCCGGTCACCGCGCTCGGCCTCGCTTCGGGGCGCCAGACGCGGGGTCACCGATTCGAGGCGCAGGTTGACCCGGTGGTGTTGCAGCACGCCGACCACTACGCGCAGCAGTTGCTGGAGCAAGGCGGTGTGATCGCCAGCTTCCACGCCCGACACGGCGAGATCGCCCGCCAGCTCGCACACGCTGCAGCTCGCGAGGGGCTGGTTGCGGTCGACGACGCCGCGCTGCTCGATGAGGTGACGGGCCTCGTCGAACGGCCGAACGTGCTGGTCGGTCGCTTCGACCCCGCCTTCCTCGAGGTGCCGGCAGAGTGCCTGGTGCTCACGATGAAGGCGAACCAGAAGTACTTTCCGCTGCTCGATGCCGCCGGGCGCCTGTCGGAGAAGTTCCTCATCGTGAGCAACATCCGGCCCGAGGACACGAGCGCGGTCATCGGCGGCAACGAGCGGGTCGTGCGACCGCGCCTGGCCGATGCGAAGTTCTTCTACGACCAGGACCGCCGGACGTCGCTGGCGTCGCGCGCCGAGGGCCTTTCGCGCGTGGTCTACCACCACCAGCTGGGCAGCCAGGGCGACAGGGTGCAGCGCGTCGAGGCGATCGCCGCTGCGATCGGCACTTCGCTCGGAGGCGACAGCTTGTGCGCTCAGGCGGCGCAAGCGGCGCGCCTCGCCAAGGCCGACCTGCTGACCGACATGGTCGGCGAGTTCCCCGAGCTGCAAGGCACGATGGGTCGCTATTACGCCCTGCACGACGGGCTGCCCGAGGACATCGCCTTCGCCATCGAAGATCACTACCGGCCTCGCTTTGCCGGCGACGTGCTTCCCCGCGGCCCGGTGGGTCTGGCCGTGGCGCTCGCCGACAAGCTCGAGACGCTCGTCGGGCTTTTCGGCATCGGCCAGTTGCCCACAGGCGACCGCGACCCGTTCGCGCTGCGTCGGCATGCGCTTGGCGTGATCCGCATGCTCATCGAGGCCCGCCTGCCGCTCGACCTCGACGCGCTCATTGCCCACGCCGAGGCAGCATTCCCCGCCGGCATGCTGACCGCAACGGTCAAGGAGCCGCTCGCAGCATTCATCGGCGACCGCCTCGCCGCCAGCCTGCGTGAAGACGGCTACAGCGCACTTCAGGTCGATGCGGTGCTGGCACTGCGGCCGCAGCGGCTGTGCGAGGTGCCGCCGAGGCTGGATGCGGTGCGACGCTTTGCCGACATGCCCGAATCGGCGTCGCTCGCCGCAGCCAACAAGCGCGTGTCGAACATCCTGCGCAAGGCCGAGGCAACAGACACCGCCCGCGCCGTCGACACGGCCCTGCTCATCGAGCCCGCCGAGGCGGCGCTCTTCGAGTCGCTCGCGACCGTTTCGCCGCGCGCCGACGCCGCGTTCGATGCCGGTGACCTGGCTGGCGCCTTGCAAGCCTTGGCGGCACTCAAGGCCCCGGTCGACGCGTTCTTCGAATCGGTGATGGTCAACGCCGACGATCCGGCGCTGCGGGCGAACCGGCTCGCGCTGCTGGCGCGCCTGCACGCGGCGATGAACCGCGTCGCCGACCTGTCGCGACTGGCGGCCTGACATGCAACCGATCAAGCTCGTCATCCTCGACCGCGACGGCACGATCAACGAAGACCGCGACGACTACATCAAGTCGCCCGACGAGTGGGTGCCCATTCCCGGCTCGCTCGAGGCCATCGCCCGTCTGAACCACGCAGGCTGGCACACCGTCGTGGCGACCAACCAGGCCGGGCTCGGGCGTGGCGTCTTCGATATGGCATCGCTCAATGCGATTCACCTCAAGATGAACCAGGCGCTGATGCGGCATGGTGGTCGAATCGACGCGGTCTTCTTCTGCCCTCATGCCCCGACCGACCTGTGCACTTGCCGCAAGCCGCTGCCCGGCCTGTTGCAGTTGATCGGCGAGCGTTACGGGGTCGTGCTCGAGCACACGCCGATGGTGGGCGACACCCTGCGCGACATGCAGGCCGGCGCCGGCGCCGGTTGCCCCACCCACCTCGTGCGCACCGGAAAGAGCGCCGATCTCGATGGCGCCGGACTCGCAGCCTTGCTCGACGCGGTGCCGGGAACGCATGCCCACGACGACCTCGCGTCGTTTGCCGAATGGCTGATCCGCCAGGAGCGCAGCGGGCGCCCAGACACCGGCGAGACCGACTCGGGTTTCGGGGACCTCGACTGATGCACCGCACGGTCTGCGCGCTGCGCTCGCTGGCCTTCCTGATGTTCATGGCCGTGACCGTGATCCCATGGGCGACTGCGGTCCTGCTGGTCTCGATCTTCGTTCGTGGCGATCGGGTCTACTGGATGTGTGCCGGCTGGCTGACGCTGTCGATCGGCGCTGCCCGGGTGATCTGCGGCGTGAAGCACCGCATGCACGGCCTCGACCACCTGGCCGAGGCCGACCGCGCTCCTGCGGTGATCCTGCTGCCGAAGCACCAATCGACATGGGAAACCTTCGCCTTTCCGGGCCTCATGCCGCATCCTCTGGCCTATGTGTTCAAGCGCGAGCTGCTCTACATCCCGTTCTTCGGCTGGGCCATGGCGCGCATGGACATGATCCACATCGATCGCGCGCGTCGTTCCGAGGCCTGGCGGCGTGTGGCCGAGCAGGGCGCGCGTCACATGAAGCGCGGCTCGTGGGTGATCATGTTTCCCGAGGGCACCCGAGCGCCGCGGGGTGGGCAGGTGGAATACAAGTCGGGCGGCACACGCCTCGCCGTCAGCACCGGCGCTTCGGTTCTGCCGGTGGCGGTGACTTCGGCGCGCTGCTGGCCGCGCAAATCCTTCGTGCTGCTGCCGGGTGTGATCGACGTGTCGATCGGCCCGCTGATCCCGTCGGTCGGCCGCCGGCCCGACGAATTGCTGCGCGAGGTCGAGCACTGGATCGAGACGGAGATGCGCAGGCTCGATCCCGAGGCCTATCCCCCGACAGCACAACCGGCGCCGGCCCCGGTTCAGGCCCCAGTGCACTAGGACCTCGGATCGTGGCCAAGCCGAACCCACGCGCCGATCTGGCTCAGTTGCCTCTGTTCGGTGACGTCTGTGGCGATGCTCATCACGCGATCGCCTCTTCCACTGATGCGGCGCCCCTTTCGGCTGACGCCGCTGCCGCCGGCGCGCCCGAGTTGTTGCGGCACCCGCGGGCCACGCGCGAGATCGCCCTGGGAGGCGTCACTGTGGCCTATGCCGTGCGGCGGGCACGGCGGCGCAGCATCGGTTTTGTCGTCGGAGCCGAAGGCTTGTGCGTGAGCGCGCCGACCTGGGTAGGCTGGCGCGATATCGAGCAAGCGCTGCGCGAGAAGGCCACCTGGATCCTCGCCAAGCTGAACGAGCAGCACGACCGGGCAAGGCGCCTGCAAGCCGCTCGTGTCGAATGGCGCGACGGTGTGACGATTCCCTTCCTCGGACAGCCGGTGCGGGTCGTGCTGGATCCGCATGCCGGCCTGACCGCCACGGGTGCGTCGCTGAAGGTGGGTGTCGGTGGGGGTGCGATGTCGACGCAGATGCCGACGCCGATGCTGCACATCGGCCTGCCGGCCCAAGCCACGCCGTCGCAAATCCGCGAGGTGGTGCAGAGCTGGCTGCAGCGGCAGGCGCGTCGCGTGTTCCTCGAACGCAGCGAGCACTTCGCGCAGCTGCTGGGCGTGCAGGTGCGGCGCGTCAGCCTCTCATCTGCGCAAACCCGTTGGGGAAGCGCGAGCGCCGACGGCTCGGTCCGCCTGAACTGGCGGCTGATCCATTTCGGTCTCGCCACCATCGACTATGTCGTGGCCCACGAGCTGGCTCATTTGCGCGAAATGAACCACAGCCCGCGCTTCTGGGAGGTTGTTCGTTCGGTCGTTCCAGACTACGAACGCAGCCGGCGGTCTCTGCGCTCGGACACCCTGCCGGTTTTCGACTGAGGCCGCACCGAGTCACACCCGGTTGCGACTCTTGGCGCTCGGCTCTCGACGCAAGCGGTCGCTAGACTCGTGAGAGCGCAGATGTTGAGGTGGCCCGTGAATTGCACGGGCGCCTGCGTCTGCGCCATCCGCTGATGACAACGTCGACATTCACCCACCAACGCCCATGTCCCACGAACTCCAGGAACTCTTCGAAAGCAATCGCGAGTGGGCGCGAGCCACTGAAGCACGCACGCCCGGTTTCTTCACCAACCTGCTGCTGCAGCAGGCGCCGCAGTACCTGTGGATCGGCTGCTCCGACAGTCGCGTGCCGGCCAACGACCTCGTCGGTCTGTTGCCGGGTGAACTCTTCGTGCATCGCAATGTCGCCAACGTCGTCGCCCATGCCGACCTCAACTGCCTTTCGGTCGTCCAATACGCGACCGATGTGCTTCAGGTGAAGCACATCATCGTCGTGGGGCATTCCGGCTGCGGTGGCGTTGCCGCAGCGCTTGGCAGTGCGCGGGTGGGCATCGCCGACAACTGGATCCGCTACGTGAAGGACGTGCGCAACCAGCATGAGGACTGGCTCGCCACCGTCGATGAGCGCCAGCGGGTCGACGCGCTGTGCGAGCTCAACGTCATCGAGCAGGCTCGCCACCTCTGCCAGACCACGGTGGTGCAGGATGCCTGGGCGCGCGGCCAGGATCTGGTCGTCCACGGCTGGTTCTACGGCCTGAACGACGGACTGCTCAAGGACCTGGGGATGACCGTGTCGAGACCCGAACACGTGCGCGAGGTCTACCAAGGCGCGCTGTCGGCGCTGTTCGCCCGGCGTGGCGGTGGCGGGGCAGCCCAAGCCGCGAAGCCCGGGGCACGCTGATGACCCGTCGGCTGTTCCCCGAGGCCCTGGGCGACGCTCGGGCGCATCACATCGCGCGTGCGATGCTCGAGGGGTTCAATCGGCACTACCGACTGTTCCGCGAGGCGAGTGCGTCGGCAAAGCAGCGATTCGAGGCCGCCGACTGGCACGGGCAGCAACGAGGGCAGCGCGAGCGGATCGAGTTCTACGACCAGCGGGTCGCCGAGGCCGCCGAACGACTGCAGACCGAGTTCAAGGCGGGCGAGCTCAGCGCCGAGGTGTGGCAGCAGGTGAAGCTGCACTACATCGGCCTGCTCACCAACCATCATCAGCCCGAACTGGCGGAAACCTTCTTCAACTCGGTCACCACCAAGATCCTGCATCGCAGTTACTTCAACAACGACTTCATCTTCGTTCGGCCCGCGGTATCGACCGACTACATCGAGGACGACGAACCCGCTTCGCGACCCACCTACCGCGCCTACTACCCCACCAGGGAGACGATGCGCGACATCTGGGTGCGCATCGTGAGCAGCCTGAACCTGCAGTGCCCCTTCGAAGACCTGCCGCGCGACATCGACCATGTCGTCAGCGCCTTCGACACGCAGCTCGGCGATTACCGTCCTCGCGCGAATTTCCAGATCCAGGTGCTCAGCTCGCTCTTCTTTCGCAACAAGGGCGCCTATCTCGTTGGCAAGGTGATCAACGGTTATCGCGAGACACCGTTCGCGCTGCCGATCCTGCACGTCGGCGGCGGTCCGCTCGCGATCGACACCGTGCTCTTCGGCGAGGAGGAGATGCTGTTGCTGTTCAGCTTCGCCCGTGCGTACTTCATGGTCGACATGGAGGTGCCGTCGGCCTACGTGCAGTTCCTGCGCACCCTCATGCCGCGCAAGCCGCGCAGCGAGATCTACAGCGCGCTGGGGTTGCAGAAGCAGGGCAAGAACCTGTTCTATCGCGATTTCCTCGCGCACCTGCGGCATTCGTCCGACCAGTTCCGCATCGCTCCGGGCATCAAGGGCATGGTGATGCTGGTGTTCGACCTGCCCTCCTTCCCGTATGTGTTCAAGGTCATCAAGGACTACTACCCGCCGCAGAAGGACACGACGCGCGAGCTGATCAAGAGCAAGTACCTGCTCGTCAAGCAGCACGACCGCGTCGGGCGCATGGCCGACACCCTCGAGTACAGCAACGTGGCCTTTCCGCGAGCGCGCTTCGAGCCTGAACTGATCGAGGAGCTGAACAAGTTCTGCCCCAGCCTGCTCGAGGACGACGGCGATGACCTCGTCATTCGCCACGTCTACATCGAGCGGCGCATGGTGCCGCTCAACATCTACCTGCAGGAGGCCTCGCCCGAGCAGATCGCCCACGCGGTGGTGGAGTACGGCAACGCCATCAAGGATCTGGTCGCTGCGAACATCTTTCCCGGCGACATGCTCTGGAAGAACTTCGGCGTGATGCGCCACGGCAAGGTGGTGTTCTACGACTACGACGAGATCGAATACATCACCGATTGCCAGTTTCGGCGGGTGCCCGAGCCGCGCAACGAAGAAGAAGAAATGTCCGGCGAGGTCTGGTACACCGTCGGCCCGAAGGATGTCTTCCCGGAGACCTTCGCTCCGTTCCTGCTGGGCAACGCCAAGGTCCGCGAGGTCTTCATGAAACACCACGCCGACTTGCTCGATGCTGCGTTCTGGCAGGAGCACAAGGAACGCATCCTGGCGGGCCATGTGCACGATGTGTTTCCCTACGAAGCAGCCAAGCGCTTCGAATTCCAGCGCCAGGCCCGCGCCGCGGGCGAGGCTGCGCTCTATACGGTGCGCCACTGATGTCCGCGAATCCCATGACCCCGTCCAAGGCGCCTGCAGCGGCACCGCTCAATCCCCCGCTGGTCGTGGTGGGCGAGCGCCTGCAGCGCGTGGTGCGTTACAGCCGCGACGACATTGCCGCGTTCGCCCGCCTGAGCGGAGACGAGAACCCGCTGCACTGCGACACTCGCCTCGCCGAGCGTGCGCGATTCGGCGAGATCATCGCCAGCGGTCAGCAGACCAGCGCGCTGCTCATGGGCATGCTCGCCACCCACTACTCGCGTGACGACGACGGCGTTCGTCGCGAAATGCTGTGCCTGAACATGAACTTCGCCTTCAAGCAACCGGTGTTCGCCGATCAGGACCTCCTGCTGCAGTGGCGGGTCTCCGATCTCGAAGCCAAGGAAAAGCTCGGCGGTGTGCTGGTGCACCTCGATGGCACCGCGTCGGTTGCCGGGCGTCCGGCAGTGATCGCGCGCGGCACGATCCTCGTCAAGCTTCGTGCCGTCTGACCGACATGCTGCCGTTCATCGGCCGATCGATCGAGCGATGCGCGCGTGGCTCGACGCTCGCGGTTCGCTGACGCGTCAGCTCACATCCGCATTCGGTCCGGTCGAGGTGCAGGTGCTGTCACAGCGCACCGCGCCGGTCGATCGGGTCGTTCGCGAGCGGTTGCGTCGCAGCATCGGCCGACCGATACCGATCGCCCGATGCCATGTGCGCGAGGTGGTGCTGTGGGCGGGCGACGAACCGCTGGTGCACGCCCGGTCCGTGCTGCCTGCTGTTCAGACCGGTCTCGCGTGGCGCGCAGTGCGTGGGCTGGGGACGCGACCGCTGGCCGATCTGCTCTTCGGCTT
>VYKX01000088.1_pt1 | contig 27133 bp, 39 predicted proteins | sample 5114471 | NCBI WGS metagenome assembly VYKX01 (sample SAMN12291785, study PRJNA351875) | freshwater metagenome | isolation source: freshwater lake | place: USA: Michigan, Gull Lake | collected 2013-08-08
GGACCCAGCACGGCGAAGGCGACCGCCGGCGACGAGCCCGCGCCGGCCAGCAGCCCGAGAAGCCCGAGCAGCCGGACCCGGGCACCGGCCGAGAGCCGCCCCGCCGCCTTCGCCAGACGGTCGAGCCCACCCGTCCCCTCCGCCACGACGCCGATCAGGGCACCCGCCAGGACCGCGAGGCCGACCGCCTGCACCGTCTGCGCGAAGCCGGTGCCGAAGGCCTTGCTCGCATGGCCGATCGACAGGCCGGCCGCGGCTGCGAAGACCACCGCACCGGCGACGACCGCAAGAACGGAGGGAACCTGCCGCCATTTGGGGAGCGCGACGATGACGAGGATGGCCAGCGCCAGACAAGCGGCATGGGCGAAGGACGACATGGGGGAACGGACCGGGGAAACGCGTCGGACGCACCGGTTATTGTCCGACGGCCCCCGGTCTGGCTAGTGTCCTGCGCCTTCAACGCGCAAGACACCGACGATGCACACCCCTCTCCACCGCCTTCTCCTTCCCGTGGTCCTGCTCGCCGCGGTCCTTGCTGCGCCCGGCGCGCGCGCGTCCGAGGGGTTCGTGCGAATCGAGGGGCGGACCTTCGTCACGCCGGACGGCAAGCCCTTCGTGATCCGCGGCATCGGCCTCGGCAACTGGCTGATGACCGAGGGCTACATGTTCCGCTTCCGCGTCATGAAGGCGCCGCGGCAGATCGAGCAGGTGATCGAGCACCTGATCGGGCCGGAGGACGCGGTGCGGTTCTGGGAGATCTATCACGCGCGCTACGTGGCCGAGGCCGACGTGCGCTTCATCGCGGCCGCGGGCTTCAACACCATCCGCGTGCCGCTGCACTGGGACCTGTTCGTCGACCGGCGCGACCACACGCGGTTCGAGGGGCCGGGCTGGGCGCTCCTCGACGACGTCATCCGCTGGTCGCGCGCGGCGGGGCTGAAGGTGATCATCGACCTGCATGCGGCCCCCGGCGGGCAGACGGGCGTGAACCACGACGACGGGCCGGGCTATCCGATCACCTTCTACGTCCCGGCGCACCGGCGCCTGACGGTCGAGCTCTGGCGCCGCATCGCGCAGCGCTACAGGGACGAGCCGGCGGTGCTGGGCTACGACCTGCTGAACGAGCCGATCTCGCCCTACGCCGACACCGACTATCTCAACCCGCGGCTCGAGGGCTTCTATCGGGAGCTGGTGGCGGCGATCCGGCCGATCGACCCGGACCGGCCGATCATCCTGGCGGCGAGCCAGTGGAGCACGAACTTCGCCGTCTTCGGCCCGCCCTTCGCCAAGGGCCTCGCCTACACCTACCACAAGTTCTGGGCCTCGCCGAAACGCGACAGCATCCAGGAGTACCTGAACTTCTCCTACCGCTGGAACGTGCCGCTGTTCCTGGGCGAGGCGGGGGAGCTGACCGACGACTGGAACCGCGAATACGTGGCCTTGCAGGAGCGGTTCGGGATCGGCTGGAGCTTCTGGCCCTACAAGTACATGGACAGCGACAGCAACGTGATCGCCGTGCGGATGCCCGAGGGGTGGTCGAAGATCCAGGCCTTCGGCAATTCGCTCCCCCGCGCGTGGCCCCGCCTCCCGAAGCCGAGCCGGGAGGAGGCAAAGGCGATCCTCTGGGCCTATCTCGACGCGATCCGGCTGGAGAACGGGCGGGTGAACGAAGGGTACCTGCGCTCGCTGGGCATGCGGGTACCTTAGCGGATCTCTTTCCCCTCGAACGGGTTGCGACCCGTCCGGTCCTCCACCTCCACCACCCACACGTCCGGGTCCCGGGCCACGGTGCGGGCGACGTAGGCGTCGGCGTCGGCCTCGGTCACCAGCCCGCCGCCGAGTGCGGCCATCCACGCCGCCCGCCCCTCGGCGTCGCGGACCTGGGTGAGCACGCGGCAGCCGAGGTCCAGCTGGTTGATCTTCACCAGCACCGTGCCCCCCATCGGCGCGCCCTTGCGCACCAGCACCGCCGGGATGCCCTCGCCGTAGGACCGGCGGATGTGGGCGCGGACCCACAGTTCGGTCGGGATCCGGTCGTCATCCATGGTGGCATGCCCTTGCCAAGCGGCGCAGGCGCGTGTCCATGTGCACGGCCGTCGACGAAAGGACCCGCCGCATGACCGTCTCCCTCCCCTCGCTGGCCGAGATCGAGGCCGCCGCGGCCCTCGTCCATTCGGTCATGCCGCCCACCCCCCAGTACGCCTGGCCCCTCCTCTCGGCCCGGGTCGGGACGGAGGTCTGGCTCAAGCACGAGAACCACACGCCGACGGGGGCGTTCAAGGTCCGTGGCGGGATCTGCTTCATGGACGATCTGCGCCGCACCCGGCCGGACGTGCCGGGCATCGTCAGCGCCACCCGCGGCAACCACGGCCAGAGCCTTGGCCTCGCCGCCCGCGCCGCCGGCATCCGCTGCGTCATCGTGGTGCCGCACGGCAACAGCCGGGAAAAGAACGCGGCGATGCGCGCACTCGGCGTGGAGCTGATCGAGCACGGCGACGACTTCCAGGCGGCGTCGGAGCATGCGGCGGCCATCGCGAGGCAGCTGGGCCTGCTCCGCGTCCCCTCCTTCCACCCCATGCTGGTGCGCGGTGTCGCGACCTATTCGCTCGAGTTCCTGCGCGCGGTCCCGGACCTCGACGTTGTCTACGTGCCGATCGGCCTTGGCTCGGGCATCTGCGGCATGGCGGCGGCGCGCGACGCGCTGGGGGCCAGGACCCGCATCGTCGGCGTCGTCTCCACCGAGGCGCCGGCCTATGCGCTGAGCGTCGAGGCGGGACGGCCCGTCGACCACCCCGCCACCACCCGCATCGCCGACGGCATGGCCTGCCGTGCGGCCGATCCCGAGGCGCTGGCGATCATCCGCGCGAAGGTCGACCGCATCGTCCGGGTGACCGACGACGCGGTCGAGGACGCCATGCGGGCGCTCTTCGCCGACACGCACAACGTGGCCGAAGGGGCGGGGGCGGCGTCGCTCGCCGCGATCCTGGACGAGAAGGCGGATCTGCGCGGGCTCAAGGTCGGCGCCGTCCTGTGCGGCGGAAACGTGGATTCCGATGTTTTCGCGACGGTGCTCCGGGGCGCATGATTCATTCTCGCGCGCGTTATGGGGTTGGTGTATGACGCTTGGCCCTCCGACCCGACGATAGCCGACCGCCATGTCCCGCCAGACCCCGACGCTGCTGACCCCGGGCCCCATCACCGCCTCGGAAGCCGTGCTGGCCGCCATGGCGTTCGACTACAACCCGGGCGACGTCGAACTCCTCGACATGACCCGGCACATCCGCAGCTACGTCCCGGCGGTCGGCAACGCCACCGACACCCACGTCTGCGTGCCGCTCCAGGGCAGTTCCAGCTTCGGGATCGAGGCGGCGCTGCTGGCCTGCGTGCCGCCCGGCGGCAAGGTCCTGGTGATCTCCAACGGCTTCTACGGGCTGCGGGCGTGCGAGGCGGTCGAGGGCGTCGGCCGGACCGCGCTGGCGTTCGAGGTGCCGGACTTCGGCCTTCCCGACATGGACAGGCTGGCCGACGCGATCGACGCCGATCCGGCGATCACCCACGTCTTCGTCTGCCATGTGGAGACCGGAAGCGGCGCCCAGAACCCGGTGGCGGAGATCGGGGCCGTCGCCAAGGCGCGCGGCAAGGGGCTGATCGTCGATGCGATCGCCGCCTACGGTGCAGTCCCGCTGGACATCGCCGCGATCGACGCCGAGGCCGTGATCGTCTCGCCCAACAAGTGCTTCGAGGGCGTGCCCGGCATGGCGCTGCCGATCCTGCGGCGCGACGTGCTGGCGGCATCGAGGGGCCGCTATGGCAGCTTCGTCCTCGACCTCTTCGCCCGGCACGAGCAGTACGAGCAGAGCGGTCAGTGGAAGTTCACCCCGCCCACCCACGTGGTCGCGGCGGTGCACACCGCGATGCGGATCCACGAGGCCGAAGGCGGGCAGCCGGCGCGGCTCGTGAAGTATCAGCGGAACTGGCGGCGGCTGGTGAACGGCATGCGCCAGCTGGGCATCTCGACCCTGATCCCGGACGAGATCGCGAGCCCGATCATCGCCACCTTCCACCGCCCGTCCGATCCGTCGTTCGACTGGGCGACGTTCCACGCGGGCGTGAAGGCGCGGGGCTTCTGGCTGTTCAACGGCAAGCTGACGGCGATCCCCACGTTCCGCATCGGCTGCATGGGCGACCTGTCGGAGAACGACGTCGGCGCGCTGGTCGCGGCGATCGCCGACACGCTCGACGCGATGGGCGTGCGCGAGCGGGCGCCGAGGCTGATCGCGGCCGAGTGAGCGTCGTTGCGCCGGACGGATCGATCCGTTCGGGCCGTCCGGGTTGACCTGACCGATCGTTTCGGGGATGACGAAGGGGACCGGCGTCGCGTCGTGCGGCGCCCCTCCCGCCCGAGGACGTTTCCATGACGACCCTCTACTTCTCTCCCGGCGCCTGCTCGCTCTCGCCGCACATCGTTCTGCGCGAGGCCGGAATGGCCTTCACGCTCGAACAGGTGGACCTTCGCTCCAAGGCGCTGAAGTCCGGCGGCAGCCTGACCGACGTGAACCCCAAGGGCCAGGTGCCGACGCTGACGCTCGACAGCGGCGAGGTGCTGACCGAGGGGCCGGCCATCGTCCAGTGGATCGCCGATCAGGTTCCCGCCGCCAACCTCGCGCCGGCCAACGGGACGATGGAGCGCACGAAGCTCCAGATGTGGCTCAACTACGTCTCCACCGAGGTCCACAAGGGCTTCAGCCCGCTGTTCAGCCCGGCCCTGCCGGCGGAGACGAAGGCTTACTTCAGCGAGGTCCTGCTGAGGAAGCTCGCCTGGGTCGACGGCCAGCTGGCCGGCCGGGACTACCTGATGGGCTCGCAGTTCGCCGTGGCCGACGCCTATCTCTTCACCGTCGCCAACTGGTCGAACTTCGTGAAGCTCGACATCTCGGGCTTCGCGAACCTGCAGGCCTACATGGGCCGCGTCGCCGCGCGCCCCGCTGTGCAGGCGGCGCTGCAGGCCGAGGGCCTCGTGAAGTGACGGGTCGGGAGGGGACGGCCTACCGCCCCTTCCCGTCCAGCCATGCCTCGACCTGGGAGAGCCGGTCGGCGCCCCAGAACCCCTCCCCGTCGACGATCGTGTAGGGCGAGCCGAAGACGCCCTGCCCGATCGCCTCGTCGACCGCCGCCTTGAGCCGGTCCTTCACCATCGGGTCCTGCGTCCCCGCAAGGACGTCCGTCCCGTTCAGCCCGACCGACCGGGCCGCCCGCAGGATGCCGGCCTCGCTCGACGGATCCACGTCGTCGGCGAAGAAGCCGCTCAGGAGCGCCCGGCTGAGCGCCCCGGTCTTCTCGGGCGCGTGCGCCTCGGTCCAGTAGACCGCGCGCGACGGCGCCACGCCCGAGACCGGAAAGGTCGAGGGCCAGCGGAAGGGAAGCCCGAGCAGGCGCGCGAAGCGGGGCGCATCGCGCTTCATGTAGTCGCCGCGCATCGGCATGTCCGGACCCGGTCGCATGCCGGTGATCTTGAAGACGGCCCCCAGCAGGATCGGCCGCCACTCGACCGCACGGCCGTGGCGGAAGGCGATCTTCTCCACCTGCGCCGCGCCGAGATAGGCGTAGGGGCTCGAGAAGTCGAAACAGAACCGAATGGGCGTGGACATGCCTTCCTCCCCCGTGATGGCCGCTCAGCGGCCGTAGCGTTCCTCGGCCCACGGGTCGCCACGGCGGTGATAGCCGCGCGCCTCCCAGTAGCCGACGTTGCCGGCATCGGTCAGCCAGATCTGGCGGATCCACTTGGCCGATTTCCAGAGATAGAGCTTCGGCACGATCAGCCGCACCGGCCCGCCGTGGGCGCGCGTCAGCGGCTCGCCGTTGCGGTGGGTGGCGAGCAGCGTCGACGGATCGGCCAGATGTTCGATCGGCACGCAGGTCGTGTAGCTGTCGTAGGATTTGACGATGGCGAACCGGGCCTCGGGCCGCGGCCGGAGCAGCGCGAGCAGGTGCGCGCCGGAAAGGCCCTGCCAGAGATTGTCGTAGACCGACCAACCGGTGACGCAGTGGATGTCCGACGTCGTCTGGACGACCGGCTGCTTCAGGAAATCGGCGCCGGTCCAGTCGATCCGGCCCGCGCACAGGCCGCCGGCCACGAAACGCCACTCGCGCATCGGGATCACGGGCTGGGTGCCGAGATCCAGCACCGGCCAGTCGCGCACCAGCTTCTGCCCGGGCGGCAGGCGGTCGGTCGCGGGATCGGCGCGCCGCCCGGTCAGGAGCCGCCCGTCCCGCGCCCAGCCCTCCTTCGACCGCGCCAGCTTCGCCCAGCGGTCGCCGTCGGCAGCGCTCACCATGGGAGGGGCGATCCGTCGTAGTTGAAGAACCCGCCGGTGTCGGCCGGCCCGACGCGGGCGATCACGCGGGCGATGCCGGCGGCGCTCTCCGCCGGTGCCACGTCCGCCCCCGGCCCGCCCATATCGGTCCGGACCCAGCCGGGGTGGAGGACGATGCAGGTGAACCCCTCGGGCTTCAGCTCCAGCGCGAGGCAGTGGTTCACCATGTTCGCCGCCGCCTTCGACGCCCGGTAGGCGTAGGATCGGCCGGACGTGGCGGCTGCGATGGAGCCCATGCGGCTGGAGATGGTCGCCACCGTCTTCCGCCCGCCCAGCCGCAGGTTCGCCAGCAACGCGCGCGTGACGCGGAACGGACCGACCGTGTTCACGTCCAGCACGTGGCGGAACCAGTCGGTGTCGGTCTCGGCCAGGCCCGGGGCGCCGGTCTCGCCCGCCGCACGGTAGACGCCCGCGTTGTTGATCAGCACGTCGATCGGACGCCCGGCCAAAGACGCCGCCAGCGCGGCGCAGCCGGTGTCCGACGTCACGTCGAGGGCGAACGGTTCCACCGTCCCCGACGTGGTTTCGACGGTCGCGGGATCGCGGGCGGCGGCCATCACCGTCCAGCCGTCGGCCGCATAGCGCCGGACGAGGTCGCGACCGACGCCGCGGCCGGCGCCCGTGATCAGGATTGTCGGCATGGTCCGTCCCTTCGGATCCGTCCCGCGACGTCGTCGACGCGGACCCGGGCGAGGATGTCGGCGATCACGGCCCGCACCGTCGCCCCCTGCGCGGGGTCGCCGGTCAGGCGCTGCTGTACCGCATAGCCGTAGCCGATCGCGAGCAGTTCGAAGGCGAGGCGGTCGACGTCGGTGTCGGGGCGCAGGTGCCCCTGCCTCACCGCGAGCCGCGCGGCCTCGGCCAACGTGTCGCGCCAGTGTCCCTGCTGATGAGCCAGCATGTCGCGGATCGGACCGGGACGATCATCGAACTCGACCATCGCCGACAGGAGCGGACAGCCGCCCGGCAGACCGGACTCCTCGATCCAGGCGATCCAGTTCGCCGCCAGCGCCTCCAGGCAGGAATGCCCCGCCGGCCGTTCGAAGGCCGGCCGGGCCACCGCCGCCGCGAACCGCTCGACGGCAGCGTCCAGCACCGCCCGCTGCAACCCCTCCTTGGAGCCGAAATGGGCGAACAGCCCGCTCTTGGAGAGCCCGAGCCGCCCCGCGAGGTCGCCGATCGAAAGCCCGTCGAGGCCGACGACGCTCGCCACTTCCAGTGCGGTCCCCACGATGGTCTCGCGCGTCTGCTGTCCCTTGCCCATGGACCGAGGATAACGAACGGTCGTTCGGAACGGAAGGGGCGCGGGGTTGGAAAGGCCCTCACTCCGCCGGCGTCGGCACCATCCCCGCCGGCAGCCCGGCCGTCGCACGCCCCGGACGCGCGGGCACCGCCACCCGGAACCAGGCGGCGTAGAGGGCGGGGAGGAAGAGGAGCGTCAGGAGCGTCGCCACCGCCAGCCCGCCCATGATCGCCACTGCCATCGGCCCCCAGAAGACCGACGGCACCAGGGGCACCATCGCGAGGATGGCCGCCGCCGCCGTGAGGAAGATCGGCCGGGCGCGCCGGACGGCCGCCCCGACGATCGCCTCGTAGGGCGTGTGGCCGTCGCGGATGTCCTGCTCGATCTGGTCCACCAGGATGACCGAGTTGCGCATGATCATCCCCGCCAGCGCGATGACGCCCAGCATGGCGACGAACCCGAACGGCAGGCCCGAGACGAGCAGCGCCGCCGAGACGCCGATCATGCCGAGTGGTGCCGTGAGGAAGACGATCACGAGGCGGGCGAAGCTCTGGAGCTGGACCATCAGCACCGTGAGCATGATCAGCACCATCAGCGGCATGACGGCGAAGATGGAGGACTGGCTCTTCACGCTCTCCTCGATCGCCCCGCCCATGTCGATGCGGTAGCCGTCGGGAAGGCGGGCGCGCAGCGGCTCCAGGGCGCGGTCGACGGCGGTGGAGACGACGGGCGCCTGCACCCCGTCCACGATGTCCGAGCGCACCGTCATCATCGTGCGCCCGTCGCGCCGCCAGAGCACCGGCTCCTCCAGCACGTGGCGGATCGTGGCGACCTGGGACAGCGGCACGGTCGTGCCCCGCGCCGTGCCGATGTTGACGTCGCCGATGCGCTCCAGCGACAGCCGCTCCTCGGGCACCGCGCGGGCGATCACGTCGACCAGTTCCGTCCCCGCCTTGATTTGGGTCACGACCGTGCCGGACATCAGCGTGGCGAGGGTGCGGGCGAGGTCCTGGTTGTTGACGCCGAGCGCGCGGGCCTTGGCCTGATCCACCTCCAGCCGCACCGCTTTCGACAGCTCGTCCCACTCGAAGTGCACGTCGCGGGTGTCGGGGTTCGCCCGCATCACGGTCCGCACCTCGTCCGCGATCCGCCGGATCGTCGCCGGATCGTCCCCGATCACGCGGAACTGGACCGGGAAGCCGACCGGCGGCCCGTTCTCCAGCCGCGTGACGCGGCCGCGCAGGTCCGGCTCACCGGCGCCGAAGCGCTCCCGCAGCCGCTCGAGCAGCCGTTCCCGCGCCTCCAGCCCCTTCGTCATCACCACGAACTGCCCGAAGCCGGCGTTCCGCAGCTCAGGGTTCAGCGGCAGATAGAAGCGCGGCGTGCCGGCGCCGGTGTAGGCGACGAAGTGCTCGACCTCCGCCTGCTCGGCCAGCCACGCCTCCATCCGCTTCACCGCCCGCTCGGTCGCCTGGAAGGACGATCCCTCGGCCAGCCGCAGGTCGATCATCAGCTCCGGCCGGGAGGAGGACGGGAAGAACTGCTGCTGGACGAAGCCGAAACCGTAGAGGGCGAGCGCGAAGGTCGCGGCGGTCACCGCGATCACGGACTTCCGCCAGCGCACGCACCAGCCGACGGTCGCCCGGATCGCGCGGTAGATCCGCGTGTCGTAGATGTCGTGGTGGGTTCCCCCGGCGTGGGGCTTCGGCTTGGGCAGCAGGTGATAGCCGATGAAGGGCGTGAACAGGACCGCGACGACCCACGACACCATGAGCGACAGGAAGACGACCCAGAAGATCGCGTTGGTGTACTCGCCGGCCGCCGACTTGGCGAAGCCCACCGGCACGAAGCCCGCGGCCGTCACCAGCGTTCCGGTCAGCATGGGGAAGGCGGTGGAGGTGTAGGCGAAGCTCGCCGCCTTCATCCGGTCCCAGCCCTGCTCCAGCTTCACCATCATCATCTCGACCGCGATGATGGCGTCGTCGACCAGAAGGCCCAACGCGATGATCAGCGCGCCCAGCGAGATGCGGTGCAGGTTGATGCCCATCACCTCCATCAGCAGGAAGGTGATGGCCAGCACCAGCGGCACCGACAGCGCCACCACGATGCCGGTGCGCAGGCCGAGGCTGATCAGGCTGACCGCAAGCACGATCGCCAGCGCCTCGGCCAGCGAGATCACGAACTCCTCGATCGAGCCGGAGACGACGTGCGGCTGGTCGGCCACCTGCTCGACCTCGATGCCGACGGGCAGCGCGCGGGCGATCCGCTCCATCTCGGCGGCGACGGCGCCCCCCACCTCCAGGATGTTGCCGCCCTTGGCCATGGAGAGGCCGAGGCCGACGACGGGTTTCCCGTTGAAGCGCATGGTGAAGACGGCCGGGTCCTCGGTCCCGAGGCGCACCTCGGCCACGTCGCCCACGCGCACGAGCCGGCCGTTGACGAGGATGGGCACCTGCCGCACCGCCTCGGCCTTGTCGGGCGTACCGTCGATCCGGATGGCGACCCGGTCGGTCGCGGTGTCGATGCGCCCTGTGCCGGTGACCGCGTACTCCCGCGCGAGGCCGTCGAAGATCTGCTGCGGCTGGATGCCGGTGTTGGCGAGGAAGGTGTGGGAGAACTCCACGAAGATCTTGGGATCCTGGGTCCCGTACAGCTCGATCTTGCCGACGTCCTTGACCCGCAGGAGGCGACCGCGCACGTCCTCGGCCACCCTCTTCAGTTCCGGCATCGACCAGCCGTCGCCGGAGAAGGCGTAGATGATCCCGAAGGTGTCGCCGAACTCGTCGTTGAAGAACGGCCCCTGCACGCCCTGTGGCAGGCGGTTGCGGACGTCGCCCGTCTTCTTGCGCACCTGGTACCAGACGTCCGCGACCGCGGACGACGGCGTGTCCTGGCGCAGGTTGACGCGGACGACCGATTCGCCCGGACGCGAGTAGCTGACGAGGCTCTCGAGCCAGGGCGTCTCCTGCAGCTTCTTCTCGATCTCGTCGGTCACCTGCAGTTCCACCTCGCGCGCGGTGGCGCCGGGCCATGCGGTGCTGACGACCATCGTCTTGATGGTGAAGTCGGGATCCTCCGCCCGGCCGAGGCGGAGGTAGGAGAGAACGCCCGCGAACGAGAGCAGCAGGATCGCGAAGACGATCAGCGACGGATGGCGCAGCGACCATTCCGACAGGTTCGGCCCCCTCATCGCCCGGCCTCCTCGGCCAGGAGACGGACGCGGCGGGTGGCGTCGAGCTTGTGCACCCCGGCGGTGACGACGGTCGCCCCCTCGGCCACCCCGCCCCGCACCAGCACCGCGTCCCCGCGCCAGCCGACGACCTCGACCGGGACCAGGCGGACCGTCCCCGCGGCAGGATCGACGGTCCAGACGGCGGGGTCCGCCCCCTGCTTGAAGATCGCGGTGGCGGGAAGGGTCGCGACCGGCCCCTCCGCCGGCCGCTCGACCGTCAGCGTGGCCGTCATGCCGATCTGGGCGTAGGGCGGCACCGCGTCGAGCGCGAAGCGGGCGCGGAAGGTGCGCGTCTGCACGTCCGCGGCCGGCGACAGCTCCCGCAGGCGCGCCGGGCGGGCCGTGTCCGGATCGGCCCAGAGCGCCCAGCGGACCCGATCGGCCCGCACCACCTCGGCGAGGCGGTGCTCCGGCAGGTCCACCATCACCTCGAGCGCACCCGTCGCCGCGATGCGGACCACCCCCTGCCCGGCCGCGACCACCTGCCCCGGCTCCTGCAGCACGGCCGTGACGACGCCGGCCACCCCCGCCTTCAGTTCGGCGTACCTTACCCGGTTGCCGGCGAGTGCCAGGTCGCTGCGCGCCTGGTTCAGCCGCGCCTCGGCCGAGCGGGCGGCGGCGAGGCGCTGGTCGAATACCGCGGGATTGAAGACCGTGCTGGCGCGTAGCTGTTCGTAGCGGTCGAGATCGGCCCTGGACTGCCGCAGCGTCGCCTCCGCCCCCGCGACGGCCTCCTGCGCCGCGCGCAGCGACAGGTCGAGGTCGACCGGGTCGAGGCGGGCGACCACCGTGTCGGCCTCGACCCGGGTGCCGACGTCCACCGGCCGCGCCGTCATCCGCCCGCCCACCTGGAAGGCGACGGTCGCCTCCGTCCGCGGAACCACCGTGCCCGAGAAGACCTGCCGGTCCACCGGCGTCTCGAACCGGACCTGGGCGACGCGGACCGGCTTGGGCGGCTCCTCCGTCCGGGCCTGCTTCTCGGTGCAGGCGGCGAGCACGGCGAGCGACAGCACGAGGCCGGCGACCGCCGTGCGGGAGCGGGCCGCGGAAGAAAGATGGACCGGGCTTGCGCACATGACGATGATCCCTTCGCCGGTGAACGGAGGACGGGTCGCGGTTGGCCTGCCCCTCGTGAGAGTGTAATGTAGATTACGTTACGGTCAACCGGGGAGTGCGAATGGACGCGCCCATTTCCATCGTCGAGCAGACCGACGCCGCCACGAGCCGCCGCGAGGCGCGGCGTCGCGCGTTCATGGACGCAGCGGCGGAGTTGTTCCTGACCAAGGGTTATGCGGCGACGAGCCTGTCGGACGTGGTGAAGCGATCGGGCGGCTCGCTGTCGACGCTCTACGCCATGTTCGAGAACAAGGAGGGCCTTTTCCGCGCCCTGATCCAGGACCGCTGCCGGCAGGTGATGCAGGGGCTGGAGGGCGTGGGCCGGCAGGCGGACCTGCGGGCGACGCTGATCGACGTCGGGGAACGGCTCTACGGGCTCGTGCTGGGCGACGACGCGATCGGCGTCCTGCGCCTTCTGGCCGCCGAGGGACGGCAGAGCCCGGAGGCCGCGGAGGCCTACTTCGAGACCGGCCCGGAGGCGACCAAGGCCCTGCTGGCGCACGCCCTGGCCGAGGAGGCCGCGCGCGGGACCGTCGTGCTGGCCGATCCGCTGGTCGCCGCACAGCAGTTCTGCTGGCTCGTCGTCGGCGACCACCACATGCGGGAGGTGTGCGGCAAGGCAGCGCGCCTCGACGGGCCGGCGCGGCGGGCGCACGTGGAACGGTCGGTCGACCTGTTCCTGAGGGCGCACGCGCCGCGAGATTGAGAGTGCGGGGACCCGACGGACGCGCAGGCCCGAAACGCAACGTCCCGGCCGAAGGGCCGGGACGGGTGTCGTGGTCGGGTGCGGGTGCGGACCGTCAGGCCGCCTCCGCCTCCTCGCCGTCGGTCTGCACCGGGCCGCTGTCCTGGCCCTTGGCGTCCGGATCGCGGTCCATCAGCTCGATCATCGCCATCGCCGCCATGTCGCCGTAGCGGAAGCCCGCCTTCAGCACGCGGCAATAGCCGCCCGAACGGGTGCGATAGCGGTCGGCGAGCGTGGTGAACAGCTTCTCGACCATCTTCTCGTCGCGGATCTCGGCGATCGCGCGGCGCCGGTTGGCGAGGCCGCCCTTCTTGCCGAGCGTGATCAGCTTCTCGACGACCGGCCGGAGTTCCTTCGCCTTCGGCAGCGTCGTCTTGATCTGCTCGTGCTTGATCAGCGCGACGGCCATGTTCGCGAACATGGCGCGACGATGGGTCGAGGTGACACCGAGCTTGCGATAGCCCTGACCATGCTTCATGACGACGCTCTCCTCTCCGGCTGCCGGCCCGCGGGGCGGACCGATGAAGAACCCGGTGCGGCCTCGCGTTCGAGCGAGAGAGGCCCGGGGCGGGTCGACGCGACCCTGGAAACGGCGCTCCCCGCCGGTGGGCGGGGAGCGGGACCGATCAGTAAGGCTCCTCGAGACGCTTGGCGAGGTCCTCGATGTTCTCCGGCGGCCAGTTCGGAATCTCCATCCCGAGGTGGAGCCCCATCTGCGTCAGCACTTCCTTGATCTCGTTCAAGGACTTGCGGCCGAAGTTGGGAGTGCGGAGCATCTCGGCCTCGGTCTTCTGCACGAGGTCGCCGATGTAGACGATGTTGTCGTTCTTCAGGCAGTTCGCCGAGCGGACCGACAGCTCCAGCTCGTCGACCTTGCGCAGGAGATTCTTGTTGAACGGAATCTCCTCGTGCTTGGCCTCCGGCTGCGCCGCCTGGGGCTCCTCGAAGTTGATGAACAGCTGCAGCTGATGCTGGAGGATCCGCGCCGCGTAGGCGACCGCGTCGTCCGGCTTGATCGCGCCGTTCGTCTCGAGGGTGAGGGACAGCCGGTCGTAGTCCGTCTTCTGGCCGACGCGGGTGTTGTCCACCTTGTAGGAGACCTTGCGGACCGGGCTGAACAGCGCATCGACCGGGATCAGGCCGATCGGCGCGTCCTCGGGCCGGTTCTCGGTCGCGGGTACGTAGCCCTTGCCGGACTGGACCGTCAGCTCCATGACCAGCTTCGCCCCCGCGTCGAGGGTGCAGATCACCAGATCGGGGTTCATCACCTCGATGTCGGCCCCGGTCTGGATCATGCCGGCGGTCACCTCGCAGGGGCCGTCCTGGCGGATCTGCATCCGGCGGGTCCCGTCCGCACCCATGCGGAGTGCCAGCTGCTTCACGTTGAGGACGATGTCGGTCACGTCCTCCTTCACGCCCGGGACGGACGAGAACTCATGCAGCACGCCCTCGATCTGGATCGAGGTGACGGCGGCACCCTGCAGCGAAGAAAGCAGCACCCGGCGGAGCGCGTTGCCGAGCGTCAGGCCGAAGCCGCGCTCGAGCGGCTCGGCCACGACGGTCGCGACGCGCTGCGGCTCGTCGCCGAGCTGGACGTCCAGCTTCTCGGGCTTGATCAGCTGCTTCCAGTTGTTCTGGATCACGGGATCACCTCATGCCATCGGACGGGCCGCGCGGCCCGCCGTCCCTTTCGTGGCGCCCGATGGCTGGGGCGCTGTCCCGGACGGGGGCCGCTCGATGCGGCGACAGGAAACGACGGGTCAGACGCGACGCTTCTTGGGCGGGCGGACGCCGTTGTGCGGGATCGGGGTCACGTCGCGGATGGACGTGATCTGGAAGCCGATCGACTGCAGCGCGCGAAGCGCCGACTCGCGGCCCGAACCGGGACCCTTCACCTCGACCTCGAGCACCTTCATCCCGTGCTCCTGCGCCTTGCGGCCCGCGTCCTCGGCGGCGACCTGCGCGGCGTAGGGGGTCGACTTGCGCGAACCCTTGAACCCCATCGTGCCCGACGACGACCAGGCGATCGTGTTCCCCTGGGCGTCGGTGATGGTGATCATGGTGTTGTTGAACGACGCGTTCACGTGGACGACGCCGGAGGTGATGTTCTTGCGCTCGCGGCGGCGGAGGCGCTGGGCGTTTGCGGCGGCAGGCTTGGCCATCGGTCGATCCCCGTCTTACTTCTTCTTGGCGGCGATCGGCTTCGCCGGGCCCTTGCGCGTGCGCGCATTCGAATGGGTGCGCTGTCCGCGGACCGGAAGGCCCCGACGGTGACGGAGCCCGCGATAGCAGGCCATGTCCATCAGACGCTTGATGTTCATCGCGACTTCGCGGCGGAGGTCGCCCTCGACCGTGAACTCGCTGTCGATGACCTCACGGATGCGGAGCACCTCGTCGTCGGTCAGCTGATTGACGCGCCGCTCGTCGGGGATGCCGACCTTCGCGCAAATGTCCTTGGCCTTCCTCGGCCCGATCCCGTGGATGTACTGGAGCGCGATCGACACGCGCTTCTGCGTCGGGATGTTCACGCCAGCGATACGCGCCACACCAAGTCTCCTCGTTGCCCCCCGTGGCGGTCGACAGTGTCGCCGCCGGCCGGTCCGGACGTCGCCGGCGCGGGCCATGGCCCGCCGTACCGGCAGATGGACGAATGAAAGCGTTCGGACCCCGAGAGGTCCGAAGGCCGCGCAGTATAGGGTGCCCGGCCTTCCTGTCAACAATTCCCTTCGACGGCGAGCGGTGGTCAGGCCGCCCCGTCGATGATCGCGGCGACCGCCTTCGCGACCTCGTCCACCGGCTTCATGCCGTCGACGACGCTGAGCACGCCACGACCGCGATAGTAAGGCAGGATGGGGGCGGTCTGGGCGTGATAGACCTTGAGCCGGTGGACGAGCGTCTCGGGCGTGTCGTCCGCCCGGCGCTGGTCCGGCGGCGTCTCCGCGATGCGCTTGTTGATCCGGTCGACGAGGATCCCTTCGTCCACCTGGAACTCGATCACGTGGTCGAGCTTCAGGTCGCGGACCGCGAGCATGTCGTCGAGCGCCTCGGCCTGGGGCACCGTCCGCGGAAAGCCGTCGAGGATGAACCCCTTGGCGCAGTCGGGCCGGTCGATCCGCTCGCCGATCATGGTGATCAGGATCTCGTCCGGAACCAGCGCGCCCGTCGCCATGATCGCCGCCGCCCGCTCGCCCAGCGCCGTGCCGCTGCCGCGCAGCGCGCGAAGCATGTCGCCGGTGGAGAGCTGGACGAGGCCGCGCTGGTCCTCGAGCCTCTTGGCCTGGGTCCCTTTGCCGGCCCCCGGCGGTCCGATCAGAATCAGGTTCATCCGCGCCTCCCCCGCAACTTCGACTTCTTGATGAGCCCCTCGTACTGATGGGCAAGGAGATGAGAGTGGATCTGCGCGACCGTGTCCATGGTCACGGTGACCACGATCATCAGGCTCGTCCCGCCGAAGTAGAAGGGGATCGAGTACTGCGAGATCAGGAACTCCGGCAGGAGGCACACCACCGACAGGTAGGCGGCGCCGACGACGGTGAGACGGGTGAGGATGTAGTCGAGGTGGTCCGCGGTGTTCTTGCCGGGCCGGATGCCGGGCACGAACCCGCCGTACTTCTTCAGATTGTCCGCCGTCTCCACCGGATTGAAGACGATCGCGGTGTAGAAGAAGCAGAAGAAGATGATCAGCGCGGCGTAGAGGCCCATGTAGAGCGGCTGGCCGTGGGCGAGCCACGTCGTGATCGTCTGCAGCCACTCAGGGCCCTGGCCACCGGTGAAGCTCGCGAAGGTCAGCGGCAGCAGCAGCAGCGAGCTCGCGAAGATCGGCGGGATGACGCCCGAGGTGTTCAGCTTCAGCGGCAGGTGGGACGACTCGCCGCCGAACATCCGGTTGCCGACCTGGCGCTTGGGATACTGGACGAGCACCCGGCGCTGCGCCCGCTCCATGAACACGATGAACATGATCACGCCGACCGCCATGATCAGCATGAAGATGATGAAGAAGGCCGAGACCGCTCCCGTGCGGCCGAGTTCCAGCGTTCCGGCGAGCGCCCGGGGCAGCTCGGCCACGATGCCGGCGAAGATGATCAGCGAGATGCCGTTGCCGATGCCGCGGGCGGTGATCTGTTCGCCCAGCCACATCAGGAACATCGTGCCGCCGACCAACGTGATGACGGTCGAGATGATGAAGAACATCCCGGGCTCGGCCACCGCGGGTCCGGTCGATCCGGTCATTCCCTGCAGTCCGACCGAGATGCCCCACGCCTGGAAGATCGCCAGCACCAGCGTCAGGTAGCGTGTGTACTGGTTCAGCTTCTTGCGGCCCGACTCGCCTTCCTTCTTCAGCGCCTCCAGCGTCGGCGAGACCGCCGTCATGAGCTGGACGATGATCGACGCCGAGATGTACGGCATGATGTTGAGCGCGAAGATCGTCATGCGGCTCAACGCGCCGCCGGCGAACATGTCGAACATCCCGAGGATGCCGCCGCCGCCCGTCTGCGCGAAGATGTCCTTGAGGATCTGCGGGTCGATGCCGGGGATCGGGATGTAGGTGCCGATCCGATAGACGATCAGCGCGCCCAGCGTGAACCAGATGCGCTTCTTCAGCTCCGTCGCCTTGGCGAAGGCGCCGAAGTTGATGTTCGCTGCGAGCTGTTCGGCGGCGGATGCCATCGGAAGCGCCTTCGGGTGACCGTGCGGGAGCGGCTCTAGATAAGGAGAGTCCGACCGCCCGGCGCAAGCGCCGGACGGTCGGGTCCCCGGTCCTCGGTCACTCCGCCGCGGCGGCGACGGCCGGCAGCGTCACCGTGCCGCCCAGCCCCTCGACGGCGGCCACGGCCGACGCCGACGCGCCCTCGACGACGAAGCTCGCCTTGGTGGTCAGCACGCCCTTGCCGAGCAGCCGGACCCCGTCCTTCGCCTTGCCGACGACGTTCGCGGCGAACAGCGCCTCGGTCGTGATCGGCTGGGAGGCGTCGAGGCGGCCCGCGTCGATGAACTGCTGGACACGGCCCAGGTTCACCACCGCGAACTCCTTGGAGAAGATGTTGTTGAAGCCGCGCTTGGGCAGACGGCGATGCAGGGGCATCTGGCCGCCTTCGAAGCCCTTGATGGCCACGCCGGTCCGGGCCTTCTGGCCCTTGCCGCCGCGCCCCGAGGTCTTGCCCTTGCCGGAGCCGATGCCGCGACCGACGGTCATCTTCCGCTTGCGGGCCCCGGGGTTGTCCCGGAGTTCGTTGAGCTTCATCGTTCGGTCCCTCCGCTCACTCGCCGCTCTCGACGCGGACGAGGTGGGCGACCTTGTTGATCATGCCGCGCACGGCCGGAGTGTCCTCCAGCTCGCGCGTGCGGTGCAGCTTGTTCAGGCCGAGGCCGACGAGCGTCGCCCTCTGGTCCTTCGTGCGGCGGATCGGCGAGCCGACCTGCGTCACGATCACGGTCTTCTTCTCGGCCATGGTCGGTGTCCTCAGGCGGCGGTCTGCGCCTCGCCCGGACCCTCGCGGCGGCCGAGGATGTCGGCCACGCGGCGTCCGCGGCGCGCGGCGACGGACCGCGGGCTCTGGACGTGGGTCAGGGCGTCGAACGTCGCCTTGATCATGTTGTGCGGGTTCGAGGTGCCGATCGACTTCGCGACGACGTCGGCGACGCCGAGCGCTTCGAAGATCGCGCGCATCGGGCCGCCGGCGATGATGCCGGTACCCGGAGGGGCCGCACGCAGCGTCACCTTGCCCGCGCCGAAATGGCCGTGGGCGTCGTGATGCAGCGTCCGTCCCTCGCGCAGCGGAACGCGGATCATGCCGCGCTTCGCCTGGTCGGTCGCCTTGCGGATCGCCTCCGGCACCTCGCGGGCCTTCCCCGCGCCGACGCCGACGCGGCCCTTGCCGTCGCCGACCACGACCAGGGCGGCGAAGCCGAAGCGCCGGCCGCCCTTGACCACCTTCGCGACGCGGTTGATGCCGACGAGCTTCTCGATCAGCTCGACCTCGTCACGATCCCGCTGGGAGCCCCGGTTCTCGTCGCCCCCGCCACCCCGCCGACGGCGTTCGCCGCGGTCCCGGTCCTCACGTTCTGCCATGGTCGTCTCCCTCAGAACGAAAGGCCGGCTTCACGGGCGGCGTCGGCGAGCGCCTTCACCCGGCCATGGAACAGATAGCCACCGCGGTCGAACACCACCTCGGTGATGCCCGCGGCCTTGGCACGCTCGGCCAGCAGCTTGCCGACCTGCCGCGCCGCCTCGACGTCGGCGCCGGTCTTGAGCTGTGTCCGCAGGTCCTTGTCGAGCGTCGACGCGGCGGCGAGCGTGCGCCCGCCGGTGTCGTCGATCACCTGCGCGTGGATGTGCCTGGAGGACCGGAACACCGATAGACGGGGCCGGCCCTTGCCGAAGCGCCGGACACGGAAGCGGACTCGCTCCTGGCGCCGGGCGAACTTGTCCTTGGAGGTCAGCATGTGGGCGGCCCTTACTTCTTCTTGCCTTCCTTGCGGAGGATCGTCTCGTTGGAATAGCGAACGCCCTTGCCCTTGTAGGGCTCCGGCTTCTTCATTCCGCGGATGACGGCGGCGACCTGACCGACCTTCTGCCGGTCGAAGCCACTGATCGCGACGGACGTCGGCCGGTCGCACTTGATCGTCACCCCCTCGGGGATCGGAAAGCGCACCGGATGGCTGAAGCCGAGGGCCAGGACCAGGTCCTTCCCCTCGACCGCCGCCTTGAAGCCGACGCCCTCGATCTCGAGGGTCTTGGTGAAGCCCTCGCTCACGCCCTTCACCATGTTGGCGGCGTTGGCGCGCGTGGTTCCCCACAGGGTTCGGGCGCGGCGGCTCTCCGACTTCGGCGCGACGACGATCTTGCCGTCCTCCACCGCGGTCGAGACGTCGCCGGCGATCGGCATCGTCAGGGTGCCGAGCTTGCCCTTCACGGTGAGCACGGAGCCCGCCACCGACGCGGTGACGCCGGCGGGCACGGGCACGGGGTTCTTACCGACACGGGACATCTACGGACCCTTCCTCAGAACACGCGGCACAGCACCTCGCCCCCGACGTTCTGCGTCCGTGCCTCGTTGTCCGAGAGCACGCCACGCGGCGTCGAAAGGATCGAGATGCCGAGGCCGTTGTAGACCCGGGGCAGGTCGGCGATCTTGGAATAGACGCGCCGGCCGGGCTTGGACACGCGGTCGATCGACCGGATGACCGGCTCGCCCTCGTGGTACTTCAGTTCGATCTTGAGGCTCGCCACGCCGGGCCGGACCTCTTCCTGGGCGAAGCCCCGGATGTAGCCTTCCCGCTTCAACACCTCGAGCACGTTCACCCGGAGCCGAGAGGCCGGGCTGTCGACCGCGTTCATCCGCGCACGTTGACCGTTGCGGATGCGCGTCAGCATATCGCCGAGAGGATCGCTCAACGCCATGTCCGCCTCCCTTACCAGCTCGCCTTGACGACACCGGGGATCTGGCCCAGATGGGCGAGTTCCCGCAGCACGTTCCGGCACACCTTGAACTTCCGATAGTACGCCCGCGACCGGCCCGTCAGCTCGCAGCGATTGCGGATGCGGGTCGGGTTGGCGTTGCGCGGCAGCTCCGCCAGCTTCAGGCGGGCGGCGAAGCGCTCCTCCATCGGACGGTTGCGGTCGTTCGCGATCGCCTTGAGACGCTCGCGCTTCGCCGCGTACTGCTTCACAAGCGCCACGCGGCGCTTGTTCTTCTCGATCATTCCGGACTTGGCCATGTCGGGTCCTCCGGCCTCAGCTCGTGAACGGCATGTCGAAGGCCTTGAGGAGGGCCTTGGCCTCCTTGTCGGTCTTCGCGCTCGTCACGATGATGATGTCCATCCCCCGGACCTCGTCGACGCGGTCGTAGTTGATTTCCGGGAAGATGATCTGCTCCTTCAGGCCCATGGCGTAGTTGCCGCGGCCGTCGAAGCTGCTGCCGGAGACGCCGCGGAAGTCGCGGACGCGCGGCAGCGCGATCGTGATGAGGCGGTCGAGGAACTCGTACATCCGGTCCCGTCGCAGCGTGACCTTGCAGCCGAGCGGCATGCCCTCGCGCACCTTGAACTGCGCGATGGACTTGCGGGCCCGGGTCACCACCGGCTTCTGGCCAACGATGGCGGTCAGGTCTGCGACGGCGTTCTGGACCTTCTTGGTGTCCGAGGTCGCTTCGCCGACGCCCATGTTGATGACGATCTTCTCGATCCGCGGAACCTCCAGGAGGTTGCCGTAACCGAACTCGTCCTTCAGCCGCGGGCGGATGACGGCTTCGTACTGGTCCTTGAGACGTGCGGTCATGGGCGGCCTCAGAGGTCGATCTGCTCGCCGGACTTCTTGGCGACGCGCACCTTCCGGCGCGCCTCGCCTTCGCCGACGAACTTGTAGCCGATACGGGTGGGCTCGCCGCTCTTCGGGTCGACGTGCATCACGTTCGACACGTTGATCGGGGCCTCGATCTCGATGATGCCGCCCTGCTGGGTGGCGGTCTGCCGCTGGTGCTTCTTGACCAGGTTCACCCCGCGCACGCGCACGCGGTTCTCCTTCGGCAGGGATTCGATGATCTCCCCCTGCTTGCCCTTGTCGCGGCCGGTGATCACGACGACCTTGTCGCCCTTCTTCACCTTGAGCTTCGGCTGGGTCATCACAGCACCTCCGGCGCGAGGCTGATGATCTTCATGAACTTCTTGCCGCGAAGCTCGCGCGTCACCGGCCCGAAGATGCGGGTCCCGATGGGCTCGCCCTGCTTGTTGATCAGCACCGCCGCGTTCTTGTCGAAGCGGATGTAGGTGCCGTCGGTGCGGCGGAGCGCCATGGCGGTGCGGACGATGACGGCGCGGTGCACGTCACCCTTCTTCACGCGGCCGCGCGGGATCGCCTCCTTGACCGAGACGACGATCACGTCGCCGATCGAGGCCACCTTGCGTTTGGACCCGCCGAGCACCTTGATGCACTGCACCCTGCGCGCGCCGCTGTTGTCGGCCACGTCCAGGTTCGTCTGCATCTGGATCATGTTCTACCGCCTCCTCAGGCGCCGGTGCCGGCGACGGCGGCGTCGCGAAGCGGTGGCTGGCTGATCACCATCCAACGCTTGCGCTTCGACAGCGGCCGGCACTCCTCGATCTCCACCACGTCGCCCGACTTGAACAGGTTGTTCTCGTCGTGCGCGGCGTACTTCTTGGATTGCTTGATGTACTTCTTGTAGACCGGGTGCATGACACGACGTTCGACAAGGACGGTGACCGTCTTGTCCATCTTGTCGCTCACCACGGTGCCCTGCAGAACGCGCCGGGGCATAGTCGGTTCTCCTCAGCCTTGACCGCGGGTTACGCGGACGCCTGGGCACGCTGGCCCAGGATGGTCTTGATGCGGGCGATGTCGCGCCGCACCTCGCGCACCCGCGCCGTGTTCTCGAGCTGGCCGGAGGCCCGCTGGAAACGCAGGTTGAACTGTTCCTTCTTGAGCTGGAGCAGCTGATCGGCCAGCTGGTCCAGGCTCTGCTGACGAAGATCGTCGGCCTTCATGCCGCGGACTCCTCACCACCCAGTCGCTTCACGACCTTGGTCTTGATCGGCAGCTTTGCCGCCGCGAGCTCGAACGCGCGCTCGGCCACGTCGGCCGGGACGCCGTCGATCTCGAACATGATCCGGCCCGGATGCACGCGGGCCACCCAGAACTCCGGCGCGCCCTTGCCGGAGCCCATGCGGACCTCGGCCGGCTTCGTCGACACCGGGACGTCCGGGAAGATCCGGATCCAGACACGGCCCTGGCGCTTCATTTGGCGGGTGATCGCGCGGCGGGCCGCCTCGATCTGCCGCGCCGTCACGCGCGCCGGCTCCATCGCCTTCAGGCCGAAGGCGCCGAAGTTGAGCGTCGCCCCGGCATAGGTGATGCCGTGGATCCGCCCCTTGTGGGCCTTGCGGTACTTCGTCCGCTTCGGGGACATCATGGCTCAGGGTCCTCCCGTCAGCGGGCGGGCTGCTGTTCCATGGCGCGCTTGTCCTGCGCCATGGGGTCGTGGGCCAGGATCTCGCCCTTGAAGACCCACACCTTGACACCGCAGGTGCCGTAGGTGGTCTTCGCGGTCGCGGTCCCGTAGTCGATGTCGGCGCGCAGCGTGTGCAGCGGCACCCGGCCCTCGCGGTACCACTCCAGCCGCGCGATCTCGGCACCGCCGAGACGGCCGGAGCAGTTGATCCGGATGCCCTGGGCGCCGAGGCGCATCGCCGACTGCACCGCGCGCTTCATGGCGCGGCGGAAGGCGACCCGACGCTCGAGCTGGCTCGAGATATTCTCGGCGATCAGCTTGGCGTCGATCTCGGGCTTGCGGATCTCGACGATGTTCAGGTTGACCTCGCCACCCGCCAGCTTCGAGAGCTCCTGCCGGATCTTCTCGATGTCGGCGCCCTTCTTGCCGATCACCACGCCCGGACGGGCGCAGTGGATCGTGATGCGGGCGCGCTTGGCCGGCCGCTCGATGACCACGCGGGACACGCCGGCGGCGTGGGCCCGGTGGAACAGATAGCGGCGCAGCTTCAGGTCGTCGTGCAGCAGCTGGGCATAGTCGCGCTTGGCGAACCAGCGGCTATCCCACGTGCGGTTGATTCCGAGGCGAAGGCCGATCGGATTGATTTTCTGACCCATGTCAGGCCGCCTCCTCGGTGGTGGCTTCGGCGCGCTCGCGGACGATGATCGTCAGGTTGGAGAAGGGCTTCTCCACCCGGCTCGACCGGCCGCGACCACGCGCGTGGAAGCGCTTCATGACGAGCGTCTTGCCGACCGTCGCCTCACGGACGAACAGACGATCGACGTCCAGCTGATGGTTGTTCTCGGCGTTCGCGATGGCGGCCTGGAGGACCTTCTTGACCTCGTTGGCCACGCGGCGCTTGGAGAACGTCAGGTCGGCCAGGGCCGCCTGCGCGGCCTTGCCCCGGATCAGCTGCGCGACGAGGTTCAGCTTCCGCGGGCTCGTACGGATGAGCTTCGCGTACGCGCGCGCCTCGTTCTCGGCCACCCGGGCCGGATTGGCGGGCTTGCCCATGATTACTTCCTCTTCGCCTTCTTGTCCGCCGCGTGACCGTAGTAGGTCCGCGTCGGCGAAAACTCACCGAACTTGTGGCCGATCATGTTCTCGGTCACCAGCACCGGCAGGAACTTCTGGCCGTTGTAGACGCCGAAGGTGAGGCCCACGAACTGCGGCAGGATCGTCGAGCGACGCGACCAGATCTTGATGATCTCGTTGCGCCCCGACGCCCGGGACTTCTCGGCCTTCTTGAGGAGATAGCCGTCGATGAACGGCCCCTTCCAGACGGATCGTGCCATGGATCACACCCTCACTTGGCGTTCCGGCGGCGCAGGATGAACTTATCCGTCCGCTTGTTGCTGCGCGTCTTCTTGCCCTTGGTCGGCTTGCCCCACGGGGTGACCGGATGCCGGCCGCCCGAGGTGCGGCCTTCGCCGCCGCCGTGCGGGTGGTCGATCGGGTTCATCGCGACGCCGCGGACCGACGGGCGCACGCCCAGCCACCGGTTCCGGCCGGCCTTGCCGATGACGACGTTCGAATTGTCGGGGTTGGAGACCGCCCCGATCGTCGCCATGCAGTCCGAGCGGACGATGCGGAGTTCGCCCGACGCCAGCTTGATCTGCGCATAGCCCTGGTCGCGGCCGACGATCTGGCAGTAGGTCCCCGCCGCACGCGCCAGCTGGCCGCCCTTGCCGGGCTTCAGCTCGACGTTGTGCACGATGGTGCCCACCGGGATCGACTTGAGCGGCATCGCGTTGCCGGGCTTCACGTCGACCTTCTCGCCAGCCACGACCTGGTCGCCCGCCTTCAGGCGCTGCGGCGCCAGGATGTAGGCGAGCGAACCGTCGGGGTACTTGATGAGCGCGATGAAGGCGGTGCGGTTGGGGTCGTACTCCAGCCGCTCCACCGTCGCCGGCTCGTCAAAGCGGCGGCGCTTGAAGTCCACGAGGCGATAACGCTGCTTGTGGCCGCCGCCCATCCGGCGCGCGGTGATGCGCCCGGTGTTGTTGCGGCCGCCCGAGCCGTGGAGGCCCTCGGTCAACGACTTTACGGGCTTGCCCTTCCACAGCTCCGACCGGTCCACCTGCACGAGCTGGCGGAGCGACGGGGTGATCGGGCGGAACGTCTTCAATGCCATGACTGTCGACCTCCCGTCAGACGCCCGTGGCGATGTCGATCGACTGGCCCTGCGCCAGCGTCACCACCGCCTTCTTGTAGTCGGACCGACGTCCCATGATGCCGCGGAACCGCTTGGTCTTGCCCTTCTGGATGAGGGTGTTGACCGCGGTCACCTTGACCTTGAACAGCCCTTCGACGGCCGCCTTGATCTCCGGCTTCGTGGCGTCGAGCGGAACCCGGAACGTGACTTGGTTGTGCTCGGACACGCGCGACGACTTCTCGGTGATCACCGGGGAGAGGATGACGTCGTACATCCGCTCCTGGGTGAGCTTCGGCTTCGGCCAGATCTTCATTTCAGGCGGGCCTCCAGCTGCTCGACGGCGTTCCGCGTCAGGACCAGCGTGTCGTGCCGCAGGATGTCGTAGACGTTGGCGCCGTGCTCGGGCAGCACGTCGATCTTGGGAATGTTGCGCGCCGCGCGGACGAAGTTCTCGTCGAGGTTCGACCCGTCGATGAACAGCACGTTCTCGAACCCGAGCTTGGCGAACCGGGCCGCCAGCGCCTTGGTCTTGTGCGTGTCGGTCTTCGCCACGTCGAGGATGACGAGCTTGCCCTCCTCGCGCTTGGACGACAGCGCAGTCTTCAGCGCGAGCTTGCGCACCTTCTTCGGCAGGTCCGTCGCGTGGCTGCGCGGCGTCGGGCCGAAGATCACCGCACCGCCGCGGAACTGCGGCGAGCGCAGCGAACCCTGGCGGGCGCGGCCCGTGCCCTTCTGCTTGTAGGGCTTCTTCGTGGTGCCGGCGATCTGGCTGATGATCTTGGTCGCGTGCGTGCCCTGGCGGCGCTTGTTGAGCTGCCAGTTCACCATGCGGGCCAGGATGTCGGCGCGCGTGGGCAGGCCGAACACGTCCTCGGACAGTTCGATCTGGCCGACGGTCTCGGCGTCGAGGTTCAGGATGTCGAGCTTCATGGGATCAGCCCTCCTGCGCGTCGGCGGCCGGCGCGTCGCCCGACGGCGCGGAGACCTTCAGGGCGGCCGGGAACGGCAGGTTGAGGTCCTTGGAGGCCGGACGCTTCACGGCATCGCGCACCATCACCCACGCCCCGTCGTGACCGGGCACGGAGCCCTTCACGAGGATCAGACCCTGGTCGCCGTCCACGCGGACGACCTTCAGGTTCTGGGTGGTGACCTGCTCGACGCCAAGGTGGCCGGCCATCTTCTTGTTCTTGAACGTCTTGCCGGGATCCTGGCGGTTGCCGGTCGAGCCGTGCGAGCGGTGGGACACCGACACGCCGTGCGTCGCGCGCAGGCCGCCGAAGTTCCAGCGCTTCATGGCGCCGGCGAAGCCCTTGCCGATCGTCGTGCCGGTCACGTCCACGAACTGGCCCGGCACGAAGTGCGCGGCCGACAGCTCGGCGCCGACCTCGATCAGGCCCTGCGGATCGACGCGGAACTCCACCACCTTGCGCTTGGGCTCCACCTTCGCCTTGGCAAAGTGGCCGCGCATCGGCTTCGTCACGTTCTTCGTCTTGATTTTTCCCGCGCCGAGCTGGACGGCCGTGTAGCCGTCCGCCTCGACCGTGCGCTGGGCGACGACCTGGACGTCGTCGACCCGGAGCACGGTGACGGGCACGTGTTCCCCCTCGTCCGTGAAGACGCGGGTCATGCCCACCTTCTGCGCGATCAGACCGGATCGCAGCATCATCTCTTCTCCTCGTCGGGGACGTGCTCGGCGTCAGCGGTCTGCCGGCAGAGGTCCCGGGGTTCGTCAGAGACCCGCAGGTCTCAGAGCTTGATCTCCACGTCCACGCCGGCGGCGAGGTCGAGCTTCATCAGCGCGTCCACCGTCTGCGGGGTCGGGTCGACGATGTCGAGCAGCCGCTTGTGCGTGCGGATCTCGAACTGCTCGCGCGACTTCTTGTCGATGTGCGGGCTGCGCAGCACCGTGAAGCGCTCGATCTGGGTCGGAAGCGGGATCGGCCCCCGCACCCGGGCCCCGGTCCGCTTCGCGGTGTTCACGATCTCGCTCGTCGACTGGTCGAGCACGCGATGATCGAACGCCTTGAGGCGGATCCGGATGTTCTGGCTGTCCATCGTCTTCACCTGTGTTTCGGTCCCGGCACCGCGACGCACCACCGCGCCGGGCCGATCGTTCCTTGGTCTATGGTCTCGACTACTCGATGATCTTGGCGACGACGCCGGCGCCGACGGTGCGGCCGCCCTCGCGGATGGCGAAGCGCAGGCCCTCGTCCATGGCGATCGGCGCGATCAGGTGCACCTCGATCGAGATGTTGTCGCCCGGC
>VYKX01000091.1_pt1 | contig 26830 bp, 18 predicted proteins | sample 5114471 | NCBI WGS metagenome assembly VYKX01 (sample SAMN12291785, study PRJNA351875) | freshwater metagenome | isolation source: freshwater lake | place: USA: Michigan, Gull Lake | collected 2013-08-08
GTCGTCGTCGGCTTCGGCCCCTGCGGCCTGTTTGCCGCGCTCGTGCTGGCGCAGATGGGCCTGCGGCCGATCGTGCTGGAGCGCGGTCGGGCGGTGCGTGAGCGCACGCAGGACACCTGGGGTCTGTGGCGTCGCGGCGTGCTGCAGCCCGAGTCGAACGTGCAGTTCGGCGAAGGCGGTGCGGGCACCTTCAGCGACGGCAAGTTGTGGAGCCAGATCAGCGATCCGCGCCACCTGACCCGCAAGGTGCTGACCGAATTCGTCCAGGCGGGCGCACCGGAAGAGATCCTCTACGTCAGCAAGCCGCACATCGGCACCTTCCGGCTCGTCGGTGTGGTCGAGAAGATGCGCGCGCAGATCGAGTCGCTCGGCGGCGAGATCCGCTTCCAGCAGCGGGTGGTCGACGTGCTGCTCGAGCCCATGGCGGCTTCGTCCGCGCCGCCTGCGGCCCGCACCCTGGCCGTTCGCGGCGTCGTGCTCGAATCGGGCGAACAGATCGCCGCCGACCACGTCGTCATCGCACTCGGCCACAGCGCGCGCGACACCTTCGCCATGCTCCACGCGCGCGGCGTCTACATGGAAGCCAAGCCGTTTTCCGTCGGCTTTCGCATCGAGCACCCGCAAGGCGTGATCGACCGGGCCCGCTACGGGGCTGCGTCCGGCCACCCCATCCTGGGTGCGGCCGACTACAAGCTGGTGCACCACGCGAGCAACGGGCGCTCGGTGTACAGCTTCTGCATGTGTCCGGGCGGCACGGTGGTAGCGGCCACCTCAGAAGTCGACCGGGTGGTGACCAACGGCATGAGCCAGTACTCGCGCAACGAGCGCAACGCCAACGCCGGCATCGTGGTTGGCATCGACCCGAACGACTACCGACAGGACGGGCTCGCGTCGGGCCCGGTGCACCCGCTCGACGGCATGGCCTTTCAGCGCCAGTGGGAGTCGCGCGCCTACGAGCTCGGTGGCGGCGCCTACCAGGCGCCCGGCCAGCTGGTGGGCGACTTCATTCGCGCCCAGCCCTCGGCCGTGCTCGGCGGCGTCGAGCCGTCGTACAAGCCCGGCGTCCACCTCACCGACCTGGCCGATGCCGAGCGGCCCAGCCTGCCGCGCTATGTGCTCGATGCGATCCGCGAAGCGCTGCCGGCGTTCGAGCGGCAGATCAAGGGCTTCGCCATGCCCGACGCGGTGCTGACCGGCGTCGAGACGCGCACCTCATCGCCCCTGCGCATCACCCGCGGGCGCGATCTGCAAAGCCTGAACGTCGCGGGCCTGTACCCGGCCGGCGAAGGCGCAGGCTACGCCGGCGGGATCATGTCCGCCGGCGTCGACGGCATCGAGGTGGCCGAGGCGGTGGGGCGGGTGATGCTGGGGTTGGCGGCATGACGATGTGTTTCGCTCTCCGCTCGGGAGATCGGTCCTCTGCCCCTCAGGACCAAGCCTCACCCAACGCCTTCGCCTGCTGCAGCACCAGTTCCACTGCGGCATCCTGCTGATCCGGCGGGTACTTGTACTTGCGCAGGATGCGCTTGACCATCAGGCGCAGCTTGGCCTGCACGCTCTCTCGCTGAGACCAGTCCACCGTCAGGTTCTTGCGCAGGTTCTCGGCCAGTTCGTGCGCGATCTTCTTGAGCGTCTCGTCGGTCAGTTCGCGCACTGCTGACTCGTTGTGTGCCAATGCGTCGTAGAAGCGCACTTCGTCTTCATTGAGGCCCAGTTGCTCGCCCCGAGATGCGGCCTCGCGGAAGTCCTTGGCCATCTGCACCAGCTCTTCCATCACCTGGGCGGCTTCGATCGACCTGTTTTGGTATCGCTGAACCACGTCACTCAGCATGTCTGAGAACTTCTTGTTCTGAACCACGTTGCTGGCAAAGCGTGACTTGATCTCGCCTTCGAGCAGCCGCTCCAGCAGCTCCACGGCCAGGTTGCGTTCGGGCAGGTTGCGCACTTCGGCCAGGAAAGCGTCGTCCAGGATGCCGATGTTTGGTTTGTCGAGGCCCACGGCATCGAAGATGTCGACCACCTCATCCGACACCACCGCAGAGTTGATGATCTGGCGGATCGCCACCTCTCTCGCCTCGTCGGTCTTCTTCTGCGAGCTGACCTCGCGCTTGGTCAGGATGACCTTCACCGCCTGAAAGAACGCCACTTCTTCGCGTACCGCCTTGGCCTCGTCCAGCGTGCAGCACAGCGAGAACGCCTTGCTCATTGCAAGTGCCGTATCGGCAAATCGCTTCTTGCCATCCGACACACCCAACACATGATTGGCCGCGCCGGCCAACGTCTTGTGGCCGCCCGTCAAGAACTCTGACCAATCGAAGCCGTGCAGCATCGCGCGCAGCACGTCGAGCTTCTCGGCAAGCACGCTGAACGCCTCGTGAGCGTCCACGGTAGGTCGTCCGCGACCCTGGCTGGCGGTGTACTCCTTCAGGGCTGACTTCAGTTCGTTGGCGATGCCGATGTAGTCGACCACTAGGCCGCCCTGCTTGTCCTTGAACACCCGGTTCACACGGGCAATGGCTTGCATCAGGTTGTGGCTCTTCATCGGCTTGTCGATGTACAGCGTATGCACGCAGGGCGCATCGAAGCCGGTGAGCCACATGTCGCGCACGATCACCAAGCGCAGCGGGTCGCCTGTGTTCTTGAACCGCTTTTCCAGTCGCTTCTTGATCTGCGCGCTGTAGATGTGCGGACGCAGCAGCGCCTTGTCGCTTGCGGAGCCGGTCATCACGATCTTGATGGCGCCTTGTTCGGGGTCGGCGCTGTGCCATTCAGGCCGCAGCTTCGCGATCTCGTTGTAAAGGTGCACGCAGATGTCGCGGCTCATGCCCACCACCATCGCCTTGCCGGCTTGCGCCTTGTTGCGCTCCTCGAAGTGCGACACCAGATCGGCGGCCACGCTGGCGATGCGTGGCTCAGCACCCACCACTCTTTCCAAGGCGGCCCACCGGCTCTTCAACTTGGCCTGCAGGCTTTCTTCTTCGTCTTCGGCCAGCTCGTCGACCTCGTCATCGATGGTGGCCAGTTCGTCGGCCTTCAGCCCCAGTTTGGCCAGCCGGCTCTCGTAGTAGATGGCCACCGTGGCGCCATCTTCCTTGGCCTGCTGCATGTCGTACACGCTGATGTAGTCGCCGAACACCGCGCGGGTATCGCGGTCTTCGCCCGACACCGGCGTGCCAGTGAAGGCGACGAACGTGGCGTTCGGCAGCGCGTCACGCAGATGCTGGGCGTAGCCCACCTGATAACGATCAACAGTCGGGGTGAACTCGGCCTTGTGCGCTGGCGCCTCGCCGCTGCCGGTCGCCAGCACGGTCGCCGTCATGCTCGATCCAGGCCGCTGCTTCACCGTCTTCAGCTTGGCCTCGAAGCCGTACTGCGTGCGATGCGCCTCGTCAGCGATGACGACGACGTTGTGGCGGTCCGAGAGCCTCGGGAAGCTGTCTTCGTCTTCGCCCGGCATGAACTTCTGGATGGTGGCGAACACGATGCCGCCGCTCGGCCGGTTGCTCAGCAAGGCCCGCAACTCCTGTCGCGTGCTCGCCTGCACCGGCTGCTCACGCAACAGGTCTTGCGCCAGGCTGAACACGCCGAAGAGCTGTCCGTCGAGGTCGTTGCGGTCGGTGATCACGACGATGGTTGGGTTCGCCAGCAGAGGCTCCTGCATCACCCGCGCGGCGAAACAGGTCATCGTGATGCTCTTGCCGCTGCCCTGGGTGTGCCAGACCACGCCGCCCTTGCCGCGCAGGCTGGGAAGGCCGTCGGGGCGCGATGCCGCGATCACTTGCCCGATGGCCGCGCGCACCGCGTGGAACTGGTGGTAGCCGGCGATCTTCTTGATCAAGGCGCCGTCGTCCTCGAACAGCACGAAGTAGCGCAGGTAGTCCAGCAGATACGCCGGCGCCAGAACGCCGCGCACCAGCGTCTGCAGCTCGTTGAATGGGCCCAGCGGGTCGAGCGTGACGCCATCGATCGTGCGCCAGGCCATGAAGCGCTCGCTGTCTGCCGACAGCGATCCCAGCAGCGCCTCAGTGCCGTCCGAGATCACCAGCACCTCGTTGTACTGGAACGTGTCGGCGATCTGTTCCTTGTAGGTCTGGATCTGGTGGAACGCCTTCCAGACATCGGCGTTCAGGTCGGCCGGGTTCTTCAGTTCGATCAGCACCAGCGGCAGGCCGTTGACGAACAAGATGATGTCAGGGCGGCGCGTGTGGTGTGGCCCGGTGATGGAGAACTGGTTGACCGCCAGCCATTCGTTGCGTGCTGGCTCGGCCCAGTCGACCAGGCGCACGAAGTCACCTCGGGCTTCACCATCGACCGGATACTGCACCGGTACGCCGCTCACCAGAAGGCGGTGGAAGTGGCGGTTCGCAGCCAGCAGCACCGGTGTGCCAAGGTCGATCACCTGCTTGATGGCTTCTTCGCAAGCAGCTTGCGGGATGTTCGGGTTGAGTCGAGCTACCGCCTGGCGAAGCCGCTCGATCAGCAGCACCTGTCGGTAGCTGCCACGCTCCGGTGCGGCACTGTCAGGTGCGATGTCAGGGCCGTAGACATGGCCGTAGCCCACGTCGGTCAACCAGCCCAGGGCTTCTTGTTCGAGCTGGTCTTCAGTCATGCTGCTCCCGCCAGCAGGTCGACGTAGGCCGCATAGCTGAAACAGCGGTTCTTCTTCTGCCCGGTCAGTTCGGTGACGATGCCGAGTTCTTCCAGCAACTTCACCGCAGCGTTGGCCGTGGGGCAGGTGGTGGCCAGTTTCTGGCGCACTTGCTCAATGGTGAAGCGCGGCATCAGCGGCAGCAACTCGAAAAGGCGCAAACCCACAGCGCCCACGCGCGGTGCCGCCAGCAGCCGCCTGCGGTCAGCTGCCACCAAGCTGGCGACGGCCACGATGCCGCGCTCGGCATCGTTGGCGGCGGTTTCCACGCCGTCCAGGAAGAAGGCGATCCAGCCTTCCCAGTCGCCATCGGTGCGCACCGCGGACAGGCGTCGGTAGTACTCGGCCTGGTTCTGCTTCAGGTAGCTGCTCAGGTACACCAGTGGCTCGGGCATCAGGCCCCACTGTTCCAGCAGCGCCGCGATCAGCAGGCGGCCAATGCGGCCATTGCCATCGAGGAAGGGGTGGATGGTTTCAAACTGCACATGCACCAGCGCGATCCGCACCAGCGCGGGCAAGCGAGGCTCCACCTCATGAATGAAATGCTCCAGATCGGTCAGCAAAGCCGGCACCCGATCTGGCGGTGGCGGCACGAACACGGCGCGTCCTGGCCGGGCGCCGCCGATCCAGTTCTGCGAGCGCCGCAACTCGCCCGGCTGCTTGCAGGCACCCCGTGCGCCATCGAGCAGCAGCCTGTGGGCGTCGCACAGCAGCCGCACCGAGATCGGCAGCCCCGTCTCGTGGCGGAGGTTGTCGCGCACGAGCCGGAAGGCGCGCAGGTAGTTGGTGATCTCCTCCACGTCGGCCGTGTTCGCCAGCACCTGGCCGGCCTCGGCGTCGAACAGGTCGGTCAGCGTGGCCTGGGTGCCCTCGATCTGCGAGGTGAGCAGCGCTTCCTTGCGGATGGCGCTGTAGAGCAGCCAGTCGACCGATGGCACCAGGCCTGCCACACCGCCCAGTCGGGCCAGGGCCATCTCGGCGCGGCGGTTGGCGGCTGTATAGCTCTCAGCCGCCAGCGGCGGGTCGGCTGGCGGCAGTGGATGGGGTACGAACGCACGCACCGCCTCGCCGAGCGTGGTGGTGGTGACGTAGGTGCCGGTGGTGCGCATCGTAGGAAAGCTGGCTTGAGCAGCCGGCCTTCATAGTAAAGCGTTCTTTAATCGCATGGAAGGCAGTGCAAGCGAGCTTGAGGGGCCTGCCAAGCACCTAGTTTTCGGCCTGCCGTTCTGTCTGACCCAGACCCTCGGTCCGGTAGGACTGCATCTCATGGGTTGGCGTCGCCGGGAAAGCACGCCGGATTCGCTGTGACTTGACAAGCTCGTCCAGGTGGTTCCGCCGGAGGTAGTCGGGATGGCGGTTCAGAAGTTCGGCCAGCACATTGAGGCGGACATAGCGGCCCTGGCACACCGCCAGAATGACCTGTCCCATGGCCACCGGGTCCCTCAGCCGCTTCTTCTGGCGGGGCAAGCTGGCCCGGGCCTCCAGATCGATCCGGAGTCCGGGCGCTAATGCCAACAGGTCATCGACGATGGGAGCGTCCAGATGCGGCGACACCAGGCAACCGTCCCCGTCCCGGCGTGAACTCGCTTCGGACAGGTCCACCGCGCCGTCCGCTGCGGCCCCCAAAGATCCGGAGCGATCGCCCTTATGTCCGGAGCTCGCGCCGCTATGTCCGGAGCTGGGATCACTACCTCCGGAGCTGCCGTCCATAGATCCGGAGCCCGCGGCAAGGGTAAACACTTGCTCTGGCGAAATGGGGGCTGCGCCGGGCAGGTGATAGACCTTGGATCGGTACTGACCTTGTGACTTCAACAGGCCGTCCCGCTCCAGGTGCGCCAAGGCCAGGCTGAGGTCGTGGGGATGCTCGCCGCAGATGGCCGCCATGCGCGGGTGATTGACCACACCCTCGATGGCCGCTGTCGCCAGAATCATTCGCTCCAACGCGCTGGAACCGTCGAACCGTTCTCCCAGGGAAGCGCGCAACTGGCCAACCACGGCCTCTGGCAGGAGGTCGAGCATATGCAGTTCCAATAGGGTCTGCTCCGGCTCATCCTTCTCTCGCAACAAAGGCTGCCGCCAGTGCTGGCTGGTCCAGCCGCTGTAGATCTTCGGCATGCCAGAACCGCCCCTCTCACCCAGGCCGATCAGCAGGAACATCTGGTGGAGGATGCGGTTGCGGCAGTCACTCTCACCGCCTCGAATGACCTGCTCGATGGGCAGGCGCAGCCGCCCTGGGTTGCGAAAGCCGAACATGTCGGGCCGCTTGACCACCAGCACCGACAGGCGGCCGGTGTAGTCGGCATGAACGAGCGCGTTCACCAGGGCCTCGCGCAGCGCCTGGTGCACCGGCGTGTCGTCCTGCCGCTGCCCGTCTTTCACCGCGAACGGCACCTTCAAGTCAGCCACCAGCTTGCGGTAGACGCGCCGATAGAACTCGAACAGGTTGCCGCTCCAGCTGCCATCCGGCACCAAGCGGTCCACCCACCGGCGCTCGGTCTTGGCCTCTGGGCGTTCCTGGTAGTCCAGAAAGTAGTGCGGGCAAGCCTCCTGAATGGCGGCCCAGGTGCCGAACATCAGCAAACCTGCCAGCGTCGGCCCGCTGGCGCCGGCTTGCCGGTCGCGCCGCCAGGCGCGCAGGCTGATCAAGAAGTCCTGGTCGCCTTGCTCCAGGTACGGGTGCCCTGGACGCTCGTCCTTGAGCATCTGGCGGTAGATGCGCAAGCTCTCGGCGTCGAAGTCATCCAGCCCGAAGCCGGCCATGACGCGGGCATCCCGCTCGTCTTCCACCTGCTCGGCCAGCATGCGCTTGACCGATTCCTCGTCCACGACACGGTCGCCGTCGTTCAGGCGCCGATAGGTCTGCGTGAGCGGCTGGCCATGCAGATACACCGGCCGATGCTTGCGCCCGGCGGCCGGCACATGCACGGCCAGGAGGACCTGCCCGGACACACGGTGCTCCAGTACGTGGCTGTCGTCCAGCAGGTTGGCGCTGACCTTGGCCGGGTTATTGAGGTTGTTGAACAGGTCTGCCCGCACCTTGGCCGGGTTGCGCAGGCCCACCGCCCTGAACTGCCCCTGGTGTTCTCGCACGCCCAGCAGCACCACGCCGCCTTGCGTGTTGGCCATGGCCGAATAGGTGGGCCAGAAATCCTTCGGTACTTCGCCATCGCCCGAGGCGCCCTGCGCCAGCTTGCACTCCAGGTCCACCGTTTCGCGCAGCAGCGCGAAGTCGTCCAGCGTGTGCAGGTCCGGCATCACAGGGCACTCTCCGCGATGGCCTCGGCTTCGGGCAGGCGGAGTTGGCCGGAGATCAGGCGGGGGAGCAGCGCATCTCGGAGTTCGCTGAGCGTCGTCCTTTGCTCAAGATTCGAGCTGATCCTGGATCGCAGCGCAATTGCGACGGCATTGAACCTGTCGAGCACAACCGGTGGTGGAACCACGACCTGCAGCCGGTAGACATTGTTGCGATTGAGTCCTGGAACCGCTCCGTCTGTATTCATCGTGTTCAAGCCGAGCACGGACAACTGATGGAAGCAATGAGCCAGCGGCACCCGTGGTCGAACATAGAACACGGTGTCGATTGGGTAGAACGGGCGATCCTCCCAGTACAGACTTCCAATAGTCCCTTTGCGGCCAACGACGACACCAGGTCCCTCGACAAGCGCGACGTTGTGGTTGCCGGCAACTCCACCTGACCCGTAGACCGGAACCTCTCCAGGCAAACGGTCCGTCGCCTTCAGCGCCTTGCCATAGGCTAGTTCAAGTAAATCTTCGACTTTGCCGACGCGCCAACTCCGCGGGCACCGCACCTCCGCCATCTCCTCGAACCCATCCGGAAACAAGGCCGCCGTGGCTTCGTCCATGCCGGCCGGGGCAAGGCCTTGGTTCTTGGCGAGAACGGCATCGAAGTCGACGAACCACGACTTGAACAGGGCCTGCGCGATGGCTTCGAGGGTGGCGTTGGTTTCGCGTAGGAGGGTGATGCGGTTGTCGAGTGCCGAGAGCAGGCCAGAAATCGACCGCTGTACTTCAAGCGCCGGCAGCGGCAACACGAACGACTCGATGTGAGCCTTGGTGATCGCTCTTCGCGACCCCCCAGCATTGAACGCCTCGATGTATTCCTTGATGGCTGGATGCGTGAGGTAGCTGAGAACGTAGCCTGGGTCCGCCTTCCTCGGGTCGAGCCGGATGATGCAAACGTGTTGGTTCACGCAGGCGGGGAGCACTGATGGCGGAACCTTGCAGGCACGACCAAAGGTCACGCCATCTCCAGTGATGTTCAGCAAGAGGTCATCTGCCTCAAGTTTCGCGCCCTTGAGGCCTTGAGCCTGCGCATCAGAAATGAAGGCAAGCCCGGCTTCAGAGAAAACTCTGTCAAACACGTTCTGGCTTCTGACCAGCACGAACTGCGAACGTACGGGCTGGTATGCGGCCTGCCCGCCGGTTGGAGTCGCACCGGAGCCAATCTTTCGGGTGACCTCCTTGAGCTGAACCAGAGGCCACTCCGGCGGGCATAGAAGAGGCGACGTCAGCGCCTCAGAACTCATAGCCAAGGCCCCCAAGCTTCAGCCGAATCACCGCATCCAGCTCCGCCCCCTTCGCCATCTGCTCGCCCAGCTTCTCGGTCAGCGCCTGCATCCTGGCCTCAAAGCCCTCGCCATCGTCCTCGACGGCTTCCGCGCCCACATAGCGCCCCGGCGTCAGCACATGCCCGTGCTCGGCAATCTCGGCCAGACCCACGCTGCGGCAGTACCCCGCCACATCCGCGTACTCGCCCGCACCTGCAGCACCGCGCCAAGCCGCCACCGTGCCGGCGATGCGATCAATCACCTCGTCGGTCAACTCACACTGCACGCGGCTGATCATCGTGGCCAGCTTGCGCGCGTCGATGAACAGCACCTCGCCTTGCCGATGCGGTTTGTCCTTCACCAAGAACCACAGGCAAGCCGGAATCTGCGTGTTGAAGAACAGCTGCCCCGGCAGTGCCACCATCACCTCCACCACATCGGCGTCCACCATCGCGGCGCGGATCTGGCCTTCGTTGTTCTGGCTGCTGCTCATGCTGCCGTTGGCCAGCACGATGCCGGCGCGGCCGCCGGGCTTCAGGTGGTGCAGCATGTGCTGCAGCCAGGCGTAGTTGGCGTTGCCCTGCGGCGGGTCGCCGTACAGCCAGCGGGCGTCGCCGCTCAGGCTGGCGTGCCACCAGTCGCTGATGTTGAAGGGCGGGTTGGCCAGGATGAAGTCGGCCCGCAGGTCGGGAAACTGGTTCTTGGTGAAGGTGTCGCTGGGCTCGCGGCCCAGGTTGAAGTCGATGCCGCGAATGGCCAGGTTCATGGCCGCCAGCCGCCACGTGGTGGGGTTGGCCTCCTGGCCGAAGATGGCCACGTCGCCCAGCTTGCCGCCGTGGCTCAGTATGAATTCCTCGCTCTGCACGAACATGCCGCCGCTGCCGCAGCAGGGGTCGTACACCTTGCCATGGTGGGGCGCCAGCACGGCCACCAGCGTCTTGACGATGCTGCGCGGCGTGTAGAACTGGCCGCCGCGCTTGCCCTCGGCGCTGGCGAACATGCCGAGGAAGTATTCGTACACCTGCCCCAGCACGTCGCGCGCTTCTGCCGCGCTGGCGCCGAAGCCAATGGTTGACACCAGGTCAACCAGTTCACCGAGCTTGCCGTCGGGCAACTGCGCCCGCGCGAAACGCTTGTCGAGGATGCCCTTGAGCTTGGGGTTCTCGGCTTCGATCAGGCTCAGTGCATCGTCGACGCGCTTGCCGATGTCGGGCTGCTTGGCCGCGCTGCGGAGGGCTTCCCAGCGGGCTGCTTCGGGCACCCAGAAGACGTTGGCCTCGCGGTAGTAGTCGCGGTCTTCGAGTTCGGCCGCGATGTCTGACGGGTCGGCCTCGCCGTAGAAGTATTCGTCTTCAGGGTCAGCCAGCCGAAGCATCAACTCAGCGCGCTTGCCCTGGAAGGTGTCGGAGATGTACTTGACGAAGATCAGGCCGAGCACCAGGTGCTTGTATTCGGCCGCGTCCATGTTGGCGCGCAGCTTGTCGGCGGTGGCCCAGAGGGTCTTCTTCAGGTCATCGAGCATGCTCCGAACTGCCCTATGCGGCCTTCTTCGCCGCCACCTTCTTCGCCGCTGCCGTCTTCCCCGCTGGCTTCACCGGACGCGGCTCGAACTCGAAGCTGACCTTGCCTTCCTTGGCGTCGAAAGCCAGCCGCGCCTTGAACTTGCGGCGGGTCTTGTTGGAGACGAAGTTCTCCAGCAGATCGGTCTTGCCGGTGGCGAGCAGCTTGCTCATCTGCTCCCGGGGCACGGGCTGCTGCAGGATGATCTTGCCGCTCTTGAAATCGCAGGTGATGTTGGCGCCGACGCTGTGTTCGCACACGTAGCTGGTGCCGTGTTCGTAGACCTGACCCTTGTCCTTCGGGCAGTGGCCAAGTGATTCCTGCGCCGAGAAGTCGACCGGCTCGCCGGCTTCGGCAGCGCGGGCCTCCTCGCCGAAATCGAACTCGAGCTTCCAGTTGCGCAGCTCGTCGTCATGGACGAGCTTGAGCTCGGCGGTGAAGGGCCAGCCGGCCTTCGAGCGGAACCCTTCTAGCGGGCCGATCTTCTTGTTCTCGATGAAGGACTCGACCTCGGCGAGTTCGAAGCTGCGGCTTCCCGGGATCTTGCTGATGCTGAAGCCGCACCCCGACCCCTCGGCCTTGTCGTCGGCGCCCGCGTCGGCTACGGCTGCTGCTGCGGCGCCGTCCTTGCCGATGCAGGTGAAGCGGCGGTAGTTCTCCTTCACGATGCCGCCGCAGTTGGGGCAGGGCACCTTGAGGGTGGCGTAGTCGCCGGGGATGGTGTCTCGGTCGTACTCCTTGGCCTTGGCCACCACGCGCTCGGTCATCGCCGCAATGCCGGCCATGAAGGCCTCGCGGCTGAGCTTGCCCTTTTCCATCTCGGCGAGCTGGAACTCCCAATGGCCGGTGAGCTCGGGCTTGGTCAGCTCCTCGACCTGCAGACCGCGCAGCAGCGTCATCAGCTGGAAGGCCTTGGCCGTCGGGATCAGCTCGCGGCCTTCACGCACCATGTACTTCTCGAGCAGCAGACCCTCGATCGTCTGCGCCCGCGTGGCCGGGGTGCCCAGGCCCTTCTCGGCCATCGCCTCGCGCAGTTCGTCGTCGTCGATGAGCTTGCCGGCGCCTTCCATCGCCGACAGCAGCGTGGCCTCGGTGTAGCGCGCGGGCGGCTTGGTTTTCAGTGCGTTCACGTCGACGTTCTCGACGCGCACCTGCTCACCGGCAGCCACGGCCACGAGGTTGGCGTCGTCTTCCTGCGCCTCGCGACCGTAGACCGCGAGCCAGCCCGGCTTGACCATCACCTTGCCGTTGGTCTGGAAGCTGTGAGCGCCGCCCGCCGTGGTCACGGTCGAGATGCGTGTGGTGACCATGAACTCGGCCGGCGGGTAGAACACCGCGAGGAAGCGCTTGACCACCATGTCGTAGAGCTTGGCCTCGATCTCGGTCAGGCTCTTGGGCGCCTGCAGCGTCGGGATGATCGCGAAGTGGTCCGACACCTTGGCGTTGTCGAAGATGCGCTTGTTCGGCTTCACGTAGCCATCGGCGAGGGCCTTGCGGGCGTGCCCGGACAGCGCGCGGAGCGGCCCGGGCAGGTCCTCGTCGGCGAGCATGGCCATGGTGTCCTTCACCACCGGCAGGTAGTCCTCGGGCAGCGCCTTGCTGTCGGTACGCGGGTAGGTCAGCACCTTGTGCTTTTCGTACAGCGCTTGTGCCAGGCTGAGCGTGGTCTTGGCCGAGAAGCCGAAGCGCGAATTGGCCTCGCGCTGCAGGGTGGTCAGGTCGTACAGCCCCGGTGCACTCTGGCTGCTGGGCTTGGCCTCTTCGGTGACGCTGGCGGGTTGGGTGCGCACCGCCTGAGCGATGGCCTGGGCGTCGGCCTCGCTCCACAGGCGGTCGTTGCGCAGTTCGGCATCGTCCGGGTTCTTCTTCCATTGCGGGTCGAACCACTTACCCTCGTACTCGCCTGCGACCGCGGCGAAGGTCGCCTTGATCTCCCAGTAGGGTCGGGCGACGTGCTTGCGGATCTTCTCCTCGCGCTCGACGACGACGCTGAGCGTGGGCGTCTGTACCCGGCCGACCGTGGTGAGAAAGAAGCCGCCATCACGGGAGTTGAAGGCGGTCATGGCCCGGGTGCCGTTGATGCCCACGAGCCAGTCGGCCTCGCTGCGGCTGCGCGCGGCATCGGACAGGCCCTGCATCTCGCTGTCGCCGCGCAGCTTGTCGAAGCCGTCGCGTATGGCCTGCGGCGTCATGCTCTGCAGCCACAGCCGCTGGATCGGCTTCGGCGCGCCCTTCTTCTCGTTGACGCCGGCGTACTGGACGATCAGGCGAAAGATCAGCTCGCCTTCGCGACCCGCGTCGCAGGCGTTGATGAGCGCGGTCACGTCCTTGCGCTTGACGAGCTTGACCACGGCCGACAGGCGCGACTTGGCCTTGTCGATGGGCGCGAGGTCGAAGTGCGGCGGGATCACCGGCAGGTTGTTGAAGCTCCACTTGCCGCGCTTCACGTCGAACTCTTCGGGTGCCTTGATTTCCACCAGGTGGCCGACGGCGGAGGTGACGACGTACTGGTCGTTTTCGAAGTGATCGGTCTGCTTGTCGAACTTGCCTGAAGTGGGCGTCAGCGCGCGCACGATGTCCTGCGCGACGCTGGGCTTCTCGGCAATGATCAGGGTCTTGGTCATGGTTCCTTCGGGGCGTGCCCGGTGAGTCGGATGGCCTGACGTGGCCACCCCGTACATACAATTCAATCGTCTCGCGCGCACACGCATGCACGCACGGGCGCACGCCTGCGCGCGCCCACCAATTCAATGTACTCAAAGAAGTTGATGAAGCAAGCCAGCGCGAGGCCGACCCCCGTTGCGACAAGAACAGCGAGCCCCGGTCGGCGCATCCAGGTGCGGCGCAGCGGTGTGCATGGCAAGGGTGTGTATGCGGTGGCGCCCATTGCACGCGGCGAGCGGATCATCGAGTACGTCGGCGAAATCATCGGCTGGCCCGAAGCGCTGCGTCGCCATCCTCACGACCCGACCGACCCGAACCACACCTTCTACTTCAGCCTCGACGGCGGACAAGTCATCGACGCCAACGTCGGTGGAAACTCGGCGCGCTGGATCAACCACTCCTGCAGCCCCAACTGCACCGCCGACGAGGTCGAAGGCCGCGTCTACATCCGAGCGCTGAAGACGCTGAAGCCGGGCGACGAACTGTTCTATGACTATGGTCTGGTGCTCGACGAGCGGCAGACCGCCAAGCTCAAGAAGCAGTACGCCTGCTGGTGCGGCAGCCGCAACTGCCGCGGCACCATGCTCGCACCCCGAACCCGATGATCACGATGTCTTCCTTTCCGCCCGTACCGTCTTCCGTTGTACCCACCGCCGCGTCCACCGAACCGCCATTCCAGTGGAATGTCGAAGAGCTCTACAGCCTGCTCGCGCCACTGCTGCCCGACCTGAGCATCGAGGTGGTCGCCGAGATCGGCTCGACCAACACCGCGCTGCTCGAGCGCGCCCGCGTCGCCAATCGGCTGACCAACGAAGGCGACCTCGCGCAGGTGCGCCGCAGCGCCGAGAGTCTGGCCTTCGGTCGTCGCTCGGCCGACCACCAGCCTTGCCTGCTGATCGCCGAGCACCAGACGCAGGGCCGCGGTCGCCTGGGACGCGCGTGGCAGTCTGCGCCGGGTTCGTCGCTCACTTTCTCGATTGCGATGCCGCTCGCACCCGTCGACTGGTCGGGCTTCTCGCTGGCAGTGGGCGTGGCGCTGGCCGATGCGCTCGACCCGGCGGGTGCCAGCGCGTCTGGCCGCTCATCGAACTGGATCGGCATCAAGTGGCCGAACGACCTGTGGCTGATGCCGCTCGATGGCGACGTCGGCGAGGGCCGCAAGCTCGGTGGCCTGCTGGTCGAGACGGTGGCGGCCGGTTCGTCGCGCCTCGTGGTGGTGGGCATCGGTCTGAACGTCCTGCCGATGGCGCTCGATCGATCGCAATCCGCGAGCGGCTTTGCCTGCTTGCAGGAAATCAACCCGCAGGCGAGCGCGCCCGCGGTGATGGCGCAGGTCGCGGCCCCACTCGTCGACGCGCTGCAGCGCTTCGAGCGCGAAGGCTTCGCCGGCTTTGCCGAGCGATTCGCTGCACGCGACATCCTTCTGGGCCGTTCGGTGCACGCTGGCGCGAGCGACAACGTCAACGCGTTGCACTTCGACGGTGTGGCTGAGGGCGTGTCGGGCAACGGCGCGCTGCGAGTTCGTCAGGCCGACGGCTTGCGCGAGGTGATGGCGGGCGAGGTGAGCGTGCGTGTGCGGGCAGATACCGACATCCTCCGCTGACCTCATCGACTTCATGCGCACCACGGCAAGCAGCGCATGTTGAGAGGCCTGGCACTGCTCCTGGTGCTGGCCAATCTGGCCTTCTTCGCCTGGACGCGCGGCTGGCTCGATCCGATCACCGGTTCTCCGCAATCCCAAAGCGAGCCCGGCCGGCTCGCGCAGCAGGTTCGGCCTGAGACGATCGTGCTGCTCGATCCGACCGCCGCCGCCGCAGCCGCCCAGTCGGCATCGGAGCCCGCCGTCAGCGTTATGCGGTGTATCGAGGCCGGGCCTTTCATTCCTGCCGAGGCCGCTCTGGCTGAGGCTGCGCTGGCCGCCGATGCGGCTGCGTCGGCCATCGCCGCGCGGGGGACGCGAGTGCCACTGGATCTGCGCAGCCAATGGATCGTCTCGCTGGGCAACCCCGCCAGTCGCGACGTGCAGGCGCAAAAGGAAGCCGAGCTCAAGCGACTGGGCGTGCCGTTCGAGGAGCTCATCGTCGCCTCGGCCGCCAGCGATGTCGAGCAGGTTCGCCTGGTGCTCGGCCGCTTCGACAGCATGGCCGACGCCGATCTGGCGCTGGCTGCGCTCACCACACGGGGTGTGCGCAGTGCGCGCGTGATCGAGTTGCCGCCGCCACCCGATGCGGTGCGGCTGCGCTTCGACGGGCTGGCATCGGACGAAGCCAGCGTGATGCTGGGGCTGGCGCCGACGGTCGTCGGCAAGCCCTTTGCGGAGTGTGTCGGGCGTTGAAGCCTGCAGTCGCTTCAGGCAGCGGCCATCAGGGCCACTGTCGTGTCGAGCATGCGGTTGCTGAAGCCCCACTCGTTGTCGTACCAGCTGCTGACCTTCACCAGCCGACCCGACACCTTGGTCAGCGTCGAGTCGTAGGTGCTCGACGCAGGGTTGTGGTTGAAGTCGATGCTCACCAGGGGGCCGTCGCTGTAGCCCAGGATGCCGACCAGCGGGCCGCTCTCGGAGGCTGACTTCATGATCGAGTTGATCTCGTCGACGGTGGTGTCACGCTCGGCGATGAAGCTCAGGTCGACGATGGACACGTTGATCACCGGCACACGCATGGCGTAGCCGTCGAGGCGGCCGTTGAGCTCGGGCAGCACCAGCCCGACTGCCGAGGCAGCGCCGGTCTTCGTCGGGATCATGCTGTGGGTGGCGCTGCGCGCGCGGCGCAAGTCCTCGTGATAGACGTCGGTCAACACCTGATCGTTCGTGTACGCGTGGATCGTGGTCATCAGCCCGCTCACCAGACCGATCTGGTCGTGCAGCGGCTTGACCAGTGGCGCGAGGCAATTGGTGGTGCAACTGGCGTTGCTGATCACGGTGTGCGAGCTCTTCAACACGCCGTGGTTGACGCCATAGACGATGGTGGCGTCGACGTCGTTGCCGCCGGGCGCCGAGATGATCACCTTCTTCGCGCCGCCGGCGAGGTGGGCAGAGGCCTTTTGCTTCGACGTGAAGAAGCCGGTGCATTCGAGCACGACGTCGACGCCGAGCTCGCCCCAGGGCAGCTTGGCCGGGTCGCGGTTGGCGAGCACCCGGATACGGTCTGCTTCGCCCTTGCCATCGGACACGACCATGAAGTCGCCGTCGACGCCGACGGTGCCCGGGAACGGACCGTGTGCGGTGTCGTATCGCGTGAGGTGGGCGTTGGTCTTCGGGTCGCCAAGATCGTTGATCGCAACGATCTGCAGGTCGTGCTTCTTGCCGCCTTCGTAGTGGGCACGCAGCACGTTGCGGCCGATGCGGCCGTAGCCATTGATGGCAACTCGAATGGTCATGGAACGTCTCCCTGTGTCGAAATCAGTTGGGGGCCTTCACCTCGATCAGCGAACTCTGCGCGCCGCCAGCGCATGCCGGCAGGTCACCTTTGGCCGCGGGCCGGACAGCGACGATGTAGTCGCCTGGTTTCTCATACACATGCTTGACGGTGAGCCCGACTTCCTTGGGCTCGCGGATGGCGAAATCCGCCTGTGGTGAGCCGTCGCCGAAGTCGACGCGCACATTGCAGCCGGTGCCCTTGGCGTTGGGGTCGAAGCGTGCGGCCAGCAGCGCCGAGACGCCTGCCACTGGCGACGGCGGCACCAGGCGGATCTGCAGGATCGTCTGGGCCTGCGCTGACGTGGGCGCAGCGGCCGCGAGCACCAATAGCGCAGAGAACACAGCGCCAGCAGACAGGCCGCGGGGGCAGCAGATGCGGGAAGCGAAGGCCGTGGGAATCGTCGAAAGGGTGTACTGCATGGGTTGACCTGTATCGGTGAAGCGCTGGACGCGAGGCTCAGCGCTTGAGGACTTGCCGCACGGTGGCGGCGACGTTGTCGGCGGTGAAGCCGAAATGCTTGAAGAGAACCGGGCCGGGGGCCGACTCGCCGTAGGCGTCGATGCCGACCACAGCAGCGCAGCCGTACTTCCACCAGCCGTCGGTGACGCCCATCTCGACCGCGATTCGCGGCACGCCCGTGGGCAGCACCTGCTTCTTGTAGGCCACATCCTGGCGATCGAAGACGGTGGTCGAGGGCATCGACACTACCCGCACCGCGATCTTCAATGAGGCCAGCAGTTGCTGCGCATGCAGCGCCAACCCGACTTCGGAGCCGGTGGCGATGATCACCGCCTGCGCCTTACGCTGCAGGCCGACCTCACTCGGCTCGGCGAGCACGTAAGCCCCGCGGGAGATGTCGTCGAGCCCGCGCTTGGGCGCGTAGGGCAGGTTGTGGCGCGACAGCACGAGGGCAGTCGGCCGGTGGCGGTTCTCCAGCGCGCAGGCCCAGGCGATGGCGGTCTCGGCGGTGTCGGCCGGGCGCCAGACGTCGAGTCCGGGCATCAGGCGCAACGACGCCAGGTGCTCGACCGACTGGTGCGTCGGCCCATCTTCACCCAGGCCGATGCTGTCGTGGGTGAACACATGCACCACACGCAGCTTCATCAGCGCGGCCATGCGGATCGCGTTGCGGCTGTAGTCGCTGAAGGTGAGGAAGGTTCCGCCGTAGGGGATATGGCCGCCGTGCAGGGCGACGCCGTTCATCACCGCCGCCATGCCGAACTCGCGCACGCCGTAGTTGATGTGGCGGCCGGGCCTGCCGTCGGCGTCGACCTTCGGCGCACCATCGTCCTCGAAGCGCAGGGGTGGGGTGTGGCTGGTGTTGGTGAAGACCGAGCCGGTCAGATCGGCACTGCCGCCGAGCAGTTCGGGCAGCGCCTGGGTGTACGCCTCGAGCGCGATCTGGCTGGCCTTGCGGCTCGCGACCGTTTCTGCCTTCGTGTGAGCGGCCAGTGCGGCATCGACGGCGACCTGGGCGAAGCCTTTGGGCAAATCACCGTCGGTGCGTCGCACGAACTCGAGCGCCAGTTCCGGATAAGCGCGGCCGTACGCCTCGTAGGCCTCGACCCACGCGGTCTCGGCGGCCAGTCCGCGGTGGCGCGCGTCCCAGGCTTCGTACGCCGGCTCGGGGATGACGAAGGGTTCATGGCGCCAGCCCAGCGCCTCGCGCGTCAGACGGATCTCTTCGGCACCCAGCGCCTCGCCGTGCGCCTTGGCGGTGCCGGCGCGGTTGGGTGAACCGCGGCCGATGGTCGTCTTGCAGCAGATCAACGTGGGCCGATCCGAGGTCTTCGCACGCGTGATCGCCGCGTCGACCGCATCGGCGTCGTGACCATCGACCGGCGCGATGACGTTCCAGCCGTAGGCTTCGAAGCGTTTGGGCGTGTCGTCGATGAACCACGGCGCAACTTGACCGTCGATGCTGATGCCGTTGTCGTCGTACAGCGCGATGAGCTTGTTCAGCTTCCACGCACCGGCCAGGGCGCAGGCCTCGTGGCTGATGCCTTCCATCAGACAGCCGTCACCCAGAAACACGTAGGTGTGGTGATCGACGATCGTGTGGCCGAGGCGATTGAATTCCTGGGCGAGCAGTTTCTCGGCGAGTGCCAGGCCGACCGCGTTGGTCACGCCTTGGCCGAGCGGCCCGGTCGTTGTCTCGACGCCGGGCGTGATGCCGACTTCCGGGTGTCCGGGCGTCTTGCTGTGCAGTTGCCGGAAGTTGCGCAACTCGCTCATCGGCAGGTCGTAGCCGGTGAGGTGCAGCAGCGCGTAGATGAGCATCGACCCGTGGCCGTTGCTCAGCACGAAGCGATCACGGTCGGCCCAGTGCGGGTTGCCGGGGTTGTGCTTGAGGTGTCGGCCCCACAGCGCCACCGCCATGTCGGCCATGCCCATCGGGGCGCCGGGGTGACCGGAGTTCGCTTGCTGAACCGCGTCCATGGCCAGAGCGCGGATGGCGTTCGCCATCAGATGGGAAGTGGAGTCGGACGCGAAGTCGGCCATGCGGAGCCCGGTGGCGAGGAGGTGGGAGGAGGGGATAGGACGATCGTTCCGGGCGCCCCGTCGATCAGCCCCGGCATTCTAGGCACCCTCGATAATTCGTCCGATGCTCGGCGTGCACCTCACCGCAGACCTGAACGGATGCCTGCCGACAAGACCCGCCATGGTCGACGTCGGCGCGCTGCGTGACCTGTGCCTGGCTGCCCTGTCAGGCGCGGGGTTGTCGGCAGTGGCCGAGTGTTTCCATGCCTTCGGAACGGCGTCGGGTGTTTCGACCACCATCCCGAGCGGCGTCACCGGTGTGGTGCTGCTCGCCGAGTCACACCTCGCGGTGCACACCTGGCCCGAGATCGGCGTGGTGACGCTCGATGTCTATGTGTGCAACCGCAGCGCCGACAACTCCGCGCGGGCCGAGCAGGTCATCGATGCACTTTGCGCCGCCTTCGCGCCTGAGCACGTCGAACGGCACCGACTGCGACGTGGCGCTGCCTTGGCAAGTGGCGTCCTGCCGTCCCCCGGGGGAGCGCCAGACGCGGCGGGGGCGATGGCGATCACAGGCGCTCTATCCGCCTGAAGCTGCAATGAGCGCACCATGAAGGCGATCATCCTCGCTGCCGGCCGCGGCGAGCGCATGCGCCCGTTGACCGATGGCGTGCCCAAGCCGCTGCTGGCCGTGCGGGGAAAGCCGTTGATCGAGTGGCACCTGGAAGCGCTCGCTCGCGATGGCGTTCACGAGATCATCATCAACACCGCCTGGCTCGAGCAGCGCATCGTTGATGCGCTGGGCGACGGGTCACGATTCGGTTTGTCGATCCGCTACTCGCTCGAAGGCCGAGAGTTCGGCGCAGCCCTCGAGACCGCCGGCGGCATCGCCACCGCGTTGCCCATCTTGCTGAGCCCATTCGCTGACACTGCTTCGGGCGAGAGGTCTGCGGCCCACCCGTCTGCGACTGGCTCGCAAGGGGCGTCCCCACTTCTCTCGGATGAGGAGCGAGGTGGCGCGGCGAGCGAGGTGTTCTGGGCCATCTCCGGCGACATCTTCGTGCCCGGCTTCACCTTCGACTCGTCCGCTGTACAGCGGTTCGCCGCGAGCGATCGCCTCGCGCACCTGTGGTTGGTGCCGAACCCGCCGTATCACCCAAAGGGCGACTTCGGGCTGACTGCCGATGGCACTGCCGCGGTGGACGGGATAGGCGCAGAAGGTCTGCGCTGGACCTACGCCAACATCGCCTTGATGCGCCCAGCGCTTCTCGAGGGCATCGTTCCAGGCAGGCGGGCCGCGCTGGGCCCGGTTCTGTTCGATGCGGCGCGCCGCGGCCGCATCAGCGCTCAGGTGTATGGCGGCGAGTGGCACAACGTCGGCACGCCCGAGCAACTCGCTTCGCTGCAGTCGCTGCCCTGAAGGGTTGCACCGTGTCAGTGCGCTGGTAGCCGCTGGCGATGGTCGAGCGGGCGCCGCACGAGGTATTTCAGGCCTGCTCAGAGAGTGAAAGGGCGATTCGCCGCTGGCGCGCGCCTTGCAGAGGATCGTCGCCCGGTCAGGTGTTGCCCCATGACATCAGTTGGCGTCAACGAGGCAAGTCTGCAAAGGAAATGACTGGGGCAAACCCTGCTCTTCTTGTTAAGGTCTGTCTCAGAGCAGTAGCACGTGTAGTGCTCAACCCAGACGCGTGGCTTCGACTTCTTATCCACCCACCTAACGAGGAATCCAATGAAGAAACTAGCTCTTGCCGCAGCACTGACCACTGCCTTCGTCGGTAGCGCGTTCGCGCAAAGCAGCGTCACCTTGTACGGCCGCATCAACACGTCCATCGAGCACTTCGACAATGGTGATGAGACCGCAACCGGCGTCAAGAGCAGCGCGTCGCGCTGGGGCCTTCGTGGCACCGAAGACTTGGGTGGCGGGCTCAGCGCCTACTTCCAGCTCGAGGCTGGTTTTGGCTCCGACACCGGCGCGGGCAGCGGCGGTTTCAGCCGTGACGCCTTCGTCGGCCTCAAGAGCGCTTCGCTCGGTCAGATCAAACTCGGCAAGTTCACCAGCGCGCTGTACTACGGCACGCTGGACTACATCGGCGTGTTCAACCACGACACCGGAACGACCTCGGAAGACAACATCTGGGGACTCAACTCGGTCGTTTTCAACAACGGCATCGAGTACACCAGCCCGAAGTTCGGCCCCTTCGAGTTCATCGGAACCGTGGTCGCGGGTGAGAAGACCGGCGCTGACACCTACGAACTGGCTGTCAACTACGACGAAGGCAGCCTGCACGTCGGCGCGGGCTACAGCATGACCAAGGGCGGCACCGGTGACGAGGATTACAGTGGCTTGGCTATCGCCGCTTCCTACGCCTTCGGTCCCCTGACACTTGGCGTTGCCTACGATCACGTCGATGTCGATAGCGATGTCTACAACTCGTACTTCGGTGGTTCCATCGCTGTCCCCGGTGGCGTCGGCAAGCGTGACTCGCTCACAGGCACCGCGATGTACACCGTGGACAACAGCGAGTTCCACGTGTCGATTGGCCACGCAGGCAAATGGGACAACGTGTCTGACTCTTCAGCAACCCAGTTCACGCTGGGCTACAACTACAACCTGTCGAAGCGCACCAAGCTCTACGCTTTCTACTTCCAGATCGATAACAACAGCTTGGTTTACGGCCCAACACTCGACGGCAACGCGGGCCCGCAGGCGGACGACAGCTTGTCTGTCTTTGGCGTCGGTATTCGCCACAACTTCTGAGCCACCCGGCACACCCTGAAAAGCGGCCTTCGGGCCGCTTTTTTAATGGTTCCTGATCTAGCACCAGCAGCGCATGCTTGACATTGGTTTACCCATGACCGAGAGACAGTTGCAGTTGTGCCGCGCTGAACTTCCATCGACCCACCTCAATGAGGACACCCATGAAGAAACTGGCACTTGCCGCGGCGCTGACCGCCACCTTCGCTGGCACCGCGTTCGCGCAAAGCAGCGTCACGGTGTACGGCCGCATCAACACCTCGGCGGAATATCAGGACAACGGCAAGGTCACAGCGACCGGCTTGAAGAGCAACGCGTCGTACTGGGGCCTGCGCGGCTCCGAAGATCTGGGCGACGGGCTGAGTGCCTACTTCCAGCTTGAAGCGGGGTTCGATGCCGACACCGGCGGGGGCAGTGGTGGATTCAGCCGTGACACTTACATGGGTTTGAAGAGTGCCTCGCTCGGCCAGATCAAGCTCGGCAAGTTCACCAGCGCGCTGTACTACGGCACGATCGACTTCATCGGCGTCTTTAACCACGATTCCGGCACCCCCGCGGAAGACAACATCTGGGCGCTCAACTCGGTCGTGTTCAACAACGGCTTCGAGTACATCAGCCCCAAGCTGTTCGGCGGGCTCGAGTTCATCGTGACCGCAGTGGCTGGCGAGAAGTCCGGCCCCGACACCTACGAACTGGCGGCCAATTACGACGTCGACGAACTGCACCTGAGCGGCGGCTACAGCGAGACCAAGGGCCGGGATGTCGCCAACAGCAAGGATGTCGACAAGAGTGGCTTCGCGCTGGCGGCGTCCTACGTCTTCGGCCCGTTGGTCGCTGGCATCTCCTACGACCATGTCGATGTGAAGGGGACCGACGCGTACGGCAAGCGCGACTCGGTCACGGCCACGGCGATGTACACCGTGGACAACAGCGAGTTCCACCTGTCCGTGGGTCATGCCGGCGAGTGGGACGACGTTCCCGACTCCTCGGCCACCCAGTACACCGTGGGCTACAACTACAACCTGTCCAAGCGCACGAAGCTGTTCGCGTTCTATTACACCGTCGACAACGACTCCTTCCCGTATGGAGCCAGCCTCAACAACTCGTCGCTGCCCGTTCTGTCCAACGAGAAGTTCTCGTCCTTCGGCGTCGGCATCCGCCACAACTTCTGAGTGGTCCGACCCGGTCTGACCAGCGGCCTGCGGGCCGCTTTCTTCATTTCCGCGATGCCGCAGTGGCGCCCACCGCGCGATCAGTGCGGTCGCACCAGAGGCAAGGTGGGTGCGTCGTCACCGGCAGGATGCAGCGACGACCCGGCGCCCGGCGCTCGCGGGCACAGGTTCACCTCTATGGACACATGCACCAGCTCATCGTGCACGGAGAGCCTTTGGCGGTACACCGCAGGCGGCAGCGGGTGGTCGGCGACGATGCAGACGATGGCAGCGAACTGCTGTCGCCCAACGCGCCAGACATGCAGGTCGGCCACCTGCGCATCGCCATCCGACTCGATCGCTTCGCGCACCTCGGCGGTGAGCGGATGGTCCATCTCGCGGTCGAGCAGCACCGAGGCGCTTTCGCGCAGCAGGCCGACCGCCCACACGCCGATCACGATGGCGCCGAGCACGCCGACGAGCGGGTCGAGCCAGTTCCAGCCCAGCGACAGCGCCGCGACCAGTGCACCGATCGCGAGCACTGACGTCAGCGCGTCGGCGAGCACATGCACGTATGCCGCTCGCAGGTTGAGGTCGTGGCCCGTGTGGCCAGCGGTTTCGACGGGGTGATCGTGCTCGTGGCCTCTCGCCGACCGGCCATGCGCAGCGTGCGCGCTGTGAGCATGGGTCGGCGCAGCGGCCTGCGCGAGCGGCGCGTGTGCGGCGCCATGTCCGTGGGCATGGCCGTGCCCGTCGGCACGGTCATGGGCATGCCCATGGTGATGACCATGTCCATCGTCCCCCGCGCCATGCAGCAGCGCCGCACACACCAGGTTGACGACGAGCCCGATCACCGCGACCCACAGCGCCGTGCTGGCGTCGATGGGCTCGGCACGCCACAGCCGCAGTGCCGACTCGAACAGGATGCCGACCGCCACCAGCCCGAGCACCAGCGCGCTCGCAAAGCCGCCGAGCACCTCGATCTTCCAGGTGCCGAAGGCATACCGGGTGTCGCCGGCATGACGGCGTGCGAGCGCATAGGCGAAGGCGGTCACGCCCAGAGCCAGCGCGTGCGTTCCCATGTGCCAGCCATCGGCCAGCAGTGCCATCGAGCCGGTCAGCCAGCCTCCGACGATCTCGGCCACCATCATCACGAGCGTCACCACCAGCACCGCCTGCGCGCGTGCCTCGCCGCGGCGGTTGCCACGGTCGAATACGTGGTGGTGCTGCCAAGGGCTCAGGTCGTGGCGGTGGGCGGACATCGTCGGGGCGGGTGTGGGTGAGGAGGGTGTCCGTCAGCCGTCGTGGCGCGAGGCTCGCTGGTCGGCGCGTCAGGCGGCCAGCGGCGACGTGATCGCGTCGATCTTCGCCATGACCTCGGGCGAGAGCCGCTCGATCACCGGCAGCGCGCCGAGGTTCGATTGCAGTTGTGAGAGCTTCGACGCGCCCATGATCACCGAGCTGACGCGCGGGTTCTTCGCTACCCACGCGATGGCCAGTTGCGCGACGCTGCAGTCGAGCTCGCTCGCCACCCGTTCGAGCTTGCCGACCGCCGCGTTCTTCGACGCGTCGGTCAACCCGCCGAGCAGGAAGCCCAGTTCGGGCCTTGCCCCGCGGCTGTCCTGCGGCACGCCGTCGCGGTACTTGCCGGTGAGCAGCCCACTCGCGAGCGGGCTCCAGGTGGTGAGACCCAGGCCGATGTCGTCGTACAGCCGCGCGTATTCCTGCTCGATGCGCTTGCGGTGGAACAGGTGGTACTGCGGCTGCTCCATCACCGGCTTGTGCCAGCCGTTTCGGTCGGCGATGTCCCACGCCGCGCGGATGTCGGCGGCGCTCCACTCGCTGGTGCCCCAGTACAGCGCCTTGCCCTGCACGATCATGTCGTTCATCGCCCGCGCGGTCTCCTCGATCGGCGTGTGCGGGTCGGGTCGGTGGCAGTAGACGAGGTCGATGAAGTCGAGGCCCATGCGCTGCAGCGACCCGTCGATGGCCTGCATCAGGTACTTTCGGTTGAGCGTGTCCATCCGGTTGACGGTGTTGCCCTCGCGGCTCAGACCCCAGTAGAACTTGGTCGAGACGATGTACTCCAGACGCGGCCACTTCAGCTGGGCGAAGGCTTGGCCCATGATGGTTTCGCTCTTGCCTGACGCATACACCTCGGCGTTGTCGAAGAAGTTGACGCCAGCGTCGAACGCGGCGGCGAGCATCTCCTTCGCCGAGGCCACATCGACCTGGTTGTGATACGTCACCCACGAGCCGAGTGACAGTGCGCTCACGCGCAGGCCCGAGCGTCCCAGACGGCGGTATTCCATGGTGCAGATCCTTCGCTGATCGATCGATTCGCCTGGGTCCAGGCGCCTGCTTTTGAGCGTAACCCAGCGTCGGTGACCCCGCTGTGCGCTGGCCGTGAGTCCGATCTGCCCTGGTCGGCGCTTCGGGTCAGCGCTCATCCACCACGCCGCAGCCGATGGCTCCGGTCGCTCGCCTTGCTCGGTGGGCCGAACCGGTTCCCTCAGCCGCCTGCGGCCGTGCCCAGGGTGAAGGCCTCTTCGAAGACCGAGCATCCGACCAGATCGGCATGCGCGAACCGCACGCGTCCGCGCATCGCACGCAGCGCGGCCAAAGCAGCACTGCCGCGCTGGCCGGGCGTGGGCACCGCCATGGCGTGTCCGTAGCGCATGAGATCGATGCGCTGCAGGCGTTCGGGCAGATCGGGATGCATGGGGGTCAGCTCGGCGATCACCCGTTCAGCCCATGCCGTCCAGGGCTCGCTCAGCAAAGCCTGACGCTGTGCCCGCGGAAGCGATTGGTACGCGGTGAGCACCCGTGGGCGTCCGGGCGTCGCCATCGGGCTCAGGCCCTGGTGGCCTGCATCGACGTAGCCCAGGCTCGAGCTGCCGTAGCGCACGTTGTCCCACGACGGTGGTGCGCCCGGGCGGTCGCGCAAGGGTCGGTCGAGCAGCAGGTTGGCCACCAGCCAAGGCGCCTGGGTCTGCACGGCCGCCGCGGCGCGCAGCGCCTCGGGCGGGTTGTCGACGATGCGTGAGGCCACATGCAGCGGCACGGCCAGCACCACCCGGTCGGCTGTCCACGATTCGGCTTGCGCCGTGCGCTCGTCCCAAGCCAGAACGTCGACGCCGTGGCGCCGCTCGATCACGCGCAGCACGGTGCGGCCCGTGTGGATGCGGTCGGCAAAGGGCGCGGCCAGCTTCGCCACCAACCACGCGTTGCCGTCGGGCCAGGTGAGTACCGCATCGGGGTCGTGGTCGGTGCTGTCGGCCAGACCGTGAAAGCCGTGGCGGCTCGCGAAGTAGTGCAGGCCGGCCCAGGCCGAGACGGTGTCGATGCCAGCGCCGTAGTCGTCGCGACAGCAGTAGTCGAGGTACCAGCGCAAGCGGGGATCGTCGAAGCCTTTGCGCGCGAGCCAAACGCCAAAGATCTGCGCATCGAGTTCAGCGTGTTCGGCGGTCCACGGCGCGCGCGTGGTCGGCACCGCGAAGCCAAGCCGCTGCGCACGGGACACCTCCAGCCCGAATCGCTCGTACTGCGCGGCGGTGCGCGACGCCAGCTCTGCCGGCGGCAGC
>VYKX01000183.1_pt4 | contig 26779 bp, 32 predicted proteins | sample 5114471 | NCBI WGS metagenome assembly VYKX01 (sample SAMN12291785, study PRJNA351875) | freshwater metagenome | isolation source: freshwater lake | place: USA: Michigan, Gull Lake | collected 2013-08-08
TAAGCCGAGTTTTCAAGGTGCTGTCCGCCCACTTGGTTTTCGAGACGGTCTTTTTAATTCTAACGTAAAGCCAACCTAGAACGGCGGGGTTTCCCACCCAAAATTTTCGATGACTAAGCTCCTTGTTAAGCTTGTGTTATAGTATTGAGCAGATATAGGGCAACCGCTATGACTGCTATAGTTCAGGAACTTTTAGATACCTTTGACCGCTTGACAGACTCAGAGCGGTTAGATTTGCTATTAGAGATTCTGAAGCGGACAATTCACCTGGATTTTCCGCCCTTATCTGATGAAGATCTAGTCCTCAATGCCGAGGGAATTTTTCTAGAATTAGACGATCAGGAAGCTTCCTATGGATAGCCCTGATCGTGGTCAGGTTTGGCTGGTTGATCTGGGTTATGTGGCCAAAGTCAGACCCTGTTTGGTTATCAGTATTCCTGCGCTCAATCAAGAGCGTGCCTTAGCGACTCTGGTTCCACATACAACAAGCTCTCGTGGTTCAAGATTTGAAGTGAAAGTCCAAGCTCGCTTCCTTAGAGAAGGAGTCTTTGATGTACAAAACATCGTTACAATTCCCCATGCAAAGCTTTTACGCAAATTAGGAAATCTGACATCTGAGCAAATGATGGAGGTTGAGAATGCGTTACTTTTTTGGCTAGGGTTTGAAGAGAGGAATGATCAAGAAAGCGAAGATTAGTCTGTGCGCTAGTTGCAGCGGAAACATAATCAATAGTTAGGGTTTGCGGCAAAAAGTTTTTCGTGGGGTGTGGGGTGTTTAGGTTTATTCAGCAAGCCCTAAATACAATCGAATCCCTTTCAGATAATTATCCTAGTATGAGAGCATGGATTGTTCTTAAGGAGCTATCTAAGTCATGACGATCACTACAGAAGATTTGCTGTTATCTTTGCCGCTAGTTAGCAGTGAAGAAATGTTAGCTGAAATAAGTTTTTTAAAAGCAGATTTAGAAAGACTATTTACTTCCGATCAATCCCTTAATTTACCCAAGGAATATCAAAATGATTATTTAAAAATTACTGAAGTTATAGAAAAAATCAGAGCAGCTCAAACTCCACCTCAAGCGGAGAATATTTATTCTCTTGAATATCAACCAATAACAAAAAAGTTTCAAGCTAAGTATTGTGAATTTTTGTCTGCTGATAGCTTAAAAAATGATCTGTTATGATAATTATTTACAGGGTTTTATCGAGTTAATTCAAGTGAATAAAATAATGTTAGATGCTTCGTTAAAATCAACAGATAAATCCGCTCAATATAATCGTATTTGCTTCGGTCTTACCATCCTCTCAGAGATAATAATAGAAAAATATATTGGCTATTTTCCCCACAACTACCTAGAATCTTTTAAGATGATCGCCAAGGCTTTTTTAAATGATCCTAGCTTGCAACCAGAGAAAAAAAGTCAGTTTAACCAAGTTTTAATCTCTTTAAAGCATACGGCTATGGCTATCCTCTGGCAAATACAAGAATACGAAAATCAAGAAACTAAACCTCTCAATTGGACAGACTTTTATACGTCGAATAAATCCGATACTGATCAAGTGCAGAAACAAAAAAATCAGCCAGCGATCGCATGGGCAAAATCTCGCTTAGAACAGTTAGAAAATCTGAGAAAAGTTAAGGGATGGGATTAAAAGAGTGATTGTAATTCTGGACTCTAACATTTTAAGCTTATTAGCAACCCCGATCGGTGAAGACTGGCCAGAAGATCAAAAGTTATTTACAGAAGTTTATCAATGTACCGAATGAATTGATTAGGATAAAAAGTAAAAGCGTGCAAGAATTAGATAAGTTAAGGAATGTAATTGAGTTTCAGAAAGTCAGTTTTATTTTACTACAAAAAGCCGCTGATCTTTGGGCTGAGTTGAGAGCAACAGGTCAACCAAACAAAGTTAAAGAAAATATTGATATAGATTGTATCCTATCGGCTCAATGGTCTCTACTCAAAGAAAAATATCCCAATCGTCAGGTTATTATTGCCACCAAAAATATCAAAGATTTTCAAAACGTTAATCATTGCCCCCTCTGGCAAGATATACATTGTTAAAGCGAAATTGCTTGCTTTCATTTTTTCAATAATAATTATAGATCCAAGACAATCTATTTACACCTGAAAAATTCCCCCATAATCTTGAGAATTTTTTGATCAATTGGGACTCGATCGAGGATAATTAGAAGAAATATTTTGACTCATAACCAAATCTAATCAAGAAGCCCAGTGACGATTCCCCTCCTAGAGTTGTTTGTATTCGCCACCGTTTTGTGCGGATTTTTAGGAACATTCCTGAAAAAAAACTTAATCATGAAGATTATCGCCATGGATGTCATGAGTACGGGCGTTATCGCCTACTATGTGGTGATAGCTTCCCGTGACGGTTTATTTACTCCCATCCTCGGTACAGTTAAACAGCAAAATTACGCCGATCCTGTACCCCAAGCAGTGATTTTAACAGCGATCGTCATCGGTTTTTCCATTCAGGCGTTAATGCTGGTGGGAGTAATGAAATTAGCCAAAGATAACCCCACCCTAGACAGTGCTGAGATTGAGAAGAATAATACACCATGAATACTTTAACGATCGCTTGGATAAGTTTACCCTTTTTTATCGGCTTTATCATCTATTTATTGCCGCGATTAGACAAATATCTGGCTATTGCCACCACCATTATCTCTCTCGCCTATTCTCTCCTTCTATTTAGCCAATCCTCCCCCATAACCCTCAACCTACTGGATAATTATGGCGTGAGACTGGTAGCCGATCAGTTAAGTGCCTATTTTATCCTCACCAATGCCCTGGTGACGATGGCGGTGATCTTTTATAACTGGGAAAGTAGCAAAACCGCCTTTTTTTACGCCCAAGCTATCATTCTCCACGGCAGTATTAACTCTGTCTTCGTCTGTGAGGATTTTATTAGCGTTTACGTTGCCCTAGAAGTAATTAGTATTGCCGCTTTTCTGGTGATTGCCTATCCTCGCAGCGATCGCTCTCTCTGGGTTGCCCTGCGTTATCTGTTTATCAGCAATGTGGCGATGTTATTTTACCTTATTGGCGCAGTTTTAGTCTATAAAGCCAATAATTCCTTTGCTTTTGCCGGTTTAAAGGACGCACCTCCCGAAGCCTTGGCTTTAATCTTCATGGGATTATTAGTCAAAGGGGGAATCTTTGTCTCGGGATTATGGCTACCGATGACACACTCGGAATCGGAAACCTCCGTCTCGGCGCTGATGTCGGGGGTGGTGGTAAAAGCTGGCATTTTTCCCCTCCTGCGCTGTGCTTTAATCCTAGAGGATTTGGATGTCCTAATTCGGCTTTTCGGGGTGCTAACGGCGATTTTTGGCGTATCCTATGCAGTGTTTGAAAAGGATAGCAAGCGGATGTTAGCCTTCCATACTATTTCCCAATTAGGTTTTATTTTAGCCGCCCCGGTAGTCAGTGGTTTTTATACCCTTACCCACGGTTTAGTTAAATCTTGCCTATTTCTGTTAGCGGGAGTTTTACCCAGTCGCAATTTTAAAGAATTACAGCAACAATCGCTCCCTAATTCCCTCTGGATTGCCCTAGTGGTTGCTAGTTTTTCTATCTCTGGATTCCCCTTATTATCCGGTTTTGGGGCGAAAGCGTTAACGATGAAAAATTTAGTCCCCTGGCAAGAGATTATGATCAATCTTGTGGCGGTGGGGACGGCGATTTCCTTTGCTAAATTTATCTTTTTACCCCACGCAGGTGGCGAAAGTAAACAGAAGCTAACTATCGGTTTCTGGATAGCAATAATTCTGCTCCTTGCCGCCCTATTTTTATCCAATGCCGTCTATGTGGAAGCTTATAATCTACCCAATATTATCAAAGCTTTAGCGGTCATCGGTGCGGGGTGGTGGTTATATCTGGGAGTTTTCAAAAAGTTATCCCTGAAATTATCGCGATCCTTGGAACAATTTGATAATCTCGTCGGCATGATGAGTGTAATGTTAGTTCTATTGTTTTGGATGGTTTTAGCATGATTGGACATATAATTCTGCGTTTAACTATGTGGTTTTTGATCACAGCTAATTTCACACCTGCTAATATTATGATCGGGGTAGCTATTGCTTTTCTTTTGCCTCGTAATTTCGCCTCTAGCGAAACTTTAGGCGATTGGTTAAAGGTAATAATTAAAGTTTTGATGGCTATTCCCCAAGCTTATATGGAAGCGTTTGAAATTATCTTTCGTCCCCACAAGGAAGAAGAAATTATTTTAGAGAGAATTTCAGGTAAACGTTCACCCAGATTGGCTTTTTGGGACATATTTCTCATGACTTTTACCCCGAAAACTATCGTCACCGAATATAAGGAAAATGAGGGTTATGAAGTTCATATAATTAAACGGAGTAAACAGGGATGAATATTGTTCTCATTGCCATGATTGTCGCCCTATTAATTCCCCTTTATGAAGTGGCAAAAAATGATGACATCTGGCAAAAAATGGCCGCCTTTGCCAGTGCTTCTAGTAAATCATCGATTATTATTCTAGTAGTTTCAGTTCTGCGGGATGATTGGATGATTGGAGTGGTAGCCGTGATTATTCTCAGTGTCGGTAATGCCGGTTTTATGTTATTAGCACAAATTCTTAAACGACTGAACGAATCATGATTAACATTTTGAGTTATATCTGTATCGCTATCGGAGTTTTTTTCTGGTTTTGGGGAACGGCGCATCTTTTAGACAAGCGCTCGGTATTATATAAATTACACGGTCTATCTGTGGCTGATACATTAGGTTCCATGGCGATTATTTTCGGGCTACTTTTGAAAGTTCCCCAAAATTGGCCTTTATTATTATTGGCAATAATTTCCTTAGCAATTTGGAACACCATGTTAGGCTACGTTTTAGCTTATACTTCTAGCGAGCGAGAGTAAAATTAAAGATGAATGAAAGTTATCTCTATGTTATTGTTGCCCTCTTGCCTTTAACTGCGGCGATGGTAATGTTACAATCCAATCCCTACCAAGCTCTAGTAATTCGTGGGGTTTTGGGAGCAATAGCCGCTTTAGTTTATGCTTTATTAGGGGCAGCAGATGTGTCTTTAACCGAAGCTTTAATGGGAACCATGTTAGCTGTAACTCTCTACGCGGTGGCGATTCGTTCCTCTTTAGTGATGCGTTTAGGAGTAATTGCCGAGGAAACCGATACAGTTTTAGAACAGTTAAAAACTCAACTACAAACGGTTTTAAGTAAACGTTTTATGCGTTTAGAATTAGTTGCCTACAGTGATAAACAAGCTTTGCAACAGGCACTTATGGATAAAGATGTTCATGCCGTCTGTATCCGTCAAGACAATCCGGAAACTATCCCCTACGAAACCACAATTAGATTACCCTATCTCTACAATATTTTTAAAAATGAATTAACGGCAGCAAACACGATTTTAACTTGTATTGAAACCCCAAAATTAGAGGAGAAACACTAATGAAATGGATTTATACTCTAGCCGCCATTGCCTTCGCTGTCAAAATGGTAATTATTCCGAATACTGCTTCCTCTGTATCATCCTTAGAAATTGTTGAATCCCTGGTGCGCGACGGTGGTGTTCCTAATGCGGTTTCGGTGGTGATTTTCCGTAATCGTCTCTACGATACCATCTATGAAGTGATTGTTTTTACCATTGCCATTATGGGGGCAAATTTTCTTTTAGCCACCGAAAAACCCGCCAGTAAAATCCATCAATTTACTGACCAACCTTCAATTATTTTAGCCCGTTTGGGGGCAACAATTGCCGCTTTAGTGGGCATTGAATTAGCTATCCGCGGCCATTTAAGTCCGGGGGGAGGTTTTGCCGCCGGAGTCGCCGGAGGTACGGCAATTGGCTTAATAGCCATTACCTCGTCTCCCGAATGGATGCAAGCAATTTATCGCCGTTGGCAAGCGGCAACATGGGAGAAAATTTCCGTCTTAGTTTTTATTGTTTTAGCCGCTATTACTCTCTCAGGATTTGAGTTACCCCACGGGGAATTAGGGGCGCTATTTAGTGGCGGCATTTTACCTATACTAAACATTTTAGTCGCCGTTAAAGTAGCTTTAGGTTCCTGGGCAGTAATCCTCGTTTTTATCCGCTATCGCGGTTTATTGTGAAGTGTAGATGGACAAATAGAAGAAAGTTGCTTAAAAAAGCTTGACAAAATCCCAAGACTTGACATATACTTTCTAGTATAATGGGAATCCGTGCCTGCCTGCGAACAGCTATTTTTTTAAAGAAAAAAAGGAGTCAGGGAAAATCAAGACTCCTTAACTGAAGACAGTTTATTTATGGAATTGGTGGAGTAGGTTGCGAAATTCCGGAAAACTAATCTGATTATCGCGACCGGTATCGGCCTGCTTTGACATAGCTTCGATTTCCTTGTCTGTCACCCCCGGTTTGATCGCCTCAATACAAGCTTTCAAATCCTCAAGGCTAATTTGTCCCGAACCATCACTATCAAATAAACGGAATCTTGCCAATAAAATTCTTTCCTGTTGATCACGATCGCTCTCACTACTAAAAGATAGACGATCAAAGACCTGAAAAGCGCGGGCGATATTCTGCCATAATTGATGGGCCAGAGGACGATGGAGAATGGTTTCCTCCTCCTGACTGGTAATTCTGTACTGGCGACGCAAAGACTCGACAGTTTCCGTTTCTGCGGCCGGCAATTCCGTCAACAAATGCTTGATCGCCTCCCTGGAACCCTTACCGGTCAACACTTCCAGTAATTCCGATCCCACCTTGTGATCGGGGTCTTTTTTCCATGTCACCAACAAACTTTCTAACAAAGCATCGCGATAGCTCTGCAAACGCAACCAATCCTCGCGACTATACTGCTTTTCTGGATCGAGAAGTTCGGCCGATTCCACACTCAACTCTGTTAAAATTGCCTGATGTTCGGCCTCGGTAATCGTCAACTCTAAGCGCATTTGTTCTAGGATTTCGAGGCTGTGGCCGAAGTCAGTATATCCCTGCTCCAAAGCCTCTTTTAACACGGCTTTATAGGCTTTTAAACCCTTCTGGTGGGTGAAATCCGGCAGTATCTTGGCCAACACATAGACTTCATCCGCGTGCAAAGCATCCAGCGATCGCCGATCGAGATATTTAGCCGTATCGAGATCGAGTTTACCTAACTGTTTACGCAATCTTCCCGCTAGTCCTTCCCGTTGGTAAAGACCCGGATTTCTTGTCCAAGTGCGATGTAACCATAAACTACTCAAAACCGCCGGTAAAATACTAGCGAAATAATGCCAAAATTCCGGCAAAAGATTAATCCAAGGACGACCAGCGAAAATAAAGAAGAAATTGAAAATCAGAAAAGTTCCGACAGCAAAGACTCGATGACGGATAATTTCGGTCGGTAAGGGTGACTTTTGGCGGATTCTATAGACTTTGTAGGCATTTTCAACTTTTTTACCGAGAAAGTAACCCAAAAAAGTGCAGATTGCCAAAGTCAAAGGGACAGCTACCAACTTCGGAATCGCAATTGCCTGACCTGCAAGGTAAAAACCCGGTTTAAAGAGGGATTCTAGTTGATTTTCTTCGTGCGCCCAAGCTCCAGAGAAATAATAGTCCCAATTGCCAGAATAGAGATAATAATAGATAGAATAGCCAAAAACTAAGCCAAAATAACCATAATAAAGCCATTGGCGCTCTCTCTTAGTAATCCCATCCCAATAGGATCTTTCCGCATCGATATCGATACAGGGACTCTGACAGGCAACACAGGCACTTTGTTCGCTACCATCTTCCCGGACAATACGACACATAGATTGAGTAATCCCACCGCGACTGTCTTCGTGAGCGGTACTATTCAGTAAACCCCTCGGTTCACCGTAAATCCTTTCAACTGGACTCATGGGACAGAAATAGTTACACCAAGATTTGCCCCCATACCAATAACCAACAAAGATCGCCACTAGAATAGTAAAGATTAAAAAGCTGCCTAAGACTAAGCGATCGGAATTATCCAAGAGAATCCGTCCGCATAAACCCAAAAATAACAGACTTAATTGTAGATAGAGATAATTCCGAGCTAACCAAGAGTTTTTCGGCACTTTATAGATTTCATAGCGGACTTTTCCCGATTTATCGGTCTGTTTTTTCTGACGCTGTTTACCCAAAGCGCGCGGTATTTGAGAAAGAAAGGATAAAGGACAGATACGCCGCCAGAGTTCGTGACCGAAAACTAATAAGATAAAAATGCTACTAGGAACCACTATTCCCCAAAAAATCGGCGCACCTAACTGATAGGAGGATTGGGGTAGGCAAACTCCCTGGACTTTAATACACACATCGGGATCAACTCTCAGGGGACTAGCAAGATTATTAGGATCGGTTAATTGTGCCGAAATCGGGTCAAAAAACAGAGAAAATATCAGAATTAACCAAGCGATGGTTGCAACCCATCGCAGATAGTGCATCGAACGTTCGGGAATTTGTGCAAACATGGATCTGAGTAGTGACGTTGAAGAGACTTTTAAGCGAGATTAGGGGTTCAATCCTCGAATTCTCAAGCTTTTACTTTAATAGCGGCGAAAAACTCTACTTTTTGACAGACTACATCACCGTTTTCTACCCCCGAGGAAATTACCCTTCAGGCAGCAGGATGCGGCCTTGACAAATTAACAGTGATCCGGTAGGTGTGGGAAAATTGTCTTAAAATATTATCTACGCTGCTACTATCACTAAACTAGAACATTAAAGAGCGTATTGGCTTAATCCTTATAAAAAGTTAAAATTCTATGGCTGAAAGCTTGAACCATAAATCCGAAAAACCTTCTCCTCCTCCCGTCCCCCAAGAAAACCCTTGGCTAGAAGCAGTCAAAACCATTGTCACGGCTGGAATTTTGGCTTTTGGCATCCGCACTTTTGTGGCTGAGGCCCGTTATATTCCCTCTTCTTCCATGGAACCCACTCTCCAGATTAACGATCGCCTAATTATCGAGAAAGTTAGCTATCATTTTCAGAAGCCAGAACGGGGTGATATAGTGGTTTTTAGTCCGACAGCCGCTCTGAAAGCTCAAAATTTTCAGGATGCTTTTATTAAACGGGTGATTGGACTGCCGGGGGATAAGGTGCAAGTCAAAAACGGTCTAGTTTACGTCAACGGTAAAGCTTTAGCGGAAAAGTATATTGCCGAAGAACCTAATTATACTTTCGGACCGGTGACAGTTCCCCCCGATCAATATCTGGTTTTGGGCGATAATCGCAATAATAGTTATGATTCCCACGCTTGGGGCTTTGTTCCCCGGGAAAACTTAATCGGTCGCGCCGTGGTGCGTTTTTGGCCCTTCGATCGTCTGGGAGGACTTGACAACCCCGACGCTGCCACAAATCAGAATTAATGTCAAGAAAATAAATATAAAAATTCCCCCTAAAACTAGGGGGATTCGAGCATCTATTTGAACATATTACTCACGGAATTGTCCTCATGGATGCGCCATATTGCCTCACCCAGAATCGGGGCAACCGGCAAGACTTTCAGTTGCGGGAAAAGATGTTCTTGGGGGACGGGAATCGTGTTAGTAACGATCACTTCCTCGACTATGCCACTGGATAAACGCTCGATCGCCGGACCAGAAAAAACCGGATGGGTGGCACAAGCATAAACCTGTCGCGCCCCCTTGGCTTTCAGTAACTGCGCCCCTTGAGCGATCGTACCGGCCGTATCGATCATATCATCGACTAAAACCGCCGTTTTATCCTTAACATCGCCGATCAAGTTCATCACTTCCGCCACATTATGGGTTTGCCGGCGTTTATCAATAATTGCTAGGGGAGCATCACTGAGTTTTTTGGCAAAAGCCCGCGCCCTGGCCACCCCACCCACATCGGGAGAAACCACGACGATATCGGGTAATTGTTTACTGAGAAGATAGTCCACCACCACTGGGGAACCGTAAACGTGATCGAAGGGAATATCGAAATAACCTTGAATTTGGGCCGAATGCAAATCCATGGCCAACACGCGACTTGCCCCCGCTTCCGTGATCAGATTAGCCACCAGTTTAGCGGTGATCGATTCCCGGCCGGCGGTTTTGCGATCGGCGCGAGCATAACCATAATAGGGAATTACGGCGGTAATTTGTCGGGCAGAAGCACGACGACAGGCATCAATCATGATCAACAATTCCATCAAATGATCGTTGACGGGATTGCAACAGGGTTGAATTAAATAGACATCACAGCCGCGGATCGATTCCTGAATCTGGATGTACAATTCACCATCGGCGAAACGTTTACGAATCATCGGGCCCACATCCATACCCAGATAACGGGCCACCTCTTGGGCAAGAGATACATTAGCGGATCCCGAAAAGAGACGGAGACGATTGCTGTCCGACGCGGCGGGAAACATCGGATGTCGCATCAAAGTAGCAGAATAGCTCACAGCAGATTCTTTACCCTCAAACTCAAGGCACTTTTTTCTATCATCTCAGTTTTGTTGAAAATCTGAGTGGATTTCTTTGTTAGATATTGCCGCCAGATTTTGTCAAAACCGATTAACGTTTGGCTAACTTTTTCACCGGTAATTTACGCAGACGGATCGATTTCGGGGTAATTTCTACCAACTCATCCGGTCCGATGTATTCGAGGGCGCGTTCGAGACTCATATCCACGGGGGATTGTAACTGAACCAATTCATCCCCGGTGGCGGAACGATGGTTAGTTAACTGTTTAGTTTTGCAGATATTGATCTCCACGTCTTGGGGCCGGTTGCTTTCGCCGATAATCATGTTTTTATACACTTTTGTCCCCGGAGTAATAAAGAATACTCCCCGGTCCTCGGCGTTTTTGAGGGCGTAGAAAGTGGCGACTCCTTCCTCAAAGGCAGTAATCACGCCATTGTAACGGGTGGCTAATTCCCCGGAGAAAGGACGATATTCCAGAAAACTATGGTTCATAATCCCTTCACCGCGACTCAGACGGATAAATTCGCCTCGGAAACCGATTAAACCCCGGGCCGGAATCACGAATTCCAATTGAGTACGGCCATTGCTGCCCGTCTGCATATCCTGCATTTCCCCTTTCCGTTGGCCGAGACGTTCGATACTCGAACCCACCGCTTCTTCGGGTACATCTAAAACGAGGTATTCGTAGGGTTCGCAGGGTTGACCGTTAATTTCGCGGTAGATAACTTGCGGCTGCGATACTTGGAATTCGTAGCCTTCCCGACGCATGGTTTCGATGAGAATGCCTAAATGCAGTTCTCCCCGTCCCGAAACCAGGAATTTCTCGGCAGAATCACTTTCTTCCACCCGCAGAGCGACGTTAGTTTCTAATTCTCGCATTAGACGATCGCGAATTTGCCGCGAGGTGACAAAAGTGCCTTCCTGACCGGCAAAAGGAGAATCGTTCACCGAGAAGGTCATTTGTAGGGTCGGTTCATCGACTTTAATTAGGGGTAAAGCTTGCGGGTCATCGGCTAAAGTTACCGTTTCCCCGATGTTAGCGTCGGCAAAACCGGCCACGGCGACGATATTACCGGCGCTGGCCTCGTTTAGTTCCACCCGTTTGAGGCCCTCAAAACCAAGAAGTTTTGTTATTTTACCCTTGACAATCGCGCCCGTATCCTTTACTAAAGCCGCCTGTTGACCAGCTTTAATTACGCCGTTGTGGATGCGGCCGATAACGATGCGTCCTAAGTATTCTGAGTAATCGAGGGTGGTTACTTGCAGCTGTAGGGGTTTGTTAACGTCCCCGGCCGGTGGTGGAACGTGGTGTAAAATCGCCTCAAAGAGGGGCTGCATATCTTTGTCTTCGTCTTCGAGACTTTCTTTGGCGAATCCTTGCATCCCGGAAGCGAACAGAGTAGTAAAATCACATTGGTCGTCATCAGCCCCCAGTTCCACAAACAGATCGAAAACTTTGTCCACGGCTAGGTTAGGATCGACGTTAGGGCGATCGATTTTATTGACCACGACAATCGGTCTTAATCCCTTTTCTAGCGCTTTTTTCAGCACAAAACGGGTTTGGGGCATCGGCCCCTCGTTAGCATCGACAATCAGGATACAACCATCTACCATACCTAAAACCCGTTCCACTTCGCCACCAAAGTCGGCGTGACCGGGAGTATCGACGATGTTAATCAGGGTGTCTTGGTAACGAACGGCGGTGTTTTTGGCCAAGATGGTGATACCGCGTTCTCTTTCGAGGTCATTGGAATCCATGACGCAGGTGGGTACATCTTCCCCTTCTCGAAAGATTCCCGACTGTTTGAGGAGTGCATCGACGAGGGTGGTTTTCCCGTGGTCAACGTGAGCAATGATAGCAACGTTACGGATAGGCAGAGACATAAAATATTGAAGTAGTTTTAGGTTTATTTTTACAAGTAAACATTTCTTAATAATTCTAGCTTAGACTGACCAGCACCGTTAGCAAATCTTTATTTTTCCTTGGTTTCCCATCAGCAAGCTCTACTGCTTACTGTTGACAGACACAACAACAGGCCTCCCAAACCCTAAGCAAGCAACCCACCCTCGCAGGAGTCCAGACGATAGAAAAGACGACTGGAGGCGGGGGGTAGGGGTAAATTGAAGCTAGAGTGAAAATCCTCTTGCACTTTGTAGGTTAAGCGGGGGGAAACTTGGCGAACAATTTGCGTCAACAGTTTATCACCGGTTTTTTGGAGAATGGAACGGGGAATTTTATAAACAAACTTGGGAAACTTAACCATAACATCCATCTGTAGTTCCCAGGTGACTTGGGTGATAACCGCCGGAATATCCCGTCCCCGTTGCCGAAAAATTGCCTGAATTTCCCGACTAGGAGAAGATAGCGGCATTTCCTCTAGTTTCATAATTGCCTGATAATCCACTAGATAGCCCAAAAACGGTTGATCGGGAATGGGGACACTGCGAGTATGATAGACTCCATTGACGGGAGGATCAAGAACTACAGCAATCTTCGGCTCTAGTTCATAGCCAAAAGCTCCATATTTACCGATGGTGATAATATAACCATTGTCGCCGAAGGGCAGAGTTTTCATCGGTTCGGCACAACGACAAAACCAACCTTCGTGAGCGCCCAGATAATCGGCAACCTTGTCCTGATTGCTATACATATCCATGCACCCGGCAAAATGGGTTTGAAAACCGAGAAATTGATTGTCTTCTTTGACTTCTACAGATTCGAGAGCTAGGGAGTTAATGGGGGGATGCTGCATGACTTAAAACCTGGAAAATGATAGTGCTAGAAACAGTTGGGGATTAACTGCCAAAGGATCAGGGAAATTTGTAGAATTGAGATTAGTGTAACGTATTGTTAAAAACCATGAGGTCAAGAAGCGATGAAAGCATTTGTAGCAGGAGCTACGGGGGAAACAGGACGGAGAATAGTTGCCCAATTAGTCGAACGTCAGATTCCCGTACGCGCTTTGGTGAGAAACCCAGAGAAAGCGGCAGAAATTTTGCCAGCAGGGGTGGAAATCGTCGTCGGAGATGTCCAACAGGCCGATAAGTTAGAGGCACTAATCGCTGATTGTAGCGTTTTACTATGCGCCACGGGAGCCAGACCGAGTTTTAATCCCACGGAACCTTTGTTAGTAGATTACTTGGGAACTAAAAATCTCATCGATGCCGCAAAAAAGAAAGGAATCGAGCATTTTGTTCTTGTTACTTCCCTCTGTGTATCCAACTTTTTCCACCCCCTCAATCTATTTTGGTTAATTTTATTCTGGAAAAAACAAGCGGAAGCCTATTTAATCAATAGTGGCTTAACCTATACGATTGTGCGCCCCGGCGGCCTTAAAAATGAGGATAATCTTAATGCAATTAAAATGTCATCCGCAGATACCCTGTCCGAGGGCAATATTCCCCGCACGAAAGTGGCTTCCGTTTGCGTAGAATCCCTATTTTATCCCGCCGCAAAAAACAAAATTCTCGAAATTATTGCTCCCTCAGATGCTCCCAATCTCGATTGGCCCCAATTGTTTCAAAGTGTCACCTAAACAGTAATCAGTAATCAGTGAACAGTAATCAGTAATCAGTAAACAGTAAACAGTAAACAGTAATCAGTAAACAGTAAACAGTAAGTAGGATTAAATATAAGATGAACGTAGGTTGGGTTGAAGGATGAAACCCAACCCCCGCATGGGTTACGAAGTGCGCTAACCCATCCTACAAATAATTGTGCCTCCCTAATTAATTAACTTAGGCTCTCCTAGACAGCTTATAGCAAATTAGTAGTTTAAATGAGCCTAAACCCTTAAATAGCCTGGAATCCAACAAAGCAAAAAGCTTTTTTTATTAAAATTGCTTTTTTTAATTCTGGTGAGCCTTACTTGGCAAGGCTTGTGTCGGTTATTTTCTGCTAATATATCATAACTACTCTAGAAGAGTTTTAACTTAAAACTTACATCTGATAACTGGTAACTGATAACTGATAACTGATAACTGGTAACTGATAACTGATAATCCGTTAACCTCTTAACCAGTCAAATAATTGACCGAGGGTGATTTGAAAATTACTCGCAAAAGCGGGGACGGGTAAAAGAGCATTTTCTGATTCAAAAATAGCGATGGTTTTATCACTAAAATAAACAAAGATAATTTCTTCTTCAGGGTCGATTAACCAACCCATTTGAGTGCCGTGATCTAGACAATAAAGGATATTTTTAACAACTTTAGTCTGATTTTGGTCAGGAGAGAGAATTTCAATCAGCCAGTCAGGAGCGATCGCAAAAGTATTTAATACTTTTCCCTCGGCATCGCGGGGAATATTTTCCCAGAGAAAAACTGAAACATCAGGAACTAGAGAACGACTGCCAAAAGTACAACGCAATTCAGGATAGGCACGGGCAATTTGTTGGGGTTTTAGACTGGCGTTAATAGCCGGAACTAAATCACCTTGAATAGTGCTATGTTTACCTTGAGGCATGGGTTTAGGAATAATTTGACCATCAATAAATTCCTGGGAGGGTTTAGTTTCTGGTAATTGCAGAAATTCCCTTAGTGTCAGGGAATTATTAACAGTTACAACCATAAAATTTTTTTGTTGATCGTTATGATCGTTAATTTTATCGCAATTTCTCCAAGCAGAGAAGATCAAAAACAGTTATATAAAAATGTCCGTCATATCGCCGGGACAGGGTTGGGTTTGGTGGTAGTACAAAAATGCGTGGAACTACACGGAGACTCGATCGAAATTGCTATTATCCCTAGTAATGGAACCACTGTCACGATTATATGCTAAAAGTTTTGAACGATATGGCGGAATTTTTCAAGCGTTGTCGCGGCCCAAATCGGCTTAAGCAATTAGCGCTGCTTTTTCTCCTGTGTCTAGCTTTCGTTGTCTGTAGTCCTAAAACGGCCTCAACTACGCCGGACAATTACATGACACTAACCCCCACAGCATTGACCAATAAGCTAGGCAATCCACTTTACCAACTCAGCCTTTACGGTAACGGGCAGTTAATCGCCGCTTACATGACCGTCGCCGGACGGGCGCATACTCAAAATTATAATCGCCATCAAGCCGGGACAGAAGCACCCTTGCCAGACGGGAAATATCGGGTAGCCAGAGAGCCTGTTCCAGGAACAATTCCAGAAGCAGGAGATCGTTTCCTCCCCATACAGCCTTTGTTTCGGACTCGTCGTTCAGCTTTGGGCATTCACTACGATCCGTCCTTTGAAAAACCCAATGGCGAAGACGGGACATCAGGGTGTATCGCCCTGACCAACCGAGCGGATCTCGACCAGGTGTTGAATTACGTTCGTACTTATCGACCTCAATATCTCGAAGTTAATATTCAGTAATTGATATTACTTGTTTTGACATTGTATGTAATCATCTTTTGCAAGATAACCACTTTTAGGATCACCACTAGGGTTACACCAATCTTTAATATCGACATCACGAAATTTTTTGCCATTCGGTATGTTTTTCTTAGCCTCCTCTTTATTAGCGTAATTAATCACGGCTGTAAAATAAGAATCTCCGCGCTTAAAAATTGTTAAATTGTGCTGTTGTTTTTGAAAGGGATTTTTTTTGAGCTTTTCTAGATCGGATTTAGCATCCTTGATCGTACTAAATTTATTAGTTATAATTGCTCCAGTTCTACCCGGTATAATTTCTCCTCTCTTACAGTCATAATAATTGACATCTTCTAATACTGCGGTATATTTAGTCCAGTCGGGACGACACCACTCTTGAAGATTAACGACAAAAGAGCCTCGAGAATATGTATTCTCGATTATTGTTAGAGATTCCTTAGCATCTGATTGACTGGGAAATACAATAACACTGACATACCAGTTTCTACGTTTAATTAAACGACCGAGCTTTCGATATTGTGGTAATACTCCAGGAAGTTGCTCAATTTCCTGTTTTGCTTTTTGAATTGCGGTATCTGAGCTATAAATGACTCCCCAGGAAAAGTCGGATTGCTGTTGAGGTTGAGAAGATGCTAGATGACTAGCATTTAAGCTTAGGCTAAATGCGAGCAGTGCAAAAAAATATTTATGGTTCATCAGAATATCTCCAACAATCTAACTGTACATAAATTTTATCCTTCGTTTACATTATCTTCATTTATCTCCTTATTTTTATTTGGTTCGAGCTTACATTTGTCAGAGCCAGGAGAGATTTCTTTTAAACCTAACGCTTTTAAGCTCTGTAATGATTGTAAATTATCTTTTTGGCTTGGCTCACTTGTAACTGTAGTTTTTGGGCTGTAACAAGCATCCTTATAATTATTATTAATACCTTTTTTAAAAGTGACATTTTTAAGAGTTGCTCCATCAAGATTGACTCCAGATAAATCTGAATTTTCAAAAGTTACATCTTTCAGAGTAGCATGGCTTAAATTAGATCTTGCCAAGTTATAATTGGCAAAATTGATATCTTTTATGTGAGCTTCAGTCATATCCGCTCCTGTTATTTGTATGAGAGAAGCCGTCCAATTATTATTTAACTCCAATTTTTGCAGATTTGCTGTCTCTAAATCAATTATAGGTCGATCTTTATTGATCAATCCTGATTTAGCTAGATAAATTATAATTTTTCCCTTACGTTTTCCATCTAATTCATCTAAAACAGCTAGTGTTAAAGCTTGGGCGATAGGTTGAAACTCCGGTAACAATGGCGCTCGATCTGGATTTGGTTGAGACTCTTTTGATTTTTTTGTCTCTACAATTAAAGTTTGCATCTTGGAGAAATAATCTTTTAAAAGTTCTTGCTGTTTTCCCTCTTCAGCTATTTGCTTGTCTCTAGTTTCAAAAGCATAATTGACATATAAACCACCAAAAGCTAACATCAAAGGGACAATCAATAATTGTAACCAATCCCAAAAACTTTTTTTCTGGAAGCCAGACCATTTAAAATTTGATATCCAGTTTGATATGATGATTACAAGCAATATACTAAACGCCCCTGAAAGCACCGATTTTATCCAGGGTTGATCACTTCCAAATTTACCGCTCATCAAAGCAATGGCAGCGACTATCAAAAACCCAAATAATATATATAGCCAATTTTTTCTTTTCTCGAAGAAATCTCTAATTATATTATGTTTAAGTCGCGGTGATTGCTGCTTCAGATAGCTGGCAAAATCTATATCAATTGGTTCTCTATCTTTGTCTGTTCCAGCTTCGTCATCAGTGAATATCAGAAAAGCTAGAGCTTTGCCATTTATTTTTTTTTTCGATGAATTTTCTGGCAAATCATTCAACCATCTTAAGGAATACTTTAGTCGTTCAATAATCTCATCGCTTTCAAAGAGCGAGTAAATCCCAGGAACTCCTCTGATATCAAGATTGCGATGTTCGATAATATCACGTTCGATAATATCATGTCGTTTTAGTATTTGCAGTTCCTTAGCTTCTATCGTTCCTATGTTAAAGAAGTGTGTATTTGATAAGCCGATTCCGTAGTGCCAAAGTTCCTTCTCTTGTTCCCACCATTTGACAAGCTTGCCGTAATATTCACTATCTGGATTAACGGTTTCTTCAATGCGTATAATTAATCGTGCGATTTCTGAAGCTGTCATAAATATCCTTAGTGGTGCAGAAAACCCATGAAAGACTGGCTGTACAAGGAGTCCGAATTAGATAGCGGGTTGGCAGGAGGAAAAACTTTATGAGATGCTTAAGTTCCGCAACTAAAAGACATCGATAGGTCAGCCTTTATCTTTGTATCTTAAACTATTTGAACAACTAAGTCAATCAGGGTAAGCGCTTCTTAACAATCCTTGACAAAATGAACTTTATGTGGGTTGCTTATCCCATTTTTCTTTATTTGTGGCAGGCATCCTACACGCTTTTCCCTTTCTGGGAGAGGGGTTGGTTATGAGGGTAATTAACCATCTCTGCCATTACTTTAGAAAAATGGTATTATAGCCTTTTGTCAACGGGGAAGTCCAGATATTCAGCCAACCCTCAATACATCGGAGCGAGAATTATTCTCAATGAGAGGAAAACTTCCAAAGAAGAAATCAGGAAAGACCTCCCACACGGGCATATTCTAAAATTGACTGGCTGAGAGCATCGCGATCATCGCCGGTGAGGTAATAACTCCGGCCGCCGATATCATTGAGAAATCGCAGTAGGGCAAGACAAGCAGACTCTAGATCCGCCCGGTGTCGGGCAGCCGCTAAAGCTTGTTCAGAGGTGGCATAAACTAGGCGATCGCTAATTCCTTCCCTGCCATCCACTCGCCAACATTGAAAAGAATAACCCTGCATTTCTAGGATCAATTCAATCTGCCAGCCGTGATAGTCAAATCGCGTGTAAATCATGTCAAGCTGCCCCTTGTAGGAGAGGAAAGTCACAGGTTTGACCGCTCTGATTGTCTAGAAGTCCCGCACCTGTCTAACTCTCTAACCTAACGGCTGATTATGGAAACCCCCTGCAAACTTCGTGCAGATTTCGTGCAGAAATAATTTTGTCCACTGTCCCAAGGCAGATATTACCTTAAACGATAACCAAGACCGTGAACGGTTTCAATAAAGTCTTCCGGCGCGCCCAGGGATTTTAGCTTGTGACGAAGACCGCGAATATGGGAAGTAACGGTTTCCTCGGCCGGAGAATCGTCCAAAGACCAAACTCGCTCAATAATACCCGATCGACTTAAGACCCGGCGCCCATGGCTAACAAGTAATTCTAAGAGCGCGAATTCCTTGGGGGTGAGGGAAAGAAGTTGACCGTTATAGCTGGCCTCGTGGGTGCTGGGATTTAACTGCAAACCCCCCCAAGATAATAAAACACTGCTGGTGCTGCTACCGCGTCGGATCAAGGCCCGAATCCGCGCCATTAATTCACCTAAATCGAAGGGTTTAGTGACATAATCATCGGCCCCTGCGTCTAATCCGTCAATTTTATCGATTACTGTATCCCTTGCGGTTAATAATAGGACGGGAACGGTGGCGTTTACCGAGACGGGATGATGGGATTGCGCTCGTCGCAGACGTTGACAGAGCAAAGTTCCGCTTAATTTTGGCAGGGTGACATCGAGAACTAAAAGGTCATATTTGCCTAATTCTAGCCAATTCCAGCCTTCTTCTCCGTCTCTAGCCACATCGACAACGTATTGTCGCTCGCTCAAGGCCTCTCGCAAAATCTCGGCTAGTTGCATATCATCTTCTACTACTAAAATTCGCATGGTCTAGAGATGGAGTAAGCTGGAAATAGTGTCAGTTAACTGCTGATGAATTGGCTCAAACAAGGAAAATGGATCGCGGGAGGTTTCGGGCTAACTGTCTTATCGAAAATTTGGGTTAAAACCCCGTCCTTTTAGGACGGCTTTAAGCTACAATGGGAAAAGCGATAACCAAGCTAAAAACTGAACCTTGACAACAGATAGTAGGGGGTTTCGTTCAGAAAAGACTTCAAATTCGGCCTTGAACGAGTAAAACTTTCTAGGAAATAAGGTTTCGCCGTCCGTTTTACGGCGGCGAGGATGTCAATGATGGGAACTATTAGCCTAGTTTCCTATCGCAATACCCTCACCCTGCGTCAGCGCGCTGCCGAGGTGGAAGTTACCTACGAGATCATCGATAATCTCAGTAATCTTTACGCTAACATGGCCGTGGCCGAATCGGGAAGAAGGGGTTATATTAAAACTGGCAGCCCTAGCGAGTTAGGTCGTCATCGTCGAGCGATCGCTTTGATGAAATCTAACTGGCAACTCCTGGCCAAACAACTAGAAAACGGCACAGATTTCGAGCGGGAAATGGTGGCTCAGATCGGGGATTTAATGTATCGGCGAATTGCTTTATTTAATCAATCGATCGCCACCTATAAACCCGATCAGTCCGATGATATTTCCCAAGATGCAATCACGGTTAAAAGTGTCGAGTTCCGGGATAAGTTTCAAAATCTTCTTACCTATTTACAAGCTAGTCAGAAAAGGAATTTAAGAATTAGCATCGCTAGTTCTAGGGATAGTATACGCGAAAATTCTCTGTTGGTTTTACTGGGAACTTTTAATATTTTAGTTTTTTGGCAACAGAAACGGCAACGAAATAGTGAGGAAATTCAACGTTTTTTACTACAGGAAAAAGAACTTTCCGATCTAAAAATTCAGCTTTTTTCAATGATATCTCATGAGTTCCGAACCCCTTTAACCGTGATTTTTTCTGCCTCGCAGTTATTAGAAAATGGCTTAAAAGATGCCGATCAGTCGAGCAGAAAAAACCTATATAGAATCCAGTCTTCTGTCAAGCTAATGAATCAATTCTTAACAGATATTTTGATTTTAACAAGGGCAGAATCTGGGAATCTCAGTTGTCAACTAGAGTAAAAATAATACCCCGATTAAATTTGTCAGTCAGGGATTGATGATTCGTCCTTATCTAGATGAGAAACTGCTCTACTCGATTTTAAGTAATTTACTCTTAAATGCGATTAAATATTCCCCCACGGGAGCAGGGATTAGTTTGATTTTGGGGAAAGATAGCGATCGCATTGTTTTTCAAGTCCAAGATCACGGTATCGGCATTGCCGAGGAAGATAGAGGTAAGATCTATGAACCCTTTTATCGGGGTCAGAATGTGGAAAATATTATCGGCACGGGATTGGGGTTAGCAGTGGTTAAAAAATGCGTCGAACTCCACCGCGGCGAAATCGCCCTAGATAGCCAAGTGGATAAGGGAACAAGCTTTACCGTCAAACTGCCCATTTCACCCTAGTTCCAGCTTGAGGAAAGCCTTGGCCCAGGTAGCGGTGAATTATCCTGATGTCCCGTTTCCAGAAGCGGGAATCGCGGATTTAAAAACGGCTGATGATAGGGCGGATATCTACCTTCGGGAAACCACCACCAGTGCCTGATCGCAGCTGGAATTAGTCCCGAATCAACTCACTCCGGGTTGATGGCATCGAAATTTTAGGCAAAAATAGGGCTTTTACAGCCCAAAAAGCCTATATTTTGACTATTTACCTCCGGTTGACCCCTGACTAAAGGAAAGATTTTTGATTTTTGCAGCCGGTTGACTCTCATGAAGAACTGGTAACAGTTTCCTGATAGGATAAGGTGACTTGGGATTAACTTATGGTATTGAAAATATGTCTCTAAAACCTTACATTTCTCGCTTATTAGCTTTGGTTCTCGTCCTGGTCATCGGATTGATGGGTTGTTCTAGTAGTTCGCGGTTAACCGGCAATTATGGACAGGATACCCTGACGGTGATTGAAACTTTAACCACAGCCCTTGATTTAGTCAAAGATGACCCGAATAAAGCGGCAGTTGAGTCGCAAGCAAAGGAACAAATAAACGATTACATCTCCCTCTACCGACGAGATAAAAAATCCGGGGGTTTGCGTTCTTTCACTACTATGCAAACAGCCTTAAACTCTGTAGCAGGTTATTATACCGCCTACGGTTCCCGTCCCATCCCCGACAAACTCAAACAACGTTTAAAACAAGAATTTAAACAGGTACAATTCTCTCTCCAGAAAGGAATTTAGATACAGTGATCAGTTATCAGTTATCAGTTATCAGTGATCAGTTATCAGTGATCAGTTATCAGTGCAACTCGACCTAATATTATAAGCTGTACTGAATTTAAACTGCGTCTTGGAAATTTTAGTACAAATGCTCGAACTTCCTCTCCCTACTCCCAACTCCGGCACTCCAGTGCAGTCTTAACGAGTAATTTAGATAGTCAACAGCTGGGTGGGAGTGTTAAGTGACCGGTATTTAAGTGCGAGTAACAGTGCTGTCTTTTCCCTGATTACTGATGACTGATTACTGTTCACTGAAATGACTCTGGCAAAATCAGACCAAATCCGGTTAGACTAGAAATACAAAGCGTATTATAAAAAACTACAAAATTGATTGAAGACGAAACCCTAGAATTATTGGAATGGCCGCGGCTATGTCAACACCTAGCTACTTTTGCAGCGACTAAACTCGGTGCGATCGCAATTCGTCAATTGCCGTTACCAGAAAGCAAAGAGGAAAGTTTAAACCTACTCTGCCAAACCAAAGAAGTTTATAGTTTAGAACAAAAATTAGATAGTCGTCTTTCCTTTGATGGGATTACCGACATCGGAGATGCCCTAGAAAGGGCGCATCTGGGGGGGTTATTATCGGGACAGGAACTTTTAAATATTGCCACGACTTTAGCGGGAGTGCGACGTTTACGGCGTTTAATTGACGAACAGGAAGATATACCAGTTTTAAAAGAGTTAGTAGCCGAAATTCGCACCTATCCAGAGATAGAACAGGAAATACACCGTTGTATCGATGAAGATGGCCGGATATCCGATCGCGCTAGTCCCCAATTACGGGAAATTCGGGGACAAATGAAGGTGATTAAAGAGCGAATTTACCGCAAATTACAGGATATCATCCAAAAACAGGGCGGTGCCATCCAAGAAGCGGTCATTACCCAAAGAAGCGACCGCTGGGTGATTCCCGTCAAAGCAGCACAAAAAGAGCAAATACCCGGGATAATTCACGATACTTCCAGCACAGGTGCGACTTTTTACATTGAACCTCACTCTATCGTTGACCAAGGCAATCAACTGCGGCAATATCGTCGTCAGGAACAAATCGAAGAAGAAAAAATCCTCCGGCAGTTAAGTAATACGATCGCCGAAGCTTTTGAGGATTTAGAATATTTACTAGCGATCGCTACTAGGCTCGATCTGGCCACCGCTAAGGCCCGTTACAGTTTATGGTTAGAGGGTAATCCCCCCCGCTTTATCGATGGTCCGGAAACGATTACTTTGCGGAATTTGCGTCATCCCTTGCTCTGGTGGCAAAAACACCACGAACAGGGGGGGGATGTCGTACCAATAAATGTGCAGATTACCCCAGAAATTCGCGTTGTTGCCATCACCGGACCAAATACCGGCGGAAAAACCGTTACTTTAAAAACCCTCGGATTAGCGGCTTTAATGGCGAAAGCGGGCTTGTTTATTCCGGCCCGGGAACCGGTAGAGATACCCTGGTTTGATCGCGTTTTAGCCGATATCGGGGATGAACAGTCTTTGCAACAGAGTTTATCGACTTTTTCGGGTCACATTCGCCGGATTGTTCGCATTTTAGCGGCTTTAAATTCTCGTTCCTTGGTTTTACTCGATGAGGTGGGAGCAGGTACGGATCCGGCCGAAGGAAGTCCTTTAGCGATCGCTATTTTACAATACCTCGCCGATCATAGTTTACTAACGGTGGCTACCACTCACTACGGGGAATTAAAAGCGTTAAAGTATCGAGATTCTCGCTTTGAAAATGCCTCGGTAGAGTTTGATGATCGCACTCTTTCCCCCACTTATCGACTATTATGGGGCATTCCGGGGCGTTCTAATGCTTTAACTATTGCCCAGCGTTTGGGATTAAGTCCCGAAATTGTGGCCGAAGCGAGAAATCATCTGGGGGGGTTATCGGAGGAGATAAATCAAGTAATTGCGGGTTTGGAAGCGCAAAGACGGGAACAGGAGTCAAAAGCTAAAGAGGCAAGTCAATTGCTCCAACAAACGGAGAAATTTTATACAGAGGTGTCCACGCGGGCCAATTCTCTACAGGAGAGAGAGCGAGAATTAAAGCGTTATCAGGATCAGGAGCTACAAAAGGCTTTATTATCGGCAAAAGCAGAGATTAATGACGTTATTCGCCGATTGCAATCAGGAACAAAAACCGGTAAGGATGCCCAAAAAGCCACAGAGGAGTTAACTGCGATCGCAGAAAGGGTATTACCAAAAACGGAAAAAACTAAGGTTAATTATCGTCCGCAAGTGGGGGAAAGGGTACGCTTGCCCAATTTGGGACAAACTGCCGAAGTTTTAGCAATTTCACCGGAATCAGAGGAGATTTCCCTGCGTTTCGGTATGATGAAGATGACCCTACCCTTAGATCAGATCGAGTCTTTGGATGGTCAAAAAGTGGAAACTGCGCCAAAACCTGTCAAAAATGTGCCACAAACTCCCACAAAACCCCAGGAGACTCCTTTAATTCGTACTGCTAATAATACCGTCGATATTCGCGGTTCAAGGGTGGCAGAGTCAGAAACGGATATCGAACAGGCGATCGTCCGTGCCACCCCATCGGGTATATTATGGATTATTCACGGTAAAGGTACGGGGAAATTGCGTCAAGGTGTTCACGATTTTTTATCCCGTCATCCCCAGATAAAACGCTTTCAATTAGCACCCCAAAATGAGGGCGGTTCGGGGGTAACTATCGCTTATTTAACTTAGGGTCTGCTGAATAGGTTTTTTAGTGGGGACAGGGTACACCCCACACCCCACACCCTACACCCTACACCCTACTTCATGGGATTTGACATCCTCGCCGCCGTAAAACGGACGGCGATTCCTCACCACGCCACTTTTTTAGGGTGGTCGCGTCAACGGGGTTGACGCAGATAGCGAAAAACGCTTAATTGCTTAAAAGTTTTACTCGTTCAAGGCCGAATTGGAAGTCTTTTCTGAACGAAACCCCTTACTATCTGTTGTCAAGGTTCAGTTTTTAGCTTGGTTATCGCTTTTTCCATTTTAGCTTAAAGCCGTCCTCAAAGGACGGCTTTAAGCTAAATTTTCGATAAGCTAAACGGCGCTTAACCTGCATCATCCAATAGCTATAACCCTTTTGGAGTCTATATCGGTGCTCCGAAGTAAAAGCCGTTTAGCTTATCCGTAATTTAATCTTTTCTTAACTTCTTTTTACAAAAATATGATATTGTTTACGTGTACCCTTGTGAGATTTTATGAACTTCAACAAAATTGGTCTCGTAACAGGTTTAGTGGTTAGTGGACTCTCCATTAGTAGTGTATTTAATCCAGCTAAGGCCGCACAATTTGCCTTGCAATGGTCTGGCGCTGCCTTTGGCAATAGTGCATCAGCAAATGGATTGATTGATTTCGATCCTTCCCTAATTAGTAATCCGGGTTATACCGACCCTCTACCTGTTAACTCCTTTTCCATAACGGTTACAGGAGCAAACAGCGGCAATGGAACTTTTTCATTAGCTGATTATAATAATTTTTTCTTAGATACCAGTGGTGGAACATTAGACTTTACCAAACAATTGGTAGGACAACCAACTAGCAATGGCCTTTGGGGAACCACTTCTTTTGGTAATGGCGGTGATTTTAATATTATTTCAAATTTTTCAAATCTTGATACACCTACTGGAGTCTCAGAGTTTCTAATCGCTACTTCTGGTGGTTCTGGAGATTCATTACAGCTAACAAGTTTTGCCCCCCTTGCCACTGTTCCTGAACCTTCTTCTTTATTAGGTCTCCTCGCCCTTGGCACACTCGGCACAGGTGCGACTTTGATGCGGAAATTAAAGACCTCTAAATTTACCGAGAAAGAGTGAGAAAATCTCTTAAACTTCTTACCATTAAATATATGTTTCAAGGGCTGTTTCCAATTCAGAGACAGCCTTTTGTTTTTGCTATTCGCAATAGACCTACTTGACGAAATCTGCCTTTCGTCAAATAACCTCTAAAACCTGTCCCCCCTAAAAGCCGCTATCATCAGAGAATAAGCTAAACGGCGCTTAACCTGCATGATCCAATAGCTATAACCCTTTTGGAGTCTATATCGGTGATCCGAAGTAAAAGCCGTTTAGCTTACCCTCTTTCATGATGATGATGGATGAAACAGAACGGGCATACCCCGCATTTCTCACAAAGAAAGAGAATGGAGTGTCTGAAAGCCCTACCCAGTATAGATTTGAACCCGATTTTAGCCCAGCTACCCCAACGACAGTGTGTTATGAGAATTTAACAAGACATCGTCATCAATTAGACTTGAGAAAAAAGGAATTAATTTGCGCAAAGTTTACGCAAATTAATTAAATAAACTGTACCTAGGTCACAAATTCCTCAAAACTTGGCTTTAAAATCAGTTATAATTGAGTTATGTTTGCGCTTTTAAAGGTTCGATTTTATGACACCTAGTTCAGACCAGTCTCTCCCCAATCAATTCAACTTTGGCCAGTTAAAAGGAAGAAACATAATCGCCAATTTTGAAGGAGGTAAAATCACCTCGGACGCGGGAATTGTCTTAATGGCAGAGTTAGACAAGAAGTTAAAAATCACCACTCAATTTGCTGAATGCTTTCGAGATTATCGTCATCGAAAATTTTGGGTCTGAAACCCCGTCGTTCTACGACGGCTTTACCGTTAAATACTAGCACATTTACGAAATATATGCTAAAATGTGAGACATGGAAAAAGCCTATTCGTTTCGATTTTACCCAACACCAGAACAAGAGTCGCTATTGCGGCGCACTTTGGGCTGTGTAAGATTAGTTGACAATAAAGCTCTCCATCTCAGAACACAAGCATGGTATGAAAGACAAGAAAGAGTAGGA
>VYKX01000092.1_pt1 | contig 26654 bp, 19 predicted proteins | sample 5114471 | NCBI WGS metagenome assembly VYKX01 (sample SAMN12291785, study PRJNA351875) | freshwater metagenome | isolation source: freshwater lake | place: USA: Michigan, Gull Lake | collected 2013-08-08
GTCGCCGACCTCGGCCCCGTGCCCTGCCTCGCCCCGCTGGCGAACGGCGACGGCACCCAGAACCACCTCGCCCCCATCCCGGTCCTTGCCGCCGGGACGGCCCGGCACGTCGGCGACGCGCTCGCCTTCGTGGTGGCCGACAGCCTCGACGCCGCCCGCGATGCGGTGGAGGCGATCGCCGTCGCCTACGACCCGCTTCCCGCGGTGGCCACGCTGGCCGCCGCCACCCTGCCGGGCGCGTCGGCGGTGTGGGCGGAGCAGCCCGACAACGTCGCCTACGACACGACGATGGGCGACGCGGCGGCGGTCGATGCCGCCTTCTCGGCGGCAGCGCATGTCGTGACGCTGGACGTCGAGAACAACCGGCTGGTCACGAACTACATGGAGCCGCGCGGTGCGCTGGCCCAATGGGCGGGCGAGGACCTGACCCTCCACGTGTCAAGCCAGGGCGTCCACGGCCTGCGCGACACGCTGGCCAAGGTCGTGCTCAAGGTTGACCCCGCACGGGTGCGGGTGGTCACGCCCGACGTCGGCGGCGGCTTCGGCACCAAGGCCTTCATGTACCGGGAATACGCGCTGGCCGCCGTGGCGTCGAAGCGCACCGGGCGGCCGGTGCGCTGGCTCGCCGACCGGTCGGACCATTTCGTCGCCGACGCCCAGGGTCGCGACAACCTCGCCCGCGCCGAGGTGGCGTGCGACGCCGACGGCCGGTTCCTGGCGATGCGCTTCGACATCCGCGGGAACCTCGGCGCCTATCTCTCCCAGTACGGCCCCTACATTCCCTATCTCGGCGCGACGATGATGACCGGCGTCTACCGGACGCCCCACATCCTGGTGCGCGTGCGCGGCATCTACACCAACACCACGCCCGTCGACGCCTATCGCGGGGCGGGACGGCCCGAGGCGGCCTATCTTCTGGAGCGCACGGTCGACCACGTGGCCCGCACGCTCGGGCTCTCGCCGGTCGAGATCCGGCGGCGCAACTTCATCCGCCCCGACCAGATGCCCTACGCAACCCCGGTGGGTGGCCGGACCTACGACACCGGCGACTTCGACGGGCACCTGACGCAGGCGCTGGCGTCGGCCGGCTGGGACGGGTTCGCCGACCGGGCGGCGCGGTCGAAGGCGGCCGGGCGGCTGCGCGGAATGGGGATCGCCACCTACATCGAGTGCACCGCCTGGGGCGACGGCGAGGACGTGGCGATCAAGCTCGAGGCGGACGGGACGGTGACGGTGCGCTCCGGCACCCAGTCGAACGGCCAGGGCCACGCCACCGCCTATGCCCAGATGGTGTCCGAGCACCTGGACGTCCCGCTGGAGAGCGTGCGCGTCATCCAGGGCGACACGGCGGAGGTCGCGACCGGCTTCGGCACCGGCGGCTCGCGGTCGATCCCCGTGGGCGGCGTGTCGGTCTGGCGGGCGTCGGCCGACCTTGCCGAGAAGCTGCGCCTCCTCGCCTCCGACGTGCTGGAGGCGGCGGTGGGGGATATCGAGTTCGCTGGCGGCGAGGTCCGGGTGGTGGGCACCGACCGGCGGATGACGCTGGCCGACCTCGCCCGCCGGCCGGAGGCGACGGCGGAGCGGACGTCCGGGGCCGGCGGGTTCGTCCCGCCCGACGCCACCTATCCCAACGGGACCCACATGGCGGAAGTGGAGATCGACCCCGAGACCGGCGTCACGACGGTCGTCGGCTACACCATTTGTGACGACTTCGGGGTGGTGCTGAACCCGCTGCTTCTGGCGGGGCAGGTCCACGGCGGGGTGGTGCAGGGGATCGGGCAGGCGCTGCTGGAACGCACGGTGTTCGACGCGGGCGGGCAACTGCTGACCGGCAGCCTGATGGACTACGCGCTGCCGCGGGCGGACGACGTGCCGTCCTTCCGCTTCGAGACGCGCAACGTGCCGTCGACGACGAACCCGCTGGGCATCAAGGGGGCGGGGGAGGCGGGGTCGATCGGCTCCTGCCCGGCGGTGATGAACGCGGTCATCGATGCGCTCCACCGCGGTTTCGGGATCGGGCACGTGGACATGCCGGCGACCCCGGACCGGGTCCACGGCGCGATCCGCGCCTCGGGCTGAACGTCCGCGTCCCGGCCCGTTCGGGACGTTCCGTTCGGCTTTGCTTTACATCACGGGGGCCGAGGCCGGTCGGGCCGATTCCGTCCCCGACCTTTCCGGGAACCGGCGGCCCGACCACAGGCCGGTGGGCGCGATCGGGCCTCGTCAGTCGGCGCGCGGCAGGATCGTCCGTGTGTGTTCGCCCAGCCGTGGCACGGCGCCGACCGGCTTGCGGCGTTCGTCGCCCATCCTGAAGCCGGTCCCGACGACCGGCACCGGACCCGTCTCCGTGTCCACGGTCGCGATGAAGTCGCGGCCGCGGACATGATCCCCGGTCGCCGTCTCCTGGATCGACCGCACGACGCCGGCCGGAATGCCGGCCTCGACCAGCATCGCTTCCCATTCGTGCGCATCGCGCGACGCGAGATGCCGCTCGATCTCGGCGACGAACGTCTGCGCGTTCCGGGTCCGCGCCGCTTCTGTGGCGAAGCGCTCGTCCTTCAGGAGATCCGGCGCGCCGATGAGGTCGACCAGTCTGGCGAGCCACTTGGGATGCAGGGCGGCGATGAAGATCCGCCGGTCACGGGCCCTGTAGCGTCCCATGGTGGGGCGCGCGCCCAGCGAGTCCGATCCGCCGAGAAGGGCCGCGGTCACGCCGCCGCAGGCCAGCACGTAGGCCGCGTCCAGCATGGCGACGTCCAGCCGCTCCCCGCGACCGGTCTTCTGTCGCTTGATCAGGGCCGCCAGGATGCCCGAGAAGGCCACGTAGCCGGTGAAGGGATCGAGGATCCCGATGCCGAGATCGAGCGGATCGTCGCGGCCGCCCAGATAGACGTTCGACAGTCCGGACGTCGCCTGCACGGACCATTCGATGGCCGGCATGCCGGCCATCGGCCCGTCCTGCCCGTAGCCGCTGATCGAGCAGGAGATCAGGCGCGGGAAATCCACGTGCAGACGGTCCCAGTCGAGCCCGAGCGCCGCGGCGCCGCCCGGCCGGAAGTTCTCCACCACCACGTCGGCCGTCGCCAGGAGCGACAGCAGATCCTCGCGGCCCTGCGCCGACTTGAGGTCGAGCACGACCGACTTCTTGCCGGCGTTGACCGCGGCGAACCGACCGTAGGGCCGCGGGCGGAAATCGTCGCCGGTGCCCGGCGGCTCGATCTTGATCACCTCCGCCCCGAGCAGTGCCAGCTGGTGGGTGCACATGGGACCCGCGAGCGCGTGGGTCAGATCGATCACCCGGATGCCTTCAAGCACGTTCATGAGGTGACCCCTCGTTCAGTCGCTCGCCCGAGCCGCGCCGGGCACGAGCGCGCCGCAGAGGGCGCCGCAGAGGGCGCTCATGTCGGCGCCGCCGTCGAGCGCCATCACGAGGTCGCCGACCAGCGCCGCCCCGGCCGCGCCGAGCGTCGGCTCCGCCAGTTGGCGGAACTTGTCGAGGATGGCGGCCGGCGTGATCTCGTTGCCCGGCCCGCCGGGACGCTGCGCGTTGTAGGTTTCGAGCACGACGCCGTCCGTCGTTCGAGCGAGAAGCCGCGAGGCATGGCGCAGGCCGAGGCCCCCGCTCTCGATCTCGGGATCGAGTTCGAAGACGACCCGGGCCGCGATGTCCAGCACCGCCGGATCGGCGAGGCGGTCCTCGCGGAACTGATCGATGAAGGCCTCACCGTCCAGCAGGGTCACGGCCGCGGCGTAGCTGCCGTTCATCTGCGCCGCGACCACGTCGGCGGGGCGATAGGGCCAACCGACGTTGCTGATCGCGATGCGCCCCATGCGGACCCGCAACTCCTGAAGGTCGGCCGGCGCGAGCCCGCGTTCCCGGAGCTGGCGCACGCCCATCACGATGGTCTGCGCGCTGGCGCAGGTGGCGAAGATCTTGAAGCCGACGGCGCCGCAGCGCCACTCGCGTCCGAGATCCCGCAGAACGGATGCCGGGTCCCCGTCGCAGCGCAGGGTCGACAGGAATCCGCCGAACGGCGTCTCGATGACGCCCGCCGCGCCGGTGAAGCCGCGCTCGGCCAAGAGGCCGGCCGTGACGCCGGCCGAAGCCGCGTGGCCGGCGTGAAAGCGCTTGGCCATCCCGCCCGTGCGCGTCGAATAGAGGCCCGACGCCTGGGTGGCGGCGAGCGCCAGGGCGGAGGCCGTGCGCTCGGCGTCGAGCCCCAGCAGCCGTGCCGCAGCCGCGCCGGCGGCCACGCATCCGATCGTCCCGGTCGGATGATAGCCGCTCAGACCGTGTCCGCGTCCGGCGGCGGCACCCAGCCGGATGCCGGTCTCGTAGCCGGCCGCGACGGCTTCCAGCACGCGCGCCGACGGCAGCCCGCGCAACTGCGCCAGCGCGAGGACGGCCGGCACCACGACCGCTCCCGGATGGATCTGCCCGGTGAGATGGACGTCGTCGAGTTCGAACCCGTGGATCGCCGTGCCGTTCGCCATGGCGGCGGCGGCCGGGCCCGCGGTCACCGGACGGCCGAGGATGACGCAGGGACCCGCAGCCATCTCGCTCGCCGCATCGGCGGCGATCCGGCTCCATGGCTGGGTCGATCCGAACAGCCCGCAGCCGAGCGTGTCGAGGATCGCCAGCTTCAGATGCGCCGCGACGTCGGCCGGCAGGCGCGCCGGGTCGGGGCCGGTGATCCAGCACGCCAGCGTCTCGGTGATCGGAAGCGGATCGACGCCTCCGGACGGATCGGTCATGCCCCGACCACCTCGCGCACCAGCGTCAGGCGCTCCACCGCCGTCTCGTCCAGCGTCACGCCGAGCCCGGGCCTGTCTGACGGGGTCACGTGGCCGTCCTCGATCGTATAGGTCGGCTCGGGCACCAGGGGGTCGGGTCCCTGCACGCCCAGTCCGAACACGAACTCGCCGGCCGGCATCACCTTGGACGGATGCAGGCTCGCGTGGAAATGGATGCCCGCGGCCGCTTCCAGCTGCGAGAAGGCCGCGAGGCCGCCCACGTTCACCTTGATGTCGGCGGCTTCCGCGACGGCGGCGATCTTGCGCGCCGTGTGGATGCCGCCGACCTTGTAGAGCTTCATGCAAAAGACGTCGACCGCCTGCATGGCGGCGAGCGCGTGCGCGTCCTCCAGCCCGAGCAGGCTCTCGTCCGCCATGATCGGAACGCCGCGCGAATCCGCCCTGATGGCCGCCAGACCGGCGAAGTTGCCGCGCAGCACGGGCTGTTCGAGATAGTCGACGCGATGGTCGTAGAGGCGATGCAGCGCCTGACGCGCCGCCGACACGCCCCAGCCGGTGTTCGGATCCATGCCGATCGTGACGTCGTCTCCGACCGCCTTGCGCACGGCGATGAAGTTGAGGACATCCTGCTGCCAGCCGGCCGGATGGCCGGCCTTCAGGCAAAGCGTGCGGATGCCGTACTGCTCGACCGCGCGCACGCTCTCGGCCACCATGCCGGCGGTCTCGGGGTGCAGGCTGACCGACCATTCGAGAGGAATGCGGTCATAGCAACGGCCGCCGATGAGGTTGTAGACGGGCTGCGATAGGGCCTTGCCCATGGCGTCGTGGAGCGCGTGGTCGACGGCGGCGCGGGCCTGCGCGTTGGCCGGCAGCGAACGATCGAACGCCGCGATGATCGCCTCGATGTCGAAGATGCTGCGGCCGATCAGGCGCGGCGCATAGATGTCGCGGATCGCCGCCACCATGCCGGCGCCGGTGTCGGGCAGGAAGTGGCTGGGCGCGATGGGCCGGATCTGCCCAAGTCCCACGACGCCGTCCGCGAAAATGCGCACCAGCACGGGCTTCCCGAGCAGCGATCCCATGGCACCCGTGTCGTAGGGACCGCTGGAGCCCAGCCTCTGGATGCGCGACGGCAGGTCGGTCACGAGAATTTCGACGCGGTCAATCTTCAAGCTCGCCTCCCGGAGCGTTGACATCCTGATAGCCCCCACCCTATCAATTTGTCTATGGGTGAAAACAGTTTTCACTGGGTAAAAACGGGCCATGGGCAACGGTGAGGAGCAGGGCAGCCGCTATCGGGTGAACGTCCTGGACAGGGCCGTCCAGGTCCTGAAGGCGTTCGACCAGCAGCATCCGAGGCTCACGCTCAGCGAGGTCGCGGCGCGTGCGCAGCTGCCCGTCAGTACCTGTCTGCGCCTCCTGGCGACGCTGCGGCACAACGGGCTCGTCAGCCGCGACGAGCAGAGCGGCCGCTTCTCGCTCGGCTACGAGATCATCGCGCTTGCCGACATCGCCCGAAGCGGTGGCGGCCTGGTCGAATGGGCGCGTCCGGTCATGCACGAACTCTGCGAGGCGTGTCAGGAGACGGTCGTGCTGAGCGTCCGGTCGGGGGACTTCCGGATCGATCTGGACCAGGTGGTCGGGCAGCAGAACGTCAGGCGGGTCATCGCGTTGGGGGACCGCAAGCCTCTCTACGCCGGTGCCGCCAGTCAGATCCTCCTGTCGGGGCTCTCCGAGGCCGAACTCGACGACTATCTGGCGCGCGTCAAGCCCGTCAAACTCGCGGAACACACGATCACCGATCCGGAGGACCTGCGCCGGCTGATCGTCAGGATCCGGAGCGAAGGCGTCATCGACAGCATTCAGCAGCAGAGCGATTCCGGCGGCGCCGGTGTTGCCGCCGGAATCTTCGATGCACGCAACGAGTTGGTCGGCGCCCTCGGCATCTCCGTCCCGCAGTACAGGTTCACACCCGCCCTGCGAAAGAAACTCGCTCCGGCCGTCAAGGCGGCCGCGGACAGGATTTCGCGCGTGCTCGGCGGGCGTGGCCGTCGCATCGCCTGACAATCGGGGAGACGGAAATTGGCAGACGCGACAGCGGCCGGGTCAACGCAAAGGGAACCGGTCATCCGTGCGGTCCATGTCGAACACTATTACGAAGGCCAGAACGGCTGGATCCACGCGCTCAGTGACCTCAATCTCGAGATTCCGACGAACGAGTTCCTCTGCGTCATCGGACCCAGCGGCTGCGGGAAGAGCACGTTCCTGAAGATCGTGGCGGGACTTGTCCGGCAGAGTTCGGGCGAGGTGCTGCTGAACGGCGCCCCCATCGCGGGACCCGGCCCCGACCGGGGGATCGTGTTCCAGGAGCCCGCGCTCTTCGCGTGGCGGACCGTGATCGAGAACGTCGAGTTCGGCCTGCAGATGCAGAAGCTGCCGAAAGCCGAGGTCAAGCGCCGCGCCGAGAGCATTCTGGAGATCGTCGGCCTCGGGCACGTGATGAACCTCTATCCCTATCAGCTGTCCGGCGGCATGAGACACCGGGTGGCGGTCGCGCGCGCCTGGGCCCTGCCGAATGCGGGCCTTCTGCTGATGGACGAGCCGTTCTCCGCGATCGACGCCATCAACCGGATGACCTTGCAGGATTATCTCATCGACACGTGGAGCCGCGAGAAGCGGACGGTTCTCTACGTCACGCACGACATCGACGAAGCCGTCTATCTCGCCGACCGCATCCTTCTGATGCGCCCCTCGCCGGGCCGCATCGGCCGGTTCTTCGACGTGACGATGCCGCGCCCCCGGGACCGAAACAGCCCGCAGTTCAGCGAGCTGAAGGCCCTGATCACGCTGGAGATGCATCGCACCGCCGATCCTTCCGAGGACACTCTCGCGGTCGCGTCGGAGATCGCCACATGACAACCGAAAGCACGACGAACCTTCAGGTTCGCGCCGCGATCCCCAGGACGGTCGCCATCAAGGGATCGCGCACGACCGAAGACTTCCTCGCCTACGAAAAGGCCAAGAAGCGCAAGGCCACGATCCGGCGGATCTTCCGCGGGGCCGTCGGCATCTTCGGCCTTCTGGTCCTCTGGCACATCATGTCCGTGGCCTATGATCTGCAGCTGATCCTGCCGACGCCCTTCGCGGTGCTGCGTCGCGTGTACGGCATGCTGACGCTCGACACCACCCGCTGGCTCTACGGGCCGAACGTCTATGTGCATCTGGCGCTCAGCTTCCAGCGCGCGATGATCGGCTTCGGGCTCGCAGCGGCTCTGGCCATTCCGCTGGGGCTCCTGATCGGTCGCATCCCCACGCTGCGCGAGTATCTGGCCCCGGTGATCACCGCGTTCTATCCGGTCCCCGGCATCGCGTGGATTCCACTCGCGATCCTTTGGTTCGGGCTGTCGGACAAGGCGGTGATCTTCGTCGTCTTCATGACGGCGTTCTTCCCGCTCTACTTCAGCACCGAGGCCGGGGCGCGGCAGATCAACCCGCTTCTGATCGACGCGGGTCGATGCTTCGGAGCGCACAGACTGAAACTGTTCTATCACGTCGTCCTGCCGGCGACCGTGCCCTACATCACCACCGGCATGAGGATCGGCCTCGGCGGCGCGTGGCGGATGATCGTCGCGGGCGAGATGCTCGCCTCCGCGGAGGGCATCGGCTACATGCTGATGGAAGCCCGCTTCAATTTCCGCGCGGTCGACCTGATGACCGCCATGATCCTGATCAGCATCATCGGCTATCTCACCGAATTGCTGATCGTGCGACTGATCGAAAAGCGCACGACCGAGAAGTGGGAAGTGAAGACGTCCTGAGCATCGTCAAAATATAAGAACGGGGGAGGACCACGTGAACATCCTGAAACTGGCGGCGCTATCGGCCTGCCTCGCGGTCGCGTCCGTGGGGAGTGCCTGGGCGCAGGACCCGATCCCCGTCCGGATCGGATGGCTGCGGGCCAGCCTGACCACCATCGTCCAGCCGATCGCCGAGCAGGAGGGGCTCTACGCGAAGCGGGGGGTCGCCGCGCGCGTGACGGCCGTGACCTCCGGAAACAACGCGACCGGGATCGAATCGCTTCTTCGCGGCGACTACGACATCTACTTCGGCGCCATGTCCGAACTCGCGCGCCTCAACGCCGTCGCGCTCGAACAGGGCGGCCGTCCGCCGCTGGTGGCGGTGGCGATCGGGACGCCGGGTGCCACGCACCTCGTCGTCCGGGGCGACATCCCCTTCAAGGACGTCGAGGACCTGCGCGGCAAGACGCTCGGCGTGAGTTCGCTGGGATCCATCCACGTGGTGATGTTCCGGCACTATCTGGCCAGCCGCGGTCTCACGACCGAGCGGCTGGGGCTCCGTCTGCTGCGCGTCGCCGGCGGCGACATGACGCCGGCCCTGCTGACCAAGCAGATCGACGGCTTCCTGCACTCCCAGCCCACGCCCAGCATCGCGGTGCTGGCCGGTGCCGGACGCATCGCGCTGACGCCCAAGGACATGGGCGAGGTCGGCCGGTCGCCGACGTCCGCCATCATGGTGCGCCGCGACTGGGCGGCCAGGAACCCGGAAGCGGTTCGCCGTGTCGTGGAGACGTTCCGCGACGCCAGCGCCCTGTTCTCGACCATGCCGCGGGAGCGGCTGATCCAGATCGCCCAGAATGCGACCGGCGGCGATCCGAAGGAACTGGAGGCGTCCCTGCCTTCCATCGACCCCCGCCTGGTCGACGACTTCCAGGAAGGCGCCGACATCTACTGGCGCACCGAGATCGCCGCCATGAAGACACGTGGCGAGGTGATCGAAAAGTTCAGCCCGTCGGACATGTTCGACTTCTCGTACGCCGCAAAGCGCTGATCAGGGGGGACGACCGATGCCGAAACGACATCTTTTCGACCGCCGCGACGTTCTCGCCGGCACCGCCGCCCTCGCCCTCGCGGGCATCGGCACGCGGGCCCAGGCCCAGGACCTGCCGAAGATCCGGGTCGGCTGGTTGCGGTCCAGCCTGTCGCTGGTCCTGCACCCGATCGCCGTCGAGGAAGGTTTCTACAAGAAGCACGGCGTGGAACCGGTGACCCGTGCCATCCGGTCCGGCGACGGATCGATCGGTCCGCAAACGGTGATGAGCGGAGACCTCGACGTCTACATCGGCGTCATCAGCGACGTCGCGAAGATCAATTCCGAATCCCTCGAAGTGGGCCGGCCGCCGACGCTCGCGGTCGTCGCACTTGGATCGCCCGGTGCCACCAATCTCGTTCTCCGGACCGCGATCCCCTACAGCACGCTCGACGACCTGAAAGGTCTGCGGATCGGCGTGAGTTCGCTCGGCTCCGCCCATCTGGTCACCTTCCGGCGTTTCCTCGCGGAGCAGAACACGACCATCGAACGGCTGGGCCTCAGGCTCGTCGCCGTCGGCGGCGGCGACATGCCGCCGGCGCTCGTCTCCAACCAGATCGACGGGTTCCTGCATTCCCAGCCCACACCCGCCATCGCTGTCGCGACGGGGCAGGCGAAACTCGTTCTGGCCCCGAGCCAGATGGGCATCGCGGGCACCTCGCCCAACGTCGGGATCATCGTCTCGCGCCGTTGGGCCACCGCGAACAAGGCGACGTTGACGAAGTTCGTCGCGGCGTTGCGCGAGGCCAGCGACGCCTATCCCTCGATCCCGCGCGATCGCGTTGTGGAGATCGCGGCCAAGCATCTGGGTGGCGAACCCGAAATCATCGCCAGCTCGCACGCCTCGGTGGATCCGCGGCTCGTCTCCCCGCAGCAAGGGGCGGACATCTACTGGGCGGTCGAGATGACGGCGATGATCGCGCGCGGCGAGGTCGGCAAGACCTTCCAGCAGAAGGACCTGTTCGACTTTGCGCTGGCTCAGTAGAGGGGGCCGCCGCCCCTCGAACGGCCGCCGCGCATCGGCGGAGCGGACACATCATGTCTGAAACGCGCCGGCTGGCGCGTTTCACCGCCGAAACCGCCGCCTGGCAGATCCCCGGCCCTGCGCTCGATCGCGCGCGCATGAGCCTCATCGACGCCGTCGCCGTGATGCTGGCGGCAAGCGGACTGGGCGAGAGCTGCGATGCGTTCGCCGATGTCGCGCAGCTCACCGGTTCCGGCCCGTGCGTGGTGGTCGGCCACGGCTTCCGGACCTCGCCCGCCATGGCGGCCTTCGCCAACGGGGCGATGGCGCATGCGATGGATTTCGAGGACACGCACGACCACGCGATCGCCCACCCCCACGCGGCGGCGATCGCCGCCGCCCTGGCGATCGTCGACACGAAGCCCGGCACGTCGGGCGACGACCTGCTCGCCGCCATCGCGATCGCCGGCGACCTGGTGTGCCGGATCGCCGGCGCCTTCGACGTGAACCCCGACACCTTCGGCTGGCACACGACGCCCTGGCTCGGCGTGTTCGGTGCCGCGACGGCCGCCGGCCGGCTGCTGGCGCTCGATGCCGACCGGATGATCGACGCGTGGTCGCTCGCGATGAGCCAGATGGCCTCCTTCGGCGAACTCAAGAACGCGCCGAACTCTCATGTGCGGGCCGTGCGGGACGCCTTCGCGGCGCAGGCCGGCGTCCTCGGCGCCATGCTGGCCGCGCGGGGCGTCAAGGGCTACGACGAACCGCTCCAGGGCGGCGCCGGGTTCCTCGCATCCGTGGCCCGCGGTCGCTACACGGCCGCGCGGCTGGTCGAGGATCTGGGCACCCGCCTGCAGGGTGCGGAGGTGAGCTTCAAGCCGTGGCCCTGCTGTCGCGGAACGCACGCCTATGTGGATGCGGGGTTGCGGCTCGCCTCGCGCATGCGGATCGAACCGGAGCGGATCGTCCGGGTCGATGTCGTCGTGAACGAGAAGAACAGGATGCTCTGCGAGCCGCGTCCGTCGAAGGTGCGGCCGGATACGGCGATCAACGCCAAGTTCAGTATTCCGTTCACGACCGCCACGGCACTCCTGCGTGGCGCGGTCGGCCTCGCGTCGTTCTCGCCGGCGGCCCTGCGGGACGAGGCGGTCCTGTCGCTCGCCGCCAAGGTCCATCACACGGTCGATCCCGACATCCCGTTGCGCGACGTCACGCGCGGCAGCGTGACGCTGCACCTCGAGGACGCGAGCGTGAGCGAACATGTCGTCCTCGCCCTCGGCCACCCGCTTCGGCCGATGCCGCCGGAAGCCTTCCGCGCCAAGTTCGACGACTGCACGCGCCATGCGCGCTGCGGTTTCGACGACGACCGGCGCGACCGGCTCTGGGACGCGCTCTGCGCCATCCGGTCGACCGCGGACACGGCGAGCCTCACCCCGCTCCTGCAGGGTTAGCCCGACGGCTGCCGCGTCACCGCCGCCGTCCTCCGCCGCGTCCGGACGCTCAGGGTTCGGCGGCCCGTGACGTCACGACGCCGAGCGACGCCTCAGCGTGGCCGCGGGGCCGCGGGTCAGGGGGCCACCGCCAGCCGGTCGATCGCGTCGCGGTCCCAGTCGATGCCGAGGCCCGGCGCGTCGGGCGGGACCGCCATGCCCCCGGCCTCCACCCGCATCCCGTCCGACCGGGTGATGGCGCGCAGCTGGGGGATGTGTTCGACGTAGATCGCGTTCGGCACCGCGGCCGACAGGCTGACGTGGATCTCCATCAGGAAGTGCGGGGCGACCTTCACGTTGAAGGCCTCGGCGAGGTGCGCGACCTTCAGCCAGGGCGTGATGCCGCCGATGCGCGCCACGTCGGGCTGGACGATCCCGGCCCCGCCGGTCGCCAGATACTCCCGGAAGTGGCTGAGGGAATAGATGCTCTCGCCGACCGCGATCGGGATGGTGGTGGCGCGGGCGAGTTGTGCATGGCCCGAGATGTCCTCGGCCGGCAGCGGCTCCTCGAACCAGAACGGGTCGAACTCCGCCAGAAGTGCGGCCCGGCGGATCGCGTCGGCGGCGGTCATCGACTGGTTGGCGTCGATCATGATGTTCATCGACGGCCCGAGCGCCTCGCGCAGCGCCCCGATGCGCACCCGGTCCTCGACCGGATCGGGCTTGCCGACCTTCATCTTGATCCCGCTCCAGCCGCGGGCCTGGGCGGCGAGCGCGTCGGAGACGAGGTCGTCGACGGTGAGGTGCAGCCACCCGCCCTCGGTGTTGTAGATGGGCACCCGCGGCTTCGCCCCGCCGGCCATGATCCAGAGCGGCTGTCCCGCCGCCTTGCAGCGGACGTCCCACAGCGCGAGGTCGACCGCCGCCAGCGCGAGGCTGGTGATGGCGCCCACGGCGGTGGCGTGGGTGTGCCAGAAGAGGCGCTGCCAGATCGCCTCGACCTGCCGCGCGTCCTGACCGACCAGCACCGGCAGCAGGTCGTGGTGAAGGAGCGCCATCACCGAATGGCCGCCGGTCCCGATCGTGTAGGTGTAGCCGGTGCCCGTGATCCCGGCGTCGGTCTCGATCTCGACGAAGACCGTCTCCTGCTTCACGAAGGACTGAATCGCGTCGGTCCGCGGCGTCTCGGGCACGAGATCGACCTTGTAGGTCCGGGCGCGGACGATCCGCATCGGCGCTCCCCCGCCCGCGATGGCGTCCCCCGTCATGCCTTCCCCCCGACCCGGCGTTCCCCGTCCGATCATCGCCCTCCGCCCGCCCGCATGCAACGGACCGCTAGCCGTCGGCGAGCAGCGCGTCGGCGCGGGCGCGGAAGCGGGCCATCACCTTGGGCACCGCACGGGCGACGAGCGGCCGGGCGACCGAGGAGAGGACCGGCATGCTCAGCCGGTAGTCGAGGGTGTGGGCGACGCGCGTCGTCCCGTCGGGAAGCGTCGAGAGCCGCCACCGGCTCTCCAGCCGCGCGAACCACCAGCCGGCCGCACGGATGTCGACCTGGAGCGGTGCGATGGTCCGCATCTCCGCCCGCAGGTCCAGCGCGAAGGCCTCGTGGCGGGCGGACACGCGGGCCTGCGTCCGCGACCCCTCCCGCCCGACGACCTCGACCGCCGTGACCCAGGGCAGGAACTCCGGATAGCGCTCGACGTCGACGATCAGGTCGAACAGCGGGCCGACGGGGTAGGGCAGGTCGGCAGCGGCCTCGATCACGGGCATGGGGTGGCCCTGCAACCGGGTGGGCGATGCGCAATGTCCGCGGCGGCTATCCCCCTCTCCCTGTCCCTCCCCCCGGGGGGGGGAGGGACAGGGAGAGGGGGGGGCCGCCGCACCGATCCTCGCCGCACCACCCTCACTCCGCCGCCGCCCGCGGTGCCGCGGGATCGCGGAGCGCGGCCAGAAGCTCCGCCTTCCGCACCTCGGCCTTGGCCACGTTCGCCTCCTTCACGTGGCCGAAGCCGCGGATCATGTCGGGCACCTGCGCGATCGACACCGCCAGCGCGTGGGTCGCGGGCGAGAGGCGGGCGATCAGCTCGTCGACCGTCGCCTCGTACTCGGCGATCAGGCGGCGCTCCATCCGCCGCTCCTCGGTCCGGCCGAAGGGGTCGAACCGGGTCCCGCGCAGGCGCTTTCCCTTCGCGAGGATGCGGAAGGCCGCCATCATCCACGGCCCGAAGGTCCGCTTCTTCAGGTGTCCGGTCACCGGGTCCTTGTGCGCGATGGCGGGCGGGGCGAGGTGGAAGGTCAGCCGGTAGTCGCCCTCGAACCTGTCTGCGATCGACTTCGCGAAGGTGCCGTCGGTGTAGAGGCGGGCCACCTCGTACTCGTCCTTGTAGGCCATCAGCTTGAAGGCGTTGCGGGCGACCGCCTCGGCGAAGCCGGTCAGGCCGCGGCCCTGCCGCTCCTCGGCCTCCCGCGCGCGGCGCACGAGGTCGCGGTAGCGCGCGGCCCAGGCGGCGTCCTGATAGTCCGTCAGGAAGGCCGTCCGCCGCTCAACGATCTCGTCCAGCGTGCGCGACAGGACCCGGTGCGCCGGCTCCGCCGCCCTCTCCGCGCCCTCGCCGCCCTTCAGCGCCCGCACGGCCGCCTCCACGCCCGCGGGATCGCATGCTGCGCGGCGGCCCCACAGGAAGGCCTGCCGGTTCATCTCGACCGCCGTTCCGTTCAGCTCGATCGCCCGCTCCAGCGCTTCGGCCGAAAGGGGCACGAGCCCCTGCTGCCAGGCGTGGCCCAGCATGAAGACGTTGGTGGCGATGCTGTCGCCCAGGAGCGCCACCGACAGGCGCGTGGCATCGACGGTGGCGACCCGGTCCCCCCCGCCGCAGCGCTCGGCGACGGCCTTCACCATCTCCGCCACGGGGATGCGGGCGTCGGGGTCCTTCATCATCGCGGCCGTGTGCGCCGCATCGGCGTTCAGCACCGCGCGCGTGCGGCCCGGGTCCATCTTCGACAGCGCGTCGCCGCCGCCCGCCACCACGAGATCGCAGCCGATGACGGCCGACGCCCCGCCGGCCGCGATGCGCACGGCGTGGATGTCCTCTGGGTTCGCCGCCACCCGCACGTGGCTCATCACCGCCCCGCCCTTCTGGGCGAGGCCGGTCTGGTCGAGGGTGGAGCAGCCCTTGCCCTCCAGGTGTGCCGCCATGCCGATCAGCGCCCCCACCGTCACCACGCCGGTGCCGCCGACGCCGGTGACGATCAGGCTCCACGGCCGGTCGAGCGGGGGGAGGACGGGGTCGGGCAGGTCCGCGAAGACCGGCATCGGCCCGGCGCCCTTGCGCACGGTCGTCGGCTTCTTCAGCTGTCCGCCCTCGACCGTGACGAAGGAGGGGCAGAAGCCCTTCACGCACGAGAAGTCCTTGTTGCAGGTCGACTGGTCGATCTGCCGCTTGCGCCCGAACTCGGTCTCGACCGGGGTGACGGACAGGCAGTTCGACTGGACCGAGCAGTCGCCGCAGCCCTCGCAGACGAGCTCGTTGACGACGACGCGCTTGGCCGGGTCCGCCATGGTCCCGCGCTTGCGCCGCCGGCGCTTCTCCGACGCGCAGGTCTGGTCGTAGATCATGATCGAGACGCCCTGCGTCTCGCGCAGCGAGCGCTGGACCTCGTCGAGGTCGTCGCGGTGGCGCACGGCGGTGCCTGACGGGAGGCCCGAGGCGGCCCCGTACTTCTCCGGCTCGTCGGAGACGACGACGATGCGCTTCACGCCTTCCGCCGCCAGCTCCTGCGCGATCATGGGGACGGTCAGTTCTCCGTCCACCTTCTGCCCGCCGGTCATGGCGACGGCGTCGTTGAAGAGGATCTTGTAGGTGATGTTGACCTTGGCCGCGATCGCCTGCCGGATCGCGAGAAAGCCCGAGTGGTAGTAGGTCCCGTCGCCGAGGTTGGCGAAGACGTGCGCCTCGTCCATGAACGGCGCCTGCCCCACCCAGGGCACGCCCTCGCCGCCCATCTGGGTGAAGGTCTCGGTCTTCCGGTCCATCCAGACGACCATGTAGTGGCAGCCGATGCCGGCGAGCGCGCGGCTGCCGTCCGGCACCACGGTCGAGGTGTTGTGCGGGCAGCCAGAGCAGAACCAGGGCACGCGCTCGGCCCCCGCCTTCTGCCCCTTCTGGCCCTCCAGCGCCTCCAGGTACTTCACCCGGTCGGCGAGCCAGGAGGGGACGTCGAGCGTGCGGATCAGGTGCCGTCCCAGCACGATGGCGACGCGCGACGGCGACAGCTCGCCATAGGACGGGAGCACCTGCTCGCGCTCGGACGCCGCCTCGCGCAATGCCGACTCGTCGAACTTGCCCGAGACGCGCGGGCGCCGTCCCTCGGGCCAGTTGTAGAACTGCTCCTTCATCTGGTTCTCGATGAGCGCGCGCTTCTCCTCGACGACGAGGATCTCCTCCAGCCCCTCGGCGAAGGCGCGGATGCCCTGCGGCTCCAGCGGCCAGGGCATGCCGACCTTGTAGATCGACACGCCCATGTCGGCGGCCATCGCGTCGGTGATGCCGAGGTCGTCGAGCGCCTGCCGCACGTCCAGATAGGCCTTGCCCGTCGTCACGATGCCGAACCGGGGCCGGGGTGCCGTCAGCACCGGCCCGTCGATCCGGTTGGCGCGCGCGAAGGCCAGCGCCGCATAGAGCTTGTGCTTCATCAGCCGCTCCTCGACCTGGAGCGGCGGGTCGGGCCAGCGGATGTTGAGGCCGCCGGGCGGCATCTCGAAATCGGTCGGGATGCGGACGTCGACCCGGTCCATGTCGGCGTGGACGGAGGCCGAGCTGTCCGCCGTCTCGGCCACGATCTTCATGCCGATCCAGCAGCCCGACCACCGGCTCATCGCCCAGCCGATCAGCCCGTAGTCGAGGATCTCCTGAACTCCGGCCGGGCTAAGGACGGGCACCATGGCGGCGACCAGCGCGTGCTCGGACTGGTGGGGGAAGGTGGAGGACTTGGCCGCGCTGTCGTCGCCGGCGAGCAGCAGGACCCCGCCGTGCCTGGAGGTGCCGGCGCCGTTGGCGTGCTTGAACACGTCGCCCGCCCGGTCGACGCCCGGCCCCTTGCCGTACCACATGGCGAAGACGCCGTCGTAGGTCGCGGTCGGGTAGAGGTTGACCTGCTGCGTGCCCCAGACGGCCGTGGCCGCCAGCTCCTCGTTCACGCCGGGCTGGAAGGTGACGTGGTGGTCCTTGAGGTGCTTCTTCGCCTGCCAGAGCCCCTGGTCGAGGCCGCCGAGTGGCGAGCCGCGATAGCCGGAGACGAAGCCCCCTGTGTTCAGCCCGGCCGCGAGGTCGCGCCGGCGCTGGATCAGCGGCAGACGCACGAGGGCCTGGGTCCCGGTGAGATAGATGCGTCCCTTTTCCAGGACGTACTTGTCGTCGAGCGTGACGGCCGGCAACGCCATGGTCGAACCCTCCCAGAAGCCCGATGACGACGGTGGCCGGTGCGTTTGTCCTGGTCTTCCGGCCGTCCGGGAAACGTAACCCTTGCTGACCTATCTCGCCAGAGCGACGCTTGCGTCGTTCGAAGAAAGCAACGCGATTGCGGCCGGCACGGTCCCCCGGGTTCGATCATCGACGAAGTGCGGCGCAGCAATCGAGGGTTCGTTGCGTGGGGAGATGAGGTGAGGGCCTTCCCCCCTCAAACCGGCCAGCGCTCCAGCCGCCACGCCGCGTCCCAGAACGCCCATTCGAACCGGCAGGACCAGCGGAAGGCCTCGGCCATCCGTGCGCGCTCGGCCTCCGATGCCGCGGCGGCGAGCGTGTCGGTGATGGCGATCACCCGTTTCGTCGCGGTCGCGAACCCCTCGTCGGAATAGGTGTCGATCCATGCCTGATAGGGGTTGCCGGAAGCGGACTTCGCCTTGATGGCCGTGCCCACGTCCCAGTAGATCCAGAAGCAGGGCAGGATGGCCGCGACCAGCGTCTCGACCGACGCCGTCTGTGCGGTCGCGAGCAGGAAATTCGTGTAGCCGAAGCAGGTGGGCGAGGGCTCGGCCTTGGCCGCCGTGGCCGGATCGATCCCGAAGGTCTTGAAGAATCCTTCGTGGAGCGCCCGCTCGACCACGATGGCGACCTTGGTGCTCTCCCCGAAGAACTCGACCTCCGCCGGGGTGCGCGCGCGTGCCGCCGCGACGGCCAGCGCCCGGCCGTAGGCGACGAGATAGAGACTGTCCTGGATCATGTACTCCTGGAACCGCTCCCGGCCGAGCGTGCCCGCCGCGAGGTCGCGGTTGAAGGGCAGATCGTGGATGCGGCGGATCAGATCGGCGTTGGCGGCCCAGGCGCTCTCGGTGAAGGTCGGCACGGTCGGTCTTCCTGCGATGGCGGTGGCGGGAGAAGAAGGGGTGCGACCGGCGTTCGTCAACCGGGCGGGACGTGACGGCGGGCGCGGGAGCCCCCATTTCCCGTTCCCGACCCCGATCGCAGCCCGACGAGCCCCATGACCGCCGCCATCGATCCCGCGACCCTTCCCGCCTGGAACCTCGACGACCTGTTCCCCGGTCGCGAAAGCCCCGAACTCGCCCGGGCGCTGGAGGCAATGGAGGCGGCGGCGAAGGCCTTCGCGGCGGCGCATGCCGGCAAGGTGGCGAAGCTCGACGGCGCCGGCCTCGCCGCGGCGATATCCGAGTACGAGCGGATCGACGAGGTGCTGTCGCGGGTGATGAGCTACGCCTCGCTCACCTATTCCGGTGCGATGACAGACCCGGAGATCGCGAAGTTCTATCAGTCGATGCAGGAGCGGGTGAACGCGATCTCGACCCCGCTGGTCTTCTTCACGCTGGAGATCAACCGGATCGAGGACAAGGACCTGGAGGCGAAGCTGAAGGCCGAGCCGTTGCGGCGCTGGAAGCCCTGGCTGACCGACGTCCGCGCGTTGCGCCCGCACCAGCTGTCGGACGAGATCGAGCGGCTCTTGCACGAGAAGCATGTCGTCGGGCGCGCCGCCTGGAACCGGCTCTTCGACGAGACGATCGCCGGCCTGCGCTTCCCCCTCGACGGCAAGGAGCTGACGATCTCCGACACGCTCAACCTCCTGTCGGACAAGGACCGCGCGACGCGGCGCAAGGCGGCGGAGACGTTGGGCGAGGTGCTGGGCCGCAACGCGCGGATCTTCGCGCTGGTGACCAACACGCTGGCCAAGGACAAGGAGATCGAGGACAAGTGGCGCGAGTATCCGCGTCCCGTCTCCTCGCGCAACCTGTCGAACCGGGTCGAGGACGGGGTCGTGGACGCGCTCGCGAGCGCTGTGCGCGCCGCCCATCCGGACCTTTCCCACCGTTACTACCGGCTCAAGGCGAGGTGGTTCGGCGCCGACCGGCTCGACTACTGGGACCGGAACGCGCCGCTGCCGGACGACGACGACCGGCTGGTGCCGTGGGGCGAGGCGCGGTCGCTCGTGCTCGACGCCTACGGGCGCTTCTCGCCGGATCTCGCCGCAGTCGGGCGCCGGTTCTTCGACAATGCGTGGATCGACGCCGCACCCCGGGCGGGCAAGTCGCCGGGTGCCTTCGCCCACCCGACGGTGCCGAGTGCCCATCCTTACCTTCTGCTGAACTATCACGGCCGCACCCGGGACGTGATGACGCTCGCCCACGAACTCGGCCACGGGGTCCATCAGGTGCTGGCGGGCGGGCAGGGGCACCTCCTGTCCGATACGCCGCTGACGCTGGCGGAGACGGCGAGCGTGTTCGGGGAGATGCTGACCTTCCGGACGCTGCTGGAGCGCGAGACCGACCCCAAGCGGCGCAAGGCGCTTCTGGCCGGCAAGGTCGAGGACATGCTGAACACGGTCGTCCGGCAGATAGCCTTCTACACCTTCGAGGAGCGGGTCCACGACGAGCGCCGCACGGGCGAGCTGACGGCGGAGCGGCTTGGCCAGATCTGGCTCGACGTGCAGACGGAGAGCCTCGGCCCGGCGCTGCGCTTCGACGAGGGCTACCGGGCCTACTGGGCCTATGTCCCGCACTTCGTCCACACGCCGTTCTACGTGTACGCGTACGCCTTCGGCGACTGTCTCGTGAACTCGCTGTACGCCGTCTACCAGGACGCCGACCGTGGCTTCGCGCAGAAGTACATGGCCATGCTGGCCGCGGGCGGGACCAAGCGGCACAAGGAGCTTCTGGCCCCCTTCGGCTTGGACGCGACCGACCCGGCCTTCTGGCAGAAGGGGCTGGGCGTCATCCGGGGCTTCGTGGACGAGCTGGAGGCGATGGGCTGACCATGGCCGCGGGCATGCCCGGGACGCCCGGCGGTCAGGCGCGCCGCAGTTCTTTCTCCAGCGCTTCCCGGATCAAACGCTGATAGGGGATGCCCCTTTCCGCCGCCCGCGATTTGATGGCGTCGAGAAGGGCGGACGGAAGACGCATGTTGACGCGGGCTTCCTTCTTCTCGAACTCGAACCGGACGGGACGGAAGCCCGAGAGGTCGAACGCGGTCAGGTCCGCCTCGGCGACGAAGCGCTCCGCAGCCGCGTCAGTCGGAAGGTCCGGGAGAGCCTTGGGTCTGTCGGACATAGTGTTCGATCTCCCGCCGATGCATCCATCGCGCGCTGATCGGTCGGATCCGCACGCCGTCCCCACCGGGCCTCAGGGTGAAGACCACGAACGCGAAACGGCCGGCGCCGACGGGTCCGATCGCACGGTAATCGCGTTTCGGTCCCCGAGTGCGCCGGATCCGGGAACACCGCCGGCGCGCCCCGAAAGACCTCTTCGACCTCGTCGGCCGTCAGTCCGTGCGCCAGGCACTTGTTACTGTTGCCGGCATCCCACTCGAAGCCGCCGACGGCGACCGTCGTTGATGGATGCTCGGCCATGTATGTACGAACGTCAACACGTTGCGTGATCGACCCCTCACTGCACCTGCTAGGCCCGCCCCTGCGTCTTCAGGGTCGCGACCAGCGCCCGTGCCCCCATCTCGATCGCCTGGAACATGGTCACGAACCCGTCGTCGCCGCCGTAGTAGGGGTCGGGGACCTCCATGTCGACGAGGAAGAGACGGATCGCGACCGGGGCGCCCGGGGGGCGCCGACCTTCCAGCTGGGCCAGGTTCTCCCGGTCCATCGCGAGGATCAGGTCGGTCGTCGTGAACTCCTCAGCCGCGATCTCCCGGCAGACGAACCCGTCGAGCGAGATTCCGTTCTGCGCGCACACCGCCACCGTCCGCGGGTCCGGCGGGTCGCCGGCGTGCTTGTCCTTCAGGCCGGCGGAGTGGACCTGGATGCGGTCGGCGAGCCCGGCGTCGGCCAGGAGCTTGCGGGTCAGGCGTTCGGCGGCGGGCGAACGGGAGTAGTTGCCGGCGTCGACGAAGAGGATGCGCATCGTTTGGTCCTCGGGTGTCCGGTCTTCAGGGGTGGAACAGGAAGCCGTCGGCCAGCGGCTCGACCTCGACCTCGCCGAAGGTGCGCAGGTTGAGGCCGGCGGGCAGGCCGACGAGGAGGGTCGGCCCGCCCGGCTGGCGGACGAGGGTGGGGTGGTGGCCGCCGACGTGGGGCGGGTGCTTCGGCCGGCCGAACACGAACAGCGCGTCGAGCCGGCGGTCGGCCGGGATGGCGGCCGTGGACTGGGCCATGGGTCCGAGCACCACGCTCTCCCCGTCGCGGCAGAAGACGGGGATGTGCTCCAGCGGCATGACGAGGTCGAGCACGCGCCCGCCCTGGAAGCTCTCGCCGGTCCAGAAATCGTACCAGAGGCCGTGGGGCAGATAGACCTTGACGCGCCCGCCCGGCTGAAGCACCGGGGCGATGAGCAGCGCGTGGCCGAACATGTACTGGCCGTCGAAGGCCCAGGACGCCGGATCGTCCGGGAAGGCCAGCGCCATGGCGCGCATGGCGGGCAGGCCCGTCGCCTGCGCCTCCTCCAGGATCCCCTCGATGGTGGGGATCAGGCGGTAGCGGAACTCGAGCCAGTTGCGCGAGATCGTCTCCGCCTTCTCGCCGAAGGCCCAGGGCTCGCGCTCGCCGATCCCGTGGAAGCGGATGTGGGAGGAGAAGATCGCCTGCTGCACCCAGCGGACGTAAAGCTCCGCGTCCGGCTGTTCGCCGTAGAAGCCGCCGACGTCGGTCGCCCACCAGGGGATGCCGGACAGTCCCCAGGAGAGGCCGCCGCGCACCGAGGCCGCGAACGCCTCCCAGTCGGTCTGGCAGTCGCCGCCCCATTGCATGGGATAGCGCTGGCTGCCGGCATAGCCCGCCCGCCCGAAGACCATCGGCTCCGAGCCCGGCCGGTGCCGCGCCGTCGCCTCGTAGACGCAGGCGTTGTAGAGGAGCGCATAGACGTTGTGGAGCCGGTGGCCCGTGTCGCCGTTGGACGCGACCACGCCGTCGGTCACCTGCTCCCCGAAGTCGGACTTGATCACGTCGACGCCGGCGTCGAACAGGTCCTTGTGCCGGTCGCGCCAATAGGCGTAGGCGTCGGGGTGGGTGAAGTCGACGATGCCGCTGGTCGGCAGCGGGGTGAGCACCTCGCCGAACGGCTCGGGGTCCCAGCCGTAGCGGTGGGTGGAGCCGTCCTTCTCCTTCAGCAGCCACCCCTTCGCCGCCATCTCCTCGAACAGCGGGTTCCGGACCGAGACGAGCGGGTATTCCCAGACGCAGAGCTTGAAGTCCATCGCCTTCAGGTCGCGGGAGAAGGCGGCGGGGTCGGGATAGCGCTCGGCGTCCCATTCGAAGGCGAAGCGGGTGTCGACCTTGAGCCACGCCCGTCCGTCGAGGGTGAAGACGTCGCACGGGATCTTCCGCTCGCGAATCTTCGTCGCCACCGCCATCGCCTCCTCGGCGGTGCGGTAGTAGGCCCGGCTCATCCACACGCCGAGGCTCCAGCGGGGTACGCCCGGCGGCCGGCCCGTCAGCCAGGTGAAGCGCTCGAGGATCGCCGGGCCGTGGGCGCCGACGAAGAGGAAGAGGTCGAGCCCCTCGTCCTCCACCTTCAGCCCATAGGAGCGATGGGACCATTGGGCGTGGCCGACGCCGTGGGTCGTGGGGGCGGGCGTGTTGGCGAAGATCCCCCAGCCGCGCGTCGACCAGGCGAAGGGCGTGTTCTTGTAGGAGATCTCGGCGTTGACGCCGAGCGCGTCCTCGTTCTTCGACCGGATCAGCTGGCCCCGCCGGTCGAGCGCCCCCCACTTCTCCCCCAGCCCGTAGATCCGCTCGTCCGACACCAGCTCGAAGGCCGCGAACCAGCCGTCGGCGGTCCTGGCGAAGGGCGGCAGGCGGTGGCGGCGGCGGAAGTGCGCGTCGGTGGCGAAGCGCAGGAGCGGCCGACCCTCGCGCAGCACCGTGAGCCGCACCGGGTCGCCCGCCAGTTCCAGCGTGGCGTCGGGCGCCACGAGGCGGGCCGAGCCCTCGTCGTGCTCCACCCGCACGTCGACGGGCTCCGGCCCGCTCGCCACGAGGCCGTAATCGAACCCGTGCTTCGACCCCAGGCGCAGGCGGAAGATGCCCGGGGCGTGGGCGGTGATCTCCAGCGGCCCGGCCTCGGTGTCGAAGATGGCGCCCTGCGGCACCGTCCGCTCGAAGGCGAGGCGCTTGAGGGGATGGAGGCGGACGGGATCGAAGGTCATGGGGAGGGGTCCGGTTGGTCAAATTCGTGCGAAAGCGATCGGGTTCGGTGCGGTGTCCTCATCCTTCGACGGGCTCAGGATTAGGACTGGCTTCAGATGTGAAAATCGAGAGCGCCGGCATCCCGCCCCGGGATTCCCCTCACCTCATGCTGAGCCTGTCGAAGCATGAGGCCGCACCATCGCCGCTCAGGTCAGTTCCAGCACCGGCAGCCCCGCCATCCGGGCGAAGCGGCGCAGGGCCGGGCGGTGCTCGCCGTAGGCGAAGCTGACGTGGTGTTCGAGACCCTCGCCCAGCACGCGGTCGAGCACCTCGCCCGCCGGCCGGTCGAAGCGGACCACGCCAGACGTGCCGGAGAAGCTGATCGGCGCGCGGACCATCTCGGCCCCCGCCAGAACCAGCTTCGTCTCGTTCCCCGCCTGGCTGACGCGGGCGACCGTCACCCGGCCGGGCTTCAGCGCGAACTCGTTCAGCAGCGGCTTCTTGCGGTTGGAATGCACGGTCGCCCGGACCGGTCCCGTCCGGTCGGCCATCGACAGCGGCGCGAGGCCGCAGTGCCAGAGGACGGCGGTATCGTCGGCCGGGTCGACGTCGACGAGATCGACCATGAAGCTCGGCTCGCCCGACAACTCCCGCAGCATGACCGAGGTCAGGGTGCCGTAGACGTCGGCCTCGCAGCCGGCGGGGGTCCCGTCCTCGTTCAGCATCGCCAGGGCGCCGCAGGCGGCACAGCCGTGCTCGGTGAAGAACTCGGGCCAGCAGCGCACCGCCACGCCGGCGAGCCCGTCGCGGTCCGCCATCGCGCGCATCGCGGCATAGACCTTCAGGGTCTTGCGCAGCGGCTCCTGCTCCATCTCGGCGAGGTTGCCGAGGTCGGCGTCGACCTTGGCCCAGAGCCGGTCGGCCTCCGCGTCGGGCACCGCGGTCGCGGCCTCGAACACGCGGGAGAGCGGCATCGGCGCCACCTCCACCCCGAAGGTGCTCCGCAGCGCGCCGGCATCGTAGCGGCAGGTGTCGAACCCGTCGGGATGCTGGCCGACCACGGCCAGCCGCGTCCCCTCCAGCCGGCGCTTCAGCCCGCCGGCCCGCGCCCAGGCCTCGATCTCCGCGTGGGCGGCGGGATCGTCGGCCTTGCCGTGGACCCAGCCGTAGCGCTGGCCGGCGCGCCCCAGCGCGTGCGCGCCGAGATTGACCCCGCACAGCGAGTTCAACCGCAGCCGCCCGCCCAACCGCGGTTCCGGGAACGCCCAGAACAGCAGCGGCGCCCCAACCTTCTCCGCCAGCCGCACGGTCATCGTCGCGTCGGTGAAGGTGACCTGGAGGACGAGCAGCAGGTCGAGCGGCCGTTCGGTGAGCGCGGGCAGCGCCGCCTCCACCGCCGCCGCGTCGAACGCAAGCGACCGGGGGCCGACGATCTCGAATCCCGAGCGGTCGAGCGCGTCGAACGCCGCCGCCGCCGTCGCCTCCGCGAAGGGAACGTCGAAGGTCGGGCGTGCGAGCGGGACGACGCCGATGCGGGGGCGGGACGCCATGTCAGCGGACCTCGGTCGGTGCCTGATAGCGCATGGGAAAGTCGGGTCCGCCGTCGGCGAGCCAGACCCGGTCGGCGAAGCACTCGGTCCAGGGACGGGCCATGTCGTCGGTCAGCGCGTTCAGCTCCTGCATGTAGGGAGCGGCTTCGCGGTGCAATTCGCCCTCGAACGCCTCCATGTCCGGGAACCGCTCGAACGCCTTGGCCCAGATCGCGCGCCCCGCCAGATAGCCCGACGCGCCGGCGCGGTAGGCGTAGGTCAGGATCCGCTTGAACTGCGACATGCTGGCGCCGGCCGAGAGCATGACCCACGGCCGTCCGGCCGCCTCGCCCATCCGGTCGAACAGGTCCTGGCAGTCGGCCGCCTCCGGCCCGTCGGGGTCGGGCACGTCGGCAGCGGGGATCGGGCTCTCCAGCTTGAAGATGTCGACGCCGAAGCCGGGGTCGGAGAAGGTCCTCACGCTGTCGATGACGAGGTCCGGGCGCTTGTCCCGGTGTTCGACGTAGTCCGCCCCCATGCCCTCGGACCGGGCGAAGGGATAGACCAGCAGTTCGAATAGGAAGGGGATGTCGTAGCGCTTGCAGGCGTGGCCGATGGACCGGACGAACGCCTGCTGATGGCGGCGCACGTCGGGTGCGGCGTCCGGCCGGTACCAGGCCAGCACCTTCACGCCGTCGGCCCCCATCCGCTTGATCTGGGGCACCGACCAGTTGGCGATCGGGGACGACTTCCGCCCGCCCGGCCCGTCTTCGAACTGGTGGTCCTCCAGCGTGACGAGCAGGCCGCGACCGGGGATCAGGTCGGGCCAGGCCTCGGGATAGGCCCAGACCGGGTCGAGGAGCATGGCCGAACTCTCGGGCGCCAGCGCCCGCGTCAGGAGCGCCTTCACCGCCGCCACGTCGTCGTAGGGCGCCTCCTCGACCCCGAGCTTGTCCTTGATCGGGTTCATGATCGGCGGCCGCTGGTCGACGGCGGTCATCTTGAACCGGCCCGCCGGATCGGCCAGGCGACGAAGGCTCCACAATTTTCCCGCCGTGATGTCCATCAGCCCCGCTCCTGGAGAAATCGATCGACCGCGGCCGCGTCGGGGATGCCCGACCGGCCGCCGAACCGCGTGCACTTCAACGCGGCCGCCGCGCTGGCGTACCGCAACGCTTCCTCATGCCCCGAACCGCGCGCGAGCGCCAGAGCCAGCGCGCCGTGGAACACGTCGCCGGCCCCGAGCGTGTCCACCGTCTCGACCGCAAAGGCGGGCAGGTGCCGCGTCCGATCGCCGTCGCGCCAGAGGCAGCCGGCCTCGCCGAGGGTGACGCTCACCGATCCGTCGGTCCGGGCGGCGGCCAACGCCAGCCCTTCGCGGGGGTCGTCGGTGCCGGCGAAACGGGCGAGACCGGGTGCGGAGAACGCGACGTGCGCGGCCAGGGGGACGAGGCGGTCGAGCGCGTCGTCGTCGGTGGCGTCGGCATCCAAGACCGACGGCACGCCGGCGCG
>VYKX01000093.1_pt1 | contig 26291 bp, 28 predicted proteins | sample 5114471 | NCBI WGS metagenome assembly VYKX01 (sample SAMN12291785, study PRJNA351875) | freshwater metagenome | isolation source: freshwater lake | place: USA: Michigan, Gull Lake | collected 2013-08-08
TGCGGCGATCACACCGCGGTTCGCCACGTGCGGGGCGACGAGTGCGGCGAGCCCGGCCTCCGCGATCGTGATCGTCCCCTCGTTCTCCACGGATCCTGTGGGCTGCGTGCCGGTCCCGAAGCGGTAGCGCCCGGCCATGAAGTCGGCGTTCGAGATGTCGTGGGTGGTGGCGAGGAAGCCCGCCACGTCGATCTTCGCCCCCGCCCCGATGAAGATGCCCGACGGGTTCACCAGCCAGACCTGGCCGTTGGCGCTGATCCGGCCCTGGATGTCGGACGGCAGGTTGGGCGTCGTGACCCGGTTGAGGATGACCGCGTCGCGCCCGGGCTGGGCGAAGTTGACGTGGCCGGAGGCCCCCACCGAGAAGGACTGCCAGTCGACCACCGCCTTCGGGCTGGTCTGGGTCACGTCGAGACGGCCGCCCGAAGGTGCCGCGATCGTCGCCTGCCCCTCCACCACCCGCCCGCCGGTGGGCAGGGTCTGCGCCACGGCCGGCAGCGTGAGCGCCAGCGTGCCGCACAGCGCCGTCGTGGCGAGCAGCGTGCGGAGCCCAATGAACGGATCGTGGCGGTCGCGTCGGCGGGTCGGCATGGATATCCCTCGGACTGAAGCCCGGAAAGAATGTCCATCAGTATAGGGTTTCTCGCCGCCCGACGTCCAAACGATTAGATACTGGTTGCAACGGCGTCCGGGTCGACCGGCGGTCGTTCCGGTCGTCCGACGGCTCAGCGGTCCGGGGACCCGGCGAAGCCCGTTTCGCGAAGGAACGCCTCGAACGCCGGGCGCCAGCCCTCCGGATTGCGGGTGAAGCTGGCGTGCCCGTCCTCGCCGTGGGGCGGCAGCGCGACGAACCGGCCGCGCCCGCCCGCCGCGACGAAGGCGTCGAACCAGACCCGCGGCAGCCGCGCGCCGAAGTACCGGTCGTTCTCCGCATAGAGCCAGAGCGTCGGCATCCGTGCCGTCCGCCCGTAGCCGGCGAAGAGCGCCTGCATCCCATCGGGCGAGCAGGGATCGCCCGGGTGCGTCGCCGGTCGCCCACCGCCGCCGCCCGCGAAGTTCACGACCGCCCGCACGCCCGCCGGGGCCGCGGCGGCGATCGCGACCGCCGTCGCGCCGCCGAAGGACTGCCCGACGACGAGGCCGCGGTCGGGATCGACGTCGGCACGCCCACGGACGTGCGCGATCACCTGGGCGACGGTCTGTGCGGCCGCGTCGTAGGCCGGCGGGAAGTTCCGCCGGTCGCAGCGGCCGCTCGCCTCCAGGTCCGGACCGCCCGCGATGCCGTAGCCGATGCGCGTCGGCACGAAGACGACGAACCCGCGCCGCACGAAGTCGGCGGCGTTCTCGCTGTAGCGGACCCGGCCGAGCGCCGCGTTCGCGGCCGGCGTCGTTGCCCGGCCGTGGTTGAGGATCAGGAACGGCGACCGCGTCCGGGCCGGATCACGGAAGACGGTGACCGGCACGGCGCGTCGGACCTCGCCATGGTCGGGGTGCCGGACCACAACCTCCAGATCCAGACGCTCCTCGATCACCGCCGCGTGGACGGACCCCGTCGCCACGGCGAGACCGGTCGCGATCAGTTGCATCGCCCGACGGAACAACGCCTTCCTCCAGACCGCCCGATCCCGCCAGCATGCGCGCATTCCGACCCGCGTCAACGGGGCCGCAGGCGCGCGCACCGCCTCCCGGACAAAAAACTGTCCGCAAACCGTGAGGTTTGCGGGCGAGTTGAACAGGGTGTAGATAGGCGCCGAAGTCGGACCCCATTCGGATCCGGCTATGCTCTTGAAATCCTTTGGAAACACCGGTAGGGATGGGGTCCCGACCGGCGCCGGTCGGGACCCCACCCTGAACGGTCGTTCTGCATTTAGATCAATGTGTTGAAGGTTCTCAAGGGAGAGGTCCGACCTCGGCGCCGGTTCACACGGGTGAGCGCCTTCCTGGAACGTCCGCTTGACGGCGAGTGGCCCTACCTTTGGCTGGACGCCACCTTCCTGAAGGTTCGCGAGGGCGGTCGCATCGTCCTAGTCGCCGCCATAGTCGCGGTGGCGGTCCGGACGGACGGTCGCCGGGAGATCGTCGGGCTGCACATCGGCCCGTCGGAGGCCGAGACCTTCTGGGCGCTAAGCGCGTTGCTTCCGCGCTTCGCTCCTGAGGGCCTCGTGAAGCGTGGACTACGCGGGGTCAAGCTCGTGATCTCCGATGCGCACGAGGGGCTGAAGCAGGCCGTCGCGCGCGTCATGGCGGGCGCCACGGCCCAGCGCTGCCGTGTGCACTGGATGCGGAACGCGCTCGCCCGCGTGCCGAAGGGCCAGCACACCATGGTGGCCGCGGCGCTCCGTCAGGCCTTCCTCCAACCCGACCAGGCCGGCGCTCGCCAGACATGGCGCCACGTCGCCGACCAGCTGCGCGACCGCTGGCCGAAGCTCGGCGCCCTGATGGACGCCAGCGAGGCCGACGTGCTCGCCTACATGGCGTTCCCCGCCCAGCACCGGACCCGGCTGCACAGCACGAACCCGCTGGAACGGCTGAACAAGGAACTCAAGGGCCGGGCCGACGTGGTCGGCATCTTCCCGTCGGAGGCCTCGATCATCCGGATGCTCGGCGCGGTGCTCCTCGAACAGAACGACGAGTGGTCGGTCCAGACCCGCTACATGCAGGTCGAGGGCATGGCCGAGCTCGGCCGCCATCGACACCGCCGATCCCATCCAGATCCCACCCCTCGCGGCCTGACCGACGGCCACATCACATCTCGACGCACGCGAATCTCTAACAGCTTGACAGACGTGACCCCTGCTCGCGGGCCGGGAACCCGTCCAACCCGTGCGGCGCCCATTACCCGGATCTGGCTGGGCGACCGGCCGGGCCGGGCGACGATGGCGGCGCCGGCGGGTGACGCGCGGCCGGGGCGGACATCAACGATCTGGTGCGGGGGGCGCGGGCGTGAGGAACTCAGCGTTTCCCTCTGTGGTGTTCCATCACGACCCGCTGCTCTTCAAAGGTCGTGTGGGTGATCCTGTTGGCGGACTGCAGGACAGCCTCAATTGCGTCCTTCATAGCTTCGAGCTCCCGCCGGCTCAAGGACACGGCGTGCGGAGTGACCCGGTTCGGACGATCCGTGTCGACTAGGTCGTTCCAGCTGTTGGCCGTCCGCACCAGCGATTCGATGTCGGCGCTAATGGCTGGCGAAACGAGGCGCCGTGCCGACCATTCCAAGAACACCGGGTGCAACGTCAGCGTCAGCACCTTAACCGTCGTGTGGTCCAGAAGCGTCCATTTCCGATCGGGATTGGCGTCATGGTCGGCGATGGCCGCATCTATCCGTGCCACGCGTTTGAGCGCGTCGGAAAGGGTCTCGGCGCCGCGGTCGCGCAGGAACCGCAGTAGCGCCAGAGCCTGTTCATAGCGGTCCTCAGCGTGGCGCCGTTCCTCGCCGTCGACCTGCCGCCGCAGCTGCATAAAGGCCATCGCCGCGAAGATGGCCGCACCCAGCGCCACAAGCGCCTGCAGCACGGCACCCCACAAACCATCCCACGCACCGCCCTCAGGGACGGTGACGCCGCGTCCGATGGCGATCGCGAGGAGCATGGTTGCCAGAAGCGCGAGCGCCGCGTTCAGGATCTTCATCTCAGCGAGCGGACCTCAGCCGCGGACCGCCGTCAAGCCTAGTTCATCCATGAAAGATCCCACATTCGCGAAAGGATCCAATAGGGATCCAAATCTCGGCGCCTCGCCGACCCCCGGACAAAAAACTGCCCGGAAACCGTGAGGTTTCCGGGCGAGTTGAACAGGGAGGCTTCACGTCTGGGAGACATGAGGCGTGCCATTTTCGGCGAACTTTTGCGAACGGTGGCGTAACCCTCATAGCGTTGCAATGCATTGCAAAATCCGATGAAACGCACCATTCTGTGTTCGCGGTCGTTCGCATTTGTTCGCCCCGGAACGCACCAAAACGCACCAATAGCGCACCAAAAACCGGACACCCTGCCCATGCCTCGCGCCCTCACCGACCACATCGTGAAGACGATCCGCCCGCCCGCTGGCCCCGGTTGGCAGGACCATTCGGACGGCGGTTGCCGAGGCTTGAAGCTGCGGGTTTCGCCGCGGGGCGAGAAGCTGTGGTCACTCGTCGTCACGGTCGGCAGTCGGCGGGTGCGCCATGACATCGGCGCCTATCCGTCCATCTCGCTCGCTGAGGCAAGGGAGCGTGCCCGCCAGTTCCTAGCCGCGGCTCGCGACGGCGCTTCGCCGAAGACGGTGGAGCGGCGCCAGAAGGTCGCCAACATGTCGGTGGAGACGGCGCACGCCGAATACCTCGCCGCGGTCGGGCCGAAGTTGCGCGCGACGACGCTCTCGTTGAAGCGCCGCATGTTCGAGAACCACATCGGCCCGCGACTCGGCGACCGCCCCATCACGCAGGTTCGCCGCGCCGAATTGGTGGACCTTGCCGACCGGCTCGCCGCTGCCGGCTTCCGGGCGCAGGTCAACCGCGTGCTTGCCGAAGTCGTCGCCATGCTTCGGTGGTGCGCCGACCGCGACTGGATCGAGGCCGTTCCCACGGTCGGACGGTCCGCGAAGGTGAAGGAGAAGCCGCGCGACCGCACGCTCACCGATACCGAAGTTGCCGCGCTTTGGAAGGCGACGGAGAGCGTGACGGCGACGGTGCGCGACTATCTGCGCCTCCTCCTCCTCACGGGCCAGCGCACGGAAGACGTCCGCGCGATGGCATGGGCGGAAGTCGATCTGGACGCCGCGCTCTGGACGATCCCCGAGGCCCGCTACAAGACCGGCCGTGTGCAGGTCGTGCCGCTCGCGCCGTCCGTCGTGGCGATCCTGCGCCGTCGTCGCGACGTAGGGGAGGGGCCATTCGTTCTCTCGGGCCGGAACCCTCAGAAGCCGTGGAACGGAGAGCGGAACGCCGCCGACCAGTTGCGCGACGCCATGCCCGAAGCGGCCGGCTTCGTCTTCCACGACATCCGCCGGACCGTTCGCACCGGATTGGTGCGCCTTCCGGGCGTGTCCGTCGATGTTGCCGAGGCCGTCATCGGGCACGCTGCGGCGGGCATCGTGAAGGTCTACGACCGCCACGACCGATTGGAAGAAAAGCGGAAGGCCTTGGAAGCGTGGGCCGCACACGTCGATGCGGTCGTGTCGAAGGCGTCTGGCGCCAACGTGGTCCCGCTCGCGAAGCGCGCATGACCGATCCCGAGGTATGATCCCGATCGGCGGGGATAGGCTGGCCCCCGACAAGCGCGGAGGTGGCGACATGGGGCGCAAGCTGACTGGAAAGCCAAATGGCCGGCCGCCAACTCGCCAAAAACCAAACCTGTATGAAATCGTCATTGGCCAGAACGGTGAGCCGAGAGCATTCCGGCCCAACGTCCCTCTCTGGTGGATTGCACTAGCGCATGTCGATGCGGAGATAATTGTCCCTGGCCCGTGGCAGGGGCTGTGGAAAAAAGGGGGGAATACACGGCGCCGTGATGCCCTTCCCAAGCACCCCTGCTTCTGGGCTCCTGGCAAAGGACAATTCGAAGCCCTAGCCCGCTACTTCACCGGAACTAACGGCCGGCCCAAATCCAAGTCGGCGATTACCAAGGTCCGCAATGATCCCCGATACCGCGCCTACCGCGACATGGCTGTTGCAGCGCTCCAGAACATCCGCGCGTTCGACGCACTGAATCCTGATGCGGCGAAGTCATACCGAAAAGACCTTCGCGCCGATATCACCGCAGCCTTTGAGGTTCACGAACTCAAATAAAGTGGGACGGTACGGGTTTCGGTAAACCCTAGAGTCTGGCGACGACCAAGTGAGTTCCGCACGCTGTCCTCCGTCGATAATCGCTGGAGGCCGTGCGAATGCACCCCGCCGAATACTCAAACCAAGCAAAGGTCGCGTGGACCGTCGATGAATGGAAGGCCGCGACCGGGCTCGGGAACACGACCGTCTTCGAACTGCTCCGCCGGAAGGAACTGCGGTCCGTCGCCGTCGGGCGTCGCCGCTTGGTCCTCACGTCCCCGGCCGAGTACCTGAACGGGCTCGCCCGCGGACAGGGGGGCAACGCCGATGCAGCCTGACATGAAGAACCCCGCCGGGCCTGAAACGCTGGGGAGCGAGGGCGGCACGGCGGGGTTGGGGAAGTGCAAGACGGACGACACCAGATATAGCGCACCCCGGCCCCATTCTCCACCAATCCTGCCCTTTCCCCGCCGTCCCGGCCCCACGGCGCCGCGCTCGCGGCCCCGTTGCCCGACGCCGAACGAACGCGCGGCTGGGCTGGCGGGCGACCTTCTCGCCATCGCCCGCGATCCGACGCTCGCCCATCCGGCGACGTTGCGCGCACTCGCGGTGCTGGCCCTCCGCATCCCTGGGGGTGCCCGATGACGGACGCGCGGACCATCGCCACGACGCTCGGGCTCCGCCGCTCGGGCGCCGTCTTCGGCGGATCCTGCCCCGCTTGCGGGTACGGAGGCGCCTTCACCGTGCGCGACGTGGATGGACGGACACTGTTCCGGTGCCACGTTGGGTGCGAACAAGCGGACGTCATCGGCGCGCTGCGTCGGGCCGGCGCATGGGGTGGCGACGCCTCACACGACCGCGCCCCCGTCGCGCTCTCTCCCGTGGCCCGTGGTGCGGCCCGGCCGGATGTGGGCAAGGATGGCGCCGTTGCGGCGGAACGCATCTGGCGGGCTTCTCAGCCGCTCGCGGGCACCGTCGCTGAAACCTACCTGCGCCACGCTCGCGGGCTGGGGGGCATCGCCCCGTCGGCGGACCTCCGCCACGCGCCGACGCTCCGTCACGCGCCGACCGGAACGACGTGGCCGGCGATGGTGGCCGGTGTCCGCGATCGGGCCGGAAAGGTGGTCGCGATCCATCGGACCTATCTGCGGGCGGACGGCGGAGGAAAGGCGCCCGTCGAACCCGCGAAGATGACCCTCGGTCCGATCGGCGGGGGAGCGGTGCGTCTGGCCCCCGCCGGCCCGCACATCATCGTGGGCGAAGGGATCGAGAGCACGCTGTCCGCGATGGTGGGGGCCGGGTTGCCCGGCTGGGCCGCACTGTCGGCCGGCGGAATGCGGGGCCTGGTCCTCCCGCCCCCGCCCCTCGCGGGCGCCGTCACCATCGCCGCGGATCGCGACCCCGTGGGCATCGGTGCGGCGGAGGATGCCGCGCGACGCTGGCATGCGGAGGGGCGCACGGTCCGCATCGCGCTCCCCCCTGTCCCTCACGACGACTGGAACGACGCGCTGCGCGCGGCGGAGGTGCCCCATGTCGAAGCGTGACGCCATCGGCGCCGCGATCGAAGCGGCCCGCCCGATCGTGCCCGAACCGACGCGCCAGTTGCGCCCGATCACCGTCGCCGACCTTCTGTCGATGGAGATCCCGCCTAGGCGCCACCTTCTCGAACCGTGGCTGCCGGAAGCTGGACTGGCGATGGTCTATGCGCAGCGTGGTGTCGGCAAAACGTGGTTCACGCTGTCTGCCGCAATTGCCGTCGCGTCAGGTGGCGGGTTCCTTGGGTTCCGTGCGCCCACGCCGCAAAAGGTTCTCGTCCTCGATGGTGAGATGCCGGCGGCGACGCTACAGGAACGGGTCGCCTCGATCGTCGCCGGTGCCGATCAAGAGGCTGATCCTGAGTTCTTGCGCCTACTCGCGTCGGACCTTCACCCCGATGGCTTGCCCGATCTGAGCACGACGGACGGGCAAGAGGCGATCGAGCCCTATCTCGCCGATGTCGACCTCATCGTGGTGGACAATCTCAGTACGCTGGTCCGCAACGGGCGTGAGAACGAGGCCGACAGTTGGATCCCTGTTCAGGACTGGATACTTCGACAACGGCGGGCCGGCCGATCCGTCCTGCTCGTCCACCATGCCGGCAAGGGCGGGGCGCAGCGTGGCACGTCGAAGCGTGAGGACGTGCTCGACACCGTGATCCAGCTTCGCCGTCCGGCGGACTACACCACGGACCGTGGTGCGGTTTTCGAGGTGCATTTCGAGAAGGCGCGCGGGATCACCGGATCGGACGCCATGCCTTTCGAGGCGACGGTCGAGACGCGCAATGGTGCCGCCGTGTGGTCGCGCCGATCGGCCGCAGACGCGGAGATGCTGAGGGTTGTCGCGCTGAAGAACGACGGCGCGACTGTCCGCGACATCGCCGAAGAGCTAGGCATCAGCAAGTCGAAGGTCGATCGAATCATTCAGCGCGCCAGGACAGAGGGGGCGCTGCGCGATGGCGAATAGCGATCCCTCGCCTTCTTGTCCAACTGTCCCAACCCCGAGGCGTGGGACAGTGGGACAGACGCTCATTGATCGGGACACCCGCGGGACAAGCGGCGGGACAGGCTCGCTCAAAGCCTTGGCTCGGCATGTACTCTTGCGGGACAACCGGCGGGACAACGGCGGGACAGTCCTGTCGGAACCTGTCCCACCGATCATGTCCACCGTGGGACAAGCGGAATGCGAGAAGTCGCTCGACGCCGACGACGCATGGTCCGAACGCGCTGCTATCGCGGAGCACGACGGCGGGCTTACCCGCGCCGATGCCGAGATGGTGGCCGATGCCGACCACCCGCCGGCCGCGGGCGACGCTCCGCCGGCTGACTGGCGACGCTGGCACGCTACCGCCCTCTCCGAACGGTCGGGCTGCATGTCGGAAGCGGACGCCTCGCGGCGGACATGGGGCGAGGCATTGAACCTCTGGCACCTCCACCACGGCGCCCGAGCGGACCCGAGCCGGTGCGCCGGCTGCGGTGGTCCCCTCGGATCGCTAGCATGGACGCTGCCCGACGGTGCGCGGGTTCACGACGATCGGCGGGCAGTGGAATGCCTGTCCGCCTATGGCGAGCGGTGGAGGTTCGCAGCCGCAGCCGCGCTGGCCCGGTTGGGCATCCCCGCGCCGGATGATGCGCCATGACCACCGTGCTTCGTTCCGGCGCAACGCGCTGACCCGGCTTTGGCCCCGAGGAAATCAAATGCCCCACCCCGACCCGAACGGCCTGGATATCGAAGAGAACGACGACGGCACGTTTCGCATCACGGCCGAAACATGGGCTCACGGGAACCGGCGACATCGCATCGCCCGCATGGTCGCCGTCGCCCGCAACATCCGGCATGGCGGGTGGACGTGCTGCGGATGCGGCACCAAGATCGCCCTCCACAAGCGCGCCGATGCCCGCTTCTGTGGCGAGCAATGCCGGAAGCGAGCGGCACGGTGGAGGCGCGATCTTCGCCGCGACCCGGACCCCTTGCGGATGCCGTGACGCGAGCGGGGCGGTTTCGGTGCCAGTTCGCGCGCGCGTTGGTGGGGCCGGCTCGGGGCATTTCGCCAGAGGTACGCGCGGGCGCGCGCGAGGTGCCCGCCCGACCGGCTGGGGGATATGCCACCCCACTACCGCGCACGCGCGTGGCAATTTCCGGGTGCCCTAAAGGCACGTCCTCGGATCGAGAAATCCGCCGTCGTTCACCGCGATACGGTCCCGGCCGAACTAAAACGCACCAATAGCGCACCAAACGGGCCGCGCCTCTCGCCATCTGGACAAAAAAACGCCCGGAAACCAAGGGCTTCCGGGCGAGTTGAACAGGGAGGCTTCACGTCTGGGAGACGTAGGGTCCGAGGGACCCTGCCCCGGGCGAGGCCCGGAGCGAAACGTCGAATGTTGCGACGCAACATCCAACGGGCCAAGATTTAGTCATCCGGTGCCCGGATTCTACGCACAATTGAGGACGCCACGCATGCGCCTCGTGCATGGCTTCGACACGGGGCCTCGCGGGCGCCGGGACAGGGTCCCGGGTGCCTAGAATTTGGACTCGGCCACCTTGCGGATCAGGAAGTCGCGGAACACCGCGATCCGCTTGGAGTGGCGCAGCTCCTCGGCATAGACGAAATAGGCGTCGATCCGGGGGCCGGAGAGTTCGGGCAGGATCCGCACGAACTCCGGATTGTCGGCGACCATGTAGTCGGCGAGCGCCGCGATCCCCAACCCCGCCTCCACGGCGCGGTAGATGGCATAGCTCGAATTGACCCGCAGCACCGGCTGCCGCCGCGCGCCCGCCGCCTCCTCCGCCTGGAGGAGCCAGTTGATGTTGGCGATCGGCGCCCGCGCCTCGTCGGGAAAGGCGATGACCTCGTGGTTCTCGAGGTCGCGCACCGTCTGCGGCGTGCCGCGGCGCGCGAGATAGGCCTTCGACGCGTAGACGTGCATGTGCATCGTCAGGAGGTGGCGCTGGATCAGGTCCGGCTGGCGTGGCGCGGACATGCGGATCGCCACGTCCGCCTCCCGCATGCCGAGGTCGAGTTCCGAATCGTCGATCAGCAGCGTCAGCTGGATCTCGGGATAGAGCGACAGGAACTCCGGCAGGCGCGGCGTCAGCCAGGTGGAGCCGAGGCCCACCGTGGTCGTCACCTTGAGTGGTCCGCGCGGGTTCTCCTTGCTGTCCGACAGCAGCGCCTCGGTCATCGACAGCTTGGCGAACACCTCGCGCGCGGTCTTGTAGAGGAGTTCGCCCTGTTCGGTCAGAATCAGCCCGCGGGCATGGCGATGGAAGAGCGGGACGCTGAGGCTCTCCTCCAGCGCGCTGATCTGTCGGCTCACCGCCGACTGGCTGAGGTTCAGGACCTCGCCGGCATGCGTGAAGCTGCCCGCCTCGGCGACCGCGTGGAACACGCGGAGCTTGTCCCAGTCCATCGCCACCCGCGATGCGCGCCCGGTCCCGCCGGCCGCGCCCTCCCTGTCGTTGTCGCACCCCCGCCATGCGCGGGACGCATCGACGATACACCGGGACCCGCGCCGCGGTCACGCTCAAGCGGCGCCCGCAGGGTCCCCGTCCGCCGAGACGATGGGCATATGCGGTCGGGTACCGCCCGTCACTCCGCCGCGGCGAGCGGCTTCGCCGGCACCGAGAGCCCCGCGTCGAGGGTCGCGAGGAAGCGTTCCGCCTCGAGCGCCGCCATGCATCCCATGCCGGCGGCCGTCACCGCCTGCCGGAACAGCTTGTCCTTCACGTCGCCCGCCGCGAACACGCCCGGCACGCTGGTCGCGGTGCTGTCGGGCGCGGTGAGGACGTAGCCCTCGTCGTCGATCGCGAGCTGACCGCGGAACACCTTCGTCGCCGGATCGTGGCCGATCGCGACGAACAGCCCCTCCACCGGAAGGTCGTGGGCGCCGCCCGTCTTCACGTTGCGCAGGCGCAGGCCGGTGACCTGCTTCGGCTGGCCCAGCGGGAAGGCGTCGGTCGCCGGCCCGCCGGGCGTGCCCAGCACCTCCTCCACCACATGGTCCCAGACGACCGAGATCTTCGGATGCCGGGCCACGCGCTCCTGCAGCACCTTCTCGCCGCGGAACGACTCGCGCCGGTGGACGATGGTCACGTGGCTCGCGTGATGGGTGAGGTAAAGCGCCTCCTCCAGCGCCGTGTTGCCGCCGCCCACCACCGCGACCGCCCGGCCGCGGAAGAAGAAGCCGTCGCAGGTGGCGCAGGCCGACACGCCCGCCCCCTGATAGGCGGCCTCGGACGGCAGGCCGAGCCAGCGCGCCTGGGCGCCGGTCGCGATCACCACCGCGTCGGCGGTGTAGACGTCGCCGCTGTCGCACATCGCCTTGAAGGGGCGGGCGGAGAAGTCGACCGACGTCACCACGTCGAACACCATCTCGGTCCCGTAGCGCTCGGCCTGCTTCTGCATGGCCTCCATCAGCGCGGGGCCGGTGACCGGGTCCTCGAAGCCGGGATAGTTCTCGACGTCGGTGGTGATGGTGAGCTGGCCGCCCGGCTGCATGCCCTGGACGAGCACCGGCTTCATCGCCGCGCGGGCGGCATAGATCGCGGCCGTGTAGCCGGCGGGACCCCCGCCGATGATCAGGAGACGGACGTGACGGGCGGTGGGCATGGGACCTCCGGGATCAGAACCCGAACATGTGGTCGAGGCTGAACGACGCGCCCTCCCGGACGAGCCCGTGATAGCCGAACAGCCGGCAGGTCGTGTCGCGGATCAAGACATATGCGTCCGCACCCGCCTGCGCACGTTCGTTCGCGTTGAAATGCGCGTGATGGCGGTAGTGGAGCGAGCCGCCGCAGGGGATGCGGAAGCGGCGCGTCGCCACCTCCCGGCCGGTGCGGTCGGTCAGCACGAAGGCCGTGTCCGACGTCGCGTGCCAGGGCGTGGAGGCCGGATAGACGAGGTGGCAGAGCGTGTCGAGCGGTTCCGGCCCCAGCCGCAGGAAGAGACGGGTGGAAAGGCCGGGAGGCCTGCCGGCGTAGCTCTGCGGCTCGCCCTTGTAGGTCAGCACCGTGTTGAAGATATGGCTGCCGAAGCTGGTCTCGGCGGCGTGGCCCGTCTCCATGTCCTCGTAGCGGAAGATGGCGTGGAGCCAGCCGTCCGCCGTGTCGCCCGCCGCGAAGTCGTAGGTGATCTCGAGGTGCCCCGCACCCTTCAGCGTCGCCCCCGACCGCGCGAGCAGGTCGCCGATCTCGATCGCCGCCGCATGGTCGCGCGGCAGGTCGCCGAACCGGTGCCGCGCCAGCTCCCGCCCGAGCGAATCGAACACGCCCAGCTGGATGGGCAGGCGGGTCTGGGCGGTCGACATCGGCGTCGGCTGCACGAAGGTGCGGTAGCGGCCGGTGGGGAAGACAGGGGCCGGCAGGATGAAGCCCTTGCCGAACAGATCGGCCATCGCCGCCAGCTTCGGATCGCTGCGCAGGTCGCTGCGCTCCACGTTGGGGTGCGCGATCCTGAGCCGCCCGTTCGCCTTCGCGATCTCGTAGCGCGGACGGACGAGGTGCCGGCCGGCGCGGATCTCGATCTGGTCGGGCCAGCGAAGCTCCGGCAGCAGCGCCGACACGTCCACCCGCTCGGTCGCGAAGGCCGGCACGGGGCGGGGCAGGGCGACCGGCCGGTCGACGCCCATCCGGTTCAGCGTCACGCCGCCGACGGGAATCGGCACCGGGTGGCTGTTCTGCACCCAGAAGACCACGGTCTCGCCCGCGTCCGGCGCCGGCAGGCCGGCGTACAGGTCGGACGGCCAGGCGTTGGCGTCGTGGGTGCAGGACAGGACCGTGTCCGCGTCGCCGTACGTGTCGAGCGCGTACTTCACCACGTCGTGGCCGGCGGCACCCAGCACGTGCACGAACAGCTGGCCCGTGAAGGCGGGCAGGGCGAAGCGCCGGCGGATGTCGGCGCTGTCGAGCGTCACCGTGCCGTTGGCGGGCGGGAGCGGGTCCTCCCACGTCGCGATCGCGCGGCCCGTTCCGTCGAACAGCCGGCACCACATCCGTGGTGCTGCCGCCCCGTACGCCGACCAGTAGTTCGCGGTCACGATTCGCGTGTGCAGCCCGTCCGCGTCGCGGAAGAAGGCGAAGTTGGTCGCCCAGTTCACGCCCGCGAGATAGCTGCGGCGGTCGGACAGCATCTCGTCGGGAAGGCGCGCGCCGTCGAGGGTGACGACGGCGGTCCCGGCCGGGATCAGGTGGCGGATCTGGCCGAGGAGGCGTTCGGCGTCGAAGGCGGCGACGAACAGCACGTCGGCGTCGAGGCCGGGGAGGTCGGTCACCGGCCGGGCGGCCGTGCCCAGCGCCTCGCGCCCGATGTGCTCGGCGTCCTGGACGAGCAGGGCGGCCACCGGAACGCGCGACAGGTCGCACAGCGCCGCCACGGTCCGGATCTGGCCGTTGGGGTCGTAGACCGCCACGCGCCGCGCCGCCGCCAGCCGGTCGGCGATCTCCGCCACCCGCGGGGCCGCCAGCGGATGGCCGAGGGCCTTGAAGAGGCTCGACCCGCCCGCCGAGGCGGAGAAGGTCTCGATGTCGAGGGCCATCGCGCGCCCCTCAGGCGAAGGGATTGAGGCGCTTCAGCGTGGCCGAGACGCGGTGGCGCGTCTGCTCGCGCCGCACGACGCCCGCGTCGGTGACCCAGTTCAGCTGGATGGCCCGGCGCTGGCCCTCGATCGGCGCATGGCCGTGCCAGGCGGTCGGGCCGTTGCGGAAGGCCAGCAGGGTTCCCTCCTGCGGCGGCACTTCCGCGACCATGTCGTCGAGGCTGTCGGCCGAGCGGAGCAGGCGCAGCCGGCCGCCCGCGTGCTCCCAGCTCGCGTTCATGTACAGAAGGACCGTGATCAGCTTGGTCTTGCTGTCGACGTGGATCTGCCCGTCGCGCGCGCGCGCCATGCCGCGCACGGTGATCATGGTCGGATGGTCCGAGAGGTCGATCGCGAACTTCTCCTCGAACGCCTCCTGCAGTTCGGCCCCCTCCAGCGCGTCGATCAGCTCGCGGAAGGCGCCGCCGAAGCGCAGTTCGGGCAGCGGGAAACTGCCGGGCTTGTCGATCGCCGGATAGTCGCGGTTGACCGCCGCCAGCGCCTCGCTCTTCAGGAAGCCGGGGACGATGAGGTGGTCGAACGGGTCCGTCGCCAGCGGGGTGGCGCGGAAGGCGGCGATGTCCAGCATCGACATGGGCGGATCCTGCGAGCGATTCTCAAGGCGACGAGGTGGCCATCGGAGGCCCGCCGGTCAAGCGCGCGCCCGCAGCCGCTCCCGCACGATGCCCGCAACGCGCCCGGTTTCCAACAGCGGCGGATAGTCCCAGCGCCCGATCGTCCCCTCGAAGGGCCGGGCGATCCCGGCCGTGCGCATCGCGGCGTGGAAGGCCGCGAACTTGGGCGACCCGCCGTCGAGGTCGACGACGTGGACCGGACGGCCGGTCCCCGCCGCCTCGGTCACCATGTTCACGCTGTCGGCGGTGACGACGACCGCGTCGGCGAGCCCGAGGAAGCCGAAATAGGGATTGTCGCCCGTCCCGTCCCAGACGAAGGCGTCGACGCCGGCCAGCGCGTCCCGCAGGACCGTCTCGTTCGCCGCACCGGTCCGTCGCGACGGCGTGACCATCAGGCCCCAGCCTTCCCGGGCGATGGCGGCGAGGCGGTCGGCGAGGTCGCGCATGCGTGCGGGCGTGAGGCGGTAGGCGCCGTTGTCGCCGCCGATCAGCACCGCGAGCCGCGGCGAGGGCAGGTGGGCGAGGACGGGGGCCCATCGCGCGCCCTCGGCGGCGAGCCGGCCGGGTGTCACCCGGTTGAGCGCGCCCAGCGTGGTGACGACGTTGTCGCCGCGCACCTTGTCGTGTTCCGGCACGACCACGAGGTCGAAGCGGTGCGGGGCCACACCGGCGTCCTGGATCTGGACGCAGAAGAGGCGTCCGCCGGTCCGTTTCTTCGCATAAAGCGCGGGTCCCGCGCTCTGCCGTCCCGTCGCGATCATGACGTCGGGCCAGGGGGGGGCGAATTCGTCGCTGCCCGGGGCGAACACCCGCCGGCCCGGAATGGGCAGCCAGGGGTTCAGCGCGCGCCAGGGCTGGCGCAGGCGGATGCGCTTGACCACGGGCTCGAAGCCCAGCGCCTCGGCGAGGCCGAGGCACTGGGTCTCCATGCCCACCTTGCCGTCGGTGACGACCCAGCAGACGGTCGCGGCGGGGTCCGGTTCCGGCTTGCCGGCATGCGGGAATTGGCGTATCTGCGTGCCCACGGAAATATCGTTACAAAACCGTCGTCACAGACGTTCCAGGACGATCATGCGCCGTGTGAAACTCGACCGAATCGACCGGCGCATCCTCCGTGACCTCCAGGCCGACGGCCGCATGACCAACGTGGATCTCGCCCGCCGGGCGGGCATTTCCGCGCCGCCCTGCCTGCGCCGTGTCCGTGCCCTCGAAGAGGCGGGTTTCATACGCGGCTACCATGCCGACATCAACCCGAAGATGATGGGCTACGAGGTCACCGTCTTCGCGCAGGTCGGGCTCAACAGCCAGGCGGAGACGGACCTTCGGCGGTTCGAGGAGACGGTGGCCGGCTGGCCCCAGGTCCGCGAGTGCCACATGCTGGCCGGCGAGACGGACTTCCTGCTGAAGGTCGTGGCGGAGAGCTGGGACGCCTACCAGACCTTCCTGACCACCCGGCTGACGACCGCGCCCAACGTCAGCCACGTGAAGTCCGCGCTCTCGATCCGGACCGCGAAGTTCGAGCCGGGCGTGCCGGTCGAGGTCGAGGTTCCCGACGAGGCGTGAGCGGTCAGAGCGCCCCCCGCGCCACCGCCTCCACGAGCCCCACCGCCGCCCCGGCCAAGACCGCCCAGTGGACGGCCAGACCGCGCCGGATCAAGAGCCACAGCGCCGCCGCCGCGACGACGACCGCGAAGGGATCGGGTCCGCCCGCCGGCCACAGCACCGGCACGCCCAGGAAGAGGGCGAGGTTCAGGATCACGCCGACGACCGCCGCGCTGATCCCCGCCAAGGCACCGGCCGCCAGCCGCGACCGCGCGATCGCCTCCACGTAGGGGCCGCCCGCGAGGATGAACAGGAAGCTCGGCAGGAACGTCACATAGGTGGAGAGCGCCGCGCCGACCGTGGCCGCCACCAGCGGCGACAGGGCGCCGGGGTCCTTCCAGGCGGCGAGGAAGCCGATGTGCTGGATGACCAGGATCGTGGGTCCGGGCGTGCTCTCGGCCAGCGCCAGCCCGTCCAGCATCTCCGCCGGGGTGAGCCAGCGATGGGTCTCCACCGCCGCCTCGGCGACGTAGGGCAGGACCGCGTAGGCCCCGCCGAAGGTGACGAAGGCCGCCGTGGTGAACAGGCGCACGAGGGCCGCGAAGGGCTCCGGCCCCACCGCCGCTAGCACCAGGGCGACCGGCACCGCCCAGAGGATCGCGAAGATCGCGACCAGGCGCAGAATCCGTCCGACGGACGGCACCGGGACCGCGTGGCCGTCGTCGGGCGGGAGCCTGAGCGACGAGATCTCGATCCCCGCCCGCACCGCCGCGAGCCCGATGGCGCCGGCACCCAGCACGATCAGCGGGAAGGGCAGGTCGAGGACGGCGAGGCCGAGGAAGGCCCCCGCCGCCAGCGCCATCGCGGGCGGGCGGGTGAGGGTGCGCTTGCCGATCTTCCACACGGCGGCGAGCACGATGGCGAGCACCACCGGCTTCACCCCGTGGAAGACGGCGGCGACCGCCGGCACGTCACCGTGCTCCGCCGCGATCCACGACAGGACCCAGAGGACGAGCGCGCCCGGCAGGACGAACAGCGTTCCCGCCGCCACGCCGCCCCAGACCCCGTGCATGCGCCAGCCCAGCCAGGTGGCGAGTTGCTGCGCCTCGGGGCCGGGCAGGAGCATGCAGTAGTTGAGCGCATGGAGGAACCGCGCCTGATCGACCCACTTGCGCCGGTCGACCACCTCCGCCTGCATGATGGCGATCTGCCCGGCCGCCCCGCCGAAGCTCAGGCAACCGAGGCGGAACCACCAGCCAAGCGCGGTCGTGAACGCCGGCGTGCCCGCCGCCGGGGACGGGTCCGGGGACGTGCCGTCGTCTCGGCCCCGTCCTTCGACAGGCTCAGGACGAGGCGCACCCGGTGGTGGGGCGGGCATAGAGTGACCATTCATGTGGCCCACGACCCCCCTGAACCCGTCATCACGGCCGGGCTCCTCGTTCTGAGCCTGTCGAAGGACGAGGACGCGACCCCGCTCCGGCCGTTCACCGCAGTTCCCGCGCCCGCCGCGTGGCGGCGGCGATCGCCGCGTCGAACAGCGGCTGCATCCCGCCCTCGCCCATGAGCACGTCGAGCGCCGCGCGCGTCGTTCCGCCCGGGCTTGTGACATTCTCGCGAAGACGGGCCGCCGACTCGTCCGACAGCCGGGCGAGTTCGCCGGAGCCCGAAACCGTCGCGCGTGCGATCCGCATGGCGAGGTCCGCGGGCAGTCCCTGCTTGCGTCCGGCCTCGGCCAGCGCCTCGATCAGGAGGAAGACGTAGGCCGGGCCGCCGCCCGAAACGGCCGTCACCGGATCGATCAGATCCTCGTCGTCCACCCACTCCACCGACCCGACGGCGGCGAGGAGGCGATGGGCGAGGTCGCGCTGGTCCCCGGTCGTCGTGGGCGTGGCGCAGCACACGGTCATGCCCCGGCCAACCGCCGCGGGCGTGTTCGGCATCGCGCGGACCACGGCGGTCCCGGACCCGAAGAGCGCGGTGAAATAGCCGAGCGTCTTGCCGGCCGCGATCGAGACGACGACCGTTCCGGACCCCACGAACGGCCGCAGGCCCGGGGCGGCGGCGTCCATCATCTGCGGCTTCACGGCCACCAGCACCGCATCCGGCCGGACGTCGGCCGGGACGTCGGCGATGGACGCCCGCGCCGCGACCCGCGGATCGGCGGGCACGATCCCGACGTTCGGCTCGACCGCCTCGACCCTCGACACGGTGCCGGCGGCGAGCCAGCCCTGGAGCAGCGCCTGCCCCATCTTTCCGCAGCCGAGCAGGAGGAGCGTCGCGCTCACGCTTCGCCGACCGTGTCGAGGATGGCGGCCTCGATCGCGTCGCGCGCGGTCTTGCCGCCCCAGATCACGAACTGGAAGGCCGGGTAGTAGCGCTCGCTCTCGGTCAGCGCCACCTCCACCAGATCCTCGATCTGCTCGATCGTGGCGCCGCGCTGGCCGCGCAGCAGCAGGGCGTGGCGGAACATCGGGGTGTGGTCGTCGGGCTCGACGTCGAAATGGCCGAGCCAAAGCCGATTGTTCACGTCGGCCAGAAGATCGTTCACCGGCGTCCGGCGCCCCGCCGGAACCTTCATGTCGAACTGGCAGGTGAACTGGAGCGCGCCGACCTCGGGCTGCCAGACGAAGTAGAGCCGGTAGTCGCACCAGCGGCCCTGGATCTCGACGAACATCTCGTCGTCCGTCGTCCTGTCGAACGGCCATTCGTTGGCGAGGACGATCTCCTCGACGACGTCCAACGGATTGTGGGAGCGGGTGGTCGTTTCGACGGCAACGGCTGACATCGCGTTGCGCCCTCCTCGTGACGGCGGGGGTCGGCCCTTCGGTTTGCGAACGGTGACCCCGAGATGTTGTGGGCCACCGCCGGGACACTACCATACCCGGACGGTGCCAGAGGGGTGGGGACCCCGCAACCGGAAAAGCCGGAGCGCCACGGCCGGGCGACGCCTCAGTCCGTCGCACCGCCCTTGCGGGCCGGTCGCTTCGGTCCCGGGCGGTCGGCGGAAAGTTCGCGCTCGGCCAGGAGGGTCGCGACATTGGCCTCGAGGGCCACGATCCGCGCCTCCAGATCCTCCTGGCGGCGCCGCGCCTCGGCGGCGATCGCGCGGGTCGCCTCGACCTCGTCCCGGCTCGGGACGTCCATGTCCTTCAGCCAGCGTTCGAACCGGTGGCGGACCATCGCGTCCATCTCCTCGCGCATTCCCGCGGCCGTGCCGAAGGCGCCGCTGGCGAGTTTCGCGAGATCGTCGAGGAATCGGGCGTCCATGGCCTGCACCGTGTCGGGGCGAACCCGACAGATATGGAGCCCGACCGCCGCCGTCGCAACGCGACCCGTCGTCAGGGCGCGAGCGACCGCCAGATGAGCGTTCCGAGCGAGCCGAGGATGAGGACGCCGCTCGCCAGCACGGTGAGCATGAAGCCCGGCATGCGCCGCTTCGCCTCGGCGACGTAGCCGAGGACGTAGACCACGCGGCCGATGCACCAGAGGAACCCGGCGAGGCCCGCGACGAGGTCGCCCAGCACCTGCGCGCCGATGAACAGGGCGGGCATGAACAGGACGATCTGCTCCAGCGTGTTCATCTGGGCGCGGAAGGTGCGCTCGAACGCCGGCGGCCCATCCGTCGCCGGCGGCGGCACCTTGTGGGCCATGCGGGCCTGACCGACGCTCCACAACGTCCAGAAGTAGACGCACAGCGCGAGGAGCGCCGCGAGGGTGGACAAGGGGTGCAACGTCATCGTCTCACGCCCCCGCCCGCACGATCGCGTCGTAGGCCGGCAGCGTCAGGAAGTCCGCGAAGTCGGCCGACGCGATCAGCTCGCGCATCATGCGGCCGGCGTCCTCGTAGCGGCCGGCGGCGTAGCGGTTGTCGCCCACCCGCGCCTTCCAGGCGTCCAGCTCCTCGCGGATCGTCCGGTCCACGAGGTTCTGGGTCACGGCGCGGCCGTCGTCCAGCTTCGCGCCCTTGTGCACCCACTGCCACACCTGCGTCCGGCTGATCTCGGCCGTCGCCGCGTCCTCCATGAGGTTGAACAGCGGCACGCAGCCGACGCCGCGCAGCCACGCCTCGACGTAGCCGATCCCGACCGCGACGTTCATCCGCAGCCCGGCCTCGGTCCGCGGCCCCTCGGGGATCTTGAGCAGATCGGCGGCCGTGATCGTCACGTCGTCGCGCTGGCGATGGATCTGGTTCGGCGTCGGCATGTGCCGGTCGAAGCACTCCAGCGCGACCGGCACGAGGCCGGGGTGCGCCACCCAGGTGCCGTCGTGCCCGTCGGACGCCTCGCGCTCCTTGTCCGCGCGGACCTGGGCGAATGCCTTGTCGTTCGCCGCCGGGTCGTCCTTGACCGGGATGAAGGCGGCCATGCCGCCGATCGCCGGGGCCGCGCGACGGTGGCAGGTCTTGATGGCGAGCAGCGAATAGGAGCGCAGGAAGTGCGTCGTCATCTTCACGTCCGCGCGGTCGGGCATCACGGCCGCGGGGTCGTTCCGGAACTTCTTGATGAAGCTGAAGATGTAGTCCCAGCGGCCGCAGTTGAGGCCGGCCGAGTGCTCGCGCAGCTCCCACAGGATCTCGTCCATCTCGAAGGCGGCGAGGATCGTCTCGATCAGAACCGTGCCCTTGATGGAGCCGACGGGGACGCCGAGGTGCCGCTCGGCGTGCAGGAACGCGAGGTTCCAAAGCCGCGCCTCCAGATGGCTCTCGATCTTGGGCAGGTAGAAGTAGGGGCCGGAGCCGCGCGACAGCAGCTCCTTGGCGTTGTGGAAGACGTAGAGGCCGAAGTCGAACAGGCTGCCCGACATCGGCTGCCCGTCGACGATCACGTGCTTCTCCTCCAGGTGCCAGCCGCGCGGGCGCACGATGAGGACGGCGGGCGTCTCGGACAGGCTGTAACCCTTGCCGGTGTTCGGGTCGGTGAAGGCGATGGTGCGACGCGCCGCGTCGCGCAGGTTGATCTGGCCCTCGATCTGGTTGGTCCAGGTGGGCGTGTTCGAATCCTCGAAATCCGCCATGAAGCACTTGGCCCCGGCGTTCAGCGCGTTGATGACCATCTTGCGGTCGACCGGGCCGGTGATCTCCACCCGCCGGTCCTGCAGGTCCGCCGGCAGCGGGGCGATGGTCCAGTCGCCGGCGCGGATCGCCGCCGTCTCGGGCAGGAAGTCCGGCTTCTCGCCCGCGTCGAGCCGCTTCTGCCGCTCGACCCGCAGGGCGAGGAGGCGCCGCCGCTCGGCCCCGAACCGCCGCTCGAGGTCGACCACGAAGGCCAGTGCCTCCGGCGTCAGGATCTCGGCGAAGGGGGGGGACACCGCGGCGCGGATCTCGACACCGGGAAGGGGGCTCGTGGCGGTCATGGCGACGCTCCGGACGGGACTGCGAAGGCGGGTGGTCCTACCACCCGGCATGCGGATGCGCAACGGGCCCTTCCGACGCCGGAAGGGCCCGTGCGACGCGACCGACGAAGGTCGGCGTTCAGCCTTCGCGGGCGATGGTGAAGCGCCGGGTGGCCGACGACTTCGTCGCGTGCGCCCGCTCGCGCCAGACCTGCCGGGCGGCGTCGTAGTCCCGGAACGGCCCGAAGACCTCGCGGGTGCCCTCGACCATCTCGGCGAAACGGGTGTCGGTGTACTCGCCGCCGACGACCCAGAACTTGCTCTGCATGACGGTGGTCCTCCTGTTGGGCGCGCGCCGGTGGCGATCGCGTCGGGTGCATCTCTTCGTCGGGTGGGGGAGGGCGGCGGCCGCGGACCCGTCCATCGGGGTGGTTCCGCGGCCGCCGCCCGCCACTGATGGGCGTTTCCGGCCGGTCTTGGCGCCGGCTCGCTCCCTCAGTGGAACTGATCGTGCTCGGTCGAGCCCTTCATGGCGGTCGTCGACGACTGCCCGCCCGAGATCGCGAGGCTGACGGCGTCGAAGTAGCCGGTGCCGACCTCGCGCTGGTGCTTGACCGCGGTGAAACCGTCCTTCTCGGCCGCGAACTCGCGCTCCTGCATCTCCGAGTAGGCGGCCATGCCGCGGGCCTTGTAGCCCTTGGCCAGCTCGAACGAGGCGAGATTGGTCGAGTGGAAGCTCGCCAGCGTCACGAACTGGAACTTGTAGCCCATGGCGCCGAGCTCCTGCTGGAACCGGGCGATCGTGTCGGCGTCGAGGTTGGCGCGCCAGTTGAAGGACGGCGAGCAGTTGTAGGCCAGCATCTTGCCCGGGAACTGCCGGTGGACGGCTTCCGCGAAGCGGCGGGCCTCGTCCAGGTTCGGCTTGGAGGTCTCCCACCACAGGAGGTCGGCGTAGGGCGCATAGGCGAGGCCGCGGGCGATGCAGTGCTCGACGCCGACGCCGGTCTTCAGGTGATGGAAGCCCTCCGGCGTGCGGCCGCGGTCGAAGTCGATGAACGGATGGTCGCGCTCGTCGATGTCCGACGTGATCAGCTGCGCGCTCTCCGCGTCCGTGCGCGCCAGCACCAGGGTGGAGGTGCCGCAGACGTCCGCACCCAGCCGGGCCGCGTTCAGGATGCGGACGAACTGCTGGGTCGGGATCAGCACCTTGCCGCCGAGATGCCCGCACTTCTTCTCGGATGCCAGCTGGTCCTCGAAGTGGACGCCCGACGCGCCCGCCTCGATCATCGACTTCATCAGCTCGAAGGCGTTGAGCGGGCCGCCGAAGCCGGCCTCGGCGTCGGCGACGATCGGGGCGAACCAGTGCGGGCCGGCCTTGCCTTCCATCGTGTGGATCTGGTCGGCGCGGCGCAGCGCGTTGTTGATGCGCTTGACCACCGACGGGACCGAGTTCGCCGGATAGAGGCTCTGGTCGGGGTACATCTCGCCCGCGAGGTTGGCGTCCGCCGCCACCTGCCAGCCGGAGAGATAGATCGCCTCCAGCCCCGCCTTCACCTGCTGCACCGCCTGGTTGCCGGTGAAGGCGCCCAGCGAGTTCACGTAAGGGCGGGTGTGCAGCAGCTCCCACAGGCGGCGGGCGCCCATCTCGGCCAGCGTGTACTCGATCCGGACCGAGCCGGAGAGCTTGCGGACGTCCTCGGCCGTGTAGTCGCGGCGGATGCCGTCGAAGCGGCGGGCGTGGACCTCGGCGGTGTCGGTGCGGCGTTCGTCGAGCGGTGCCATGGATCTCTCCTCAATTCGTCGCTGACGTCACCGTCTGTCACGATGCAACGCAGCACGAGTTCACTTACACTCCCATGAACGTCCGGGCGCAACAGGGTGCAGCGCGGAAAGAGGTGGCGGTGTCACCATCTGTAAAGTTACACGCGTGAGATTGTAAATCTTGTAAATGGAGGGGTGGTTGGACCGGAAGGCGATGATGGGTCCGAAGGTGCGGCGGCTGCGCCGGGAGCTTCGGCTGACCCAGGCGCAGATGGCCGAGCAGCTGGGGATCAGCCCCAGCTATCTGAATCTCGTCGAGAACAACCAGCGCCCGGTCACGGTCCAGCTGCTCCTCAAGCTCGGCCGCGCGTTCGACGTCGACCTCGCCGCCTTCGCCGAGGACGACGAGGGGCGGGTGGTGGCGGGCCTGCGCGAGGTCCTCGCGGACACCCTGTTCGAGGGGGCGGACGTGAAGGGTCAGGACCTGAAGGACGTCGCCGCCGCGTCGCCGGCGCTGGCCCAGGCCTTCGTCACGCTCTACCGCGCCTATCGCGAGGCGCGGGAGGATCTGCAGGGCCTGGCGGAAACGGTCGCCGCGGGCGACGGAACGGTGCCGGCGGCGGCGGCCATCCAGCCGGGCGCCTTCCCGCAGGAAGAGGTCGAGGCCTTCATCCAGGACCGCGGCAACCACTTCCCCGAACTCGAACTCGCCGCCGAGGACCTCTGGATCGACGGGGACCTCGCGTCGGCCGACCTCGGGTCCAGCCTCGCCCGGCATCTGGAGACGGGGCACGGGGTCCGCACGCGCGTCCTGCCCGTCGACGTGATGGGCCAGACGATCCGCCGCTTCGACCGGCACTCCCGCCGCCTGCTCCTGTCGGAGGCGATGGCGCCGTCCGGGCGGGCCTTCCACACGGCGGCGCAGATCGGCCTCCTGCGCGCGCGCCCCGCCATCGAGGGGCTGGTCGCCCAGGCCGCCCTGCCGGGGGAGACCGCGCGCGGTCTCCTGACCCTCAGCCTCGCGAACTACTTCGCCGCCGCCGTGATGATGCCCTACGGCCGGTTCGTGGAGGCGGCGCGGACGCTGCGCTACGATTTCGAGGTGCTGCAGGCCCGCTTCGGCGCGAGCTTCGAGCAGGTGTGCCACCGTGTCACCACGCTCCAGCGGCCGGGGGCGAAGGGGGTGCCCTTCTTCCTCATCCGCGTCGACGTGGCGGGCAACGTCTCCAAGCGTTTCAGCGCCGATCCCGGGTTCCATTTCGCCCGCTTCGGCGGGGCCTGCCCGCGCTGGAACGTGCACGACGCCTTCCGGGCGCCGGGCCTGATCCAGACCCAGCTGGCGAAGATGCCCGACGGCACCTGCTATCTGTCCGTCGCCCGCACCGTCACCTATCGTACGGGTGGCTGGGCCAGCAGCCAGCGGCAGCTGGCCGTCGCCGTCGGCTGCGACGTGCAGCACGCGGCCCAGGTCGTCTATGCCGACGGGCTCGACGTGGCGACCCAGGCGACCGCGACGCCCATCGGCATGAACTGCCGCCTGTGTCCGCGCCTCGACTGCGCCCAGCGTGCCTACCCGCCGCTGAACCACCGGCTCGTGGTGGACGAGAACGCCCGCGGCCTGTCCACCTACGCGCAGGCGGGCGCCGGCTGACGCGCGCTTCAATCTCGGGTGGTGCCTCCGATTGACGATGCGCCGCCCGCGGGGCATCATCGGAGGATGAATGCGGTCCCTTTTGACACGCTCAAGCGGGCCCGGGATCTCCGCGACAACGCGGGGATGAGCCAGGCGCACGCCGAAGGGATGGTGAGGGCCTTCGCCGCCGCCTTCGACGGCGAGGTGGCCACGCGGGCGGACATCGCCGACGTCCGCGCCGAGATCCGGGCGCTCGACGCCAAGATGGACAAGCGTTTCGCGGAGATGGAGGCGTCCATCGACCGGCGCTTCGCCGCCGTCGACCTCCGCTTCGCGAAGATCGAGGCCGATCTCGTCGCCCTCGAGCACCGGATGACGATCAAACTCGGCGGCATGATGATCGTCGCCGTGGGTGCGGTCGCGGCGCTGGTGAAGCTGGTCTAGATCAGCCCTTCCGTTCGGCCTCGTCGGGCGGCGTGGCGAGCGGATGGTGCTCGGTAACGATCCGCTTCAGCCGGTCGGAGACAACGTGGGTATAGATCTGGGTGGTCGCGATGTCGGCGTGGCCCAGCATCTTCTGCACCGCGCGCAGGTCCGCGCCGTGGTCGAGGAGGTGGGTCGCGAAGGCGTGGCGCAGGACGTGCGGGCTCACCTTCGCCGGATCGATCCGCGCGTGGATCGCCAGCTCCTTGAGGAGCTGCGCGAAACGCTGGCGGGTGAGGTGGCCCTCCTCGGAGATCCGGCTCGGGAACAGGAAGTCCCGCTGGCGTGCCTCCCGCCCCTTCACCAGGAACGCCGGACGGACCGGCAGATAGGCCTCCATCGCCTTCCGCGCGGGATCGGAGAGCGGGACCATCCGCTCCTTCCCGCCCTTGCCCATGACGACCAGATAGCGGCCGTCGCGGGAGAAGGCCGTGAGCGGCAGCCCGACCAGTTCGGAGACGCGCAGCCCGGTCGCGTAGAGGATCTCCAGCAGGGCCACGAGGCGGATGCCGTCCGGCCCGCCGCGACGCTGCGCGGTCTCGATCAGCCCGCGCACCTCCTCCTCGCTCAGCACCTTCGGCAGGGCGCGGCCCTGCTTGGGGCTGTCGATGGAGGCGGTCGGGTCGTCGGCGCGCCGCGCCTCGGAGACGAGGAAGCGGTAGAACTGGCGGAGCGCCGAAAGACGCCGCGCCACGGTGCGCAGCGCCGCCGCGTGGTGGGCCTCGTCGCCGGACTGGAGGTGCCGGAGATAGGCGCGCAGGTCCTCTGTCCCGGCCGCGTCGAGCGGCACCTCCCGGGCCTTCAGCCAGGCCGCCGCCTCGATCAGGTCGTGCTCGTAGGCGTCGCGCGTGTTCGCGGCCGCGCCGCGTTCGGCGACGAGCATGTCGAGGAACGCGTCGACCGACGGGCTGACCGTCGCGCGCACCTTCTTCGGGCGTCCGGGGCGTGCCATCGCGCCGCCTAGTCGAACCGCGCGAGGACGGCCTCGCGGGCGATCGCGCGGGCCTCGTCCGCGAGACCGACGGCCACGAGCGCGCGGATCGCGGCGGCGGTGGCGC